>Ga0180433_10001810_pt1 | contig 34889 bp, 23 predicted proteins | sample SS_ome_8_FD_132980 | JGI IMG/M metagenome (GOLD analysis project Ga0180433, IMG submission 132980) | Hypersaline lake sediment archaeal communities from the Salton Sea, California, USA - SS_1_D_1 metaG | ecosystem: Environmental > Aquatic > Non-marine Saline and Alkaline > Hypersaline >...
GCGCCTAACGTGCTGAACCCACTGGACTCCAGCAAAACCATGTGTCTTCGCGCGTGGATCAAAGTTCCAAATGGGAGTCCAAGAATAGGACCGGATCTCAAGTTTCTCAACGTAGCGACTAAGCAAAGAGAAGGCGTCACTGAACTGGTTGAACACCTGCCGCGAAGCTGTTAATTGGTCTGCATGCGACTGAGCATACTTCAGCAACTCAGTGACAAAGGCGTTAACCTCAGATTTACCGGGCACCAGGAGCAGGCGATTAGGGCTAATGCCCCGAACTCCTTGTTCGCTGCGCCTGAAGAAGACTTGCCCCTCAGCATTCAATGCAGGAAACTGGTTTCGAGCTTGGCCGAAGGCCGCTTCGATCTCATTAATACGGGCTTCCTGGCGGCGAAGGCGAGAGGAGCCTTCCGTCCAGTCCCGGTGATACTCCATGACCTCAACCGCTATGACCTTACCTCTCAAGTCCAGGCGCACGTCAGGCGGTTGTTCTTGTTCTCTCACGCTCGACACCCGCGCACCCTCCAAGCCGAGATGGGCCAAAACCTTCTCGGTGTAGAACCGCTCAATGTCCTCTTTTATTGGTTTGCTCAACGCCAGTCTCGCAAGCATAGGCGCTGCTACGTTGCGCGGCGGGCGCAGAGACCCGCCGCGCCTAACGCAAGTTGCCCGCCGCACTCTCCTCGTCATCCCACCGCGATTCCGGTGCCGTCCCGGAACAGCGACTGCCGTCGTCCCCCGCTACCGCGACCACTGCATATCCACTTCCATTGCCACCGGCTTCAGCCCGGCGTAATTTCGGGCGCTCGACCAGAAGTAATCCTCCGGGCGGCGCACGAGGCCAATACGGACCGGGTTATTGTGTACGTACTCGGTCACCTGTTTCATTTCGCGCAGCGAGCCGATGGCATTGTCATCGTAACGGCGTTCCCACAGCGGCCCGCCGCCGGCGCTGCGGATCTGGTGCCAGACCCACTTCTTGAAGTCACGAATGGCTTCTTCCAATGGATCGCCCGTCTTCGATACGACGGCGTGAACGTGATTCGCCATGACCACGAACGCGTGGACGGCCCAACGGCCCGCACAGCGATAATAGTCCAGGGCTTCCACAACGGTTTGCTTTGTCCTTTCCGCCGCAAAGGCATGCTCGCCGTCCAAGGTGCGGGTGGTCAGGTGGTAGAACCCGCCGGGTTCAAAGTAGTGCCTGACCCGAGGCATGCTCGCCTCCTTGATCGCGCGGTGGGTGCGGAGACCCACCGCGCTTCTTCTTCGGGCCTCCGGCGAACCTTTGCGCGGCGGGTACGGAGCCCCGCCGCGCTTTCCTTCTCATCCCGCCTCGCTCTCTCCTTCGAGCCGGCGGTCTGGGCGCGGCGGGTGCGGAGACCCGCCGCGCTTTCCTCTGCACGCGCCGCGCTTCTTCTCTGGACGGCTACATAGTGCCCGGCTCGTAGTGCTGGGCGATGGGCATGCGTCGGCCGAAGCCGAACGCCCGGCTCGTGACCTTCAGCACCGGCGCCGCCTGCTGCCGCTTGAACTCCGTGCCGTCGATCATCCCGATGACGCGGGCCACGGTCCCGGGGTCGAAGCCGGCCTGGACGATCTCTTCCTGGGAGGCCTCCTGGTGGACGTACATCTCCAGAATGCCGTCGAGCACCTCGTACGGCGGAAGGGCGTCCCGGTCCCGCTGGCCGGGCGCCAGTTCGGCGCTGGGCGGCTTCGTCAGCACGCGCTGCGGGATGGGCCGGCGCGGGTCGGTCTCGTTGATGCGCCGGCCCAGCCGGTAGACGAGCGTCTTGGGCACGTCGCCGATGACGGCCAGCCCGCCCACCATGTCGCCGTAGAGCGTGCAGTAGCCGACGCTGAGTTCGCTCTTGTTGCCGGTGGCCAGGACGAGATATCCAAACTTGTTGGAAAGCGCCATCAGGATCGTGCCGCGAACGCGGGCCTGAAGGTTCTCTTCCGTCACGTCGGGCTCGGCGCCGGCGAAGGCGTCGGCGAGGGCCTGCTCGCAGGCGGCGTGGGGGCCCTCGATGGGGATGGTCTGGAAGTGGATGCCCAGGCGCCGGGCGAGGGCCTGGGCATCCTCGGCGCTCTCGCGGCTGGTGTACCGGCCGGGCATCGACACACCGTGCACGTGCTCGGGCCCGAGGGCCTCGGCGGCCAGGCACGCCACCAGGCTGGAGTCCACCCCGCCCGAGAGGCCGACCACGCAGTCCGTGAAGCCGACCTTCCGCACGTAGTCGCGGAGACCGAGGACCAGGGCCCGGCGGAGGAACTCGTCCTGGCCGGGCAGGACGTCGGCGGGACCGACGGCGGGGGCGTGGACCGGGGCCGGAATCTCCACCAGACCGAGGTCCTCCTCGAAGCCCGCCAACTGGGCGGTGAGCCGACCGTCGCCGGCCACGACGAAACTCGCCCCGTCGAAGACCAGGTCGTCGTTGCCGCCCACCTGGTTGACGTAGAGGAGCGGCAGGTGGTGTCGTCGGGCGGTGGCACTCGCCACCTCCCGCCGCCGGGCCAGTTTGCCGATGCCGAACGGCGAGGCCGACGGCACCAGAACCACGTCGATGCCGGCGATGGCCAGGTCGGTGGCCGGGTTGTGGTGATGATACATGGCGGTGGGCCCGGCTTCCTCGTCGGCCCACATGTCTTCGCAGATCATCATGCCGATCCGCAGGCCGCCGTACTCGATGGCGGCCGCCTCCTCGCCCGGCTCGAAGTAGCGCGCCTCGTCGAAGACGTCGTAGAACGGCAGGAGCCGCTTGTGCACCGTGCCGACCACCCGGCCGCCGGCGAGCAGGGCGACCGTGTTGTGGAGCGGCCGGCCGCGCCGTCCCTGGCGGCGGGACGCGTAGCCGACCACCAGCGCGGGTCGGTCCACCTCGCGGGCGAGCCGCTCCAGCGCCGCCAGGCCGTCCGCGACGAATCGCGGCTTCAGCAGCAGGTCCCTGGGCGGGTAGCCGAGGATCGAGAGTTCCGGCGTCACCACCAGGTCGGCCCCCTCGTCGGCCGCCCGGCGGCAGGCCTCCAGGATGCGCCGGACGTTGCCGGCAATGTCGCCGACCGTCGGGTTGAGTTGGGCCATGGCGATCTTCATGGTCCCCATCATAGGGCGGCCGGGCGGGCGGGTCAACGGCGGGAGCGAAATCGCCACAGGTCACGGCCCGTTCGTGCCGATACTGCCCCTGAGGCGGTCCCCTGCGCCTGGAGTCTCTCCGGGATTCCCCTGCAACCGACGGGCTATCCGTGCGCGAACCGTCCGAGGACCGGGCCCTGCGGGGCCTCTGGGGGCTGCTCGAGTACCTGGCGTCGCGGCTGCGGCGGCGGGCGGCCAAGGCGGCCACGCTGTGGGCAGCGGCCGCGGTCCTGGCCGCCCTGGCGGCCGTGGTGGCACTCGATGCGGCCGTCGGCCTGCCCCCGTGTGCCTTTCTCCTCGCGGGGGCCGCAGGGATCGCAGCCGTGGCCCTTGCCTCGGCTCTGGCGTACCGGCCCCGGCCGTCGACCGTCTACCTGGCGCGGCTGGTGGAGCGTCGGCGGCCGGAACTCAAAGAGGCCCTGGTCACGCTGGTGGACCTGGCGGCGGACCCGTCCTCGGACCTGTCGATGCAGCGGGCGCTGGCGCGGCGGGCGGGTCGGATCCTGGCCCGCGACCCGCCGCACGCCTTCCTGCCGACCGTTTCCTGGCGTCGGCCTGGGTGGGCCCTGGCGGCCGGGATGGTGATCCTGGCAGCCGTCCTTGGGCTGGAACGGGGCACCGCCTTCGCCCCCCGGCTGGCCGGTGCCGGGACGGGAACGGGGCAAACGGGCGGCGGAAGCCGCCGCTCATCTCAATCTGCGGGGACATATCCCACGCCGGATGAGGAGACCCGGCCGCTCCCGCCTTCGCCCTTCGGGCTACGGCGGGCAGGCCCGCGGCCGGCGCGGGCGCAGGGCGAAGGCGGCTCGGGCGTCGGCGGCGCAGAAGGGGCGGAGGCGCTTACACGCGCCGGGGGCGCACGCGTTCGCCGAGGCGCCGGCGCCGCGCGTGAAGAGGGGTCGGAGGCGCTTACCCGCGCCGAAGGCGCACGTGTTCGCCGAGGCGCCGGCGCCGCGCGTGAAGAGGGGTCGGAGGCGCTTACCCGCGCCGGCGGCGCGCAGAGCGCCGACACGAGCGCGAACGGCGCTGATGGCGCTGGCTCGACCTGGCAAGCGCCCCCCAAGTTTACCCGCCGGGGCGGGCGGGACGGCGAACACGCACCTGTTCGCCTCGAGGAGCGCTCGACGGATGCTCTTGCAACGTCTCGCGTGCCCGGGGACGCACGCGTTCGCCGCGGCGCTGGCGCCGCGGGTGACGTTTCTTCAGCCGGGTCCGCGGCCGGCAGGCGCGATGGCCCGCGCGAACCTCCTTCCGGCCCGCCCCTGCCGCAGCGGAACCCGAGCGAGGCCGTTCCCGAAAACGTCCTTGACGCCATGCGTCGCCGCAGGTCTCTAATAGAGGGAAACGACCGGCCGACGGACGGGGCCGACCCGGACCGCACGTTTCTCGGCGAGATGGGGGTTTCCCCCGCCGACGAGCGCCGGTACACGACGGCCTGGTCGGAGGGTCGGCAGCAGCCTCGCACGGGCCCCGACGCCGCCGCGTCCCCTGCCCCCGTGCGGACCGTGCCCGGCCAGGTCGAGGGCCGGGTCCGGGAGGCCTGCGGCGGCCGGCCGGTCGTGGTTCCACCCGACGCCGGGGCGGGCGAGCGCGGCCGGCTGATTCACGCGGCCGAGGGTCGCGTCAGCCCGCGTTTGCGGCCGGCGGTGCGGGCGTACTTCGAGCGGATCGGCCGGCTCGGCGCGGGCGAGTAATACTACAACGCTAACTCGTGCGCGGCGGGCCCGCCTCCGGCGGGTAAATCTCCGCACCCGCCGCGCAGCCCCGAAAATGCCCTCTCGAGCGCGGTGGGTCTGGAGCACCCACCGCGCAAAATGCTGACTTCGCGTTGTAGTAGTAATCCTTGCCGCGCGCCCTGGAACGCCCGGCCACGAGCGAAGCGAATGGCCGGGAAACACCGGCGGACAAGTCTACCCGACGAAGGCGGAGAGGACGGCTCCCCATGCCCTCCGATGCCGACCGCCGCCAGCCCATGGACGACCTTGCCCGCCAGGCCGACCGCATCGTCAACCTCATCCTCCACTCCGACCTGCCGAGGGTCGACATCGAGATCGAGATCGAGAACTTCCGCCAGAGGTGCCTCCGCCGGTACCCCGACGGCGAGGCCCTGTTCGACATGATTTACGCCAGCCGCTTCGAGCGCATCTGGGACCAGTGGGGCGAGGAGCGGCCGGGGGGCACGGAGGAACCCTAGCCTGACTCGCCGCGAACCTCAGGGAGCGGGTGCCGGACCGCTCGCTTCCCCGGCTTCGCCTTACGGGGTGCGCCGGGCAGGCGTTCGCGGCTAGCGAGGGGCGTTCGCCGCCTCCTCCAGCGCCGCGACGAACGCCTCGGTGTCGGGCGGTTTGCGCCACGCCTTGAGGACCCCTCCGCGAGCATCCAGCACGATGACGGCCGGCGGGTTCCGGCCGCGGTAAGCGTCGGCGAACGCCCCCTTCGGGCTGTCGGCGGACGGTCGCTCCGTCAGGTCCACGTAAACGCAATCCAGGGCCCGGCTTGCCGACACCACCTCGGGATTCGAGAAGAGTCGGCGTTCCCAGACGAAGCACTCGGTGCACCAGTCGGCGGTGAAGTAGAGGAGGACGCCGCGGCCGGCCTGGCGGGCCTCGGCCAGTGCGCCTGGATGCCAGTCGGTCCAGTCAACGTGAAGTTGCTGGTCCGCGGGCGTTTCGGGGGAGGCGGCCTGGGGCGCCGAATCGCCGGTCCCCGGGTGCGCCCCCGCGCGGCTCGGGGCATAGGCTGCGTAGACCCAGACGCCGCCGGCCAGAATGGCGACGGCCGCGACGATCCGCACAATCCAGAAGGGCCTGGAGAACGGCCGGCGCGACAGGCCCTCCAGCACTCCCAGGTACACCGCGGCGAAGACGAACAGCGCCAGGACCATCGGCCAGAACATGGCGGGGGCCAGGAACGGCCGGAGATAGTGCAGGATGACGCCCCCGAGGGCCATCCCCATGAGCCGCTTCGCCCAGACCATCCACCCGCCGCTCCGCGGGAGCCGGTTCACGAGGCCCGTAAAGGTGCCGAGGAACAGGTACGGCAGTCCCAGGCCCAGGCCGACCGCGAAGAAGGAGGCGGCCCCGAACGGAATGGACTGCCTGGACGCCACGAGAGAAATCAGGGCCACCAGGAACGGCCCGACGCACGGAGCGGCGACGGCGCCCATGACCATCCCCATGAAGGCCGACCCCACCAAGCCTCGGCGGGCCCCCAGTTTGCCCATCGCCCCGGCGGGCAAGCGAATCTCGAACGCCCCGAACACGCTGGCCATCATCACCGCCAGGACCGTGACGATGGCCAGCACGCCCCACGGCGTCTGGAGCACCAGGCCCATGCTCTGCCCCGCCAAGGCCGCCAGCACACCCATCACCGTAAACGTCAGGGCGATGCCGAGGGTGTAGGCGGCGGCCAGGGGGAGGATCTTCAGCGGCCGGCCCTCGCCCTGCTGGGCAAACAGGCTCATCGTCACCGGGATGAGGGGATAGACGCACGGCAAGAGGTTCAGCCCCAGCCCGCCGATCGCCAGAAAGAGGACATAAAGGACAGGGCCACGATCGAGCCAACCGGCCACGTCGACCTCGCCCTCGAAGCGGACGGCGGGGTCCTCTTCGGCGTTCTCGGCACTCGCGCCCGCCGGGGCGGAAGAAGGATGACTTGTACGGGCTCGCACGGCTTCAAAGATCTCCGTGTTCGCCGGGGCGGGTTCGGCGTCGGCGGCGAGAATCTCGGTCTCGACCTCCAGCGTCCGCTCGGCCGGCGGGTAGCACGTCGAGGCATCGCACCCCTGGTACTTGAGCGTAAACGTGAGCGTGACCGGGCCGAGCGGGGCGTCCTCGGCCACCGCGGCGGGCACCCCCAGGATCGTCCGGCCTTCGTAGACGCGCACCGTCTCGTCGTCGGCCCAGTCGGCGGCGAGGGGTTCGCCCTCGGGGTAGGCGACCTCGCCCCACGCGATGCCCTCGCGGGCGGCGGGCTGGACCTTCGTCGGCACCTGGAACTCCAGCGACGGCGGATTCGCGTTGACGTGGTAATCGGCGTCCAGGTCGAGGACCACGGCGACGCGGAACGGCTTGCCGCGCGCCAGGGCCGCGCAATCCGGGTACGCCGCGGCGCGGAGCCACGGCTCGGCGCCGGGTTCGGCGGCAAGAAGGGCCGGACCGGCGGCGAGCGCCAGGGCCGCCGACAGCAGCAGCGTGGTGATTCGCATAGCGGTGTTCCCTGCGGTTGGAGGGTCGGGCAGCGTTCGCCCATTATTGGCGAGCGAGAGCGCCGAAGCAAGCGGGCGGCAGGATGAATCGGCATGGTCGCGCGGGAATGGCGGGCCATAGGCCCCGCAGAACGCCCCGCCGGCCGGGACGGCGACGGACGTTACGGACCCCCCTTCACCTTCACCGGCGGGAGGTTATCGACCATGGCCGCGTCGGTCCGCTTCAGTTCGGCGATGAGCCCCCGGCGATACTCGGCCAGGAGGTCGTGGTATTTCCCGTCCAGAGCAAGGTTGTTCAGTTCCTCGGGGTCGGCCTCGAGGTCGTAAAGTTCCTCGATCTCGCCGGGCACGAGCGTGCGGATGTACTTGTACTTGCCCTTCCGGTAGAAGACCCACCACGGCACGCCGCCCCACCCGGGTCCGGTAGCCTTGGCGGTGTCCGAGCCGTAATAGTACTTGAGATTTTCCAGCACCACCGGATGGTCCCATTCGACGTCGGGGTTTTTCAGCAGAGGCGAGAGGTCGCGGCCGTGCATCTTCCACGGCAGTCCCAGGCCGGCCAAGGCGAAGAAGGTGGGAATCAGATCGTGGCCGCCGACGGGCTGCTCGCACGCCTTGCCTCGGGCCACCTTGCCCGGCAGGCGGATCAGCATCGGCGCGCGGAGGTTGGCGTCGTACGGGGCGTATTTCCACTCGAAGCCATGCTGGCCCCACGCGAAACCCTGGTCCGAGGTGTACACCACCAGGGTGTTGTCAAGTTGGCCGGTTCTCTCCAGGGCGGCCAGCACCTTGCCCACGCCCTCGTCCAGGGCCCGCACGGCCCGGTTGTATCGGACAACGGCCCGGGTGAGCGTCCGACCGCGGTGGACGGGTCGGCCGTTCTTACCCCGTTTCCAGACACCGTACTCCCGCATGTATCTCGGCTTGGTCGGACGGGGCGGGTAGATGTCCCCGGGGATCGGCACGGCCTCCACGCCGGGATGATAGTCCTTCTTGTGGCGGCTGGCCACGGTGTACGGGGAATGGACGGCGTCGTAGCAGAGCCAGAGGTACCAGGGGCGATCCGGCTCCTTGGCCCGCGCTTTGATGTACTCCACGGCCCACCGGGTGTAGTTGTCGGTGGAGTATCCGCCGACGTCTTTCGGCGGGCCGCCGTTGAAACTGATCCTCTGGCCGGTGTAGTAGCCGCCGTAGATCTTCGGCTGGGTGTGGTTCCAGACGGCCGAATAGTCCCAGTCCCGCCCGTGCCCGGTGTCCCTGCCGGTGTGCCACTTGCCGATCATGCCGGTGTGATAGCCGGCCTCGCGAAAGACGGCCGGCCAGAACGGGCACTTGGCCGGGTCATACCGGCTGTTGGGATACGGGCGGAGCATCTCGAGCGACTCGATGCCGTGCTGGAGCCTTCCGGTCAGGGCGGTCGCCCGCGAGGGCTGGCACCACGCGCCGGTGTAACAGGTGGTGAAGCGGACGCCCTCGGCGGCGATCCGGTCGATGTGCGGCGTCCTGACCCAGGGGTGGGCGTCCGGATAGCAACTGACCGAGCGGCAACTCTGGTCGTCGGTGAAGATGTAGAGGATGTTGGGCCGACGGGCCGAGGAGGCTTTGGCGGGCTTGCCCTTTCCCGCCGCGCCGGACCACAGTCCGGTCACGCAGGCGCCGGACATCAGCGCCGCCCCAGCCGACCGGAGAAACTCCCGTCGGGTGGCCGCCCCGGTCGTCATCGATTTCGTCCTTTCGCAAAACAGGCGGTGGAGGCAACTCCGAAACGCAACGGGGGCAAGCAGCAACGGCCAGCCGGGTGCATTGCGACGGACGGCCGTCATCGTACCACGGAGGAACGCGAGGTTCTAGCCCGAAAGCGGCTCGGCGGCGGGGAGGGTGACCACGGCCGTGGTCCCCCGGCCGGGGCGGCCGTGCAGACGCAGGCTCCCGCCGAAGTGGGCGAGAAGTTGTCGGCAGGAGGCCAGCCCCACGCCGGCGCCGCCCCCCTCGGACGGGCCCGCCGCGCACGGGGCGAAGGCGCGGTCGCGGTCCCCCGGCGCCAGGCCCGGCCCGTTATCCTGGAACTCCAGGACCACCCGTCCCCCGTCGGCGGCCACGGTGATGCTGAGGCGGGGCGAGGCGGTCTCGGCGGTGGCGTCGCGCGCGTTGGCTGCCAGGTGAAGCGTCACATAGGCCAGGGCGGCAGGGTGGACGGCGGTCCAGGCGGCGGGCGTCTCCGGCCGAAGGTCCGTCGCGAGGCGCGCAAAACGTTCCTTGCCGTCCAGCGTCGCCAGGGCCGCCTCCACGACGCTGACGGCATCGACGGGCCGGCCGTCGGCCTTGGGCCAGGCGGAGGCCTGGCTGAGGGCGTCCAGCAGGCGGTCGAGGTCGTCGCGGCAGCGGTGGACGGCCTGGGAGGCGGGGCACTCGGCCAGGACGCCCTCCAGGGCCTGCATCAGCCGATGGGCCGGGCTGTGGCAGGCGAAGGCCAGGTGCCCCAGGGCGGCGGCGGCCTCGGCCCGCAGCCGACGACGGAGCGACTCCAGCGCCAGGCCCGCCACCAGGATCGACTCGGGTGGCGTGTCGCCGTCGCGGACGCGCTGAAAACAGCAAAGCAGCGGCTCGGGCCGGCCGTCCGCCCGGACGAACGTGACGCGGTCCCAGACGGACGGCGCATGGCGGGTCCGCTCCAGCAGCCGGGCCAGGTGGGCGCGCTGGTCCTCGGTCACGAGGTCGGCCAGGGGCCGGCCCGCCAGACCGGAGGTCTCGTGCCCGAGCGCGCGGGACCGGCGGGGGTCGGTCGTGCGGATCGCGCCGCCGGGGGCGACGCTCACCAGCAGTTGGGTGGCCTGAGAAAGGTAGCGGCACTCGGTTGGATTGCACATACCTGACGCGGCCCCGGAGAGCGCGGCGAACGTCCCGTGACATATGATTCTAGGCGCGGCGGCGCGCGGCGGTCAACCGGGGGGCGGTGCGGCGTGCCACTGGCTGCTCGTCAGTCCGTGCGTGCCGACATCGCGGAACACACTGGCGGGCAAGCCGCCGGTGGCACCCGGCGCTGCTGTTCGAGCCGGCTGCGGAAGCAGCCGGTCACCCGCGATCCGCCACGGCATGTGCCACGGCGGATGGAGACGCCCCGCCGCTCCCGCGGCGGATTCGAACGGCAGCGCGCCGGAGCAGAAGAAAACGCGCGGCGGGTGCGGAGACCCGCCGCGCGTGCGCTGACGAAGAAGTGTTTACGCCTCGGCCGGCTCGGTGGCCGTCGCGACCGGATAGACGGGCAGTTGCTGGCGGAGGAGGGTGTAGACTTCCTGGTCCCGGTCGATGAGGGTGCCGGCGGTTTCGCGGAAGAGGGTCTTGAGTTCGTCGAAGTCGGTGGTCTTCAGTTTCTCCGCATTCTTCTTGCCCTCTTCGGTGGCGTTGGCGGCGACGAATTTGGCCATGGTCTCTGCGGCCATGTCGCGGATGAGTTGCCAGAGTTCCTTGCCGTCGCGGGCGGCGATGGCCCGGCCAAGCGCCAGCGACATGGAGAGAATGGCGTTCATGCCCAGGACGCCCTTGCGCTGCATCACGAGGACCTGGTCGTCGGCGGGGGCGTCTTCGGGGATGCGGCCGGCCTGGACGGCCTCGCGGCGTTCCAGGTCCAGCAGTTCGCGGTCGGTCTCGAGCAGCGTGCCGAGGTCGCGCAGCCGCCGGCCGGTGAAGGCCGACGCCAGAATCTTCTCGATATGGTCGACGGCGGCCATGCAGCCCTTGCCGTCGTAGCGGCCCGCGCGGCGCCAGGCCTCGGCGAGGGCCTCGTCGTTCTTGGCCCGGACCTGGTCGGTGGTGACGTCTTTGCGGAACCGGTACGTGCCGTCGCCGGCTTCCTGGAAGAGGTCGGGGTACTTCTCGGTCATCTCGCCGGGCTCGATGATGGAGTCGACGTAGTGGATGGCCTCGTCGACGCCGGCGCTGGTGCCCAGGGGCGTGGCGCCGTTGTAGCGGATGATGCCGCTGCGGCCGAGGAAGAGGGTGGCCCGGCCGGACGGGATGCCGGCGTTGGTGGCCACCTCCGTGCCGCTGACCGCCTCGATGGCCAGCATCCGGAGCATGAGGGTGGTGATGTCGGAGTCGGCGGCCGCAGGCGCCAGAGAGACGTCGTCCTTGCCGGTAAGGGTCTTGGCGAGTTCGGTGAGGTTGGCCTGGATTTCCTTGCGTTCCTCGTCGGTGACCTCTCGGCTGGTGGCCTCGGCGAGGGCGAGGATTTCCATCACCCGGCCGTATTTCTGGAGCCGCTCGGTGTTGGCCCCGCCGCCCGCCTTCAGCCCCAGGGCGTTCATGGCGGTGGCGATTTCGGCCTCGAACGGGTCGTTCGGCGACTTGGAGCGGTGCGAGACCACGAGGTCGCAGCCGTAGGCCAACGAGGTCAGCATGGCCAGGACCGTCTCGCTGAGGGTGCCGATCTGGTTGGCCTTGATGAGCGAGGCGTTGATCTCGCCGCTGGCGGCGCACTGCTCGATGGTCGAGTCCTTGGTGGTCACGAGGTCGTCGCCGATGACGAAGATCTTCTCCCCGAGGCCCTCGACGCCGGCGTCCGGGGCGCCCTGCATCATGAGGCGCCAGCCGGCGTGGTCGAGTTCGCCGAAGCCGTCCTCGATGGAGAGGATAGGGACGTCGTCCTGCTCCATGGCCTGTCGGTAGAGTTCCAGGATCTGGTCTCGGCTCATGTCGACCTTGGCCTTGTCCCGCCAGAAGCGGTACATGCCGATGGAATCGGGCTGCTCGGTTTCCTCGCGGTAGAGGTTCTCCAGTTCGGAGGCCGCCGGGTCCAGGGCGATGGCGACGTCCACGCCGGGGGTGTACTCGCAGTCGAGGATGGCCTGGCGCATCAAGCGCCACATCCGCTGCTCGGGCACCTGGTCCTGGGGTTCCTTGTCGATGTAGGGGGCGATGCCGCCCTCCAGCCCCACGCCCATGACCTTGGCGCCGGGGGCGGACTCGATGATTTCCTTCAGACGCGTCTGGAGGTTCACGGTCATCTCCTGGGCGTCCTCGTACGTCTTGGCCGAGAGCGGCATGAACATGCCTTCCTGCATCGAGATATTGCTCTCGGGGTACTCCTTCTCAGTGTGCCGGCCGCCCATGGCGCAGTTGCGGAACTGCCAGGGGGCGTTGACCTTCGTGCCGTCGGCCAGCGTGACCGTCTGCATGCGGGTCGTCAGCAGGCGCTGCTTGACCTCGGCGACGCGGTCGAGCCAGGTGCCCTCGGCCTTGACGGCCTCGGCGCGGGCGGCCTTCTCGGCGGCACGGCGTTCGCGCTCGCGGAACTCCGCCAACTTGCCGCGGTCTGCCAGGAACCGGTCCAGCAGCCCCACGAACGCCGGGCACAGGAAGAACCGGCCGACGTAAATCAGGATCTCGTGATGGGTGGCCAGGCCCACGCCGATGCCCACCGCCGCCAGAGGGAAGCAGATCGCCGACAACCACCCGCTCCAGACAGGGGCGGCGGCGGCGACGGCCAGGTTGTACGGCGCGTCCGGCGCGTAGTGGCCGGCCTCCTTCTTGACCCCCTCGAACCGGCCCCACGGAATCAAGAGGAACATCCGCAAATACCAGCCCACCTTGCCTCCCTCGGCCAGGACCTTGTCGGCGGCCGCCTGGGCGTCCTTGTTCAGGGCCGTCAGACGGACCGCCGTCAGGTAGTGGCCCATCTCGTGGATGGCGATGCCGATGTGCCAGGAACAGTAGAGGAACGCGAGCGAGATCACGGTTTCCCAACTGAGGAACATGAACCGAAGGACCTCGAACTTCAGGTTCGCGCCGGCGGCGGCCTTCTCGGCGAGGGCGGCCACCGGCAGGCTCAGGACGCTCGAGATGAACGCCGCGTGGAACGAGACCAGTTTGTGGTTCGCGATCACCCAGCCGCGGTCCAGGTAGCCGGCGGCGTTGCCCTTGAGGGGCAGGCGGCCCGGGTCGGTCCGCACCGCAGCCCCGAGGCGGTCGATGACCCGCCGGCCGAGGGCGATCCAGCCGGCCACCCCGGCCGCCACCGCGGCGGCGAGGCCAGGCCGGCGCCGGGCGGAGTCCCCTGTGCTCGAGTGCCTCATACCGTCGTCTCCTCTTCCTTTCGTTCGCATGTGGCAAGCATCGGCTTGCGAGGCGGTTGCTTCGCCCGAGCCCGACCGTAAGAGGCTGCCCTGGGCGAAGCCGAATGGCTCGAGCCCCTCTCCATCCGCCGCCAGGTACGCGGCGCGACGCAATAGCCGGCGCCGCGACGCTCGCACGCCGATGCCCCGTAAGAACGGGCCTTGTACCAGAATCGCGGGGCGGTTGCAAGAGGGCATCGCCGACGAGCGGGGGGAAGTGCCCCGGACCTCGTAGAAGGGCCTCGTGCCGGACCGATATCACCACCGCGAGATGTAGCGCCGCGAGATTTTGCGCATTCTTGCCAAAGCGCCGGCCTTATCTGTTTGACACCGGGGGCAAGGGATTTTATAATCGAGGTTTGGGAGCCGGGGGTATTTGTTCGCCGACCCGACCATCTCCTCGGAGTGAAGGGGAACGGTATCCCGGTGGAGGACTCGGGGTGCCGACACGGTAAACAGGTCAGCCATGCGCGTCCTCATGCTCGGATGGGAATTCCCGCCGTTCATCAGCGGCGGTCTCGGTACGGCCTGTTACGGCCTGGCGAAGGCTCTGAGCGACCTCGGCACGGAGGTCCTGTTCATCCTGCCTCGCGGCGGCGCCGACCGCCGGCTGAACCGTGTCCACGTCCTCTCGGCCCCGGAGGCGAAACGCCGGCAGGAGGCCGAGCAGACCTCCTGGACCGTGGAGGGCTTGGAGCACGTCCGGCTGGTCCCCGTGGATTCGGTCCTGGCCCCGTATCAGACCGAGCAGGGCTATGCCGAGGCGCGCCGGGGCGACTCGGACTCCCCCCAGGTCCGGGCGCAGGAGCCGTCGGCGAAGGCGGAGACGCCCCCGCGCGGCCGCGCGGCGGCGAGCATCGCCGGCGGGCCGGACATGTACGGCGGCGACATGATGACCGAGGTCCACCGCTACGCCCGACAGGTGGCGGAGGTGGCCCGGCAACACGAGTTCGACCTCATCCACGCCCACGACTGGATGACGTACCCGGCGGGGCTGAGCGTGTCGGCCCTGGCGGGCAAACCGCTGCTGGTCCACGTGCACTCGACCGAGTTCGACCGCAGCGGCACGGGCGTGAACCAGCGGGTCTACGAGGTGGAACGGGCCGGCATGCACGGCGCCCGGCTGGTGATCTGCGTCAGCCGGCTGACTCGCGGCATCGTGACCGGTCGCTACGGCGTGCCGGAGTCGAAGTGCCGCGTCGTCTACAACGCCATCACGATCGACGGCGAGCCGGTGCCGACGAGCGTGGCGCGGATCGAGACGGGCGACAAGATCGTGCTGTTCCTCGGCCGGATCACCATGCAGAAGGGCCCGGAGTACTTCCTGGCGGCCGCCCGCAAGGTGCTGGAGGTCATGGACAACGTGAAGTTCGTGATGGCCGGCTCCGGCGACATGGTGCGGCGGATGATTGAACTGGCCGCCGCCATGGGCATCGGGCACCGCGTGACCTTCACGGGCTTCCTTCGCGGGGACGACCTGGAACGGGTGTTCAAGATGGCCGACCTGTACGTCATGCCGAGCGTCTCCGAACCGTTCGGACTGGCGCCGCTGGAGGCGCTGCAGCGGGACGTCCCGGTGCTGATCTCGAAGCAGAGCGGGGTCAGCGAGATCCTGACCCACGCCCTGAAGGTCGACTTCTGGGACATCAACGAGATGGCGAACAAAATCGTGGCGGTGCTGCGGCACCCGCCGCTCCAGAAGACGCTGCGGGAACACGGGGCGTTCGAGGTCCGCAAGTTCGCGTGGCTCGACGCCGGCCGGGCGTGCCTGGACGTCTACCGCGAGGCCACCGGGGCGTAGGCATGGCGAGCGTCTGCTTCTACTTCCAGGTCCACCAGCCGTTTCGCCTGAGGCGCTACAGCGTCTTCGACTCCGACACGAACTACTTTGACGAATACGCCAATGCCGAGGTCTGCCGCAAGGTGGCCCGGCGGTGCTACCTGCCGACCAACCGCCTCATGCTGGACCTGCTGCGGCAGCATCCCGACTTTGCCGTCTCCTACTCCATCACGGGGGTGGTCCTGGAGCAGTTCGAGCGGTGGGCGCCGGAGGTCGTCGATTCGTTTCGCGCGCTCGTCGATACGGGCCGGGTGGAACTGCTCGCCGAAACCTATTACCACACCCTCGCCTTCCTGTACGACCGGGAGGAGTTCCGCGAGCAGGTGCAGGCGCACGCAGAGCGGATGAAGCAGACCTTCGGCGTGACGCCGCGGATCTTCCGGAACACCGAACTCATCTACAACAATGACCTGGCCCATATCGTCGAAGACATGGGCTACGACGGCATCGTGGCCGAGGGCGCCGACGACGTGCTCGGCTACCGCTCGCCGACGTTCGTGTACCGGCCGGCGGGCGCCGACCGCCTCCGCCTGCTCCTGAAGAACTACCGCCTCTCGGACGACATCGCCTTCCGCTTCTCCGACCGGTCCTGGCCCGAGTGGCCCCTGAAGGCCGAGACCTTCGCCGAATGGGTTGACCGGGTCAACGGCAACGGGTACGTGGTGAACCTGTTCATGGACTACGAGACGTTCGGCGAACACCAGTGGGCCGAGTCGGGCATCTTTGACTTCATGTACCACCTGCCCGAGAAGGTCCGCAAGGGCGGAAAGAACGATTTCAAAACCCTTTCGGAGGCCATCGACGCCTACGAGCCGGCCGGCGAACTCGACGTGCCCCACATCATCTCCTGGGCCGACGTCGAACGCGACCTCTCGGCCTGGCTCGGCAACGCCATGCAGTCCAGCGCCCTGCACGAACTGTACCGGCTGGCCGGGCCCGTCAAGGCCGCCGGCGACCCTGCCCTGCTGCACGACTGGCGCCGGCTCCAGATCTCCGACCACTTCTACTACATGTGCACCAAGTGGTTCGCCGACGGCGACGTGCACAAGTATTTCAATCCCTACGAGTCGCCGTACGATTCCTACATCAACTTCATGAACGTCCTGGACAACGTCCGCGCCCGGACGAAGGGGTGAGGGACATCTCAGCGGGTCGGGATGTGTGCGATGCCGATCCGCGGCACGTCAAGGCGCTTGCTCTTCGGCCTGAAGCCGGTAGAATACAAACAGGAGGTATCCGGAATGGCCAAGCCGATGACGCTTCGCCGGACGGCCGTTATATGGCGCGAAGGTGACCAGTACGTCTCGCGCTGCCCGGAAATCGGCGTGGCCTCGTTCGGCGATACGCCGGACGCGGCGCAACGGGCCCTGCAGGAAGCCGTCGAACTCTGGGTAGCCAACGCCCGCGAGGTGGGGATGTTGGAAGACATCTGCCCCTCGCTGGAACAGCCCGAGCGGTACACCGCTCCAATGGGAGTGGCCCCCTGAACCATGCCGAAACTGCCTTCCCTTTCCTCCTGGCAGATTATCGGTGCCCTTCGCCGGGCGGGTTTCGCCGAGGCGCCGCATCGCGGCAAGGGCAGCCATCGGGCCTTCTGCCGGGCCGACGCCGACGGCCGCACACGCCTCGTAATCGTTCCTCAAAGTAAAAAGCCCTAACAAAACGACATTCAACGCAGTGGACGCCGAGCACGCAAAAAAGCAAACATCTTTGAAAAAACAAGGCGTTGCGATGTTTCTCCGTGCTCTCTGCGCTCTCTGCGTTTCATTCTGTTAGATTTAAATCTCCGCGAAAACTTGCAGGCCCTGGCCCGCGGGCTTCGCCCGCGGGTATCCTGCGGCGCGATAAACGCCCTTGCGCGCGAAGATGCCCGCGACCGCAGGTCGCGGCTCACGACCTGCCCGCCGGCCGGCGCCCCGCGGCCGCCCCCGCGACTCGGCTGTTGATTTCACCTGCCAAATAGTTATAAGATGTCAACCATCCGGCGCGGGCCGCCCCGGCGGCCGGGGGCGCGCCCAGAACGTAGGATGATGTCCACGCGATGATCTCCAGCCAATGCCTGTCCCGTGCCGCGCCCGGATTCGTCGGCTTCGCCCTTGCCGGCCTGGCGGCAGGCGTCCTGCTCGTCGGCTGCGGGAGCGGGGCCGGCCTTCGGCTGCCCGAGGTCGGCGAGGCCGCCCTGGACGGCTACTCGGCTACGGCCCCTGCCCCGTCGGCGTCGGCGGAGGATGCCGGCCGCTTCGCCCCGCCGCCCCGCGGCGCGGGTGAGGCGTCCCCTGCACGTCTTCCGCACCCGCGACCGGAGGTCGCGGCTCACGCCCCGCCCGCCGAGGCCGACGCCGACGCCCCGGACGCCGACGCCCCGGACGCCGACGCCCCGGACGCCGACGCCCCGGACGGCTTCCTCGACCCCGTCACCCGCGACGCCGACCGCGTCCCCATGGCCCTGGAGGCCTGCCTGCGGCGGGCGCTGGCGAACAACCTGAAGATCCAGATCGCCCGCTTCGGCCCCGCCATCGCCGGGACCCACGTCGTCGAAGCCGAGGCCCTCTTCGACCCGGCCTGGTACCTGAACAACGCGCTCGGGCGGGTGCGGCAGGATGCCGGCACCTTCCTGGCCGGGGCCGACACCCTCGTCAACAAGCAGTGGGACTTCGACACGGGCCTGGAGGCCCTCCTGCCCACCGGCGCGACGATCTCGCTCGGCCAGGATTGGACCTATCTGGATTCGAACAGCACGTTCTTCATGCCGAACCCCCAGTACGATACGGACCTGAGTCTGGAGGTCCGCCAGCCCCTGCTCCGCGGCGCCGGCCTGGAGGTCACCAAGAGCCCTATCGTCCTGGCCCGCCTCGACCACCGCGTCAGCCTGGCCGACTTCAAGGCCCGCATCATGGACACCCTCCTGGAGGTGGAGCGGGCCTACTGGGACCTGGCGGTGGCCCAGGTCCGGGTCCGCGCCCTCACCGAGGCGCTGGAGGCGGCCGAGGAGAACCGCCGCATCGCCCGCCGACGCCACGAGCAGGGCAAGGCTCGGCGCGTTGCCGTCAGCCTCGCCGAGAGCGCCGTCACGCGCCGGGAGGCGGACCTGGTCGCCGCCCGCCTCGTCCTGGCCCAGACCAGCGACCGGCTGAAGCGGCTCCTCAACGATCCCGCCCTGCCCCTGGAACAGCCCGCCCTCCTGAAGGCCGACGACCGCCCCACGGCCGAACCCGTCCCCGTCGGCCGACGCCTCTACCGGTCCAGCCTGCTGGCGGCCATGAAGCACCGGCCGGAGATGGACCGGGCCGCCGCCGAACTGGACCGGGCCGCCCTCCGGGAGCGGGTCGCACGCAACCAGCGGCTGCCCCGGTTGGACCTGGCGGCCGGCTACACCCTGAACGGCCTGGACAGCGACCTGGGGCCGGGCCTCGGCGAGGCCATGGAGACGACCTATTTCGATTGGCAGGCGGGCCTGGAGTTCCGCATCCCCGTGGGGAATCGTGCCCGGACGGCCGCCCACGAGCGCAGCCGCCTGGAGCGGGCCGTCGCCGCTCGCCGGCGCGAGGACACCCGCCAGCAGATCCTCCTGGAGGTCAGCCAGAGCGTCCGCGACGTGGCCGCCGCCGAGGAAAGCATCCTGGCCACCCGCGCCGCCCGCGAGGCCGCCGAGCACACCCTCCGCGACCAGCAGGCCAACGTCGCCGCCGGCGCCGCCCTCCAGAAAGACCTCCTCGAGGCCCAGCGCGACCTGGCCGACGCCCGCGTCGCCGAAATCCGCGCCATGGCCGACTACATGATCGCCCTGGCCGAACTCGAACGCGCCAAGGGCACCCTCCTGGCCTACAACCACATCCAGGTCATGGCCGACCCCCCCGGGCCGCGCCCCTGATCCCTCCCGGCCGGCCGCCGTGGCCGTTGGCGGTCATCCTGAGCGGAGCGAAGGATCTCGCCGTGGCCGTTGGCTGTGGCCGTTTTGATGACGCGCCGGCCAAGGCCGGCGGCTAACTATGGCCGGTGCCTGTTGCCTTCCTTTGCGGCTCGCGGCCGGCGTGGGGCGGGGGGTTCATATTCATAAACGTTGTTGCGACTGAAATCTTTTCCGGGGAGATGGGGGGCGAAATGGGGGGTTTTGGGCGTCGGAATCGCCGTTTTCGGCCCGTGAGGGCCGATTCCGGCCCGAAATGTTAAGATGGGTAAGGCAAAACGCGCGCCTTTTTTGCGCTTTTTTTGCAGAAATTGTTCGGAATTGTTCGGAATGGATCGATTCTGATCGCTTTTTCCGCAGACGATTCGACAGGTCTCGAAACGTCCCGCGGCATTATTCCGGCCGGGCTGCCGCTGACAGAACTCCCTCTCCCTTGATGGGAGAGGGATGGGGTGAGGGTGAACGGTCTGGTGGCCGCGATCCCCCTCACCCTGCCCCTCTCCCGCCAGGGGAGAGGGGATTTGAAGGCTTCTGCGCGGCGGGCCCGCCTTAGGCGGGTAAATCTCCCCGCCCGCCGCGCAGCCCCGAAAACGCCCTCTCGAGCGCGGTGGGTGCTCCAGACCCACCGCGCAGGATGCACGTCCGTAAGCGGCGCGGGATGCCGCTCGCCGGCGAGTGTCCGCGCACAGAAACCGCGTGCGTGCAGAGCACGCACCCTACCTCTCGCGGCTGGTCATCGCGCGTGCGGCGCCCGCACGCTACGGCTGCGTTGCACATTCCCGCCGGCGGATGGTAGGATGGGGCCTTGGGGCGTTTTCCTGTGAGGACCCGTCCGATGAAGACCCAGGCCCAGGTGCTTGAAGCGTTCGGTCGGCCGCTGCGGATGCAGTCGTTCGACCTTCCGCCGCCCGGCGAGGGGGAGGTGCTCGTCCGCGTCACGCACGCGGGGGTGTGCGGGTCGGACCTGCACATGGCCTCCGGCGAGGACCCGCGGACGCCGCTGCCCATCGTCCTGGGGCACGAGGGCGTGGGCGAGGTCGCGGCGGTGGGCGGGGAGAAGCGGAGCCTCGACGGCCGGCCGCTCGAAGCCGGCCAGCCCGTCCTGTGGAACCGGGGGGTGGTGTGCGGCCGGTGCTTCTTCTGCACCCGGGGCGAGGCTCACCTGTGCCCGGAGCGGTTCGTCTACGGCATCCACCGGGGCGTGGACGTGCCGCCGCACGTCAACGGATGCTACAGCCGGCACCTTCTGCTCGATGCGCGAACGGATATCCGAATCATCGACGACGTGCCGGCCGCGCACCGCAAGACGCTGGTGACGGCGTCGTGCTCCGGAGCGACGGCGGCGCACGCCTTCGACCATTTCGAGCCCGAGGCGGGGGAGGCGGTGGTGGTCCAGGGGGCCGGGCCGCTGGGGTGCTTCCTGGGGGCGTTTGCCCGCCGGTGCGGCGCCGATCCCATCGTGTTCATCTCGCGGAGCGAAGGGCGGCTCGAAACGGCGCGGGACTTCGGCGCCACCCACACCCTTTCCATCAAACATACCGACGCCGACGAACGCCGCGCCTTCATCCGGGACCTGACGGCCGGCCGGGGCGCCGACGCCGTCTACGAGGCGGTCGGCCAGGCGGCGGTGGTGCGGGAGGGGCTCGGCCTGGTCCGCCAGGGCGGGCGGTACGTCAGCGCCGGGTTCGGCCAGCCGGGCGGGTCGATGGCGTGGGACCCGTTTGCGGACCTGGTCCGGCCGGACCTGAAGGTGGTGGGCGTGTGGGTCAGCCATACCCGCCACATGGAGCGGGCGGTTGACCTGATGAAGCGGAACCTGGACGCCTTCGCCGGGATGATCACCCACACCCTGCCGCTGGCGGAGGCGAACGCCGCCCACGCCCTGATGCGCCGCGGCGAGGCGATGAAGGTGGCGCTTGACCCGCAGGCGTGACCCGTCTATGCTGCTTCGCCGACGTCGGGCGGGGCAAGGAACCGCGTGGGTGCGAACCGCGGAGCCTACGGCTGCGTATTGCGCGGCGGGTCTCCGCGGTCCCGCGCGCGAGGGTGTTTTGGGTTCTGCGCGGCGGGCGCCGTCACCGAACGGTCCGCCTTGCCGCAACCCTCTGCCCTGGGGCGGATCCTCGCGTCCCTGCCGGTTGCGAAATCGCGCATCGGTTTTGTGCCGCGCCGGCCGGGCGTATCGTCAGGTGGTGGTGCGGGGACCGGGGGTTCGAACGATGCATATTGATGCCTACGACTTCGGCCGAATGGTCGTCGACGGCGAGACCTATACCGGCGATCTCATCCTCCTGCCCGACGACGTTCTGCCCGACTGGCGGCGTCGGCACGGGCACACGCTGCTGGAGGACGACCTCGAGGAGGTCTTCGCCGCCGGGCCCGACCTGTTCGTCATCGGTACGGGCGCCTACGGCCGCATGACCGTGCCGGAGGAAACCTGGGAGGCCCTCCAGAAGGCCGGCATCGAGAGCGTCATCGAGAAGACCGCCAAGGCCGTTCAGGCGTACAACCGGCTGGCCGAGGAAGGGCACCACCTGGCCGCCGCCTTTCACCTGACGTGCTGAGGCGTCCGGGCCCGCGAACGCCCCGAGCCGCGAAGGTAAGTTCGCGCCTGCTCGGCGGTGCGGTGCGATTCCAAGAGGGGAGGAGCGCCCATGCCCCGGTTTCTGCTGGGAGTCCACGCGGCCGCCGTCTTCGCGGCGGCGGTCTACGCCGTCACGCCGGCGGCCGCCGGCGCCGGTCCGGAGGAGGCGCCGGTCGCGGCGGCGGAATCGTCGGCGGCCGCTCCCGCCGCGGAATCGCCGTCGGTCGCTCCCGATCCGGGTGCGCCGCCCGCGATGTTCGGGGCGAACGCTGCCCGGACGGGCCGGTACGCCTCCCCGCCGCCGGCGGGCGCCGGCCGGGTGCTCTGGCGGTTCCGGACGGCCGACCGTGTGGAATCGTCCCCCGCCGTGGCCGGCGGCATCGTGTACGTCGGCTCGGGCGACGACCACCTCTACGCCATCGACGCGGAGACGGGCGTGGAGCGGTGGCGGTTCCGGACGGAGAACGACGTGTCCTCCTCGCCCGCGGTGGCCGGCGGCCTCGTGTACGTGGGGTGCGACGACGGCCGGCTCTACGCCGTCGACGCGGCCACGGGCGTGGAGCGGTGGCGGCTGGAGACGGAGGGCGACGTCAACGCCTCGCCCGCGGTGGCGGGCGGGCTGGTGTTCTTCGGCAGCGACGACGGTCACGTCTACGCCGCCGACGCGGCCACGGGCGTGGAGCGGTGGCGATTCGAGACCGAGGGCGAGGTCCGGGCCGGCCCCGCCGTCGCCGACGGCCTCGTGTACGTGGGCGACACCGAAGGCCACTTCTGGGCCCTCGACGCCTCGGCCGGCACCCAGCGGTGGGGGCTGGAGGCGGACGGCGCCATCCTGGCCGCCGCCTGCGTCGCCGAGGGCATCGTGTACGTGGGCGACAGCGAGGGCAGCCTCTACGCCCGCGACGCCGCCACCGGCGCCGCCCGGGGCCGCTTCGAGGCGGATGACGACATCCGCTCCTCCCCCGCCGTGGCGAACGGCTTCCTGTACGTCGGTTCCAACGACGACCACCTGTGGGCCATCGACGTGAAGGCCGGCCGGGTGGCCTGGAAGTTCCGCAGCGAGGACGACATCCGGTCCTCGCCGGCCGTGGCGGGCGGCCTGGTCTTCGTCGGCAGCGAGGACGACCGCCTCTGGGCCATCGACGCCGAGACCGGCCAGGCGCGATGGAGCATCCGGACCGGCAAGGACATCCATTCCTCGCCCGCCGTCGCCGACGGTATCGTGTACGTGGGCAGCCAGGACGGTCACGTGTACGCCGTCGCGGGCGGTCCGCCCAGCGGCCAGCCGTCCCTCCCGCCTCCCACCGACGACGATGAGGAAGGCGATGACGAGGAGGTCGGTGACGAGGACGAGGAGGACGAGGACGAGGAGGACGAGTGACCCGAGTACGCACCTTTAGCCGCCGGGCTTGCGCCGCGCGTTGATTTGAGAAAGGTCGCGTCCATGCATCACCCACTCACCCGCCGCCGATTCCTGGCGCTCACGGCCCGCGGCGCCGCCGCCTGGGCGATAGCGCCCTCCCTCCTCGGCCGAGCCGCGGCGCGCGCCGCCGGCGCCGGGGGACGCCTCAACGTCCTCTTCATCGCGGTCGACGACCTCAAGCCCCTCCTCGGCTGCTTCGGGCACAAGGGCATCCGGTCGCCGCACATCGACCGGTTGGCGGCGCGCGGCACGGTGCTGGCGCGGACGTACTGCCAGCAGGCCGTCTGCGGCCCGTCGCGGGCCAGCGTGATGAGCGGATGCCGGCCCGACACGACCCGCATCTGGGGCAACCGGACCCTGCTGCCGCGGACCATGCCGGACGTCCTGACCCTCCCGCAGCACTTCAGGCAGAACGGGTACACGACGATGTCGCTCGGCAAGATTTATCATCACCACATGAAGGACGATCCGAAGGGCTGGAGCGAGCCCACTTGGCGACCGTCGGGCGACTGGAAAGGCCGCGGGTATCTGACGCCCGAGGCCCAGGCCGTCGCCGCCCGCCACGGAAAAGGCCGCGGCCCCGCCTGGGAATGCGCCGACGTGCCCGACGGGGCGTACCCGGACGGCGTGGTCGCGACGGAGGCCGTCGAGACGCTCCGCCGACTCAAGGACAAACCGTTCTTCCTGGCGGTCGGCTTCTACAAGCCGCACCTGCCGTTCAACGCCCCGAAGACATATTGGGATATGTATCCACCCGGGGACATCGACCTCGCCGACAACCCGTTCAAGCCGAAGGGCGCGCCGGACCTCGCCATGACGAACTGGGGCGAACTCCGCAACTACCCCGGCATGCCGAAGCGAGGCCGTCTGACCGAGGACCAGGCCCGGACCCTCATCCGCGGGTACAAGACGTGCGTCTCGTACACCGACGCCCAGGTCGGCCGCGTGCTCGGCGAACTCGACCGGCTCGGCCTCTCGGACCGGACCGTCGTCGTTCTGTGGGGCGACCACGGCTGGCATCTGGGCGACCACGGCCTGTGGTGCAAGCACACGAACTTCGAGTCGGCGACCCGCGCCCCGCTCATCCTGGCCTCGCCGCACCTGGCGGGCGGCAAGCGGACGCGGCGCCTCGCCGAGTTCGTCGATATCTACCCGTCTACGTGCGAGTTGGCCGGCCTGCCCGTGCCCGGTCACTGCGAGGGCGCGAGCCTGGTGCCCCTCATGCGCGACCCGGACCGCGAGTGGAAGACGGCGGCGTTCAGCCAGTACCCGCGCGGGCGGGGCATGATGGGCTACTCCATGCGGACCGACCGCTACCGCTACACCGAGTGGCAGCACAGGAAGACGGGCGACGTGGTGGCCAGCGAACTCTACGACCACCGCCAGGACCCGCAGGAGAACGTGAACCTGGCCGCCGACGGCAAGCACAAGGACCTGGTGGCCCGCCTCGCCAGGCAGTTGAAGGCCGGCTGGAAGGCCGCCCGGCCGGGGTAGGCTGCACCGAGCCGCGACCGGAAGGTCGCGGGTAGCCGGCGGCGGGGCGCGATCCTGGCACGCCAGGCACACGCCGCCGTGCGAACGTACCCCGCTGCTCATGCAGCGGGCTCGAACCGCTCGCGCCGCCGCGCTCGGGCGCGCCAGCGCGGCGGGTGCGGAGCCCGCCGCGCTCATTCTCGAACGGTGCGGCGCTTTGGCCGCCCCGCCTCACGCCTTCGGGTTCACCAGCCGGCCCAGGAACAGGATCGCGCCGCTGCGGGTGTCGCGGATGAGATAGAGGAACGGCCGGTCGGCCCGGACCACGATGGGCTCGGCCGGCATGGCCGTCAGGCCGACCACGACGGCGGTGGCGGCGGCGGCCTCGGTCCCTTCCTCGTTCACGTCCACGAACGCCTTGTGGAAGACCTTCTGGATATAAAGGCCGGGGGCCATGCCGCTGAAATCCGCCCGGTCCGGGTGGAAGGCGCGCGGCATGCCCATGCGGGCGAGCACGGCCGACATCTCCAGTTTCCAGGTCACTTTGAAGCGGGGCAGGAACAGTTGCACCCGCCGGGCCCGCATCGCCCGGAGCCGCTCGGCGAGCCCCTGGGCCGAGAGCGACGCCTCCACGGCCGGCAGGCCGTCCTTCGCCTTCGGCACGAAGAGGACCATGGCCAGGTCCCGGCCCTTGTACGAGAGTTGGAGGACGTGGTGCCCGCCCGCGTCGGCGTAGCGGAAGTGCTTCGTCTCCCGCATCATCGGCGCCTTGAGCGGGCCGGACGGGGCGAAGAAGTCCTCCTCCTTCGTGTCGGTCTTATCGAACGGGAACTGCCACGTGCCCTGGAAGTAGATGGCGTTGGTGAGGACGAGCCGCGTCTCGGGCGTGAGGCCGCCCCGCGGGACGAGATTCTTGATCTTCTCGCGGGTCTCCTTTTCGACCCAGACGTTGATGGCGTGACGGGCGGCCTCGGTCCGGCCGGCGAAGTCGACTTCCCGCAGGCCGGCCCCGTAATGGTCGCCGACGAGGCCGAGGAACTCGCCCCGGAACCCGAATCCCTTCTGGCCCCACAGGGCATTCGCGGCCGAGAGTTCGTAGGGGGCCTTGGCGGCGTTGAGCGAATCGGTCAGGCGGCCGAAGGCGGCGTGGATGCGTTCCGGCTCGCTGCGCCACGCTTCGGGCAGGACAAGGGTCTCGGCCATTTCGTCGGCCGTCTCGCCGCGGGCCCCCGCCCACGTCATCGCCAGGGCCGAGGCGAGGCTGTACGGCGAGAGGAAGAAGTTCCCCGGCTTCTCCCGCACCTCGCCGTAGAGGTTCAGGCCGAAGGCGTTGATGCTCTCGGCCACCTTGACCTTGGCCTCGGCGTGGGGGTCGGGCCTGCTCCGGCCGCCACCGCCGGCCGCGTGCATAGGCCCGGCTGCGGCGGCGAGCAGGACGGCGGCAACGGCGACGGAGACGGCGACGGCGGGCGGGCGGCTCATGTCGGCTCCTTTCGGGTTCGGTCGGCACGTTCGCGGCGGGGGATTGGACGCCCGCCGCCGGCGGTAGTTCCATCCGAGCCGCGGGCGTTGCGCGGCGGGTACTCCGGACCCACCGCGCGGACGCACCCGAACGCGGCGGGTACTCCGGACCCACCGCGCTCATTCGCGCGCTACGTCGTCTCGCTCCCGGAGGCCTCGGTGGGCGGGCGGAAGAACACGATCATCAGCACCGCCAGAAACGCCGAGATGATCGCCGGGATCGTCCAGACGGTGGCCCAGCCGAATCCCGCGTCGATAATCTTGCCGTTGATCCAGTTCCCCAGCAGCATTCCGACGCCCATCGTCACCAACATGACGAGCGCCTGGGCCTGGGCGCGGATCGCCTTCGGCGCCACGTGGTCGGCGTAGATGTATCCCGTGACGAAGAAGAACGAGAAGATCACGCCGTGGACGAACACCCCCAGGTAGTTCAGGAACATCATCGTCCCGCCGTCGCCGAACATGAAGCAGACGTAGCGGACGGCCAGGACGACGACGCCGAGCACGAGCGTCCACTTGATGCCGATCTTCTTCAGGGCCACCGGCAGGAGCAGCCACATGGCGAAGATCTCGACCACCTGCCCCAGGTGCATCGTGGCGGTCATCAACTCCACGTCCAGGCTCTTCAGGTACGGGCTGAAGAACGTCCAGTAGGCGGCGAAGGGGATCATGGCTATCAGCGACGCAAAGAGAAACACCGCGAAACTCGCATTCCGCAACAGCCCCAGCGCCCGCAGGCCCAGCACGTCCACCAGCGAGACCTTCTCCCCCTTGGCCGGCGGCGGCGTGTGCGGAAGAACGAAGGCAAACAGGCCCGCCAGGGCGCTCATCCCGGCTCCCGCCACCATCGGCAGGGGCGTCCCGTCCCACGCCGTCCCGAACCCCTTCACCGACACCAGGCCGAACAGCGCCGTCGCCACCCACCCGATGGACCCGAACACGCGGATGGGCGGCAGGTCGCGCTCGGCGTCCACGCAGTGGGCCAGCGCGATGGAGTTCGTAATGGCCCACGTCGGCATGTAGCACAACTGCTGCAACAGCAGCACCAGGAAGACGGGCCACGGCTCGGGGAGGACCAGGTCCCCGACCGACCACGGCCCGGAGATCGTCGACGCCCAATACAGAAAGCCCGCCCCGGCCAGGTTCAGCACCGCCAGCACCCGTTCACTCGCGAAGAAGCGGTCCGCGAACATGGCCGCCAGGATCGGGGCAAGGATCGCCGCGAAGGCGGCCGTGTTCCCCACCCACCCGATGTCCGTCCCGCTGAAGCCCTTCCCCTTCAGGTAGGCGCCCAACTGCATGAACCAGACGGCATGAATGGCGTACTGGAGGAACATCATCGCGCTGAGGCGGATGCGACGCCCCATGGGCATGCTCATCGGTTCGTCCTCTATACGGGCGCTGCCCGAAGCCCCTCGGCGCTCCACTCTACACCGCCCCGCGGCCGCGAAAAGAAAAATCGCGGCCCGCGCGGGCCAGTTCCATTGTCAGTCCGACCGAAGCCCGCGAGGGCCGAGCGGAGGAATCTCGCCGTGAACGTCCTTGACGAACGGCGTAACGGTAACGGCCACGGCGAGATCCCTCGACTCGCGGCGCTCGCTCGGGATGACAGCGCGCGAGGGGACTCTCCGCTTTCCGTTGCAGCCCCGCCCGCCCGGCGCGATAATGCCGGTACCCGAGCAGAGGGCATGCGCGGCGGGGACGGAGACCCGCCGCGCAGCAGGCACCGACCATGACCTTCACCGACCGCGCCATCCTGGTGGGCCTGGTGGCCCTGGTGATCCCGCTGGTGGTCCATCTCCTGGGCCGCCGGCGCCCGCGGAGGGTGGAACTGCCGACCGCCCGTTTCGCCGAGGGCGCCCACGCCGCCTCCCGCGGCCGGTTGTGGCTGAAGCGGCTGGGCCTGCTGGCCCTGCGCTTGGCGGCCGTCGGACTGATTGTGCTGGCGCTGGCGGGTCCGCGCCTCGGCGGCGGCGGGCCGGCCCCGGCGGGACGCTGGCTCATGGTCCTCGACGCCTCCGCCAGCATGCGGATGCGCGACGCCCACGGCGGCACGGCCTTCGACCGCGCCCGGGCCCGCCTCGACCGCGTTCTCCAGGGCCTTTCCGAGGAGGCCGAGGTCACCCTGGCCCTGACGGACGGCCGGGGGACGGAAGGCTCCCCCGAGGAAATCCGCCGGGCGCTGGCGGCGATGGCCGGCCCCGGCTGGGGCGCCGAGCCGCTCGGACCGGCGATCCGCCGGACCCTCGCCGCCGGCCGGGAGGACGCCGCCGGCGCAGACGCCGCCGGCGCCGGTCCCGCCCGCCTCGTCGTGGCGAGCGACGCGGCGCCGGCCGCCCTGGCCGACCTGGAACCCGGCGTCTTCGCCGAGGTGAACGCCGAGGTCACGATCCTGGCGGCGGGCGGGGGAGCCAACGCCTGGCTGGCCCCGCCCCGGGTGACCGTCGCGCCGGCCGAGGGCGGCCGGGGCCACGTCCTCACCGTCGCCGCCGGGGCCCGGGCGGCCGAGGCCGACGGCCGGGTCACGGTGCGGCTCGACCTGGCCGAGCCTGCCCTCCCCGCCGCCGGCCGGTCGTTCACCGGCGACGGCCGCGCGACCTTCCGCCAGCCCGTGCCGGGGACGGGGCCCTGGCAGGGGCGGGTCCGCCTGTCGGCCGCTGACACCCTCCCGGCCGACAACGTGCGGTACTTCACGGCGTCGGCGGCGCAGGCGGTCGGCGTGCTCGTCGTCGATGCCGCCGACGAGCCCGACGCCCGCGTCCGAAGCGCCGACCTGGTCGAGGCGGCCTTCGCCGGCGAGACCGACGCGCCGAAGCACGTGCGGCGCCGGCCCGTAGGCAAGGTGGACCGGGGGGACCTGGCGCCGGCCGGCCTGGTGTTCTGGGTGGGCTCGCGGCCGCCGGCCGAAGCGGGGCTGCTGGCCGGTCCCCGGCCGCCCGTGGTGTGGCTGCCGGCCGACGCGGCGCCGCCGGCCCCGCCGCTCGCCGAGGCACTCGGTCTCTCGTTCGGCGAGGCCGAGCCCGTGCCCGACGGCGCCACCGTCGCCCCGGCCGGCTACACGAGCGACCTGCTGTCGGCGTTCGAGGGCGGCACGAGCGGCGACCTGGCCGACCCGGTTTTCCGTCGGCGGCTCCGCCCGGCCACCGGCGAGGACGCGGCGGCGGTCGTCCGCTTCCGCGACGGGGCGCCGGCCATCCTGGTCCGCTCCGAGCCGGGCGAGGAAACGGTCGCCCTGGCCGTCGGCCCGGCCCCGCGATGGGGCGACCTGGCGTCCCGCCCCGAGTGGGTCGTCCTGGCGCATTCGCTGGTGGAGGCCCTCGCGCCGGCCGGCGGCGTCCGGACGCTCAACCTGACGGTGTCCGAGGCCGTCCGACGCGGCCTCGCTCCCGCCGGCGAGGACGGATCGCCATCCTCCGAGGGGGCCGGCCGACCGGGCAACTTCGTCGGCACGGACGCCCGCGGCCGGCCCGTCCGCTGGTCGGTCAACGTGGACCCGGCGGAGACGGCGTCCCTGGCGCCCGCCCTCGAGCGGCTGACGTCGGCCTTTGCCGAGGGGGCCTGTCGCGTGGTCGGGCCCCAGGCCGAGGTGCGGACGGCGATTCCGGGTCTCGCGGGACCGCCCGGCCGGGACCTGACGCCCTACCTGGTCCTGCTCTTGGCGGCGGTGCTGTCGGCGGAAGGGCTGGTGGCCTGGTGGGCCTCGCCGCGAAGGTGAGTACCTGGAGAGCAGCAGGTGCCACGGATTGCTTGTCAATCCGTGCCTGCCGTTCGAGGCACACGCGTCGCGCGGCGGGTACGGAGATTTACCCGCCGGAGGCGGGCCCGCCGCGCTATATGCATCGGTGGCTTGGGCGGCGGTTCGGAAATGGCGCGCCGGGGCCGTTTTTCCCTTTGACAGCCCCGATTGGCAGGGGGTAGAGTGGTGCCGGCCGGCCAGGCCGGTCGCAGCCCTGGGCCCTTGGGAAGGAGGAGCCACATGCTGGAATACGATCGTCTCAAAGAGGTCGTCGCCTCGGCGGAAGAGGACATCATCAAGGCCGACAAGGGAAACAAGGCGGCCGGGACGCGTGTCCGCAAGACCATGCAGGAGGTCAAGGAGGCCGCCCAGGACGTCCGCAAGAAGGTGCTGGAACTGCGGGAGCAGGGGGACCAGCCCCCGTCGGCGCCGCCCCGCCCGTCGTTCTGATCCCACGGGGTAGTCCGAGGACGGTGCGGTGCCGGCCGCCGTGGCCGGCGCTGCTTTCTGACGTGCGCGTCCGGGGGGCGCGGCGCGCGACGCCTTTGGCCGGCCGCGAGCGCCGGCGAGCGGCCCGGTCACAGTGTTCGCGGGCCGCCGGAGCCGCTTCGGGGCCTCGCCAGGGGCTTCGCCCTCGCAAGCCTCGGCGGGGCCTGTCGATGCGCGGCGTCAAGGAGGCGACCATGGCGCCACCGCTGCTGGTGGACCTGTCGCGGATCGACCTGGACGCCCGGGCCTTGAGCCTGGAGGCCGTCCGCCGTCTCAACCCGCACCGGTACGAGATGGAGCAGCTCGGGGGGGTGATCCACCTGGACGCCTCGGCGGGGCAGATTGTGGCCTACCGGGACGTGCGGGCCGACGAGTTCTGGGTCCGGGGCCACATTCCGGGCCGGCCGCTCCTGCCGGGCGTCCTGATGCTGGAGTCGGCGGCCCAGATGTGCAGCGTGTACTACAAGTCCGTTCAGGCGGACTCGCGGTTCCTGGGGTTCGGCGGGGTGGACAAGGTGAAGTTTCGCGGCCAGGTGGTGCCGGGCCAGCGGCTGCTGCTGCTGGGTCGGGCGGTGGAGATCCGCCGCCGACGGGCCGTGTTCGATACACAGGGCGTGGTCCGCGACGGGGCCGGCCCGCAGGCGTTTAAACTCGTGTTCGAGGGCCGGATCGTCGGCATGCCGATCTGACCGGCCGGATGGCTGCCGACGGCGCTTCTGCCCCAATCGGTCGGCATCGCCGGCCGGGGGCGAATCGGACGCCGCCGGACGCCGGGAAGGGGAGCCACGATGGGTATTCCGGGACGCAAAGTCTCCAGCCGCAAGCACCATAAACGGCACGGGTTCCGCGCGCGGATGAAGACGCGCGGGGGCCGGGCCATCCTCCGCCGCCGCCGCAAAAAGGGCCGGCGCCTGCCCAGTGCCAGGCGGTGACCTGCCGGGACGCTCCGGCCGGGGCCGGGGGGCACGGGGCGGCTGCCCGGCTGCGTGTGCCCGTCCGGCCATCGCCCGGTCGGATTTCTCGCCAATAAAGCCTCCGGACGGGGCGTCCGGACTCCCGGAAAGGTTGCCGGACCGGCGCGCGGGACGCGGGCCCGCTTTTCTCGAAGCGGACGTGCGCTTGCGGACCGGGATGCGTATAATGAAAGGGTGACGGCTTGTTGTGGGGGTCGGAGGAGCGCCTGAAAGGATCACCCATGCGGAGCACCATCTGCCTGTGCCTGGCGGCCGGTCTGGCGGGTGCCGTCGCGGCGCAGCCGGCCGGGGCGGTGACGGACCGCGAAATCGTGGAGGCCATCGAGAAGGGGCAGAAGTGGCTCATCAACCAGCGGGGGGGCGACGGCGTCTGGCCGGAGGGCCAGCGCCGGGGCGAAAGGCCCATGGCCGTCTTCACCCTCGTCTACACGGGCATCCACCCGAACAAGGAGGCCCTCGGACGGGGCATGGACGCCCTGCTTGCCACGCCGGACCTCAATCAGACCTACGCCGTCTCCATGCGTTGCATGGCGTACGCGTATCTGCAGCGGAAACTCTCCGGCAAGAAGCGCGACCTGGTCCGCAAGGCCATGAAACAGGACGCCCGGTGGCTGGTGGAGGCCCAGGGGTCGCACGGGGGCTGGAACTACACGTCGCTGGGGGGGTCGGGCGGCCGGTACGATTTTTCGAACACGCAGATGGCGATGCTCGCCCTGCGGGAGGCCGCCCTGGCCGGCTGCGAAATCCCCCAAATCACCTGGAAACGCGCCCAGGACCTCTACTTCAACAACCAATGCCAGGACGGCGGCTGGAAGTATCAGGGCAAGGGGCCCACCGGCTACGGGTCGATGACGGCGGCGGGCCTGGCCTCGATCTTCATCACGATGGACAATCTGAACCTGGCCAGCGGGTGCCCGTGCCGTGGGGGCCGCTCCCGCCGGGCGGGGGAGGAGTTCGAGCGTCGCGCCGACGCCGCCCTCGCCTGGCTGGAGAAGCACTTCCAGCCCAACACCAATCCCGGGAAGGGGGGCGGGTGGAAGAATTACTGGCTCTACGCCGTGGAGCGGGTCGGCATCGCCGCCGGGTACAAGTACTTCGGCAAGCACAACTGGTTCGAGGAAGGGGCCGGGCACCTCATCAAGGCGCAGAAGGGCAACGGCTCGTGGGGCGACATTCCCAAGACCTGCTTCGCCATCCTCTTCCTGCACAAGGGTCGGTCCCCCGTCGTGTTCAACAAACTGGAGTTCGACGGCGTGTGGAACGCCCACCGGCGGGACATCGCCAACCTGACGTCCTACTTTCGGAAGATGAAGGAGCAGATGCTCCAGTGGCAGATCGTGAGCCTCAAGGCGCCCGTGTCGGAACTGCACGACGCCCCCGTCCTGTTCATCACGGCCGAGTCGGTTCCCAAGTTCAGCGACGAGGACAAGAAGAAACTCCGCACGTTCACCGATACGGGCGGCACGATTCTGTTCGAGGCGTCCTGCGGGAATCGGGCGGTCCGGACCTGGGCCCCCGACTTCTTCGACGAGGTCTGGCCGGAGTGGCCCCTGAAGCCGCTCGGGCCGGAGCACGGCTCGTACAAGGACCCGCACCGGCTGCAACGGCGGCCTGAGATTCTCGGCAAGCACGACGGGATGCGGACCTTCCTGTTCTACGCCATGGACGACATCTCCTGCCCCTGGCAACTGAAGGCCTTTGCCGGGCGGGAATACCTCTTCCAGTGGGGCATCAACCTGCACGCCTACGCCACCGACCGAAGTCCCCTCCGGGCCAAACTGGCCGCTCGCTTCGAGAAGGAAAAGGACCGCTATCCCGACAAGGCCCACCCCGGGGCCAGGAAGAGCCTGAAGGTCGTCCGCCTCGAGTACGGCAACCCCGGCTGGCTGACGAACCGCAACTACGGGTGCTGGGACCGCGTCCAGGCCTACGTCGAGAAGAAGGCAGGCGTGAGCCTGACCGTCAACGAGGAGGGCACCGCCCCGGGGGCTCTCGGCGACGCCGACGTCGCCTACCTGACGGGTCCGGGCAACATCCCCCTGGCCGAGGACCAGAAGCAGGCCCTGAAGGCCTATCTCCAGAAGGGCGGGTTCCTGTGGGCCGAAGCCTCCGGCGGCAGCGCGGCGTTCACCGGCGCCTTCCGCAAACTCTGCCTCCAGATGGGCCTGACGTTCAAGCGCATCCCGCAGACCGAGCCGATTCTGAACGGCCGGTTCGACGGCCCCGCCAATGGCTACAGCCTCATCTCGGGCGTGAAGTTCAAGCGCTCGCTCCAGATAGCCCGTCTCGGCCGGAAACACGCCGAGTTGATGGGCGTCTACGACGGCGACAACCTCGTCGGCGTCTTCAGCCCGTTCGACATCCTGTTCTCGATGACCGGCTACAACGCCTACCGCTGCCGGGGCTACGAGGCCCAGGACGCCAGGGCCCTGGCCGCCAACATCGTCCTGTATCTGACGCAACGGTAGCGTGAGCAGGATGGCGGGCGCCCGTTGAGCCGTCCAGACGCTTCGACTGTTGCGGGGTGCAGCCTTACGACTGCTTACAGAGCTTGAGAACCTTCTTCACGCATGAGTCCATTTCATCTCTGACTTGGTACACCCAAAATCTCTGGACCCGCCAGCCCAATGCAGTCAGACGCAAATCTCGGATAACATCTTCCCGACATCGCGTGCCATCCCACTCCTTGTGGAACAGTTCGCCATCAACCTCGATGTCCACGGGCGGGTTACATTCTGGGAGTGCAAGGTCGAGTCGGTACTGATGCTCTTGATACTGCGGGATGGGTTTGAGTCCAGCCTCCACAAGCGCTTTGTACAAAGGCTCTTCAAATGGGCCAACGCTCGAATCGTCGAATATCTTTCGGTGGGGCACGGAACCCCGGCCATGTTTGAGGCGCTGGAAGTAACGGGCAAATTTCTCGATATGCTTGATGCCACATGATGCACACGCGCTTGGGTCGCCAACAACGTGCAACAACGATCTCGCCCTTGTGACTGAAACGTTAAACAGGTTGCTGAATTCACCAAGGAACCATTTGGCCCCGCGCGGCATCTCATGCCCAACACAGGGGGAAAAGAGCATGGCGTCTCGCTCGTCCCCTTGGAAGCCATAAGCCGTATCGACCGTGAGTTCAGCCTTCTCAAGAAAGTGCAAATCCAGTCGCTGGTTCACAATGTCTCGTATCAGGTTAACTTGAGGCCGGAATGGCGTGACAACGCCAACGGTGCCCGCGAACCCTCTCTGAACGAGTAGGGCCTCCAATTCATTGACGACTTGCTCGGCCTCCTCGCGGTTGTAATCCCCGCCACCCCTTGCCCGGCGAACCGTTCCCTGGACTGGAGTCCACTTGATACTTTTAGATTGCCCTGACGGCTTGGCCAGTTTTCGATAATCGGTACAAACTCTCAAGGCACCTCGGTACCACTCGCGATTGCTATACTCCACTATATCCGCGTGGGACCGGAAATGCTCGCGCAGACCTATCAC
>Ga0180433_10001812_pt1 | contig 34873 bp, 45 predicted proteins | sample SS_ome_8_FD_132980 | JGI IMG/M metagenome (GOLD analysis project Ga0180433, IMG submission 132980) | Hypersaline lake sediment archaeal communities from the Salton Sea, California, USA - SS_1_D_1 metaG | ecosystem: Environmental > Aquatic > Non-marine Saline and Alkaline > Hypersaline >...
ATAAAAACATAAAAATTTTTTTATTCTAATAATCTACTATATTAATAATCGAAGTAAATATTACATAATTTTTTTATCTTCAAATAAAATAATTGAGGTGTACTTTCAATTGGCAGAAATGCTTACAGATCTTCTCCAAAATATCTATAAAAGAATCGCTCAGTTAGGTCAAGCTATTCAAGGGTTAAAAACATCACTAGATGGGCTTAATCAAAACATAGAGCAAAAAATTACAAATTTGAATGAAAAGTTAAAAGAATTCTCAAACGAAATAACTCTTACACAAGATAAACATTTAAACTTGCTTAAGGATATTGGAGAGGGCACAAAGGATGAATTGAAAAAGATTCAAGAAGGTTTAGGTCTCGATGCTCTTACAAATCTAATAAAAAAACTGGAAGAGTTTGAGAAATTGTCTAGCGAAGTATTGAATCAAGATACCGTTAATTTGATTCTCGCGGAGGCAATAAGTTCTGTGAAGAATCTTAAACAACAACCGCCAAATAAAGTATAATAATAAAAAACTAAAAAAAAGGTGAATGTTTTGGCTGAAAGATTGTTAGATGAGATGATTAACAAAATAAATCAAATTACTGCATCATTAGACGGTACTATTGCCCAAATTAACCAAATGAGCACTGCAATTCAATCAATGTCTCAAAAATTTTCTGAAGAAACAATTTCTGTAAATGAGAATATTCGTCTTATCGTTGAAGTACTAAAACAATTCCGAATGAAATCTGGTGAAAATTTACAAGAAATTGCTGATGATTTTAATACAAAAATTAAAGAATTATATGAAAAGAAATCGATTGAATCGATAACAGAAGAAGAGAAAAAAGCAATAGAAATCATTAAACAAGCAGAACAAGTAGTATCGAACAATTTATATTATGCTCAATTACTAAATATTATTCAATCCATTCGTGAAGAAACTAACAGAATAATTAGTTGTAAAGAATAATTAATATTTTTTCTAGAATTAGAAATCCAAGATAAAGAAAATAAATTAAGAGTGAGAAAAATTCATGCCGATAGGAAGTTTTGTTATAATATTGCCATTAGAGAAGGATTATAAGGTATTAGGCTACTATTTTAAGGAAGGAAAATCAGATTTTGAAATATCTAACGACTTATTTTTACGGCTTAATTTAGATCATTCGAAAGATGAATATAATTTATTGAAATTAAAAGATCACATTGTTTTCTCATATTTATATGAGTTTAAAGGAAAATTAAGAAGAAAAGCTTCAGGAGTAATCATCGGTCTTTTACTTAACGAAAATGATAAACCAGAGAAATTTAGATCTTCCTTAAAGGAAGGAGCAGAAGCACTAGAAATCCTTGGTCCAGATCTTGTAAATTTATCTCAGAATGAATTCGAATCAATATTAAAAGATATTTACTTAGAACATCTTGAACCCTTAATCGATATTTTAAAACCAGATGCGTTAAAAAATAGTATAATTAATATCTCCAAATTTATGCTCAGTGGTGGTAAAAAAGAAAGAAGAGTTGCTCAAGAATTATTGAAAAAAGTTGAGGAAGGAGTTCATGAAAAAATCAGTGAATACTATACTATTGCAAACAAAGCATTAAACGCACTTGACTATGAAAAGGCCGCAAAAAATTTTAAGAAAGCAGCAGACATAGCAGAGGAAATGTATATCGTGGATATAGCAGAATCCTTAAAGGAAAAAGCTAATTATTCCAATAGAATTCCCGACATATCAAAAAAAAGAGAAAAACTCGTGCAAGAGGCAAGAAGTTATCTAAGAAATGAAGATTTTCACTCGGCTTATTTAGCATACAAAGAAGCAAGTGACTTGTCTAAGAAATTAGTCGACTTTGAAAAAGAAGAAGAATATCGTTTAAAGTCAAGGGCACTTGAAGAGTTTTACAAAGTTGATGAAAAATATAAATCTCATTAACACCTAAAGATTGATTCCTCTAATTTTAATTCAATTCTTACTATTAAAAGATGAATATGATTCATAAAAGGCTTATTGGCCTAATTACCGATTTTGGACTAAGAGGATGGCATTATGTAACTGCAATGAAAGCAGTAATTATTGGAATTAACCCTAAAGCAAGAATTATCGATATTCATCATCACATTACCCCCTATTCCATAATAGAAGCGTCATTCATCATTAAAACAGGCTATAAACTATACCCTCACAATTCGATTTTTGTTATTGTGGTGGATCCTGGGGTGGGAAGTTCAAGAAAAATAATAGCCTTAAAAACGAAATCAAATCATTATTTTATTGGACCGGATAACGGTATATTTTCGGTTGCTTTAAAAAAAAATGAAATAAAAGAGTGTGTTGCAGTACAAAATGAAGAGTTTTACCATAAACCTGTATCGAATACGTTTCATGGACGTGATATTATGGCTCCAGTCGGAGCTTACCTTTCAAAAGGCATTTCTCTTTTTAAATTTGGAGAAGAATTTGAGCCCAAGAATCTTATAACTTATCCTATTACTTATGAAGTTTTCCCAAACAACAAAACCATCATATGCACTATTCAATATGTCGATAATTTCGGAAATGTTGTTACCAACATTCCTATTAAAAATGATAATATCGAAGGAACCAAATTAAAACTTAATAAAAACTCACTAATGACTCTCATTATTGATAAGAATGAGTATCAAGGAAATTTTCAGTCCCAATATAAAAATTCTACGTTAAATCAATTAATCTTTATTAAGGGATCATCAAATTATCTTGAAATCTCGATGAATCAAGAAAGTGCCGCGAAAAAATTTAATTTACATACTGGGGATACAGTTAAAATTAAATTATAAAAGGGATCTAAATTGGAAGAAGAAATAATTGCTTGTATTGATGATAATAATATAAAGTTTTTACATACGGGGCAGATTTCAAAATATGTATTTCCATTAAAAAGGAGTAAAGCTCATGAGGAAGGGATAAGTCATTTAATCATTAGATTTTTCATCATTGCTAATTCGAAGGATTCCGGAACTCTTTATCTAGTCCAACAGCGAAGTCAGAAAAAAGAAAGCTTTCCTGGTTATTATACAGATTCTGCTTCGGGCCATGTAAAATATCAAAAAAATCTCCGATTAGAAGACATTAAGGAGGATGCATTAAGAGAATTAGAAGAGGAATTTGGAATCAATCCGAAAAATGTGAAAAATGTAAAGTTTTATACCCTCTCACCAGAAAAAGATAAGAACATTACAGAAATTGCTTATATATTTTTAGGCTTAGTTGATGCAGATGTAAGATTGTCACCTGATGAAGATGAATTAAACACCGTTAATAGTAGATTTTATACTGAGGAAGAATTAAAGTCAATTTTAAAAGAGGAAGATGCAGTAGATTACTCAAAAGAAATCTGGAAAGAACTTATTAGCATGGATTTATTTAAGAAATTTGAAAAATCTACCGCTTTAAAGAGTGAAAAAACTTCTTCCGATATTGCATTATTTATCGGCAGGTTTCAACCCCTTCACCATGGTCATATTTATATCATCAACCAAATTTTAAAAAAACATAAAAAAATAAAAATCGGAATCGGTAGCTCCCAGCGGTCAAATGAAAAAAATGATCCATTCACTGGTGAGGAGCGGGTTGAATTTATTAAGGCTGCATTGGAAACCAGAAATATAAGTTCTCAACGTTATGAAATACATAAGATTCCTGATATTTTTAACGCACAAAAATGGGTTGATCATGTCATATCTATTGTAGGGAATATAGATATTGTATATTCGAACAGTGATTGGGTGCGGGAACTATTTACCAATAAGGGATATAGAGTTAGTAAAAAGGTAGGAATCTTTAAGAAAAAATTCAATGGAACTAATATTCGTAATCTCATCAAGGATGGAGATAGTAAATGGCGAAGGTTAGTTCCAAAAGAAATAGTAAACTTAATTAAAAAATTTGATGGTCTTGAAAGAATCCGCTCATTATATAATGGAGATTAGAATACAATGAACCCCGAGGATATGATAAAAATTGATGGATCTTTAGGGGAAGGAGGAGGATCAATCCTTCGATTAAGTGTGGGATTCTCAATTCTCTATAATATTCCCATTACTATAGAAAATATACGAGCGAATCGACCAAAACCGGGTCTAAGAATGCAACATTTACTGGGTTTAAGATTATTGGCAAAATTAACAAATAGCAATTTGAGTCAATGTGAAGTGGGATCAACAAAAATATCTTTTTCTCCTAATCCAACAATTGAAAATAGAAGTTTAACTCTTGATATACCAACCGCAGCAAGCATTGGATTATTGCTTCAACCCATCCAGATTGCATGTCTTGGTTTAAAAAATCAAAAAGATCAAAAAAAATCAATTTGGCTCTTAATGGGGGAGCTACTTTTGGTAAATGGGCTCCAAGTCTTAATTATTTAGAAAATGTCACATATCCTTTATTCAGAAAATCAGGATTGAATATAAATATTGATACGCTACAACAAGGATTCTATCCAAAAGGTGGTGCAAAAGTGCATTGTTCCATAGAATTGCGAGAGAGGGATTTGATACCAATAAATTTAACTACTCTAGGTGATGTTGAATTAATTTATGGCGAAATTATCATTACTAATCAATTAAAACAAGATAAAAGTAATATCCCCCAAAGAATAAAAAATTCCATTCAAAATGAACTAAAAGGAAAATATGAATTAAATTTGGAAGAGAAATGGGTTGATTCATTAAGTCCAGGAGTTGGCTTATGTTTATGGTCTGAATCCGATAATGGAGCCCATATATCTTCGGGTACATTTTTAGGAGAACGCCGTCTATCTTCAGAACGATTAGGAAAAATGGCAGCTAATAATATTTTGAAATATATAAAAAATGATATACCTGTTGATAATTATCTCAGTGATCAATTGATTCCATTAATTGCTTATATTAGAAGACCATCCAAAATTAAAGTATTAGAAGTGACTAATCATACTAAAACTAACTTAGAATTAATAAAAAGATTCTCCAAGAGGCAATATGGAATCAAAAAGAAAGAAAACACCTTCTTTATAGACTTTTATTAAAGAACTCTTATTTGTAGAAGTTTTTAAATAATTACAATTATATGTTTAATATAAAAATTAAAAAAGTGCGTAATGGGAATGGTAGCAACAGCCCTAAATAGATGCCCTCGATGTGGAAACGATAATCGAGAAGATTCATATGTATGTGCCTTCTGTGGTAAAAGGTTACGATTTGAACGGATAGAGAATTTCGGGATATTTAAAAGGATAGAGGCAGATTGGCAATCTCCTGATAAGTGGTACATACAGCTATTATGGCTATTTATTAAGCCTAATAAAGCTTTTTGGAGTATTAATCATCGAAGAAAAAAGGCACCAGGGTATTATATCTTAATTTTCAATTCCTTATTATTTGGCTTGATGGGATTAGCGTTTTTTAGCCATTTTAGAATTACCTCGCCCGCTTCATTCTTATATAGTATGAGCATGTTTATTGCATTCGTCTTATTCGGATTTGTCTATTATTTCTTATTTGGTTTTGTATTGATTTGGTTATTCACTAAAGGAGCTAATTACGCTGTGGATTTCTCTGAAAGATTAGAAAGCCGCTTTGGAGGAATAGAAGAGGAAAAAGAAAAATATAATGAAGCTGAAATGAGCCCTTTTAGTATCTATAAAGGAGGAACTCTACATCAACAACAAGCTTATAAATACAAGATGATGTTTTGTGCATTTGCTCCATTTCTTTTAACGAATCTTATTCAAATTCTTATAGTGCTAGTTGCTTTCCCAACAGTCACCCTTGATGTCACTGGACCTTTCGATCCAAATATTTTTAATGCAATTTTTAATTCACCCACTTGGACAGTGCTTCATTTGATTGATGCACTAGTGTTAGCCGTTTGGATTCCAATATTAATATCTATTGCTATAAGAGAATTATCAAATTCATCAACTTTAAGAGTCCTTATATCCTCATTTACTATTGGAATTACAATTTCTGTCATTTTCTATTTTTTAAGACCTACATTTGGTTTTTAATTTAATAGATCATGACCAATCTAAATATAATTTATTTCGAAAGCGACCAATGCCCGCAAATGAAAACCAGAATACTGAAATTGAATCCGAACTTTATGCTCTTGCCCAAACTATAATTAATCTTGATGAACGATATCAAGATGGGGATATAAAACAAGAATTCTTTCAAAAGTCAATAAAAAAAGTTTTAAATGATCTCTTAAAAATACATTTCAAATTGAGAGATCAAAATCTTATTCTTTCTGATATATTAGAAAGAACCAATCTAACAAATAAATATTACCAAGCTCTCGATGTCATAAATAAAGTATCCGCTCTTAATTTTTCTGATATTGGCTCACCTTATTCTCCCAATTCAGATAGAATAAGTGCTTCTATTTTAGAATTGCCCGGAATTACTTCAAAAATAACATCCTCATTTATCACAATATTAGATACCTTAAAATTAGAAATTATTAAAGATTTTGACATATTGGATAAATTTTTTGATGAATTATTATCGAATGTTCGAAAGTTTCCTGGTTTAGAAAAGTTAGAGCTAAAAGTAAATAAAATTCAAAAATATTTATCAGAAAATAAGCATAAGATTATAGAAAACAAAAATTTCAGAACTTTAATGGAAGAGGATCTTTATACTCTTTTTAGAGAATTTCAAAATACTCTGAATATCCAAAGTTGACTGAAAACACAAAATTAATTAAGTTTTTGAACTTTTAATTAATATCAAATAAGAATTTTCATTAAATTAAATTGAAGTAATGGTGATATAATTGCCAAGACCGGCTTTAAGATCAAAATCTCAAGCACGTAAAAAACTAAAATTACCTGGAAGTCAAAATAATATCCATTATTGGAGAACTAAGCCTAAGAGAGCTCATTGCAGTATCTGTAAGAGACCGCTTCAATCCGTACCCCGATTGCGAGCCTCTAGAATGAAAAAAACCAATAAAACCGCAAGAAGAGCCAATAGAATTGAAAGTGGAAGATATTGTGCTAAATGCCTCCAAAATCTCATAAAGGAATCAGTAAGGCAAGGATAACTTCTTATTAATTGATGAAAAATTAAAATTCTTATCCTTCTACCATTATTATTTTATTCTGTGAAAAGCAAATGATTATCACAATTTCAGGACTTCACGGAACTGGTAAATCTACTGTAGGAAAAATTCTATCTAAAGAATTAGGTTTAAATTATTATTCTACAGGTCAAGCATTTAGGGACTTAGCTCAAGAAAAAAATATGAGTTTAGAACAATTTACTGATTATGTTGAAGAAAATCCCGAGATAGATATGGAATTAGATCAAAAAATAATTGATATTGCGAAACAAGGCGATGTTGTAATTGACAGCCGACTAAGCGGTTATCTCCTTAAAGAATTAGCCGATTTCAAAATATTACTCACTTGTCCCATTGAAACTCGAATAAAACGTATGGCTGATAGAGATGACTCTTCTTTTGAAGAAAAGTTAAAGGAGACAGTTATTAGAGAAAAATCTGAATTGGAACGTTTTAAGAGGTTATATAATATCAATTTAGAAAATAGCGAAAAGAATAGACAATTATATGATCTTATAATTAATACAGAAAAAATCTCTGCCCGTCAGGTTGCTAAAAAAATTCTTTCAGCAATTCACAGTTAATTTCGATAAAACCACTTTCAAAAATCGGAAAAATTTTATTCTAATAAGTATTCTTCAACTTACTTACGAACTTTATAAGGTTCATTTTTACTGGTAAATAAAAGATCCAGTAGAAAGCGAACATTAAAAATAATTTGGTGACGAATTATATGAGTGTTTATGATATTGGAAGAGTTTGCGTAAAAACTATGGGAAGAGAAGCGGGAAATTATTGTGTAATAGTAGATATCATCGATAAAAACTATCTATTAATTGATGGTATAAAAATCAAACGAAGAAGGGTAAATTACAATCATATTGAACCTACACCTGATATGGTTGAGATTAAAAAAGGCGCCAAAACAAAAGACGTCGAAGAAGCTATTAAAAAAGCTAAATTAGAAAAGAAATTCAAAGAAAAAATAGCAATACCACTTCATTAATCAGATTCCCACATAAATTTTTTTTAATTATTTATTCATTTTTGCAGTTGTTGCCTAGCCTGGTACGGCGCTGGCTTGGAGTGGTTTTCTACCCATAAAGCCAGTGTGCGTAAGCACTCAGGGGTTCGAATCCCCTCAACTGCGTTTATTTGCTTTTATTATATAAACTAAAAATATTAAAACGGTTGATTTTTTATAAATTTAAGACAATCAAAACAATCGTAAAAAATCATGGTGGCAAAAAAGTGTCGAAAGTAATTGGTATCCCATCAAACGGTCCAGATTTAACAGATCAAATCTCCGAACACTTTGGTCATGCTCGCTATTTTTTGGGAATAAAACTGATAGACCATAGTTATGAAAAAGTCTTTTCTATCCCAAATGAGGGTCACTCAAGCTGCATGGAACCTGTAATGAACATGAAAAAACGCGAAGTAACCGATATGATCGTCGGTGGAATCGGAGGTCGACCTTTCATGGGATTCAATCAAGTAGGTATTAATTTACATCTTGGAGTTCAAGGAAAAAGTGTAGATGATAATGTAAAATTACTGCTCGAAGGTAAATTAAAACCATTAAATGGACCAAGTTGCAGTGGTGGAACTGCTCAATCCCACTCTCATTAATACTTCTTTTTTTATACTATATTATTAAATATTTTCAATAATTATAAATCGGGAAATTCTAATGCTTTTGCTTTAGATCCTCCCATCATCTGTTCCATGCCACCTGTGGCTTGGGTTTGCATTTTGAATAATCTTTGAAGAAGTGTATTCATTCCGAAACTGCATAAAAAGTACCATGCGGTAAAATTGATCCAACCATCCTCTATTCGTATAGTTCTAACAACATCATAAACAAATTGTGTCCAATTAGCATCCCCAGGGGTCCACGCTGCTAATAAATTTCCAATAAAAGGAACATCGTTGGCGTTCATAGGAGATAAAGCTACAGGAAGTGCTACCCCACTTGCATCGTATAAGGCACGAATAAATCCAAAAATTACGATCATTGGTACAAATGTTATACAAGTTGGTTTTAGTCTTTGGAGTGACATTTTTTGTTGGGATGCCTTGAACATTTCCTCTTTCCGTTCCCATCTTTTTCGGGCTTTCCTATAACGTTCCACATCAATCTCAGCTAACTCTATTATCTTCTCTTTCTCTTCATTGTGTGCTTTCATCTGCACTTGCTTACGATTCATTGCATCGGTATCCACGAGCCAACGGGTTAATCCAATACTAATTGATGCCGTCATTACTGCAATCAGTAATATAAAAATCATTGAGCCCGGTGGATGACTAATCCAATCAATAAATGGATTTGGATCTTGAATCATTAACCATATCATCTTAATTCAATATAATTTTTCAAGATTTTAAAACTTAATATATAGGTTTGTGATTTTATAATCAATTTAAAAATAGGTTGACTATTTGAATTTAAGTTTAAAATTTCCTGAATTAATCTAATCCAAGAAAGCCCCGCATGCCCGGATATTGGCTCGCAGCTACCTCCTTCGCGATAGTCTCGCTGTACTGATGAACAATCCCTATCGCTATCAAAAGTCCTGTGCCTGAAGTCAATGCACCCAATGAGTCGGCGAAAAAGCTCATAGTTGCAATAATAAAGCCATTTAGTATTACAAGAGTTGGAATATATCGTTTTAATATCCGTTCAATTATACGCTCAGAGCTTCTAAACCCGGGAATTTGCATTCCAGAATCGAGAATTTGTCCTGCTATATCTCTGGGAGCGAGACCACTTACTTCTACCCATACACGGCCGAGCATTACACATAAGAATATAAATATCGCTAAATATATGACAGCTCGTATCGGATCATCTAGTAAAGCATCTATTCCTTGAGGAGGCGAGAGAAAATAGATCAATCCACTCCGTGGAATTAGATAATTTCCAAATTGAGTTCCTTCTGTTGATGGATCAAATACCCCTATAAGATCTAAGAAAAAATCAAATCCTTGACCCCTCAAACCTGAACTAGGACCTGCTATAAGCTGGCCGATGAATAAAAAGTTAGCATAAAGCGCATTGACTAAAATCACGGGAATATTAGAAACATATAAGAGTTTCATGGGATACTTGCCTTTAAAACCTCGATGACCTCGATACGCTAACGGAATCTCTACACGAGTAGACTCAAACCAGATTACAATCACAAAAATGATCACGGTAGTAATACCGCCTAATATAGAAGGTAATGCCTGCTCCCGTAAGAACAAATCTGCGACGTCGAAGTTTGGATCTGCTAATGCTCGGAAAAAAGCGATAACTAAACCCCGAGAATTTCCATCAGGACCTTCAATAAAGCTAAATAAATTCCAAAATACTTGACCTGCAACTCCTGCTGCTATAAAGAGAGAAATTCCGCTTCCTAAACCCCATCCTTTCTGTAATAATTCGTCCAAAAGGATAATTATGACTCCAGCAAACATTAATTGTAGAAATACGAACGTAATATTTGCGATTCCTAAATCTGCAGGGTCACCAAATGCACCTCCAATAATATATGCTATAGCATTAAACATCGTAAGTATCATTGATAATACTTTCTGGGCACCGCTAAACATCGCCCGATCATAAGGATCCGCCATATTGACATTAATAATTTTTGATCCTAAGAGGAGTTGCATAATTAACCCCGCTGTCACAATTGGTCCAATACCTAACTCAGTTAAAGTACCTCTTTGACTGGCTAAGATAACCCGCAACCAATAATAATAATCTGTAGTCTCTTGCAGATTAACGCCGTATAAAGGAATATTTGACATTATAAGGTAAACAATTAGAACGACTGCGGTCCAGATAAATTTTTCTTTAAAGCTCACTTCCCTTTGAGGTTGTTTAATTTCCGGCATAATTCGAACGAAAGGAGAGAAGAACTTTAAGAATTTACCTGCCATGACTCATCAAAGTGTATTTTTAATTAGATGGTAATTTTAAGTTAAAAATTATTCTTAGTTAATGGTGTATATAATAAAAAGATTAAAACTGAATTTAAAAAAAAGTTTTTGATTTAGATAAGGTACATGATAATATATTCAAATAAAAAAAAATTAAAAAAAAATTAAATGAGGGTTTTTTTAAAAGAGTGAACCGATTCCTGTTGGTTCTTCTTCCTCCTCTTCTTCCTTTTCTTCCTTCTTTTCTTCTTTTGGGGCGGCTCCCGCTGATGTTCCGGATGCAGCTTGAGCTGCCATGACTGGGGCAGCTGCTGCTGAACTAATAATGTCTTCAATGTTAGTTTCTTTTAATCCAGCGACTAATTTCGATAGTTGAGCTTTATCGGCATCAACTCCAGCAGCTTTTAAAATCTTTTCGATATTTGCCTCAGTTATATCCTTAGAAGCTTTATGAAGTAAGAGTGCGGCATATATACTTTCCATTTTCTTTACCTTTTTTATATTTTTAATATTTTATTTTTATGTATTCTATATTTGTTTAAAAAAATTTTTTAATTATCCAAATAATCCACCGATTCCAACTTCTTCTTCCTCTTCTTCTTCTTCCTCTTCGACTTTAGCCTCTTTTGTTTCGTCCTCTTGTGGTTGACTTACTAAAGTTTCTCCAAAGATAACGGAATTAATTGCGTTTGCGTCTGCAATAGCTTTTTTAACGTATTCATCTTGCATTTCGTCAATAAATATTGGCAATTCAAATAATAATGCTAAACCTTCTCTATACGCTTTCTGTATTAATGGTCTATAGGTTTCCGTATCAACAATTCCCATTTCAAGTGCTAATTTCTGAGCCGGAATAAAGGCTGAAATTATGTCTTGTCTAAATTTCGCCATATCCATATATATAATATCCTCAGTCAGAAGGTCTCCATCACTCCAAGCACATTTTATCTTTATCAATGATTCAATAGGTTTGATACCTAATTTTTTCAGTACAGCAGCTTCTTTTACATCAACAATCTCGCCCGCCTCATGAGTTTTAGTATCTTCTCTAATCCATATTGTATCATTTTGAATTCGTGTTGGTAATCTAAGTGTCATATTTAATTCACTGATAACTTGACCAGTCGGAAGGCCTGTATCACCTGCAGATACCCAAATATCCACGGGTGTTTCTTCATTCGGTTTTGCTGGCACCATCCATTCGTTTTCATTAAATATCTTTTTTAAATCAAAGATATCCATGTTTGTAAAGCATAATACTGCTTGTCCTGGAACACTTTCAGCTAGTTCCTCTAACTTTGAGTTATTAGTAATATCTTTGTATTTTTCAATCGCTCGTAATTGTAAACTCTTTTTAGACATTCGAATTATTGCTTTACCCCGTAAAATTTTTCTCATTTCTTGGACTTGTCTATCATTTAAATGGGCTACTTCAATAACTGCGATATTATCGTAGGATTTAAATAGATCAACTAATTGTTCTACTTCCTCTACTTTCCAATGTTGAATTTCTTTCTTACCTATCATTCTTTTATACCTCCATAGATTCTAAAAAATCCTCGTCTATTTTTACCGGTTTACCCATCGTGGTTTTTAAATACATAGACTTTAGATTATTATATTTATGAGGCATTTGATCAGCCACGTAATTTACTACTGTTTTCACATTTTCAAAGACTTTTTGCTTATCCATTGATTTTTTACCAACTTTGACTTGAATTATTGGTTGCTTTTTCAATTGTACTCGGATTGTTTTTAAATATCTATCGACAGCAACGTTTAGCTCTTCGGGATTTGATACAATTCCATATCCACTTGGAAATGGTTTTGGCATTTTTCCCATTGGTCCAAGAAATCTTGCAAGATATCGTGCAATGTTAGGCATCATTTTATCCTCTACAATGAAAAAATCATATTTTTTCACAAACTTTTTCTTTGCTTTCTTCTCTTCATTGTTAAGCGCGACTAGCTCATCGTTATCAAGAGTATCAAGACCAAGATTTTTTGCTTCCAATAGAATTTCATCGCTCGCGATTACACTAACATTAGGAGTATCAGAAGTAACTATTTTGTTCGGTAAAATGAGTTCTTTATCGATTCTTTGTTTAGGATCATTGAGATTAACGTCTTTAATATTCATAATTAAATCGATACTTTCGTCAAAATTTCGAGTTTTATCTTTATAGCCTTCTTTCCTTATAATTGAAAGATCTATTGCTGCATCAAGTGATCGTTTAAGTAATTTGTCATCAACCTTCAAACTCTACGCCTCCTCTTTAATTCGATCATCATATTCTCCCTCTTCAATTTTCTTCTGGATAACACGTGGATCTAATCCTTCAACAGTTGCTCCAATAGATAATGCTGTACCTAATACCGATTTTATAGAGTTCTTTAATGTCTTGTCCATATATTTTTCTTTTTTTGCCTGAACAACACTCATTACTTGTTCTAGCGTTAGATCTCCAATAGGATTCTCTAAGTTTGCGTCACTTCCTTTTACTGCTCCTATTTCTTTAAGAAGAAGTGATGCCGTACTGGGGGTCTCAATGAAAATTTCAAATTGCTTCGTTTCAGGATCGCACTCAATTCTTACAGGAACAGTCAATCCTTTAAATACCATTGTTTTTGCATTGACTTCATCGACTACATCCTTAATATTAATACCCGTAGGTCCAACAGCAGGCCCAATCGGGGGCCCTCCCGACGCAGCACCACCAGTTACTAGTGCTTTTACAACGACTTTTCCTTTTTCACTCATTTTGATTCATAATAATTCTAATTAAATTTGTATTTCAGATACATTTCTTAAGAATTAAGAACAAATGAAAGTTGACTCTTTTATTAAATCTGTTTTCAATATATAAATCATATTGAAGCCGTATTCCATTACGTCCTAAGCTCGTTAAGAATGTGGTCTGAACTTAGTAATAAAAGAAATGAAAAGTAGTTAAAAAATTTTTTTAAATTCAATAAAACTAGAGAAATTAAAATCTACAACATAATCTACGCCCTAGATCAAGATTATGCTTGAGATATTCATCAGATAAAATATCCATTACCTCTTCTATATCGAGTTTAGTGCTATATTTACTATTCACTTGATCGGGAATGTCTTTAACCTCTATACCTGGAATAACAATGAGGCGTAAAATTTCTTTCTTTACGAGTTCGGATATTTCTTCTTTCATTTTAATTTAGATATTAACAAACTCTAAAAAAGGTTTTCTATTATAATTTTTTATCAGTTTTTCATGGTTAAGAAACAAAAGCCATTAGTACTTTTCTAAAATAACCTCATGTTTAATAGTTCCTATCTTTTCTATCGAAGCTTCGATTATATCACCTGGAAAAATAGGTTTGATGCCACTTGGAGTTCCTGTAGCGATAATATCTCCTCTTTTAAGCGTCACAAATTTTGAAAGATATTCAACAATCTCAGGGATTTTAAAAAGCATATGTTTCGTATTTGATTTTTGTCTTAGTTCACCATTGACCTTTAATTGTATATTTAGATTATGGGGATCTTCAATATCACTACACGGAATAATTTTAGGGCCAATAGGACCAAAAGTATCAAAATTTTTACTTCTATACCATGGAAGCTTGATATTTCTATCACTAATCTGCATCTTTCGTGCAGTCATATCAAGAAAAATGCTATATCCTTGTATATAATCAAAAGCAAATCGTGCTTCAATATTTTTTCCCGTCTGAAACATAATAAATGCAAGCTCAACTTCATGATCTACTCGGTTGTATTCTTGATTTTCATATAAGATTTTAGGATAGATAATTGGTTGATTATCAGTTATTAATGTATTGAGTGTTTTAACGAAGAATACTGGTTCAGTGGGAATTTGGGCGTTAGTTTCTCTTATATGGTCCAAATAATTCCTTCCTAAACATATGATCTTTGTAGGTTTAATATCCGCATTTCCAATTTTCATTTTATTTTTACACTAATTAAATTGAGTTAAAAGATGTAAAATCTGACACTTTTTTATAATTTAATAGATTAAAATACTTAAAATTATCTAAGGAAATAATTTATTTAAAAGGAAGAAATTAATTAATGCTTTATGGAAGTAGTTTAATATCCCTTTTATGCCACCCTAGTTTTATCTTTAATATTATACCAATACATACGATTAATAATGAATGAAAATAATTTTAACGATGATTTAGAAGAAAAAGAAGAAAATATCATAAATCGCATATATATTACTAAAAGAGCAGCCACAGCCGCAATATTCATAGCTGTAGGAGTTGTCTTATCATTATTTAATCCTTTTGCTTTTATTGAAATCTTAGGGGGTCCTAAGGTCTTTCCTATGGCTCATTTCATTAATGGTATTACTGGAGTCTTAATAGGCGTAAGTTTTGCATGTACAACCTCTTTAGGTATTGCTATCTTTAGATATCCCGTAGGCGTGGGTTCAATCCATGCTTTTCATGGTGGTATTGCAGGTGCTTTGGTAGTTGGAATTGTTGCTCGTATATTACAAAAGACAAAACCCAAATATGTAGAATATGCTGCACTCACGGACCCATTGGGAACAGTATTTATAGCTGCAACAATTGCAAATATTATTACTCCAATTAATCTTTTTTATTGGTGGGGTTTATTTGCTGCCTCAAGCATACCAGGTTGCATTTTAGGGTTTATTATGTTGAAAATTCTAAAACATCAAGGATTATCTTGGAAAAATTATTTTTAAAAAATTTAGTTATTCTTTATGCTTTCTGAAAAAAATCTGAATTTCCTCAATTTTATTGGGCACCATACTCTATTATATGGAGAGACTGATACGGGAAAAACCTATTTAACAGCCAAATTCATAGATTTTCTTTTAAACTCAAAAAAAGTTAACCCCGATGATATTTCTATTTTAGATTTTGCTCCGCCGCTAAGTAACATTAATAAAATAAAATTTGGAGGGAGGATAAAAGATTTTTCAAAACTCAGCATTCAATGTAGAAATATACTCCTTAAAGGAGAAATTATCCCTCCTCGCTTTAAAGCTGCGAATAAGAAACAATTATACCATTATTTATGTCATAATTATCGAATCTCTTCTATGGGCTTAGAAAATTTTGAAAGAAACCCTACACCCTACTTAGTCATTAATGATCTGTCAATATATCTCCATTTGGGTAATAAACGTCATATTTTACAGATAATAAATGATGTCAATACTTTCTTTGGAAATACATATTATGGTGCTGAAATCAAATCAAAGTTTAGCAAAATTCTCAGCCTAAAAGAAAGAAAAAGAGTGGAGTTTCTTATCATGAATATTGAAAATCCAATTTCTACTTCATGATATTGAAATCAGTTATTCTTTTTATTTTATTCCCTGAAATAACGTATAAGAATAGAATCCATAATAATGTTGATTGTTGAATATATGCTCGTTCGAATTAGGATTGCAAAGTCGTTTGAATTCTTTCCATTCATTTTCTAATAATTCATTCTTTGATTGGTTCCATAACATTTGAAAGAAGATATTTAACGATTTTCGAGTATTTTCATCAAGTGGCATGTTAATATCCTCCAAAAATGTTTTTGCTGTAACATCTTTAAATCCTGATTTTTCAAGCCAATATTTTGCATTCAAAATATGATATTTTGGATTCATTCCATTGACAAATGGGGCTATTGCACTTGAAGTTGTATTAAGACGAGCTTCAAGTAAAGGATAACCTGGTAAAAATTTCTGTGATGACCAAAATAAAAGGAATAATTTACCACCTGGCTTTAATATGCGATAGAAATCCTTGATAATAGGTATAGGGTCTTCATTTGGACATCCTAAATCCTTCGGACCTGGCCAAACTGTATCCGCACTCCAGATCCAATCAAAAAAGTTATCTTCATATCCTAAAGAATTTATATTCCCTATCTCAAATTGAACTCTGGGTCTTTTATTTTTGTTTGCATAACTAATAAAATCTTCTGATAAATCAACGCCAATCACAATCCCCTCTTCCCCTATTAATTCAGCAAGGAATGTTGTATAAAAACCGATTCCACATCCCGCATCTAAGCCTTTACTCCCGTTAGTAAGACCTAATGAATTTATTATTTTAATAAAGAGTGGTTTTCTAAATTCTGACAGACAAATATAATTTGGTATATTAGAAGCAATATTTTGATTTGGATTATCAATATTATTTTCCATAATTTAATTACATATTTTTTAAAATTTATTTTTTATAATAAAATCAAATTAAAATGACGAATTCAAATTTAAATTAACTATGCCGAATTTAAAAAATAAGACACTCTTCATCACTGGTGCGAGTAGAGGAATAGGTAAAGCAATTGCTCTGCGTGCAGCTCATGATGGAGCAAATGTTGCAGTTGTTGCTAAAACTAAAGAACCTCATCCAAAATTACCAGGAACTGTCTATTCAGCAGTAGATGAAATAAATGCTGTGGGGGGAAAAGGTCTCGCATGTATTGCAGATATCAGATTTGAAGATCAAGTCCAAGCAGCGATAGATGCTACTATAAAAGAATTTGGTGGTATTGATATCGTGATAAATGATGCGAGCGCAATTAGCCTCACACCAACGTTAGAGACCGAAATGAAACGGTTTGATCTAATGTTTTCGGTAAACGTACGTGGAACATTTTTATGTTCGAAACTATGTATCCCCCACTTAAAGAAATCAGAAAACCCTCATATATTAAACCTTTCACCTCCTTTAAATATGGATCCTAAATGGTTTGCCCATCATGTTGCGTATACAATGTCAAAGTATGGAATGAGTATGTGTGTATTAGGAATGGCTGAAGAATTTAAAAAAGATAAAATTGCTGTCAATGCATTATGGCCGCGAACTGCAATCGCCACGGCAGCAGTAAAAAATTTATTAGGTGGCGAGAGTGCAGTAAAACATTCAAGAAAACCTGAAATCGTTGCTGACGCGGCTTATTTGATCATTACAGAACCGAGTGATCAATATACTGGAAATTTTTTCATTGATGATGAGGTTTTGATGGAACATGGAATTACAGATTTAAGTCATTATTCTGTGGTTCCGGGTGAAAGACTAATACCTGATTTCTTTCTCTATGGAGGGGGAGAAACTTAGTATAATTAGTTGATTTCTCATCGAAAAAATATTAATAATTACGAAGTTAAGATTATTTATTAATAAAATAAACTATATTCGATTTGAAATGAAAAATAATAAATTTATCCTATTTGGACCCCCGGGAAGTGGAAAAGGAACGTTCTCTTCGCAGATAAAAAAAGTAATGCCAAATCTTATTCACATTAGTACTGGCGATATCTTTCGTGAAAATTTAAAAAATGAAACCCAGTTGGGTAAAAAAGCACAAAGCTATATGGATAAAGGGGAACTAGTACCAGATGGAGTTGTCATTGATATGGTGCGAGATAGACTAAATAAAGATGATGTGAAAGAAAATGGTTATATTCTTGATGGATTCCCCCGTACTTTACCACAAGCTAAAGCGCTTTCTGAGATTTCTGAACCTGATCTTTTTCTCTTATTAGAAGTGGACCGTGACATTTTGAAAAAGCGAATTCTGGGTCGCTATTCATGTAAAAGATGTGGTGCTATCTACAATAAATATACTAAACCCCCAAAAGAAGAAGGAATCTGCGATAAATGTGGTGCGAAAATTAAATTTGAACAACGCAGTGATGATAATGAAGAGACTCTCAAAAATCGATTAGATGCTTATGAAAAAAACGCCAAACCCGTGATTAAGTATTATAAGAAGAGAAAGTTACTTAAACGAGTGAATGCTGAAAATACATTAGCCTTATCTGAGGAGGAAATCAAAGATATATTAGAAAATTAAATATAATTTTTTATATTTTGTTCTTATGAATAATCGAATTTGTATCTCTATACCTATTATCTCAGAAAAGCTTCGAGTTAACCTTAAAGTTATTAAAAAGGCCTTGAAAGCTGATCCTGATTTTGTAGAGCTTAGATTTGATTATTTGACTGATTTAACCACAATAAATCAACACTTTCTTATTCCATTAGTAGAACTTACCAAATCACATTGTTTATGTATTTTTACATTTAGGCGCTTTAAAGAAGGTGGAAAGAGTGAAATTGAAGAGCTAATGAGATTAGAAATATTGAAAGAATTAATAAAAGCAAAACCCGATTATTTAGACATTGAAATGGAAACAGAAGAATTTATTCTCTCTCAAATTATATCTTTAGCCATCGATGAAAAAGTAAACTTGTTATTCTCACATCATGATTTTCACAAGACTTCTCCCTTAAATGAAGCCCAAAGTCGTATAAAGTTGTTTATTCATAAATTAAAGGATAAATTTAAAATAGATATGAATTTAGTCGAAATTTGGATCTATAAACTCATCTTCACTGCTGAGACCTTTAATGATAATTTGATTCCCTTAAACTTATGTGATAAATTATGCGATAAATACAATATAGTATCATTTTGTATGGGTAAAAAAGGAACCTTTTCAAGGATTTTTTGTACTAAATTCGGCTCATTTCTTAGTTATGCTTCATTAGCAACTGAAACTGCTCCAGGACAATTGAAAATTGAAAAAATAAGAAAATATCATAAATTGTTTTTTGACCCCTAATCCTAGCTCTTATCGAATGTATTACCACAATTACCGCATTTAATCTGCTTTTTATAAACAGGAGTACCCTGCATGGAATAATATAAAACTTGAGTTTTATCTGGAACTTCTTGTAATTTGCGTGGGTTTTCCTCTCCGCATTTAGCGCATTTAAATCTTTTATATTCTGTCATTTTAGCATCTTAATTTGAATGATATTTATTAATAATAATAAGATTGGTTTTCTGTATTTAAATATAGGGTTTGGCATAATTATTCGTTATTCTATCTGAAAACTGATATATCGAAAATCTTATTTTTATCTATTCTTTTAGAAACTGCTTCATTTCTTCACGATATTTTTCAAATGCGTTTCTACCTTCTGGAGTAAGTTTAAAAAGGGTGACTGGTTTTTTTCCCTTCGTTTTCTTTTCTACTTCTACATATCCAGCTTCTTCCAATTTACTTATATGAGAAGATAGGTTACCCCAAGATAAATTTGTCTGTCCTTTTACAAACTTAAAGTCAGCGCTTTCTATTACGTATAAAAGAGAAAGAATCATCAGACGTGCAGGTTCATGAATGATTTTATCGATATTACCTATCGAAATCAATTTTTCTTTATTAAGGTCTTCTTTCTCTTCTGGAATGTAGAATCACCTTTCATCTTCTAATGGATAGTTGTAGAGAAATCTGATAAAAATAACCAATCCGATGATAAGAATCATGCATCCAATACTACCATAAGAAACCACGATATCCCATGGTTCTCCTATGAGTGGATATAATAATTCTGAAAAGAAGAATCCAAATCCTCCCAAAAGAGAATAGATATAAAATCTTGGAACTTGTAAATAATACGATACAAAACTTAATGGTACTGTTAAACCCATTAAACCAATAGCTAACGGAGTAAATAGACCAGGTACAAATAATTTGTCAAGATTTCCGGTGATAGTCAGAGCAAAGATAATAACTGAGAATATCACATTCAAAAGTAAAACTATCATTAACCACTTTTTCCTTTTTTTACGTTCTTTACCAAACTTTACTTGACCCAATCGTGGTTTTGTTATATATCTTTTTCCCAAAGTAATAATGAGTATTGCTATAATATCAATTCCAAATATTAAGATAGCTGGACCAAATGGATAGAATAAACCAATTAAATCACCAATCCATCCAATACCTAAACCTAACAGGATTAAACCTAGATATATATCCCATAAACCATCATTAAATGTAGAGCGCCAAGCTTTTTTTTCTAATTTTTTAAGATCAATTTGATCTGAAATTTCTTAGGCCACCTCCTCTTTTCCTAGTGGATATTTTCTTATAAAATGAATTAGAATAATACTTCCAAAAAGTATAATTATACCGCCATACGGAACAAAAACGATAATGTTATTATAGGGAGCACCTAAAATTGGATTTAATAATTCGCTAAAGAATAGACCAAACCCACCCAGCAAAGCATAAAGATATATGCGTTTTAATTGGATAAAATAAGCTATAAAGCTAAAGGGTGTAGTAATGAATAATAAACCAATAAACAACATAACCATGTATCCAGGCAAACTCATCTGAAACATTCCCAGTAAAGTAAAAATAAATATGATAATAGTTAATCCAACATTTATACCTAAAAACACAGCTAAGAGCCTATTTCTTTTTTTACGAATTTGACCAAATTTGACAAATCCAATCCTCGGTGTCGAAATATACCTTTTCCCCAATATTAAGACTAAACCAGCTGCCATATCCCAACTAAAGACTAATAATAGAACCCCAAGGGTTTCTGGTAGACCAAAAAATCTTCCTAAAGGAGCAAGCCCTAATCCCATGACAATAAAACCAAAATATATATCCCAAAATCCATCTTGGAGGGTAGCTATCCACGTTTTTTTTTCCAACTCTTTTAAAATCATCTCATCATTCATAAATTATCTACCTCCTCCTTTTGATACTTATAGGAATACGTAATACGTCAAATAAAACTATATTTAATAAAAAGCCTATAATAATGATTCCAAAATAAATGTCAAAAATTCCATCTTCGAAATTAATCCTCCATGCCTTTTTTTCCAATGAATCTCCTTGGTCTATATTAATCTCACCTTTAGTTCATCCATATGCTATACTTATTGCTTTATCATAAGATCATTTATTCTTTATTATTCTGTAATTGATAAAAGAAAAAAAAGTAGAGTATTAGATCTTCATTTTTTATTCCATCTTTTTTAATTTTCTCATTCCAAAATACAACAAAAGGCTACTAATGGTAATAATAAATATTAAAACAGGCATCTGAAAGATTAGTCGCATCATTACTGGATTAAAGAAAATACCTGGATCAATGAAAATTAATATCAATATTGGCAAAATCAATATTGGTTGCATTATTACCATAGAAATCATCGTATTAGTCCTCATGTTTGGATCCTTCTCTCCGTAAGCGGGTGATAAACATTGGAGTCCCATCGCCTGGGCCATAGAAAATTGGCTTAGTAATAAAAATGTTCCGAAAAAGAATAATCCTTCGATTATGTTCATTTTCGCCAAAATTCCAAAGAAAATGGTCTCAAATACTGCCAAGAAGATCGAGATGATAAACATTGCAATCAGATAGGAATATATAAGACTTTTTAGACCCCTAGGAGATCTTTTATACACCCATATAACATCTTTAGAATTAAGGAACGCTAAGTGACCTATCATAATACTTAATATTGCACCACCAATCACCATTATCATTGTAGAAAAAAGAATAAAGCCTTCTTCATCGTTAGCCATACTGGCCATAAACCAAGTCATAAATCCTAATAATCCAAAAACATAAGTAAGTCTTGCAAAGTTAGATTTTTTCCGAAATAAGCGTTTTAATTGTATTATAGTTAGAGTTCCCCATTTTGAACCGATTAAAGTCTGGATCAACCGGTAAAATAGATTTTCATTTATTTTAACAGTATTTTTTCTTTCATTTATTCCTTCCAATGAATAAAAGCTTTCAACTTTTTGGTAAGTTAGATAAATTATTACTAATGGCACAAATATCGCTAATAACAAACTTAACGTTATGTTTAGGACAAATCCATTTAATAATACGGGATCTATGCTATATAGTATAATATTCGAGTACCATAATGATGGATAAAAAGCTAACCAATTCTTCAATTCAGGATGATTCAGAATATCATTTAAAAAGAAAATTGCAGCATACATGATTACCACTAATAAAATTGCAAATATCCATATGAATAGTTTGCCAAGCTCTCGGGCTTTTTCGTTTTTAGATATTTTATGTTCCAGCCAACTTGCTAATAAAGATCCAATTAAATTTGCAAAACTTACCAATCCAAAAAGACTGAAATATATTGCTATATATTGAATGAGATTTAGATCAATTAATGGATTTATTAACCCGACAAGAACTGGACCTATGATTAAGATTAGGGCTAGATAGATGGGCATTTTACCTAAAAATTCACCAAAAAAGATATCTTTTGAACTAATTGGCGTTGCTAACATCGATTCTTTAAAATTTATTTCAGTTTCTCGATACACATTATTTAAAGGATACATCAAAATGACTAAAAAAAGTGCCATCATTAGAGATTCGATAATTAATGAGACTAACGGTTTAAATAACGTAGAATATTGTAATTCTATAGTTGGCATAAACACATCGAACAATATGGGTGCGAATATAAGAGCCCAAATAAAAAGCGTAGAATAAATCGAGATAAAAAAAACAATCCGATAATTCCTGAATTTACTTGTTCTTATTCTAATCTCATTTTTAGCAACTACTTGCCATAAGCTTCGCGTACTATCTTTTTGATAGGATTGATTATATTTTTTGTCTCTTAGCTCCACTGAAATCAATCGTTCTTTATTTTCAGACAAATTCAACTTTTTATCAACCTCGATTTATGTCTTTTTTTTCTTTTTTCTTTCAATCTTATTTTTAATTTCTTGATTACCTGCATTTCGCCATCCAAGTAAATCATCAACGTGTTCTGCTCCTGTGACTTTCAAATAAGCATCCTCTAAATTAATTGCATTAACAGATTCGATGATTTCTCTTGGCGAGCCTTCAATCTTTAATTTTCCATTAACAATAATCCCGATTATGTCGCATAATTCCTCAGCAACATCTAATAGATGCGTACAAATAAGAATTGTTTTTTCAGCATTTTTAACAAGGACTGCAATAAGATCCTTAACTATCCGGGCTACAGCAGGATCTAAGTTAGATGTAGGTTCATCCAAAAAGATTATCTCCGGATCTTGAATTAATGCTGCGCATAAACAGACTTTCTGTTTCATTCCCCTTGAGTAACCTTCTAATAAATCGTTTTCTCTTCCTTCCAAATCGAAAAGCTCCACTAATTCACTAATTCGGGCTACTATTATCTCCTTGGGCATGTTATATAATTCTCCTATGAATTCTAAAAATTCACGAGCAGTAAGTTTCGAATATAACCCGGGAGATTCAGGTAGAAAACCACAAATCCGTTTTATGTTATTAGTTTCCAGATCGATATCATATCCCCCCACCACTGCCCTACCCGACGATCTAGAAATAATCGCATTAAGCATCCTAACAGTAGTGGTCTTTCCCGCTCCGTTAGGTCCTAAAAGACCATAAGTTTTCCCATATGGAATCCTTAAATTCAAATTATTAACCGCAATTAACTTACCAAACCTTTTGGATAGGTTCTTCGTTTTAATTGCATAATCTGCTTTAATTTTCTATACACCTCTTGTTTATAATTTATTTACTTAAACTTTTTTTTCCTTCTCAAGTCTTTTTTGGTTTATTATTGGAATAATTATCACAAACCAACTTGGAATCAAAGCACTAAACGGAAACCTCGATTTAATAAAACCTGTGAATAAAAGCACAAAATATAAAACTACTGATAGTACTATAATCACAATAACAGCAATTATCATCCTTTCATACTTATCCATATTTTTCATCACTTCTTCTTTAAACCTAAATTGAACTAATTATATAAATTAATGCTGTAACTTTGCCACGCAAAGTTGCCTAAATAAAAATAGATAACATTGATATTTAAACTTTGTCATACAAAGTGGATCAAATAGAATCTAATCCTTAAAAATTTAGGCTTTACCTTACAAAACTATTAATAATGAATAGAATTCGAATATGTATTAATATAGGTCCACAAAACTGAATTATTGGGATATAACGAAGGTTAAAAATAAAAAAATCCGAACTTAATAATCCTAAAAAAAATCAGAATTGTCTAGCTTGGCGATTATATTTCGTACAACTCTTTTAATCGACTTTCCGGTGGTTTTAATTTTAAAATCTGCTGCAGAATAATAAAGGGGTTGCCTATCTTCTAAAAGTTCCTTAATATCCTCCAAGGGTGCAATGGTATCGATCAAAGGTCTACTTTTTATTCCGTCTTTTTTTACCCTCTTATAAATCTCTTGAATTGAAGCCTCTAATAGAAATATATAGCAATTTTTTCTTAAATTATCAATATTAATTTGATTAAGTACTATTCCCCCTCCACAAGACACCACTATCTTTCTTTCTTTAGATATTTTCCTACATGCTTCAATCTCATAATGCCGAAAAACAGCTTCTCCCTCTTCTGAAAAAATTTCTGGGATTGTTTTACCCGCCAGCTTTATTACTATCTCATCAGTTTCTAAAAACTCGTAATCTCTACCTAGTTGCTTTACTAATGCTTTACCCACCACACTCTTACCTGTGGCCATGAATCCAATAAGCGCAATTGAATCCTTTACCATATTTTAAAAAATCCATTAATTATAAATTTAAAATATTAAATCCTTAATCTATAGTAAATCCATGTCTACCAATAACTTTTTTTTGTAATGGTATATAATTACCTGAAAAATAGGTAAAAATATCCATATTAGCTGGATTGACAGTATCATCTGAGATATATCCTGAACTACAATGGGTTGCTAAAACTTCTCCAAAATAACATACATGAGAGCCTAATTTAATTTTTTTTATTACTCTGCATTCCATATTCAAGGGAAACTCTTTGATCATCGGAACTTTTATAATTGATGCTTTTTCCTTCGTTAAATTTAATTCTTTCCACTTATTTACATCCCTCCCCGATCTTGTGCCACAATAATCTGTCTCCTTTAGTTGTTGGGTTGAAGGGTAATTAATCACAAATTCACTATGAGCCTCAATTATATTATATGAATGGCGTTTTGGTTGGATAGAAATAGCAATTATCGGGGGGTTTAAACATACTTTACCAACGTAAGCTAAGGTTATAATATTAGCTTCATCCCACGTTCCAACAGTTATTACAGCCGAAGGCATGGGGAAGATAGTGATCTTCGGACTTAATATAACTTTTTTCATTTTCCTCTTTCCTTTAGTTTGTCATATGATTTAAATAATTATAAATGAATCTTATCCTTAAAATTATTAATAGTTATTAAAAGATGTTACTTATATTAGATGCTAAATCAAAATATCGTATCGGCTCAGACAAAAATATTAGGGATTATTGGACATCCAATTTCTCATAGTATGAGCCCAGTAATGCATAATATTGCATTAAGTGACCTTAATTTGGATTACGTATACCTCGCATTTGACGTACTTCCAAAAAACCTTGAGAATGCGTTAAAAGGAATGAGAGCATTAAATATTAAAGGGATTAATATTACAATACCTTTTAAAGAATCCGTGATACCCTATTTGGATATAATTGATCCTCTTGCTCAGAAAATAGGGGCCGTAAATACCATAAAACTACAAGATGATGTTATCTATGGTAAAAATACTGATGCCGCGGGCTTTAAAAAATCTTTAAATGAAGCGCAAATAAATCCATCAGGATTAGATGTCCTCTTATTAGGTTCAGGTGGAGCTGCAAGAGCCATTTCTTATACTCTTATCGATAACATTAATCGATTAGCAATAATCAATCGTACAAAACAAAATGCAGAGCAATTAGTAAGTAGATTAAAAAAAGAATCAAATTCCCCCATTGTTGCTAAAAAGTTGACAAATATCAATTTGAAGAATGAGATTAATATCGCAGATTTATTAATTAACGCAACTCCTGTAGGTATGTATCCCTCCCAACATGACTCTATTATAAACCCTAAAATGCTCCATAGGGATTTAACCGTCATTGATTTGGTCTATAATCCTTTAGAAACTCAACTCATAAAAGATGCGAAGATTGCTGGTTGCATAACATTAAATGGTCTTGATATGCTCATTAATCAAGGATCTTTAGCATTTGAATGGTGGACAAATAAAAAACCAAACACAAGTTTAATGAAGGGAAAAATAATTGAACTTTTGAGTTAAAAATCATGAAAGATAAACATATAACCATTATTGGAGGTTCGGGGGGGATGGGGCAAGTATTTTCTAAATATTTTAAAAATCATGAATTTCAAGTAACGATTTACGCTCGTGATAAAACTAAGCTAAAGAAAGTTGCTAAAGATTTAGGAGTAACTTTCTCAACCTCTATTGAAGAGAGTGTAAAAAACGCAGACTTAGTTTTGATTTCTGTTCCAATTACCTCTACTATTGATGTAATAAAGAGAGTAACCCCATATTTAAAAGAAGATACGTTATTATTCGATATAACTTCTTTAAAATCTGAAATTTGTGAAATATATAAACAAGAATTAAGGAAATATCCAATTAACTGTCTTTCAATTCATCCTATGTTTGGTCCAGGAATAACCAATATGAAAAATTATACAATGCTTTCATTAGAAGTGGGTGGTACAAAAAACTATGATATATTAGTGAGAGAATTGCTTGAATTGTTCGAATCTGATGGATTGATTATCGTAGAAACTACTCCTGATATCCATGATACCAAAATTGCGTTGACTCTTGGACTTCCACATATGGTAAACATTTTGTTCCTAAACCTATTAAGAAGATCCAATGAACCTTTAAATGAAATAACTCGTTTCACGGGTACTACTTTTTTACTTCAAAAAGTTTTTGCTGAAAGTATTATCCAAAGAGAAATGGAAATGTTCGCCGAAATTCAAATGGAAAATCCTAAATTCCTCGACATAATTGAAGATCTTCAATCTTTGATCAATGAATATAAGAAGATCATTGAAAATAGGGATAAAAAAAAGTTTTATGAACTCTTTACTAACGCATTAGAATATTCGAAAAATGATGTTCATTTTGAAAACTCATATGAGTACTTCTATGAGTTTATGAGAATTTTAAAAACAAAGAATGAAAAAAACCAATAGAATTATTCAATATTTATCCCACAAAAAGGACAAAACTTCCTTTCTCTTTCATCAAGTTCCGTACCACAATTATAGCAAAATTTAGTTTCCTTTTCTTCGATTTTATTTACAGATACATAATTTTGCTTTTTTTCAACACTTTTATTTAATAAAGTTAATTGATTTCCTTTTTGATATTCAAGCAGCATTGGTTTACAAACTGAGTTACAATGGATACAGCGATTTGCTTTTTTGTCATAATACACTACAAGATATATTAATACGCCTAATCCTGCTGTAAAAATGAAGAGAAGTATAATAATTCCGACATCTAAATCCTCTCTTTTAGTTAAAACATTGGTTTGACATTTCTCACAATACATAGTGTTCAATTTACCTACCTCTTGATTTCTCAATTATATATTAATATTTAAGAAGAAAATAAAACGAAAATACAAAAATGATCTTTAGTCCAATATTTAAAGATGGATTAAAAAACTAAAAAAGTGTACTTCAAATAATTACTTTTAAAAATATTAAATAAACTAGCTTAGAGGATTGACAACGGAAACTATAAAATGCTTCCAAGTATATGGTCAAGGTTCCGAACAAAGTCTCAATTTTTTGGTAGATAGGATGTGGATTGACAACAATCGAGTCTACTTTCGAGTACTTAAAATACTCTCAAAAGAAAGAAATCACTTGAGAAAAGAAAATCAATCCAATGTATATTCAATTGATGAAAAACACTTATTTAGCATTAGAACTAGACTGTATTTCTAAATATGTTTGTTATCAAAAATTATACTTTTGTCCCACAATTAGAACAAAACCTCACATTGGCTGATTCTAGTTGTTCTCCACAGAAGGGACAGTATTTGGGGTTCTCATTTTCTATTCTTTCTGATTTCTGTTTTGATATTGATACAACTGGTTCATTTACAAGCGAGTATTGTGGAGCCCTACTTAATACTCTTGCGTTACAATGAATACAACGATCTTCGGCTTTTGAATAGTATATAACCAAATAAATGATTAAACCTATACCACCGGTAAAACATAAAAGTAATATTGCCACCCCCCAATTAATCTCTTCTCTTGTAAGAAGTACTTCTTGTCTACATCGTGGGCAATAACCAGTTGGATTCCTTCTTTCCACTTTCATTCAACACTTAATCAAATTTATTATTTAATAGTAATTATATGGTGATTATTACTTAAATATGATTTTCTTTAGCCGATGATGAGAAACATATTAAAAATCCGCTTCTTTATTATTATTTCGAAAGAAATAATTAATAATTTAAAGTAGTTATACCAATAAATCCTAATAAATTCTGTTTGAAATACAAAAGATTAGGTGCTAAATTTGACTCAAAAATCGATCTTCATCGTCTTAGATGGAATTGATGGAAGTGGAACTACAACTCACTGTAATCTTCTTAAAGGATTTTTGGAAATTCAAGGATTCAGAGTATATTTAACTCAAGAACCCTCCAATAGTGAGATAGGTCTATTAGTCAGAAAATATTTAAAAAATAAAGCAATTCCCCCTATAACCGATGCCTTATTATTTGCTGCGGATAGAAGTCTTCATTATCATAAAGAAATTAAAGAAAAGCTAGCTCAAGGATATATTGTTATTTCGGATAGGTATATTGAATCCTCTATTATCTATCAATCTTTACAATCGGATTTGATCTCGATCAAATGGGTGAAGAGCATTAATAAATTTGTCGGAATTCCCGATCTAACCATAATATTAGATATAGATCCAAAAATAGCTTTAGCTCGAAAAACGCAACAAGAATTAGAGAAATTCGAAGACACTTCCTTTTTAGACAAAGTACGAACTCTCTATTTGAAACGTGCCAAAAAAGAAAATTATTCTGTTGTAAATTCAAATGAAATTATAGAATTTGTGCAAGACAAGATTCAAAAAATCGTTCTTCAAAAATTAAAGTAGCCCATCATTGATTCTATCATGGAAAAAAACAAAATCATATTTCAGAAAGAAAGACTTTATAATTATGTAAAAAAATTTTGTTTTCCACGATTAGCTGGTACTGATAACGAAAAAAAAGCAGTAAAACTAGCATTAGAGACTTTTAAAGAGATCGGATTTTCAGAATCTCAAATTAAAAAAAGAGAATTTGAATTTTCTGATTTCTATTCCACTTCTCTAATTAAATTCTTAATGGTGTTAAATTTAATTTTTAATCTGATATTATTATTACTTTTTTATATTCATGTTCTTTTAACCATTGCAGTTATAGCAATTATGGCTATCATTGTTTCTTTAATCTTTAGAGGTTTACGATATCCTGAAAAACGAGGTTTCTGGGGAGAATATTTTGGTAATATTTACAATGCTACTAATGTTATAGTTAGAATACCTCCGAAGAAATTAACAGAGGAGCAAGCGGGAAATATAATCATTTCAGCTCATTTAGACAGTAAATCACAAACCTATAAAACTTTTTGGAGGATTAACTTTTATAGATTATGGTTATACTCAGGTCTATTTCAAGGCCTTTTCTATATTATTTTTATATTAAATGTGTTTTCAATAATTAACATTGATTCTCGTTTTATTGTTTATGGATCTTGGATTTCTGTTATTTTGATTTCGCTGTCAAATATACTTTTAATGTTCCTTAATACTCATAATAATTCCCCTGGTGCATTAGATAACGCTTCAGGAATGGCAATTGTATTTGAATTGAGCAGATTTTTCAGAAAGAACCCACTTAATAATTTCAATATATGGTTTTGCCAATTTTCGGCAGAAGAGTTAGGAACTATGGGTTCTCGTTTTTTTGTTGATGAGCATGAAAGTGAATTTGTTAAAGGACGTATCTTTCAATTTAACTTTGATATAATCTCTTGCGCTAATCATAGGTTAAATCAAATAGAATACTTTAAATCTTATGGTATATTTCCGAGGAAAAAGATTGCCCCACTTTTAAGTAAATACATTCATTTAGTAGCTGATAAAGAGAATATTAAAATAAATGGATTTCATCTAAGTACAGGTGCTCATACAGATTCTGTTCCCTTTCATCTAAGAGATTACGATGCAATTGACATTACAACACGAGCGGGTGCTCTATATACGCACAGTGAAGATGATTCTTTAGATAAAATTGATCCTGAAATATTGCTTCAAACTTGTAAGCTGTTTAAAAAAGTTATTTTAATGATGGATAAAGATTATTATAACTTATGTGATAATTAAGAACTTGTATGTGATAGAAAATGAGCTATACTATTGCTGAAAAAATATTGAAATCCCATTCTGCTGAAGATAAAGTGGTTCCAGGTCAATATATCGAAGCAAAAATTGACCTTATAATGGTTCATGAACAATTAGGTGGAAGAATTCATAAAGAATACGAAAAGTTAGGACTCAATGAAGTGTGGGATCCAAATAAGATTTTTTTCATTTTAGATCACTGGGTACCTGCTCCGAGTGTATCAGCAGCACAAATGCATAAAGATTGTCGTAATTTTGCTAAGAAATACAATTTTATTCATAATATTGGCATGAATAAGGGTATTTGTCATCAAGTACTGCCAGAATTGGGATTTTCACGCCCAGGAATGTTAATCGTTGGTTCAGATAGTCACACCACTACCTATGGAGCTTTTAATTGTTTAGCAACAGGAATTGGTGCCAGTGATGTAGTCATGGTGTTTGCTACGGGATTATTGTGGTTTAAGATACCAGAAACATTTAAGATCAATTTATCAAATAAATTATGTAAGGGAGTTATGGCTAAAGATTTCATCCTTACATTTATAGGCAATATCTCTACTAAAGGAGCGCTTTATAAATCTCTTGAATTTCATGGGAAAGGTATTGAGAATTTATCTATCGATTCGAGAATGACAATTTCCAATATGGTTGTTGAAGCCGGAGCTAAATTCGGAGTTTTTCTTCCTGATAAGAATTTAGAAAATTGGTTATCCAAAAGAACAAATAAACATTATAAGATGATAAAACCCGATGAAGATGCGGAATATGAACAAATTTTAGAATATGATTTATCTAAAATCTCTCCCGTAGTTGCTAAACCTTCAAATCCGGGTAATTTAGCTAATATAGAAGAAGTCGAAGGATTAGAAATTGATCAAGCGTTTTTAGGAAGTTGCACAAATGGAAGAATGGAAGATTTACGTATTGCTGCTCAAATACTGAAAGGGAATAAAATAAAATCAAATATTAGAATGATTATAACTCCAGCCTCTACAGAGATTTATTTAAGTGCACTAGAAGAGGGATTAATTGAGATATTTTTAAAATCTGGTGCAATTTTGACTAATTCTACTTGTGGCGCATGTATAGGGGGCCATCTTGGTGTTTTAGGAGAAAATGAAATTTGCATTAGTAGTACAAACAGAAACTTCACTGGAAGGATGGGAGATCCCACCTCTCAAATATATTTAGCCTCCCCAGCTACGGTTGCCGCATCAGCTTTGAAAGGAAAAATCTCAGATCCAAGGGAGGTGCTGTAATAGTGAAAATTATTGAGGGGTTTGCTTATCTCTTAGGAGACGATATTAATACAGATGATATCGTGCCAAGTCATACCCTTACTATGAGAAATTCAGATGAGATGGCCAAACATACCTTAGAATTCATTGATCCAGATTTTGTTAAAAAGACCAACAAATTAAATATTATAATTGCTGGTGATAATTTTGGAACTGGAAGCTCACGTGAAGAAGCTGTTAATGTTTTCAAAGTTCTTGGAATTAAGGCTATAATTGCAAAATCTTTTGCGCGCATTTATTTTAGAAATCTTATTAATAATGGTATACCTCCTATTGCGGTGGATTGGAGTAATATGTCTTTTAAGAAAGGAGACTCAATAAAAATTGATCTCAACCATGGAATTATTGAAAATCAAACTCAAAAATTTACACTGGAATTTTCAAAATTTCCTCTATTTATAAGAGAAATTTTGAAAGAAGGAGGAATCATCAGTAAATTAAAAAAGATCCTATAATTACATTAAGCTGTTTAACTCTTCTTGTATTTTCTCGATTCTTTTTTTGGACTTCATAAGAATCTTTGTCTTTCCATATTTATTAAACCATTTTTGAAATCGCTGTTCAACGGTAACATCCTTAGTTCCCGCAGTGAGTTTATCGGCCAAACAAATAATTTTTTCCTCGATTGAATCGGGTATATAATCCTTTTCTGGTAAATTTAAATATCTTGAATCCTCTTTATCTAAACCTCCTAAGATATGAGTCTCGCATATTCGACTAAGATCACTTGAATAACCTCTCTCTCTCAATATTTCACCCCCAATGATTGCGTGTTTAAATCCATGGGTTTTAGATCTGCCAATATCATGCAGTAATGCCCCAATCTCCACTAAATCAAGATCAACCTTTGACTTTTTAATTTTGTAGGCTATCTCTAACGCTTTATCTGCTACTTTTAAAGAATGCCGTCGTACTTGATAGGGAACCTTCAATTTTTTGAGAAGGTTGAAAGCTTCATCTCTAGATGGTATTGTTTCTTGATTTACCATTAAATTTTATAAATTAACATCTGCTTTAAGGTTTAGTTATAAAAAGAAGTTAATGCTTTTGGACTAAACTGTATTTTAATAGCTATTTTCATATGGACCGCTAATAAGCCCTCCGAGAATTCCGCCAACTATCGCTCCTAAAATTGCGGTTAGTATACCACCAATCGTAGCTGATAATTGTGCTCCTTGAAATAATGCCATTAAATCTTCTCCAGAAATTACACTCAATAAAATCCAAATTAAAACATCAGTAATTATTACTATTGTACTGGCTATTAATCCTCTTTTTAATCCCTTGGAAATTGTTCCGCTTAAAAATCCTATCAAGATACTTGCTAAAAGTTGAGGGGAAAAAAAATCAAAAAATGTCGGACTTTCTATAAAATATGAGATCAGATCAAATTTAAAATTAGCACCAATCATTAATATTACAACTTTCAATGGATCTGAAGCACTAAATAATTGAATTTGTAGGATTATTTCTTCCATAGTAAAGAAAAATACTGTAAAGAAACTGAAACTTACACTAGCTATAATTCCTATTAATAATCTATAAGAAACCATTATTATAACTCTAAATTTATGAGTTTATATTGAACTATTATAATAGAGAATATAAATATCTTAAATAATTGAAATATATTAAATCTTTACTTATAAGCGAATTAGGAGATTTCTTTTAATAAAATATTAAAATTATGAAGTTTTATTTAAAATAATCACGGTCATTAATTAGATAAAATAATTATATCAAAAACCTAGGTTGATACCTTGGCTAGAAAGAAGAAAAAAACAGAAGAGCAAGAGAATGAAGAAACAGATGAGGAAGAAGATTTAAAGCTCTCAGAGGAATTGGATATTGATTTTGAAGAGGATTTTGAAGAAGATCTTGATTTAGAAGAAGAACTTGATTTATTAGATACCGATGATTTAGAAGCGGGGTTAGCTCCCAGCGAAACAATCATCGACAAAGATGAAGAAAAAAAGCAATTATATCTTAGCTGTGGAATACATATTGGTACTAAATTATTATCTGGGGACGCCCGTCGATTTATTTATCGTCAGACTAATTACGGTCTATATGTAATCGATTTAACAAAAACAGATGAGAGATTAAACATTGCTGCTAAATTCTTAAGCAAATACATAGAGGAAGGTAGTGATCGTGTAATTGTAACTTCCGTAAGAAGATATGGAAAAGAACCCGTAAAAAAATTCTGCGAAGTATTGGGTTGCAAAGCAATTACTGAACGATTTATCCCTGGATCACTAACAAATCCGCTTATTGATGATTATATTAAAGATGCATCAGTGGTGGTAATTGTTGACCCTCATGCCGATAAAGTAATTTTGAGAGAAGCAAAACTCGCAAGAATCCCAGTAGTTGCATTGTTTGATACTGATGATACCTTAGATGGAATTGATTTAGCTATTCCTGCTAATAATCGTGGTAAAAAAG
>Ga0180433_10001814_pt1 | contig 34827 bp, 34 predicted proteins | sample SS_ome_8_FD_132980 | JGI IMG/M metagenome (GOLD analysis project Ga0180433, IMG submission 132980) | Hypersaline lake sediment archaeal communities from the Salton Sea, California, USA - SS_1_D_1 metaG | ecosystem: Environmental > Aquatic > Non-marine Saline and Alkaline > Hypersaline >...
CGGGACGAGCCCACCTTTTCAAGCGAATTTCGCAGGTATCTGGGTTCCAGCTCGCTACGCTCGCTTCCACCCAGACACCTGCTTGGTTAACACCAATTTACAGAAACATATTTACACTAACTATTATTTTGTTCTCGATAGGTATTGTAAGTCTTTTGAGTAATTGAAGAATACAATAATTACTGCTCCCCCATATATTCAGGAACAAGTTTTTTCACCTCCTTGATTATTTCCGTATACTCTTGTATAGTGGCCACATGAGCCAGTCGCTCAATTCCTGCTCTGAGTTGCTCCCTGTTCATAGGCACGTTTTTCCATATACTAATTTTTGGATGTCGTGTCATCTGCATATCTTCACCTTTAATTCTAAGCTCCTCAAAGAGCTTTTCTCCTGGCCTAACCCCCGTATAAGCAATTTCTATATCCTCGCCGACCTTGAATCCGCTAAGCGTAATAAGCACCCTGGCTAAATCAACGATTTTAACCGGCTCTCCCATATCCAGCACAAATATTTCTCCTCCTTTACCCATCGCAGCAGCCTGGAGCACTAATTGGCTGGCCTCGGGAATTGTCATAAAGTAACGTTTCATCTCCGGATGGGTAACCGTCACAGGGCCTCCTTCTTCTATTTGCTTCTTAAATATTGGTACCACAGAACCCTCTGAACCCAGGACGTTGCCAAATCTCACCGTTACAAAATGAGTGTCGCTGGTCCGATCTAAATCCTGAATATACATTTCTGCTATCCTCTTTGATGAGCCCATAAGGCTGGTGGGATTCACCGCCTTGTCGGTGCTAATCATAACAAAATTCCTACTGCCGAAGCGATCCGCTGCATCCGCCATAAGTTTTGTACCAATCACATTATTTTTTATAGCCTCGCCAGGATTTAGCTCCATTAGCGGCACATGTTTATGAGCTGCGGCGTGTATAACGACCTGCGGTTGATGACGCTTGAAAACGTCATTAACTCTTATTCTATCAGTGATATTACATACCACGGCTTTAGATTTAACACCAGGATATGAACTAAAAAGCTCTCTCTCGACATAAAACAGAGGATTTTCCGCCTGTTCAATTAACACTAAAAGTTTCGGTTGAAAATGGCATATTTGCCTGCACATTTCTGATCCGATAGATCCCCCCGCTCCCGTTACCAGAATCACCTTCCCCTTAATAAAAGCCTCTATCAATTCCAAATCCAGTTCAACAACATCCCTTCCAAGAAGGTCGTTAATATCAACATCTCGAATCTGAGAAACCCGAAACTTCCCGGATGCTATGTCGGTAACGGAAGGGACTGTACGAAAACGAATTTTTGTTCCTTCACAAACCTGAATAACTCGTCTTAATTGCTGATGCGTTGCTGAGGGAATAGCTATTGCGATTTCATCAATATCTTCATCACTACAAATATCCGGTAATTGGTTAACCGTGCCTAGAACCGGTATTCCATGTATATTAATTCCTTGTTTTGCCGGATCATCATCGATAAAACCGATAACATCAAACTGTACTACAGACATCCGATGAATCTCCCGCAACAATGCTTCGCCTGCGTTACCGGCCCCTACGATTAGAAAGCGTTTTAAACGACTGCTTTCCACGGTTCTGAACTCTTCATAATATAATCGCACGATCATCCGCGCGCCGGCAAGTAATAAAAAAGTTCCCCCCATATCTAAGATAAAAATTGCTTGAGAAGTACCTGCTAAAATGTCAAGAATTGGTCGCGTTCGTTCCAGCTGAAGTGCTGTATACCAAATAACTACAATAACAAATGTGCTTATGAGGCAAGCTCGCAATATAGAAACCAAGTCAGAGATGCCTACGTAACGCCACCATCCACGGTATTGACCACAGATTCCAAAAACAATTAATTTAACTGTTAAAAAAAGCACTAAAAGTACGGGGTACTGTTTTGTCAACCAGTACGATTCAAATCGCATGTTTTTTAAAAGCAGGAAAGAAAGCAACAATGACAATGCAAAGGCAATTAAATGAACTAAAAGAATAAGAGGTTTGCGGATTTTTAATAAAAAAGAAGGTGGAGCAGACATCTGTGTGACAATTTGTTGGTCTTTATCTTCTGAATTATTCACTCCATGTTTTCCCATTTATCTATTTACCTTCATTTTTTTAAAGACAGGATTATATCAATGATCTATCCAAGCGTCAACTATCAAGAGAAGGATACCTAAGAGAAGAATAGGGTGAATTGATGCGTTCGAGACTTATAAAATACTTTGGTTATCCTTCTTCGTTCTTGGGATCAGGCCGTTCATCTGGATTCGATTCCGGAGATACACCGCCGCCTTCTTCTGCTTCATGAAAGTCCAGTTCTTCCATCTCTTCGGGAGTAAAGATTTCATTTATGGGCGTATCATCTACTTTTTGACGTATCAGAGCATAAATGATAGTATTTGCAGAAAAATAAAAACTCAAGATAAATGAAGCTAACAAAAGAACAAACATCCAAATCACAAGATAAACTACGATATGTGCAGCTGTTTGTGTCAAACTGATAGGCTCTGAAATAGTACTACCAAAAAGATTGATTAATGTTGGTTCAGGCCAAATTGAATTGAATCGTGAAAGTACACCACTCTCTTTTCCGAAAAGATTTGAAGCACTTGCAACGGATTTTGCGCCTAATTGCAACGACTGGTGTGTAATCCATAGCAATAAAAAAACAAAAAAACGGACAAACGCATAACATATTGAACCATACACAGCAGCCATCGATGTGTAAAAAAGCATCCTCCAGGGTTTTTTGTAAATATAACAAAACGAATGGTTCATCGCTCCAAAACTGTCCGTTCCTTCATAGGAAATGGCAGGAAGCATCAAATTAAAACCGGCAATGCCTCCAATTAGCAAAAGGGAAATAACCACACCTATTAAAAGAGCCACTGCGAGAAAGATAATCAGTAATATTTCACCAATACCAAAAGGAACGGTTGCTAATACTCCAAGCATAAATATAAAAAAGGCACAACCGATAATAAAACATATTGGAGTTAACGGTGCGAAGCAATAACTTCTGAACCTGCTTATACTATAACGAAGGGCTTCGGTCATTCCGGGTTTTTGCGCCAACGCAAATTGTAGAGCCGCAGTCCTACAGACAGCTCCACCGGCTATCGAAATCATACACAAGCTTATTGTAAAGAAAATCACAGCGTAAAAGAAATGATATTTGAAAGCCCATATTATAGCCTTCAAAAATTCGGCGATATTTCTCAGTACGGAGGGTATATCCAAATCAAACATTGAATAAACAACAGCCTGGAATCTACGTTCCGTAAAGTGCCAAAGCGTCGAGAACACACCCCTTCGCTGACCATCTTCTTCGTACTTACTTATGTATGTATCAAGATAAACAGAATTATTGATAAACACTTCCAGTTCGTTGTTCCCTTGCATATCTTTTTCAGCTACAACGGGTTTGGTTAAGTCCATCATGACACCCGTTATGCATATGACAAATAAAGCCAAAAAACAAATAAGAATATTCCATAATCGTGTTGCTATACCAAAGGTCCGGAATATATTTGTAAAATGCATGTATTTGCCCAAAATCATCGCCGATTCGTTTCCATTCTTCATTGCGACTCCTTCTAAAAAATATACCTTTTATAGAACATCAACAAGAAGACCCTATAAATATATATTGAACCTGAATAAGTATCAAAATTTTTTTTCTCCTTTGCCTTAATGGATTGTTTATGACCCTTTTTTATCACCTGAAAGGTGTATGTTCGATGTTATTTTATATTGAGAATCCAACCATGCGCCCAAATCTAAAAGTTGACATCGTTGAGAACAAAAGGGGAAATAGGCTACTTTCTTTTTTTTATCACTAGGTGAAAAATGAAAAATTTTATTACACATTGGACATTTATATTTCATCGGTTACAGTATTTTACAGATGCTAGATTCAGGGGGCTAGCTTGCTATCAAATTGACAAGTAGCAAAAACTATCATTCAGGAACAAGGCCCTGTTCTACCTTCCGAGCATACTCAACACAATACCGGGCCCAGGGCTGTGCCTTCAGACGTGCTTTCGGAATCGGTTTGTCCGTGCCCTCACAAATACCAAAGGTACCGTCTTCAATTCTTTCCAGAGCGCCGTGGATTTCATCTAAAAGTTTTCTTTCACTATCCATCAAATCAAGCGCGAATTCCTGTTCAAAATTATCGGTTCCGATATCAGCCATGTGGATTGGTACATTTGACAAATCGCCGGTCGCATCTAAACGCGACTTTTTTAGTGATTCTTTCTCAATATTGGTAACAGCACTTAGGATTTCTATTCGTTTTTCAAGAAGCAGTTTCCTGAATTTATTTAACTCGGCTTTTGTTAAGTAGCTTCTCTTTTTCGTTCGTGTGGTTTTTCTTTTCTTCGTAGATTTCTTTGTTTTTTTCTTTTTTTTTGCCACTTCTTTGTCTGCCTTTCTTGGACTTTCTAATTAATATTCCTAAAAATCATGAACTCATTTAATCAAATTGATTATCTAATCTTTTGACATTAAAACGCAGGATTATACATAGTCTGTTGCATATATTCAAGAACATTATAGCCTAAGCGCTAAGTTTATATATATACTATACTTATGAGAATTTAAAAACTGGATTGATTTTTAAGTGCAAGTTTACAAACGTTTCTATACATCCTTTTTCTTGCCGTATTTCCCTACTGGAATAAAATACTCCTTACCCTCTGCCGCACTTGTATAAATACTCACATTAAATATCTTTTCTATCTGCTCACGGCGTAAGACCTCCTCTGTAATCCCATACTGAAAAATACAATGTTCACCCAATAGAAGAGTCTTGTCGCAATACTGGACAGCCAGATTAATATCATGTGTTACCGCCAAAACAGTTTTGTTCTTTTCAAGCTGCATTTTCCGCAGAAGGTCATATATCTGCACCTGATGTTTTAAATCCAAAAAACTTGTTGGTTCATCGAAAAATAAAATGGGTGTATCCTGGGCAAGAGCCTTTGCAATAAGAACCCTTTGTCTCTCACCGCTACTCAACCCTCCGAACTTTCTCGCCGCCAGCTCAGACGTTCCGGTTAATTCAAACGCCTCTTCAATCTTTTCGTAATCCGCCTTCTGTTCAAAACCAAACGTGCCCAAATAAGGTATTCGTGCCATGGAAACAATCTCACGTACCTTAAAATCAAATAAAGGTGCAAATTCCTGCCGCACAATAGCTATCTTCTGGGCAAGCTTCCTGGCTGTATATGCTGAAATGTTCTTCGACTCAACTTCAACACGTCCATGTTTGGCTTTTAATAGACCGCATAACAGGTTTAAAAGAGTCGTCTTACCAACCCCGTTCGGCCCCGCTATCGCCCAAAACTCTTTTTCAATCACCGTTAGGCACAAATTGTCAAAAATGCTTCGATCAGGATAATATCCGAAACATAAATTTTCTATTTTTATAATCGGTTTCATTTCAACCAGCTTATTCCTTTACAATATTTTGCCAACAAAAACAGAAAAAAAGGTCCTCCCGCCATAGCCGTAATCACTCCTACGGGAAGCTGCTCCTGACCGAACACCGTCCGTGACAGCGTATCGGCTGACACCAAAAAAATCGCACCCACTATAGCACTGACTGGCACTAATGTCCGATGATCCGGACCCAGCACAACACGCACCCCATGAGGAACAACAAGTCCGACAAAACCAATTAATCCGCTCAAACTCACCGCAATCGCGGTAATAAAAGCAGTCAGCGAAAATGCAGCCAGTTTTATGGAAACCGGGTCAACACCAACGCTTTTCGCCTCGTTTTCACCGACAGAAATGGCATTAAGTTTATTAGAGATAATAAAAAGGATAACAATCCCGCCGACAATTCCAACCCCGCTAAAACCCAGAACGCTGGCAGGCTTCTCAGTTATACTGCCCATCAGCCAGTATACGGTCGCTCGAAGTTGCTCGCTTCGAGCGATGGAAGTCAGGAACATGATCACCGCTGAAAAAAATGCATTCACCACCACTCCTGCCAACAAAAGGCTTGTCACATTGAGCCTGCCCGCAAAATAACCAATGAGCCAGACCAGCCAAACGGTAAATAATGAACCTCCGAAAGCAAACACAGCAACAGGAGAACCGGCCAAGAGATTAAAACTCAGACCCGACAAAAAAGCTATGATGACTCCAAGGCCCGCCCCACTTGAGATTCCAAGAATATAAGGATCCGCAAGCGGATTTCGCAAGATAGCCTGAAGAACCACGCCCGAACTCGCCAAGGCAGCACCGACCAGTGCGGCAAGTACCACCCGCGGCAGCCTGATCCCCATGAATATCTCATAGTCTACATTTTCACCCGGCAATTTAGACGGCCCCTCAAAGACACGAGACAAAGAAATATCCTGAGTTCCGCAGCACGCACATACCACCATCACGAGCAATAAAATGAGAAAGCATAAAAGTATAACTAAAATCAGTCTTCTTGATGTTAGAATCCACATAATAAAATTCAACCGCTGCTTTCTTTTTTCGTACGTTTACTTTTATGCAAAATACCCGAAATTTCTCCTACACCTTCAGCAATCCGTGGTCCCAGTCTTAATAAAGCATTCGAATCGAGAACATAAATATCTTTATTTTTGACGGCCGGTAAATGCAGCATCGTACTCCAGAATCTCTCAACCTCTGATTGCTGTTCGCTAATATCTCTCTTTCCCATAGCTGAGTGAATAATGATTTCTGCGCCACATGCATACAGTTCTTCTGAGCTAATAGCCGGATATTGTTGAAGCGTTGATCCAATTACATTCTCCCCCCCCGCTAATTCTATCATCTCGTTTAAAAAGGTGTTCCGCCCCGCCGCTCGTAAAGGCTCATTTTGTATGACCCAGAGAATCTTGATTTTCTTACGGCCACTATAAGTTGAATTGTACTCATCTAATTCTGTTCTTATCTGCTGCATAAGCTCTGAAGCTTTATCTTCTGTACCGGTAGCGTATCCGATCTTTTCGATAGCTTCATACAGATCACTGATTCTCTTGATATTTAAAGTTAACACCGGATATCCAAGCCGACGCAGCGTCTCCGCCGCCGCTCTTTGTTGCTCGAATGCAAGTGTAATCACAAGATCGGGTTTTAAAGCCAGGACAGCCTCGACATTAGGCTGCCAGAAAGTGCCCACCTTTTTTTTTGTTTCGGCTTCCAAAGGATAATCACTGTCCCTGGCCACGGCCACGATTTGCTTTTCCAGTCCTAACTCAAAAAGTATTTCAGTTATATTGGGTGCCAATGATACAATCCTTTTCGGTTGTTCAGTATAATGGTATGAAGCTTCATTCTGGTCTCTGTGTGCGCTTAAAAAAACACTCAACAGAAACCCCGCCGCTAAAAACCACAGTAAAAAATAAATAATACCTCTTATTGATGCACTCATCTTCAGGTTCTCTTGAACTGCTTCTCCAATTCAGATAATGTAAACTTAATGACAGTCGGCCTGCCGTGCGGGCATCGACTGGCTCGTTCAACGTGTTCCTTATCAGCTAAAAGTTGTTCAATTTCTCTATCGGTTAACTTCTGCCCGGCTTTGATTGCTGCCTTACAGGCAGCCAAATCAAGCACCTCTTCAAGTAATTGTTTAGGGTCGGCTTTAGATTCCGCCTGTTGAAGTAAATCTACCATATCCTGTAAGAAGTCGACAGGCTTTACACGAGACAATATACTTGGAAATGCCTGCACGGCATAGGTTTTAGGGCCAAAGGGTACTATTTCAATACCTAGTTTTTCCATTAATTCGGCATTGTCTTCAAAAAGCCTGCTGTGCACCTCGGAGACTTCGAAACTCTCCGGGATTAATAGTTTCTGAGATTCAAGCCTGCTGGTATTGATTCGGCTTCTCAGACGCTCGTATAATATGCGTTCATGAAGAGCGTGTTGGTCAACAATAATTAGTCCGTCGTCCGTTTGAGCAACGATGAAACTGTCATGGATTTGAATATATCTTTTATTAAGCAAAGTTTCACGTTCGGCATCCGGTACATGGATAGAGTCCCGTCCCTCAAAGCTCGCGACTTCTTCTGCACGCACTGGTTTACCCATATGCTTCGTTCGAAAATCAAAACGGTTTTGAGCATGAGCAGGTTTGTGTTTTTTGAAAAATTCATTGATGGCCTCGGTGATTTCCCGGCTACGCTCAGCCGCAGTTCCGCTTCCCTTCGGTATTTGGCTGGGTGCTGGCACCTTTACCGGCGTGTCTAAATTCGTTGAAAGCAGCTTCTCTCTGATTACCCCGAGAACCTGCGAATGGACAAGATTAGCGTTAAAAAAGCGTACCTCGATTTTTGTAGGATGAACGTTGACATCAAAATCTTCTATCGGCATCGTTATGAATAAAAATATGACTGGAAACCTGTTCGGTTCGAGATGACCGCGATAAGCTTCTTTGATGGCATGTGAAATAAACTTGTCTCTAATAAACCTTCCGTTTAAAAAAATATATTGCAGCTTATTGTTCGCCCTCGAAATCTCGGGTCGTCCGGAATAAGCACAAATACTTAGCCGCTTCTCATCACTTTGGATTTCAAGCAGATTTTCTGCAATTTGATTCGAAAAAAGCTCACTTGCACGTTTATAAAAGCCATCATCCGCAGACAGATGATGAAGCTCCCTCTTGTTATGAATTAACGTCAGGTTTAAATGTCTGTATGATAAAGCGGTTCGTATAAACTGTTCTGTTATGTGATTCATTTCGGTATTGGCCGTTTTTAAAAACTTTCTTCGAACCGGCATTTTATAAAAAAGGTTTCTGATTTCTATACTGGTTCCAAAGTCAGCACTGCAGGGTTTAACGGGCGCCCTCCTGCCGCAGTCTATTTCCAGACAATAACCCTGCTGTGAATCCTTCGTCCGGCTGACGGCTTTTACTTGAGCGACAGATGCAATTGACGCCAAGGCTTCTCCCCTGAATCCCAAAGTAGAAATATGTCTTAAGTCAGAAGCGTTTTTTAACTTACTTGTTGAATGCGGTTCAAATGCCGCTGCCAAATCATCCCTATCCATACCAAAGCCGTTGTCGGTAATGATAATCGATTTTCGTCCTCCATCCTCGACAACAATGCTTATCCTGTCTGCACCAGCGTCAATGCTGTTTTCCACAAGCTCCTTGACCACGCTCGCGGGACGCTCGATAACCTCTCCCGCAGCTATCATATTCACTGTATTCTGGTCCAAACTTTCTATTTTGCCCATCTTTTTCACACTCGTATTTTTTACAATAATTCTGATTGACTATCATATAGACCAGCAGAAAGGATGTCAAAAAATCATTGAATCTGATGAATATAAAGTTATAATCTTTCGCTTAAGTCCGCCCTTCGGTATCCTGGGGGCAAACCAAAAACAAGAATTGACACCTTAACATTAGAATGGAGATATGAAATGCTCAATAAAGCTATTTTACTCATATTTGACGGCTTAGGGGATCGACCAATTAAAGACTTTGGCGGGCTCACGCCCCTTGAATATGCCAAGACCCCGAACTTCGACAAGATTGCCGAAAATGCTGAATGCGGTTTTATGAACGCCCTTGGAAGAGGATTGAGACCCGGTAGCGATACATCTCATCTGGCTATCCTTGGTTATGACCCTGACGTCTATTATTCAGGCAGAGGGCCGATTGAAGTGGCCGGCATAGGCCTTCAGCTAAAGCACGGTGACGTCGCACTCAGAGGCAATATGGGAACAATCGATGAAAACATGGTCATTATAGACCGAAGGGCCGGCAGAATCCTGGATGTCTCCCCCCTAACAAAGGAACTTGACGGGATGGAGGTAGACGGTGTTAAATTTATTATCAAGCCTGGAACAGCCCATCGTGCGGGAGTCATTATGAGAGGTGAAAATCTTTCAAGCGCTATCACCGACGCTGACCCTCATGAATTAAACGTACCCTTACACACAGTCGAACCGACTGATGACTCCCCCGAGGCAAAGCGAACTGCGGATGTGTTGAATAAATTCATTAAACAATCTTATGAGATTCTTAAAGACCTTGAATTTAACAAGAAAAGGGCCGAGGAGGACAAATATGAAGCAAACTGTCTGCTGGTTCGCGGTGCAGGGCAATACAAGCATGTGCCGAGTTTTAAAGAGCGTTACGGTCTTTCAGCCTCTTGCATTGCCGGCGGAGGATTATACAAAGGCATCGGGGCCTTCCTAGGGATGGAAATCGTCGATGTACCCGGAGCCACAGCGCTGCCGAACACAGACATCAAAGCTAAATTCAAAACCGCCAAGGAAAAACTTAAATCACACGATTTTATTTTTGTGCATGTCAAGGCTGCCGACTCACTGGGAGAAGACGGAAACCCCGAAGACAAAAAAGACTTCTTGGAAAAAGCTGATAAAGCTGCAGCCGTTCTGAGTGATTTGCCCGAAGATGTCCTGCTCGTGATTAGTGCCGACCATTCAACACCATGCGAGTTGAAAAATCACTCGGCTGATCCGGTTCCCATCGTTTTTAAAGGCGGGTCTGTACGAATTGATGATGTAACTGCATTCGGTGAACGAGCGTGTGCTAAAGGCGGTCTCGGCTTCATCGAAGGACGACATGTTATGCCGCAAATCCTTAATCTTATGGGACGTTTGCAACTCATTGGGGCATAAGACATACTAACATTCGACAAACAAAGCATATAGTCGATGCTGAGAAGCTAAATATTTGACAGGCTAACATATGATGATATAATGTGGAACGGAATAAAATATCTGAAAGGATTTTAAATGTCCTGTTCAAACGGTATGAAGCATATAATTTATGTCACTATATTAATCCCTCTATTTGTAGCTGCCTGTGGTAGAAAAACCGCCTATCTTCAAGAGCGTATCAAAGAATACGTCGATGCGGTGCAGTATAGAGAAACCAATGAAAATCAGAAAGCCATTCAAACCCTAAACACTGCTGTACAAAAAGACGCCGAATTTGCTTTAGGCTACTCCCTCCTTGGAGATATCTATCAGGACCTGCAGGATTATCCGAACAGTTCAACCTCTTATGAGAAGGCAACACAAATTAATCCCTGGTCTTTTTACGACCATCTCAACTTAGGTAACGTATATTATGTAATGGAGCGGTATCCGCAGGCTGCAGACGCTTATGTAAAAGCGGTTGATATCAAGCCTGATCACTTGGATGCGAATATGGGAGCTGCGAAATCATATTACAAAATACCTGATTATAATAACGCCTGGGTCTATGGTAGACGCGCAGAAAAAATTGACCCGAATGTCAGCGAAGTTCAGAAAGTCTTGGGAGACATCTACGAAGCACAAAAAGATTATGAACAGGCGATTGCATCCTATAAACGCTCGCTGGAAATGGATAGTGATAATCCTGAGATTATAATTGCGCTGGGGGTAGCCTATTTGAAAACGGGCAGACACGAAAATGCAAAAGAGCTCCTAACGAGAGCCTCAGAAATAAAACCCGATAGCAACAAGGCTTATCAGCACTTAGGGTATTGTTATCTTCAGTTAGAAGAGGTAGATAAGTCTATAGAAAGTTACACGAATGCTATTCAGATTAATGATACAGACTGGGAGGCCTATCGCGGATTGGGTGTCGCATATATGCTCAAAAGTCTTAGTTCCCGAAACCAACAACTCAAACAATTAGCGGTTGAGCAGTGGCGCGCCTCTCTTGAGATTAACCCTGAGCAACCACGTGGGGACAGGCTTAGGAGACTAATCGCAAAGTATTCAAAATAAACACAAGCCCAGAATACAGCATTTTAGTAAAAGTATCTTACAGTGACAGAAAAAAATACAGAACAAAACATTGCCCGACCAACATCACGCCGGTTTTTTTTATCGCTTTTCAGCCCTAAAGATTTCCCTGACTTAACCGCTCAACTGCTTTTCTGGTGCATAGCAATGTTAGGCTTATTCCTTGATTTGTGGACCAAAGATTTTGTATTTTCACGCCTCAGTCTCGGAGAAAGTTACAGTGTCATTAACGGTTTTTTTCAATTAACAGCTGTGCTCAACGCCGGGGCCGCTTTCGGCCTGGCAAGCGGGAAACGTCTTTTTCTAATTTCCGCTTCAATCATTGCCACTGTAGTGGTTATAGGTTTTTTTTACTTCGGAAAAATAAAACATCGACTGGCACACATAGCTTTGGGTTTGTTTATGGCCGGGGTATGGGGCAATCTCTATGACAGAATATTCAACCACGGCCTTGTAAGAGATTTCATCGATATCACCATTTGGCCCGGAAGGCATTGGCCAGCATTCAATCTGGCCGACAGTATGCTCTGTATCGCGGTGGGACTCTCAATCATCACTTTTATATATAGTCCCAAAAAGCATTCCTAAAACTTGCCTTGCGGTATGCTATTGAGAAGCAATATTGAAGACATGGTCTGCGACATAGATAGGAATATTAGAAGCCACCCCAAGCGCAATAGCATCCGAAGGACGGGAATCGATTTCAATCTCCTCGCCGTCTAAACTCAGATGAATTTTTGCATAAAAGGTATGATTCCTTAAATCATTGATAACAATCTTTTTGATCGTTGCCCCAAGTCCGTCGATAACCTTGCTTAGTAAATCATGGGTCATTGGTCGGGGCGGCTTTATCCCCTTAAGCCGGCGGTCGATCGCGAATATCTCTACAATACCGATAACGATGGGAAAACTCCGAACGCCATTCCGCTCTTTCAGTACGATAATCTGCTGGTCGGAATTTTCATTGATAATAATACGTGATAGTTCCGCCTCGATATCCATATAAAATCCGTTAAAAAATATTAATTCTTTAAATTATACTTATTTAACTTCACTGAGTTCATCAAGATGTTTTTTAATGGTCTCAAGCTGCTCATTCAGCTGAGATAGCTTGTCTTTCGCCTGCTGAACCACTTCAAGTTTAGCCTTTCTCACAAAATTGTCATTTCCCAGCTTGGCTTCAACACCTTTTTTTGCGTTTTCGACCTGTTCTTTTTGCTTCTGCAGCTTATCAAGCTCTGCCTTAACATCGATAGCATCATGTACATAAATTTCCGTAGCATCAGCAGTGATTGCAACCGCTGAATTGGGCGATTTTTCCATCTCAATGCCGGCTTGCAATTCCTTTACCCCAGCCAATTGTTTTACCAGTCTGGCATTTCTTATTAAAATATCAACATTCTCCTGCCGAGCCTTGGCAGATACAACTAAGATCTGCTTCGGAGGAATATTACGGCCGCTGCGAATATCACGTATGGCCCTTACAACATCCTGTATGAGCAATATTTCTTCCTCACAACTTTCGTCTACAAGTGTTTCGAATCCACAAGGCCAGTGGGCAACAACCAGAGCATGCGATTTTTGTATATCTGGCAAACCTTTCGGTGTTCGAAGTGGAACAATCTCATTCAGTTTCTTAAATATTCCTTCGGTAATAAAAGGAACAAACGGATGTAAAAGGCGCAGGGTCACATCCAGAACATAAGCAAGCACGTTTTGTGCAATCGGTTTTTCCTCCTCTTCCTGCATTCGTGGTTTGCTCCATTCTAAATACCAGTCACAAAAATCATTCCAGAAAAACCTGTAAATTTCCGAAAGGGGCTCACTATACTTGAAAGCTTTCAAAGAACCACTAACAAGCGAAACCGTCTTTGCCAAGCGGGACAAAATCCACTTATCAGTAATCGTCATCTTCTCACTGTTAAATGTATCAGGGTCCATACCCTCAAGGTTCATCATTGCAAACCTGGATGCGTTCCAAAGCTTATTGCAGAAATTCCGACCGATGTCGAATTTCGGTGAAGTGTTCTCAACCCGGCCGTCCGGAAGTTCCATTGGCTCAACCGGCATCCGTATATCCTGTGTGTCCGTTGTCATGCTGGCCAGCGTAAACCTCATTGCATCCGCACCATGGCTGTTAATCGCTACAAGCGGGTCGATGCCATTACCGAGGCTCTTGGACATTTTCCGTCCTTCCCCATCCTGTATCATGGCATGAATATAAACATCACTGAACGGTATATCGCCGACACAATACTGGCCCATCATCACCATCCTCGAAACCCATAGGGTAATAATCTCACGTGCTGTGCAAAGAACATCTCCAGGATAGAAAGTTCTCAACTCCGGCGTGTCGTCCGGCCAGCCCAAGGTACTAAACGGCCACAAAGCCGAACTGAACCACGTGTCTAATACATCAGGATCTCGGATGAAACCATTTTTCTCTAAAGTTTTAATATATGGGTCTATCTTTCCTTTTTGTAATAGTTCTTCTTTAAAGCAAACATAAATATCGTATTCACATTCTGTTTCTTTGATAACAGGCATTAATTGATTATCTTCAGGATCGATTTCTTCCCGATCAGATACTCTTACAATTCGCATGATATCATTGCCAGGGTCTTTTCCTTCTGTAACATCATTAACGTAGTGATCCCAACCAACTATATCAATAAGCCATTTATCCCAATTCCCTTCTGTTAAATGTACTCTTTTATGCCATATCGGTATCCGGTGTCCCCACCAGAGTTGGCGGCTGATGGGCCAGTCGCGCAAGTTTTCCAGCCAAGATTGATATGTCTTGGCATAGCGTTCCGGGATAAACCGTAATCTCCCATCAAGTAATGGTTTGAGTGCCAATCCTGCCAGTGAGTTAACCGGAACATCCGTGCCTTCTATCAGACCCGAACCGAATTTTTCAGCTAGGTGCTCGATCGGTTTTTTCACGGCGATATACCACTGGTCAGATAGGTAGGGTTCGATAGGAACATGGCTGCGGTAACTGTGACCTACTTCATGGGTATATTCCTTAACATCTTCCAGCAGATTCTCCTGCCTGAACCACTCTACGATCGCTTCTCGGGCCTCGAAACGGTCCATTCCCAAAAGAAAATCAGCATCCTGCCCGGCATCATCCCACCCATACCTGTCACTGATGCTGCCGTCAGGAGCCATCACGTTAATGATATCGAGATTGTGCCGCTGGCCTATTTCCCAATCGTCAGGATCATGGGCCGGTGTAACCTTCAAAAAACCCGTCGAGAATTTCGCCTTTTCATCTTCGCTCTCAGAATCCGGCAAAACAACATGCTCGTCTGGAATAATCGGGATAATCCGCCCTACGATTGGCAGTCGTACCCTTTTGCCAATCAGACACTCAGCCCTCGGATCTGCAGGATTCATCGCAACAGCGGTATCACCAAGCATCGTCTCCGGACGCGTCGTAGCTACGGTAACATGCTCAATCTGATTTTCTTTCATCCTGACCGGTTCGACCAGAGGATATCTCATATACCAGAAATGGCCTTGAATGGTTTCATGCTCGACTTCGTCATCCGCAAGAACGGTCTGGGTCGCCGGGTCCCAGTTCACAAGCCGCTTGCCTCTGTAGATTAACCCGTCTTTAAAAAGCTTAAAAAAACACGCCCTCACGGCCTTTGCACACACCTCGTCCATCGTAAAACGGGTTCTGTCCCAGTCACACGAGCAGCCCATCGCTTTCAACTGTTCGATAATCCGGGCCTCATACTCATCTTTCCAGGCCTGCACCCTGGCAACAAAAGCGTCCCGCTCAAAATCGGTTCTGCGCTTACCTTCTTCGGCAAGAATCCGCTTTTCCACAACCGTCTGAGTGGCTATGCCCGCATGGTCCGTTCCCGGCATCCATAATGTATTGTAATTTAGCATCCGGTGATAACGGATGAGAATATCCTGTAGGGTGTTATTTAATGCGTGCCCAAGATGCAGAGGCGCCGTTACATTAGGCGGCGGAATCATGATCGCATAGGATTTCGAATTGAACATTTCATCATGCTGATCTGCCTTTGCATGAAAGTAACCTTTGTCTGACCATAACCGGTCTGCCTGCTGCTCAATCTTTTTCGGCTCATAAACCTTTGAAAGCTGTTTACTCACGATTCAATCCCAGAGAAATTCAACCACAATCTTCCCAATAAAATGACAATTTTGTATGGCCATCTTAATAAAACAAAAAGGGATTGTAAAGAGAACACTTAACGCTAAATTATGCGGTTCTCAAATCAAGGTTTCAGCGCTGAGACCAAAATAAGCTTAATCAAGATTCATAGTCAGTAGAAATTCAGCGTTGCTCTTGGTCTTTGAAAGCCTGTTTTTAAGCAGTTCAACCGCCTCAACAGGATTTAATTCGCTTAAGACCCTCCGAAGCCGATAGACCAGTTCAAGTTCCTTCGCATCAAGCAGAAGCTCTTCCCGTCTGGTACCACTCCTGCTGATATCGATTGCCGGCCAGACCCGCCTGTCGACAAGCCGTCGGTCCAGGTGAAGCTCCATATTGCCCGTGGCCTTGAACTCTTCAAAAATAACCTCATCCATTTTGGAACCGGTATCGATTAAGGCCGTTGCAAAAATAGTAAGTGAACCTCCGAATTCGACATTTCGTGCCGCTCCGAAGAATTTCTTAGGCATCTGCATGGCACCGGCATCAACACCGCCAGTCAAAATCTTGCCGGAGTGCGGCATCTCTGTGTTATAAGCACGGGCCAGTCGGGTGATCGAGTCCAACAAGATTACCACATTTTCCCCATATTCAACCATCCGCTTGGCTTTTTCGATGACAATTTCCGCTACCTGGCAATGCCGCGAGGCGGGCTCGTCAAACGTTGAACTGATAACCTCGACATCTTCTGCTGTCTTCCGTTCCATCTCGGTAACCTCCTCAGGTCTCTCGTCAATAAGTAATACGATCAACTTGCAATCAGGATGATTGGTGCTTATGGCATTTGCTATTTTTTGCAAAAGTATCGTTTTACCCGTTCGCGGTGGAGCTACTATCAAACCACGCTGACCCTTCCCGACAGGTGTAACCAAATCCAGTATTCGCATATTCAACTCGTCCGGCATTGTTTCCATAATAAAGCGATCCTCGGGATGTAATGGCGTCAAATCACTGAAGACCGCCTTCTCAGCAAGTATTTCAGGGTCCTGGAAATTAATCGCTTCAACCCGTAAAAGAGCGAAATACTTTTCTGAATCCTTTGGCGGTCTGATTTGGCCGGACACTACGTTTCCCGTTCGAAGACCGAAACGCCTGATTTGTGAAGGAGAAACATAAATATCGTCGGGGCTCGAGAGGTAATTGTAACGTGGATTTCTTAAAAAACCGTAATTATCAGGCAATACTTCCAAAACACCCTCGCCGTATAAAAGACCATTCTGACGAATACGTTCCTTCAAAATCCGAAATATCAAAACTTGCTTTTTAAGGGCTCTGTAGTCCTGGATATTTTCCTTCTTTGCCTCCTCATGAAGATCTGCGACAGACAGTTTCTGCAAGTCAGTAAGATACAACTTGCCGCGTTTAATTCTTTCGTATTTGGCGTGGGTACTTTCTTTGTCGGATTTTTTCTTCTTATCTGTTTGTTTCTCTTCAGTCGCCTGTTCTTCTATGTTCTGTTCGCTTGCGTCTTCTTCCACAGATTCCTTGGCTAAAGGTTCTTCTGAATTTGCTGCCTTTTTCTTTTTCTTCTTCTTAGTCTTCTTTGTATTGGTTTTTTCTTCTTTTGAGGCCGATTTAGCCATACTCATGCCCTTTCAATTACCCGAATGGTTCTTACACTTTTAATATTTCTGTCAGGAATCTAAAACAAGATTTGAAAATTTTAAATTTTGGAGCAAATTACCAGAAATATTATATTTATTTGGATACTTAATAAAAGATATCTAACGATCCAAGATAGCTTATAAATTATTCATCATGTAAGAGAAGATATCTGAGACTTGCTTGGCTAATGCCGAGAAGTCAGAATTGTTATTTATCGTATTATCGGCGACAGATGCCTTCTTGTCCAGAGAAATTTGAAAATTTTCACGAACTTTTATTTGTTTTTCATCCAATAGTCCTTGTTTTTTGGCCCGTTTATACCTTTTCTTATCATCACAAGCCACAAAAATGAGACTATCGCACTTTTTTCCCCAACCAACCTCTAATAAAAGGGGCATATCCAGAATTATAGCCTTAACATCATAATTACTTATATATTGCTTTATAAGTTGTTCCACACGCTCTAAAACCCGAGGGTGGATAATTGAGTTAAGCCTGGTTATACTATCTTTATTGGAAAAAGCAGCTTCCGCCAAGCCTTTACAATCAATCTCACCCTTGGAATCAAGAATTGCTGTCCCAAAAGAATTAACGATTTCTTTTTTTATACTGTTCATTGTAAGTAATTGATGGGCAATTTTATCAGCATCAATTACTTTGCAGCCAAGCTTTGCAAACTCCGCCGCTACGGTACTTTTACCGGAATAAATTCCACCTAAGATTCCAATTATTGGTTTTTTCATTGGGGCAATTGATTATGAGAAAAATGGTTTTGAAGTTAAGCGTTAAAACATCTCAGTGTAACTTTCCGCGAAGGTCTCGTATCAAACCTGAAAGTATCTGCTGAGGTATATCTGAAAGTTCCGGCTCAGGCATTTCACTGATCGCTAATTGATCGATAATTTTCTCCGCCTGTCTGCGGTAAGGAGTTATATGGATAAGAGCTTCCTGTGCTTTCTCTAATTCCCCATCCGCCATCTGGCGAAGATATAAAATTATGTTTTTTGACAGTTCCTTTTCGTTTGTGGTTCTGTTGTCTGCCTCCGAACCCATCCCGGGAGTTTCTCGCTCCTGCAAAATATCCTGTGTTAACATATAAGTTTCATTCATAAGCTCTTCTTTTCTTCTTTCTTCTGCCTCATCGATAGGCGAAAGTTTTAATTCCTCTCCTGTATCAGGCGCCGGCACATAAATCTTGTTATGACAAGCCGGACATTTGGCCCATTTGCCTCCGGCGTTATCCTGTGCCTCGATTTTCTTACCACAATGCTCACAATGGAATTTGATGGACATCTTGCACACCTCTACATTTTAAATTGCATTATACCTTATATTCCGCGACTACTTCGGTCGTTATTCCCCCTCGAGGAGTAAAACGTGAAGTCACTTTCATCCGGCGAGGCTTGCAGCAATCAGATAAATAATCCAGTATTTCGTTTGTAAGCGCTTCATAAAAAATTCCTTCATTACGAAAACTCTGCAGGTAGAATTTCAAACTTTTCAGTTCAATGCAGAACTTGTCCGGACAGTAATCGATGATAATTTCACCAAAATCAGGCTGGCCCGTTCGTGGACAAACGCTGGTAAACTCCGGGCACCGGATAGTTATAGTATATTCCCGTTCCGGCTTCGGATTATCAAATAATTCTAATTGCGGCTTTTCTTTCACAGTGTTGAACCTCTCATAATTTTCGGATACACTAATATAATAACTACTTGGAGTTTTGGCAAGACCAAGAAATGACGAATATAGATAAAAAAGCGGTTGTTCTTTTGAGCGGAGGGCTCGATTCCGCCACGACGCTGGCTATAGCGAACAGCGAAGGCTTTAAATGTTTCGCTTTAACTTTCAAATACGGCCAGCGCCATAAAATAGAAATCGAATCCGCTAAAAGAGTGGCAAGTTCTTTAAAAGTAAAAGAACACCGTATCATCGAAGTTGATTTAGCTCAATTTGGCGGTTCAGCCTTGACCGACTCAAATATTAAAGTGCCAAAAGATAGTGATAATGCTGAAATATCCGCACAGATACCCATCACCTATGTGCCCGCCAGAAATTTGGTTTTTCTAAGCTATGCGCTGGCATGGGCGGAAGTGCTCGGTGCCTACGATATCTTCATCGGAGTTAATATCACAGATTACAGCGGTTATCCCGATTGCAGGCCCGGTTTTATTGAGGCATTCGCTAAAACTGCCAACCTGGCCACCGCCGCAGGTATTCAGAATAAAGGTGAATTCAAAATTCACACTCCCGTTATTGAAATGAGCAAGAGCCGGATAATACAAACCGGAAAGATGTTGGGCGTAGACTATTCACTCACCCATAGCTGCTACGACCCTGATGAAAAGGGTCTGAGTTGCGGAAAATGTGATTCCTGCAAACTAAGGCTCAAAGGTTTTTCAGAAGCAGGGCTTACCGATCCCATCAAATATCAAAGAACAAAATAAGGGTGTATCAGTAACTTATGGTAAATTAATATCTACGGAATCAAGATATATGAAAATAAACGAAATTTTTTATTCAATCCAGGGCGAAGGTTTTTTGGCCGGCATACCGAGTATTTTCATTCGGGTTGCTGACTGTCCGCTGAACTGCAGATGGTGCGATACAAGATATGCGTTCGAAGAGACGGACGCTGAAGAGTACTCGACTGAGCAAATCATAAAAAAAATTCAGCATTGGAATTGCTCTCATGTGGTGATAACAGGTGGAGAGCCGATGATCAATCCGGACCTGTCGCAAAGAACCGAACTGCCCGATTTGGTACACGCTATCAAGGAACTCGATAAACATATAACGATTGAAACAATCGGAATCGCTTTCATTCCCGAAATGCCCTGCGATTTGATGAGCATCAGTCCGAAACTAAGTAATTCAATACCCGATGACCCTGATACAGCTCGTTTTCATAATGAGGCTCGCTTAGACCTTGCGATTCTGAGAGTTTTACTCGATGAATACGATTACCAAATCAAATTCGTCGTCGATACACCGGATGACTTACCTGAAATCCAGCAAACAATACAACAAGTCGGAAATATGAATCAAAACAGGATTATGCTAATGCCGCAGGCAAAAACCCGCCAGGAGTTCATCCAAAAAGCTCCTATGGTCACGGAACTTTGCAAACAGACCGGATACGCCTTCTCCCCTCGCCTGCAGATTATGCTGTGGGATACAAGCAAAGGCAAGTAATATCAATATCTCAAACTCCACTCGCTTTTACAACTTGAGGATTGACAATCAATTCAAAATAATAAATAATCTTTAAAGTAATTCAACCGGCCCAGGTGGCGGAATAGGCAGACGCGCTAGCTTGAGGGGCTAGTGGGAATTTTTTCCGTGCTGGTTCGACTCCAGTCCTGGGCAGTCCGGATTATATCAAACCTAATCTCTCTGCCTCATCGTACAAACCGTATCGCTTCATCTTTTTAAATAAAGTCGTACGGTTGATTTGCAGGTCTCTCGCCGTATTCTGCCGGTTCCAGTTGTTGGCCTCAAGAGTCTGGCGTATAATCTGTTTTTCGGGTACAGCCAACGCTTCCTTAAGACTCTGAGGTTTGTAGGTTCCGGAAATTTCAGGTTGGTTTTCAATGATTGAGCTCGGAAGGTCTTCAACATTAACAAACTTACCTTTACTGAGCAAAACTGCTCTTTCCATAGTGTTTTCCAGTTCCCGGATGTTGCCCGGCCATTGGTAGCGTTCGAGATATCGCATCGCCTCATCCGTTATGCCAAGTTTTTCCTGGTTATGCCGAATCGAATACATCTGCATAAAATGCTTGGCAAGAAGACGTATATCACCTACTCTTTCCCGAAGAGGAGGAAGATCGATGGTAACTACATTGATTCGATAAAATAAATCCTCTCGAAATCGTCCCTGCTTCACCTCCTCCTCTAGTTCCCTATTTGTCGCCAGAAGAATCCTTGTATTAACCCTAACGGTCTTGGTGCTGCCGACTGGCTGGAACTGTCTCGTTTCGAGCACCTGCAGTAGCTTGACTTGAAGAGCTGCGGATGCATTCGATATTTCATCCAAAAATATAGTTCCCCCATTTGCGGCTAAAAATTTGCCCTCTTTATCCGATACCGCGCCGGTAAAAGCTCCCTTGACATGACCGAACAATTCGCTCTCAAGCAGTGTCTCTGGTAAAGCGCCACAGCTTACTTCCATAAACGGCTTCTGCCGCCTGCTTGAACGCTGATGGATAGCCCTCGCAAGAACGCTTTTACCGGTGCCGGAAGGTCCGGTCATCAAAACGGTCGTCGTGCTGTCGGCAACGGTCTCAACAATTTCGAATATCTTTGCCATCTTGTAATCATGGCTAAGAATATTCTCTATGCTGTATTTCTGTTCCAGCTGCAGCCGCAGGTTGACATTTTCATCCATCAATGTATGCTGTTTCAAAGCTCTTTCAACCGCCAACCGCAAATCATCATCAATAATAGGCTTAGTCAGATAGTCATAAGCCCCCTTCTTTATCGCCTGAACCGCACTTTCGATAGTCCCATACTCTGTGATGGTAATCACCACTGTCTGGGAATGATTATTATTGATAGCATCTAATAATTCAAAACCGTCACCGTCTGGAAGATGAAGGTCTGTGATGACCAACGAGTAATCACGATTTTGCAAAGATTCCATCGCGGCCTTCAGGGTTTGAACACCTTCAGCGTTATATCCCTCTTCACCCAAAAAATTACACAAGGAATCAAGAATGATTTTATCATCATCAACAACTAATATATTTTTATCTTGCATCCTGATTGACCTAATTTAATAGATATCAAAACCAACAACCATTACCCTATCTGAATGTGATAATAGGCAAGCATTTATTTCATGTATTTTATAAATCTATATTAACATTGGCAATAGCTTATGTTGAAAAAAAAAGACACAACTGCATCATTTTCGGCAAAAAATATGGATTGAATTATATCAAGGTCCTCTTTTTCTCCAAAAACGAAGAAAAATGCATGAACTCCATTTACTTAAATAAACGTTGAAAAGCCACTTTTGATGACCCATTTCAACATAAACTCACCATATCTAAAATATTAAAATAGGTAATTCTTAGATGACATGAAAATCAATGAAGGGATGTATTATCGGAATATTTCTGCGATATTTCCTAAGGAATTAACTCGTGGGCCATTCTCCCCGAAATACTTCCACGGCCGGCCCCGTCATATATACACAATTATCCTGTTCACACCAGTTAATCTTTAAATCTCCACCTGGTAAATGAACTGTGGCAACCCTCTCGCATCGACCCGTTAATACACCCGCTACACAGCATGCACACGCCCCTGTACCACAGGCCAGTGTAACACCGCTTCCACGTTCCCAGGTCCGTACCCTCAACGCCGTCGCTCCCTCTGACTGGACAAAATGAACATTAACTCTCCTCGGAAACAGCTTATGATGTTCAATCACAGGCCCGACGCTTTCCAAATCCACTTCGTTTACATCATCACAGAAAAAAACGGCATGAGGGTTCCCCATAGACACACAAGTCATTAAAAGATCTTGATGTGCAACCTCAATGGGCACATCAATAGCCACCTCTCCCTCTGACGCTACAGGGATGTCTTCAGGTCTTAAAACAGGCTGTCCCATATTCACACATGCCATCCGAACCTTGTCGTTTTCATCCATTACTAACCCAACGGTAAGAATCCCATTACCGGTTTCTATATTCAAAGATGCAGGACACGGCTGCTGTCCCGGTATAGAAAAAAAACCTCCGGCATGGGCTAATTGATGCTCATAAGCATATTTCGCTACACATCGAATACCGTTACCGCACATTTCGGCTTCCGAGCCGTCCGTATTAAAAATTCGCATTCGTACATCAGCTCTTTCTGACGGCTCTATCAGAATCAGACCGTCAGAACCGACACCAAAATGACGATTGCTGATAATCCGCGCCAGCTCTTCCGGAGCTTCGACTTGCTCTTCGAAGCAATTGATATAGACATAATCATTACCCAGACCTTGCATTTTCGTAAACCGCATTTGTTGTGCCCCTTGGAAAATACAGGATTTTACAAAGATTATGAGATTTAAGCAATATTTATATGTGTTCTTTATGGAGAAGGGCAGGTAGAAAAAATGAGAAATATAATGACAAGTGAACAAGAAACCGGCAATTTAATTAACTAAATTGCAAATTCCTTTTTTCGTCTGTTCATCTGTGCCTTTAAGCGAGCAACGATAGACGAGTGCATCTGAGAGACCCTTGATTCGGACAAATCCAATGTAGCACCTATTTCCTTCATGGTCATTTCTTCGTAATAATACAATACAACAATCAGTCGTTCAGCACGTGTTAAACCCTTTGTAATCAGGCTTTTCAGATCTCTTTTCTGTGCCTCAATCAAAGGGTTTTGGCTTTTTTTATCTTTAATAATATCGATTTCTCTAATATCTTTTTCACTGCTGTCGTTTGAATAATTTGTCTCTAAAGACACAAGACTGGCCGCATTCGCATCACGCTGGAGTCTATCGAACTCATCCATATCCATATCCAGCTCTTTAGCCGTTTCTTGTTTTGTGGGTTTTCGACCAAGATAAGTTTCAAGCGACTGTGTGGCTTTTGATAATTGGTGAGATCGAGCTCTTACCAATCGGGGTACCCAGTCCATGCTCCTTAAATAATCAAGAATTGAGCCCCGAATACGCGGAGAACAATAGGTTTCAAACTTGACCCCCCTTGATGGGTCAAAGGCATCAATGGCATCCATCAATCCAAAAACGCCGGCACTCACAAGATCATCAAGTTCAACCTTATCGGGAAGCTTCGCAGATAAACGCTCGGCACTATACCGAACCAAACGACTGTAATGCTCGATAAGAAGGTTTCGCCATTGATCATCACGAGTATTATGAAATTGCTCCCAGATATGCTTAATGTCAAATTCTTGATATGTTTTCAAAAGATTCCTCCGTGAAAATTTTTATTATTAACAAAAGTTTCTGGTATTTAACGCTTTGGTCCGATAAAATCAGATTTAAATAAACCTAAACACCAACAAATGCTTCTCAATGCTATTTCACAATTATCCTTATCGTTCCCTCCAATAAAAACTTTAGAAAAACAATTAATTTATCCACTTAGCACACAGTCAATGATTCAACTGCTTTATTAAAATCACTGTAAATCCAATCTTGTAAAATCCTCAGCTTTTTTCCGAAGTAATCCAGCAGCAATCTTCTGATTTAATGAATTCTCAAGCAGTTTGTTAATCTGATGTTCAAGATATCCATCTTTATTGTCTTCTAAAAGCGCTTTAGCATTCACATCCGGTACAGCTTTAATATCCAGACTGCCGCCTGTGCCGAATTTGATCGTCTCCGTATCAAAAAGCAAAAGACGGTAGTTCGATATATGCTCGTCAATCGCCCTGTTGATTAAATCAGAGAATCCCTCAACATCCAAGTCGTGAGGTTCATAGTCGCAGGTATGAATATTATTAATATTATTTACAAGTATCTTCTGTCTGTATTGCGTGAACTCGATTATCTTAACGAGCAGCTCGGCAACATTATCATTAACAGATTCTTGTAAATTCATTTTTAACCTTACGGAAACATAACTTTAGCGGCCAATGAAACATCCAAGGATAAACCCGAAGCAGGAAAGAAAAGATAAAGGGGGATTTGAAAATGCTGCGGTGAGGTGGTGGCGGCCGTCTTTAAAAAAGCTTCGATACCCATCCCTGGTCCTTTCTAACCTTCCGTGGTCATTTATTATATTTTTTCATTCCTTTAATTACTCACCCCTGTCCCGGAGTCTTCACGCTGCAGAATATGTCTTATCTCTGCAAGGGTTTTCGTTCGTTTGAGTTGGGATATTTTGGAAAGCCTGCTAAATACAGATTCATCATACAAACGATGCCCCCCTTCAGTCCATTGAACCTCATTGATAAGACCCATGATAGTATAGTTATGAATTGTCTGACGGGAAAAAGGAGTATGACGAATAACTTCGCCGATTCGATATAGTTTTTCCGGTACTTTAATATTGCTTCTCGTCGCCATCTATCTAAAGGGAAAAATTATCACTACTAAAATACTTATAATTACAAATCAATTTTGCATTTTGCAAAATGTAAAATACATTTTTACCCGTGTCAAAAAGATTTTTAATTTTTTTTAATTTTTTTTATTTTTTGAAGAGGTGTTTTACAGTAAAATAAGAGCCATCTTCCTCGATATTGAAACCGGTTAAACGATTAACACTATCAAAGAATAATAAGAAAAAGCCGGCTTTGCAATATAACTTAAACGCTTATAAGCCCTTTTAAAGACTCAATGACACAAGCCTCGCTAGCTTGAAGACGCTCATTCGAATAATGACCCCTGGAAACAAGAATGCAGTCCGCATTGATCATTTGAGAAATCTCGAAGTCGTGGATTGTGTCTCCAATAAAAAGAATTTTATCATGGTTGAAATTCAGATTTCGTATCAGTTCATGTGCTATTTCTATTTTTCCTGAAGCCAAAGAATCCTTTCTTCCAAAAATATGTTCGAAATAATCTATAATCCCAAACCATTCGACGGCTTTAACTAATCGCTGCTGCTGATAAGCTGAAAGAATACTTTGTTTTATGTCTCGGCTTCTAAAAAAATTCAATATCTCCATTGCGCCTTCCTGTAAACCGCACTTGAATTGTCTCTGCTCATAAATAACAAGAAATTCTTCGCTTAGCGTTGCAAATTCCGCTTCCAAACAGTCAAAACCTATTCGTTTATAAAAATTAATAACCGGAAGCTCATAGTTATCTTTATAAACACCAATGTCGATACGTTTCAGCCCCCGTCTCTCAAGACACATATTGACAATTTCCGCACACATCCCGGTGTCATTGATTAACGTCCCGTTCCAGTCCCAGATAACATGTTTGTACATGCTAATATCCATTATTAATTGAAAAGCTTAACGAGTTCTTTTCCAATCCAACTGCCGGCTATTATAGTTCCAATCACGCTTCCAAGATTTGCAAAGGCTGTTACTAATAGGATTTTAGTCACTGGATTAGTCCAAAAACCCTTCACCGTCCTGGTTTGTTCCGGAAGATTTTCAAAATCGGCCACTAAAGGCTTTCTTATCCATGCCTGAACCAAACCGGCGACCCAACCGGCTGCTAACAAAGGATTCAAACTGGTAAATGGTGCCGCTAAAAAAGCGGACACTATAGTAATCGGATGGCCGAGGGCTATAGCTGCTCCCAGCGCGGATAAAGTACCATTCGTAATAAACCATATATAAATCACCCTCTGGGAATCCTCAGCTCCTCCTTTATAAAAGGTCGCCACCAACAAGACGATAATCAACAGAGGTATCCCCCATTTAAAAGCGGTTCCTGTCTGAGATTCGAGAGGGATTTCATTCAAGGGCCCGAGGGGGTGCTGCTGGTGAATATGTTCTTTTATTCCCTGAATATGCCCGGCACCCACCACGGCTACAATTTTTTGACCGGGAGCCTGAGAAATTTTTTGTGAAAGATATATGTCACGTTCATCCAATAATCGCTTCTTAATTTCCGGAAACTTACCGGCAAATTCCATCATAATATTTTCCAGCTGGTCCTGCTTTTTAATCTTCTCGATGAGCTCTTCATCCAGCTCTTCGGTTTCAAACAATCCTATGAAAACACCGGTGAAAAGCTTAAGCTTGTCCCAGAAACCAAGATAACGCCAAACACGCTTCAAGGTGACTTCTATACTGCGGTCAGCCAATACCAGAGAGGCACCGGCATTATCAGCCAGTTTGATAGCTTCGAGCATTTCCGCTCCCGGCTGGACTCCCAGTTTCTCACCTAAACGTTTGTAAAAAGACGTCATAATCAACTGCGCCAGAAGAAACGTCGATTTCCTCTCCCTGATAATTTTAAAAATATTCATATTTTCCCAGTTATCCCGCTGGGTTAAGGCATTGTATCGTGATTGACATAACTCAACACAAATAGCATCTGGTTTTACTTTTTCAATAGTCTGCCTGACATCTTCAACACTTTTTTGTGATACATGAGCCGTCCCGACAAGATAAATATCCTTGTCGCCGACTCGAACGCAACTAACAGAATCCGGAATTTTAACCTCTTCTTCGTTCATCGCTTTCCAGGATAAAAATTCAAAAAACTAATTCCAATATGTTAGCAAAAATCAAAGGGAACGCAAATAACAAAAAAGCCTCTCGTGATTGAGAGACTTTTTCCCGGCCAGATTTAAATGTGTATTAGGCTTATGTGTGGGCAGGGCTGCTATAATGAACATCCCATCGTTTCCAAATGGCCTTTATGAAAACCAGGTCATAAACAGCCGCTAATCCCACAACAGCATAAATAAGACGGCTGAATATGCTCATTTCTCCAAAAAGAAAGGCCACTAAATCAAATCCGAATACGCCCACCAAACCCCAGTTTATGGCCCCAATGATTAACAGGCCGTAAACGATTATATCTAAGGTTTTTAACGACTTCATAAAGAACCTCCTTTAATTCAGTTTCAATTGTCGTTCTAAAATCTTTTACGGCGGCAACGTAAAGAGGTTCGTATAAGTTCGATGATAATTATAGAATCTCCCCGACCAAACTCCTGAGCATATGGTCTTTCACGCGCATATCGAAAAACTGACCGAGTGGCAGTCGCCTCTCTACTCCCACAATAATAGGATAGCTCCCCGTTTGACGCATAAAAGTAACCTTCCCGTCATGCACCTCGCTTTTTAAACTTCGAAGAATAGTTCCTTCGGGATATAATTTTCGGAGCATCGGTAAATCAATGTTGTGGCGAACCTTCTCAATCCAGCGGCACTACCGGCGGCGCAGGATAAACGGCTGCGTTATCGGTAAGCCCCGATACCATTGCCTGTGCTAATACAACAATTTCTGCTTCTGGTTTTGGAAACCTTGCCATTTTAAAACTCCTTTCAAAAAAATGTATCCTTTATTATTCGCCTCGATGGCGACTTTAAAACCATTGTAATCCGGCACAAAGTTAGCTGACTTTGCCTCAGGTCACGTTTGCTCTGCCTCGTGGTAATCCGACTCTGCCGCAGAGTTCACCGACTCTATCGCAGATTACGCTTACTTTGCTTCTGAGTAAGCTTACTTTGTCAAAGGGTTAGTTTGCTTTGCCTAAAAGCAAGTCGTCTCCGCCACGGAGTTAACCGACTTTGCGACGGAGCAAACAAGCAAACCGCCGTTTTTAGGCCAAAAACACGCTTTTCGGCCTTTTTCTTCACTTTTAATACTGTGCACTCCTAATCTGTTCCACCCTTTTCTTAATATCATCGTCAAAACGGACATAGACAAGATTTATTCCCACCTTTTTGCAGATTTCTGCTTTCCGTTTGTCCCTATAAATCGTTTTTTCAAATCCTTCGGTCCCACCGAAGTACTCTACAGGACGATAGTGTTGTTCCCCCATGTACTCAATGGCTAAAGAAAGCTCTGGTAGGAATATGTCTAAGTGCTGCGGCTCAAGCCAAATAGGTTGGGCATGTCTCAATATATCAAAATCTTTGAAATGCTTTTTAACGACGTCAAAAAGAGATTTCTCTGATTTCCATCTTTCGATTCCCATTTCACTTGACCAGCACTTCGTTATCCACCCGTGAAACTCTCTCAATAATTCTGCCCATTCAATCATATCACGTGGACTGTTTGGATAGTGTTTTGTATTGTCAAAAAGGGTCTTAACAGAACTCGCTGCACCGTTATTCCAAATACTGATTACCCTTTGAAGAGGTGCAGATCCTTCTGATTCCATCCATACACCCAACTTAATTTCAATCCAATCAGAATATGCAACCAGCTTATTGAATTCTAACAGTTCCTCTTTCTTCTTTATTTTCTTAGATATATACGCAATAGCGGCCTCAACTGATGAGATGCACTGGAGAAATCCTGTATAGATATCAGATGGTTGCACCTTTATGTTGTTCTCGAATTTCATCCTCAAGAGGTCTCCGAAATACAACCGCCTGATTAATGGATGAGATTCGTAAAACTCCACAGCTAAATGACAATTCGATTTTTCATTCAGGGGTCGGTGTACTTTTGAGACTAAAAGTCTAATAAATGTTTTAGCTAATGACTCATCAGAGAGGTCATTGATTAATTCTACTATTTGCTGAATGATGGTTCTGTCTTCCGCTTTTAAAAATAAGTACAATCTATGAGCCATATCTTCAAGGGAAGTATCAATACATTCGATTGCTCTGGATAGTTGGTTTGCTCTGCTGGTATTGCCTTTTTTAAGCGCTTCACCGAGTGCAAGGTAATGTATTTTCATCACACTTGGTACGGACTTTTCCTGCATCTTGGTCAGATCTTGTTGTGAAATTGTCAAAACAGAATCAAGCAATTGGTTCCAACCTCGCCTATTAATCGGGAGTGACTTGAGTACCTTATCTGTCAATGCCGAATCGTTTTTCATTTCACACCTAACGACTGCCAATGCCAGCATTTTCAAATAAGGTTTTGATGATATGCTACTGCTACCAAGAATGATATCATTACCGAAGGCGGATAAATTTGATTCGAACATGATCTTTATTAACTTTTTCCACTCGGATTGATGAAAAGCAAGTTTTATGAGCCGATCCCAGTCTTTGCTACCTCTGAAAACAGAACCATTTCTATTTTCGTCTTTAAGGTAGTAATACTCGGCAGATACTAAATCATTATTCACCCATGCCAAGTCACCCAGCTTGCGCCAGTGACCAAGATTCTCATAGATTTTTTTAGCCTCAGAAAAACAGCCACATCTCATGTACAAATCTGTGAGCCAACTCTTATTAGTCTTTTTTGTATATGATAACTTGTCAACAATATACAATCTTTCGAATGCCGTTAAATCTCCTTTTGATGAGGAAATTAAATCGAATATAAAATTGTCTCGAAGTGTTTTTGATTCAGAATAAGACATAGCCTTCATTTACAAAACAACCATTACTGTATTACTCGGCGGCCCCACGCCTGCTTTATTTACGGCTATGACGCGGTATTCGAGTTCAATTTCTTCCGGCCGGTGCTACTCTGCGCAGTACGCTACGAAGCACGAGTCAACGAAAGTAGCTTCTGTTATTATTTCAGTATGAAATAACAGTTTTACTTACTTATCATAGCCAAGGGACTCAAGGTCTGCTAAATCCTTTTTTCTTCCGAGCGTTCTTTTATTGGTAATAAAGTCGGCTTCAGACAATGCCAGTGCGTAACCACCAACGATTAAGTATTCAACGTTGTGAGCGTTGAATAACTCGAGCAGTTCTTTGAAGTCTTTCTGTATCTCCACAAATCTGTCGTCTCAATAAATCTACAGCAGCCAGACGCTCTTCAGGTCCCCTGCTTAACCAGTACTCAAGGTTTTGCTTTATCTCGAAGTCGGCGTCCAAACGGTGTTTATGTACTGTATATTGAATCATAATATTTATTATACAGATTAACTGCGGAAGGGAAACAAAAAAAGCCCCGCCGTATGACGGGGCTTTAATATCAAGAACAGTTAAGCGTTAGCAGCGAAAGGCCTGACTATACGCAGCCGTATTAAACCCACAATGGGCTCGTTTGGCCACGTTCTAGTTATCCCTAGAAAGGAGGTGATCCAGCCGCAGGTTCTCCTACGGCTACCTTGTTACGACTTAGTGCCAGTCATCGGTCTTACCTTCGGCAGGCGCCCCTCCGAAGAGTTGGCAACCCGACTTCGGGTACTCCCGACTTCCATCACTTGACGGGCGGTGTGTACAAGGCTCAGGAACATATTCACCGCGTCATGGCTGATACGCGATTACTAGCGATTCCGACTTCATGCAGGCGGGTTGCAGCCTGCAATCCGAACTGAGGCGACATTTTTGCGATTGGCTTAACCTTGCGGCATCGCGACGCTTTGTTGTCGCCATTGTAGCACGTGTGACGCCCTGGGCATAAAGGCCATGATGACTTGACGTCATCCCCACCTTCCTCCGGTTTGACACCGGCAGTCCCGTCAGAGTCCCCGGCATGACCCGCTGGCAACAGACGGCAAGGGTTTCGCTCGTTGAAGGACTTAACCCGACATCTCACGACACGAGCTGACGACAGCCATGCAGCACCTGTGCTAGTTTCACCCCGAAGGGCAGCCGAACCTGTTTCCAGGAAGGCATACAAGCATGTCAAACCCAGGTAAGGTTCTTCGCGTTGCTTCGAATTGATCCACATGCTCCACCGCTTGTGTGAGCCCCCGTCAATTCCTTTGAGTTTTAACCTTGCGGTCGTAGTCCCCAGGCGGTCTACTTAACACTTTTGCTTCGGTCGTGCTGGCGTCAGAACCACCACGGCCTAGTAGACATCGTTTACAGCGTGGACTACCAGGGTATCTAATCCTGTTTGCTCCCCACGCTTTCGTGCCTCAGCGTCAGGACAAGCCCAGTGCACCGTCTTCACCTCCGGCGTTCCTCTTGATATCTACGCATTCCACCGCTCCACCAAGAGTTCCATGCACCCCTACTTGCCTCAAGAAAGGCAGTTCGTCCAGCAATTCCCCGATTAAGTCGGGGGATTTCACAAAACGCATACCTTCCCGCCTGCGCACCCTTTAAGCCCAGTGATACCGAACAACGCTAGCCACCTTCGTATTACCGCGGCTGCTGGCACGAAGTTAGCCGTGACTTCCTCAGGGTTAGATCAACCCGAAGGCTTTCTTACCCCTGACAGCGGTTTACATCCCGAAGGACTTCCTCCCGCACGCGGCGTTGCTGGGTCAGGCTTGCGCCCATTGCCCAATATTCGTTACTGCAGCCCTCCGTGGAGGTCCGGGCAGTGTCTCAGTCCCGATGTTGCGGGTCAACCTCTCAGTCCCGCTACCCGTCGTTGCCTTGGTAGGCCGTTACCCCACCAACAAGCTGATAGGAGATAGGCCGCTCCCGCGCCGATAAATCTTTGGTCATTCGTCCGTCGACAAATGACATTATCCGGTATTACCGCCCCTTTCGGTAGGTTGCAAGCAACCGACGCTATCCCGAAGCACAGGGTACGTTACCTATCCATTACTAACCCTTTCGCCACTAATTATTCCTTAGATTACTCTGTAGAATAATTCGTTCGACTTGCATGTCTTAGCCACGCCGCCAGCGTTCGTTCTGAGCCAGGATCAAACCCTTCAATTTGTATCGTAGAATCCCGAAAACGGGATATCTTCGAAAAGAAGGCTCAACACTCGAAAACACGCTTCGAAAGTGCTGAAAAAGAAAAAATGGAAACTTTTACAGCAGGGCGTATCCCGCTGAAAAAGCCGCACTTTCGCTGCTTATAGGCTTAACTGTTAACTTGTAAAAGAGCGATTTAACGCGATTCCAAAATGATGAATAAAATAAGCAGCCAGGAACACCTAACAGACGAGGCATTCACTTGCCTGCTTATATAGTAGATTTTAACCATAAATGTTTTCTCGTCAACACATATTATTGCGAAAAAACGAAAATATTAAAAAATTTTTTGCATTTTCTTTACATATATCATTTATTATTAGATTCTGAGGCCTCAAAAATAAGTCAATTAAACAATATTAATACATTTTTAGGAGAGGCGCATTATGTTAATCAAAAGCATCTACAACAAAAAACGCTCCGGCTACGCCCTGCTGCTAATGATTCTCATCGTTATTATTATCGGGGCGGTCATTTGGTTTGATCCAATGTCATTTTTTCAGAGCAATGATCCTAATCTGCCCTGGAATCAGGAGTTCCATCTTGTCGAAGGAGGCGCCCAAGTACCTCCGACGACGGAGCAACAGGCGGTCATCGATAAGAATCTGGAACTGACAGCCCGGCTTGAAAGAGACGGATCTCCACGCGGCGTGTTGAAAATCCTCATAACGCCCAGCGGCAGAGCCAGCGCCGACTGGGACGGAGAATTTTATCCTGAGAAGAAAGTGTTTTATGATGTCGTAATGGCCGATTCCGAAGGAAATATTGCTCCTTCAAGGGTTTTTGTTGACGAAAATGGATTTGAAGACCCGACGAAGCTTTTCTTCATCACCAAAGGCAATTACATGATTGTTGTTTCAGATGATAATCGAGGTACGAGCTATCGAATCGGTGGAACGATGTATGTTCGCGGGTGGATTGAGCCGGACCTTCATTTAACGGGTGAAATGATTATCACGGCCGATATGAAGGAATATAAAACGCTTACGTTCGAAGGTGATTTAAAGGAAGCCGACTTTTCGAGCCTTGATTTTCCAAGTTTATTTTAAACGATTTAAGTTATTGTTATAAAAAGAGTTATGGTAAAGACAGAAACGCTTTGCGTCTCTACAAAAGGCAATTGCGATATCGTCAATCTGACGGACAAAATCGCTGATTTCATCTCAAAAAGCGGGATTTCAGACGGTACGGTCACGGTTTTTCATGTCGGCTCTACGGGGGCAATCACAACGACGGAATATGAGCCGGGGCTTGTAAACCATGATATAGCAAGGACTTTCGAGAAGATAGCACCTCAGAATGATGTTTATGAGCACGAGAAGACCTGGCACGACGATAACGGGCACTCCCATGTGCGCGCAAGTCTTTTAGGGCCATCACTTTGCGTGCCTGTGGTTGACGGCCGTATGGTGCTTGGAACCTGGCAGCAGATTATCCTGGTGGACTTTGATACCCGTTCGCGGCAGCGGGAAATTGTCTGTCAAATCATCGGGGAATGAGCCGTTAATACGCGTTTTTGGGCGATAAACGGGGGTTTGTGAATATGTTCACGAAGTCTGTTTTTGGGCTGAAAATGGTGGTGGTCCAGTTCCGGTTTGATGTAAGTCGTTGCTATAAAGTCGGTTATGGAGAATGTGGAAGAATGGGGGAAACGATGGAAGATGGAGGATAGAAGATAGAAGATGGAAGAAAGAAGTTGGAAGATGGGGTGTAAAAGTTGGAAAAAGAGGGATTGGAATTGGAAGGATTTTGCGGGAAAATGGGGAAATTTTAGGAAAAGTATAATATACTATAACAAAAATAGATATAATTTATTATAACAAATCAGAGGATGGAAGATAGAGGATAGAGGGCAGAAGTCAGAAGTCAGAAGCCAGAGGTCAGAAGTCGGAAGTCAGAAGTCAGAGGTCAGAGGTCAGAAATTTTTTTGCCACGGGTTGTCACGGTTATAATTTTTGCCACGGAGGACTTGGCGCGGCATAGCCGCAACCAAAATTAATAGAATTTATTCAATAAAAAAGTATAGTAGCATCCTTTAATAAATTCTCAAGATAAA
>Ga0180433_10001816_pt1 | contig 34792 bp, 24 predicted proteins | sample SS_ome_8_FD_132980 | JGI IMG/M metagenome (GOLD analysis project Ga0180433, IMG submission 132980) | Hypersaline lake sediment archaeal communities from the Salton Sea, California, USA - SS_1_D_1 metaG | ecosystem: Environmental > Aquatic > Non-marine Saline and Alkaline > Hypersaline >...
CCGGGCCGGAAACACGGCTTTCACCGCAGAGAACGGCAACGGCGCGAAACTGGGGAACGGCCACAGCCAACGGCCGCGGCGAGATCCTTCGCTCCGCTCAGGATGACCGCCAACGGCCACGGCTTGCACCGCAGAGCACGCCGAGAACGCAGAGAACGGCAGGGGATCGGGGGCGTGCGTCGCACGGACGCGGCGGGCGTGGAGATGTACCCGCCGCAGGCATGACTGCCGCAGTTTCGCTTGTGGCCGGCGGCCGGAGCGGTATAATGAAAGGTCCCCGGCGCCGCTACGCCGCTTTCGGCAAGGGCGGCGGCCTTCGGCAGCGCCCGGTGCAGGCTCCGATTTGCACCCACGCACGATGCCGCACCCGTGTCGAAGCGCCCGGCAGACGCCCGGAACCGAGGAAGGATGGTCCGATGGCCCGTGCGACGAATCCGGCGCGGCGGCGGTTTCTGAAATGGGCGGCGGCCTCGGCGGCGGTCCCGTACGTGATGGGGGCCTCGGCGGCGGGGGCGGGCCGGCCTGCACCGTCGGAGCGGGTGACGCTCGGCATGATCGGCCTCGGCGGCCAGGGCACCGGCCGGAACCTTCGCGGCTTTCTCGCCCAGCGGGACGCCCAGGTCGTCGCCGCCTGCGACGTGGACCGCCAGCACCTGTACCGCGGCAAGCAGATGGCCGAGAAGCACTACGCCCGGCACAAGCCGAGCGGCGGCTACCGCGGGTGCGAGGCGTACAACGATTTCCGCGACCTCCTCGCCCGCGACGACATCGACGCGGTCTGCATCTCCACGCCCGACCACTGGCACGTGCCGATGTCGGTCCGGGCGATGCGGGCCGGCAAGGACGTCATCTGCGAGAAACCGACGCTGACGGTCCGCCAGGGCCGCGTCCTCTCCGCCACGGCCGACCGGTACGGGGCGGTGTTCCAGACCTCGACGGAGGACCGCTCGCTGCGGGTCTATCACCAGATGGCGGAACTGGTGCGGAACGGGCGGATCGGCCGGCTCCGGCGGATCCGCGTCCGTCTGCCGGCCGGTCCCGGCAAGGCCGGCGACCCCACGCCGCGGCCCGTGCCGGAGGGCTTCGACTGGGACCTCTGGCTCGGCCCGGCGCCGTGGTCGCCGTACTGCCCCGGCCGGACGCACTGGAACTTCCGCTGGATCATCGATTACTCGGGCGGCCAGTTGACCGACTGGGGCGCCCATCAACTCGACACCGTCCAGTGGGCGAACGATACCGAACGGACCGGCCCCGTGGAGGTCGAGGGCCGCGGCAAGGCGCATCGGGACGGCCTGTACGACACGTTTTACGAGTACCACCTGAGGTACCGGTACGCCAGCGGCGTGGAGTTGTTCGTCGACAGCGGCGGAACGGGCCTGCGGTTCGTGGGGACGGACGGCTGGGTGGGCAACGCGGCGTGGAACCGGCCGGTGGAGGCGAGTTCGGCCGAGATCCTCCGCAGCGAGATCGGGCCCGGTGAGACCCATCTCTACACCTGCCCGTCGGGGGAGCACCGCGACTTCCTCGATGCCGTCAAGGCCCGCCGCGACCCGTACCAGCCGGCCGAGATCGGGCACCGGGTGGCGACCATCGCCCACATCGGCAACATCGCCATGTGGACCGGGCGGAAGTTGCGATGGGACCCCGAGACGGAAACCTTCCCCGGCGACGCCGAGGCGAACCGGTACCTGGACCGGGCGATGCGGTCGCCGTGGGCCATATAAAAGATGTCATTGGTCATTTGTCCCTGGTCATTTGTTAATAGAGTCGTGTCCGGAGAAATTTCGATGGCAGGGAAGGCGTTCCACGAACTGGAGGTGTACACGATTGCCGAGAAACTGGCCGACGGTGTGTGGCGGCTGGTGGCACGGTGGGACTACTTCGCGAAGGACACGGTAGGCCGGCAACTCGTCCGCGCCGCCGGCAGCATTGGCGCCAACATTGCCGAGGGGTGCGGACGAAGGGCGTACAAAGATAATCGCCGCTTCGTGCGAATCGCCCGCGGTTCGCTGAACGAGACGCGGCATTGGCTGCGGCGCGCCTACCGGCGTGGGCTGGTAACCGCAGAACAGGTGGAGGCGGTCAACCCGCTTCTGGACGAACTCGGGCCGCGCCTGAACGCCTACCTGCGCTCGATCGGGCCGGTCGAATCCGACCCGGCCGAGGCGGCCCGGCATGCGGATCACAAATGACAAAGGACAAGGGACAAAGGACCAACGACCAAGGAGAAAGGACACTGTCATGATGCGAATCACCGGTATCCTGTCGGCAATCGTTGTCAGCCTCGCCGCCGCGGTGCCAGCCGCCGCCGCGAAGCCCAAGGCGCAGTTGGCCGAGGCCGGCATCGCCCGGGAGGTGGCCCGCGCCGGTGCCTGGCAGCCGCTGTGGGACGGCAAGACGCTGGCGGGCTGGCACAAGATCGGCAAGGGCTCGTGGACGATCGAGGACGGCGTCCTCCACGGCGTCCACCCGAAATCGGAGAAGGCGTTCGGCCACCTGGTGACGGACCGCGAGTTCACGGATTTCGCCGTCGCCGCCCGGATCAAGGTCCTGAAGGGCGACAGCGGCCTGTACTTCCGCGTGGACGAGTCGGGGTTCAGCGGCGTGTCGGGGTTCCAGGCCGAGGTCGATCCGCACTTCGAGATGGGCGGCCTGTACGAAACGGGCGGCCGGGCGTGGGTCGTCCATCCGCCGAAAGAGAAGGTCCGGACCTGGTACAAGCCCGACGCCTGGAACGACATGGTCGTCCTGGCCGTCGGCCGCAGCGTCACGGTGCTGGTGAACGGCAAGCAGTCGGCGGGACTGGTGAACGATCCCGGCCGCACGAAAGGCCACGTGGCCCTCCAGTTGCACGGTGGGATGGACCTGGACGTGTGGTTCAAGGACCTCCGCATCATGCCGTGGACGAACCTCCTGCCCGGTCCCGGCATGAAGGGGTGGCGGAAGCCGACCGGCGACTGGCAGATGGTCGGCAAGGCCGGCCAGGACCCGAAGCACGCGAAGAAACTCGCCGTCGAGCCGGGCACCGGCGTCATCACCAACGGGCCGAAGGGGCGGACGCGGAACCTCTTCACCGCGGAGGCGTTCGGCGACATCGCCGCCCACATCGAGTTTATGGTGCCGAAGGGCTCCAACTCCGGCGTCTACTTCATGGGCCGGTACGAGATCCAGGTGTACGACAGTTTCGGCCAGAAGGGGGCGTATCCGGGCATCGAGTGCGGCGGCATCTACCAGCGATGGGACCCGTCCAGGCCGAAGGGCGAGCGCGGCTTCGAGGGCCGGTCGCCGCGGGTCAACGCTTCCCGCCCGCCGGGCGAGTGGCAGACGTTCGACGTGGTGTTCCGCGCCCCGCGGTTCGACGACTCGGGCAAGAAGGTGGCGGATGCCCGGTTCGTCAAGGTGGTCCACAACGGCCGGCTGGTGCACGAGGACGTGGCCCTCTCCGGGCCGACGCGCGCGGCGGCGTTCCGCGACGAGAAACCCACCGGGCCGCTCATGTTCCAGGGCGATCACGGGCCGGTAGCGTATCGGAATATCGCGGTGAAACCGCTCGGGAATGATAAATGATGAAGCCCGCTGCGCGGGCGTCATTGGTCCTTTGTCAATTGGTAAAGGCGGCGTATTGGGGGGCGACGATGTTCCCGATCCGTCGCCTTGAGGCCGATTGGCTTCGGACGAAACCCATGGCCGGGAAAGGGGCGAAACCTTTGCCTCAAATCCTGTTAGAATAATCGGGGAAAGACCGGGATTTCGAAAGGAGCGAGCAACGATGCAGCACGAGACCGAACGCCGACAGGAGATGCCGACGAAGTCCGGGGCCTTGCCGAGGCGGGAGTTCCTGAAGACGGCCGCCGCCGGGGCGGGACTCCTCGTCCTGCCCAGCCAGGTGGTCCGCGGCGCCCCGAGCAACAAGTTGAACATTGCCATGATCGGCACGTGGGGCCGGGCGGGCGCCCATTTCGGGACGGCCAAGAAGGAGAACGTCGCCGCCCTCTGCGACGTGGACGAGAAGCACCTGGCCCAGGCCGCCAAACGGTTCCCCAAGGCCAAGACCTACATCGACTGGCGCAAGTGCCTGGACCAGAAGGACCTGGACGCCGTCATCTGCTGCACGACCGACCACACGCACGCGTTCATCTCCTCCTGGACCCTGAACCGCGACCTGCACCTCTACTGCGAAAAGCCGATGGGCATCACCGTCAACGAGGTCCGCCTGCTGCGGGAGAAGTGGATGAAGAAGAAGGGCAAACTGGCCACCCAGCAGGGGACGCAGCGACACCAGTTCCCCAACTTCAACCGCGTACGCGAACTGGTGGTCGACGGCGCCATCGGCGAACTCAAGGCCGCCTGGGCCTGGGGCAACCGCAAACTCCGCCGCGACGGGTACCCGGAAGGCAAGGGCTCGCCGCCCAAGCACCTGCACTACGACCTGTGGCTCGGCCCGGCGCTGTACCACCCCTACAGCCCCGAATACTTCAGCCGGGGACCCGGCATAAACTGCCTGAGTTGGAACATGTACTGGGACTTCGGCACGGGCCAGGTGGGCGACATGGGCAGCCATACCATGGACCTGGTGTGGAACGCCATCGACGCCGGCCTGCCCACCACCGCCGAGGCCTCCGGCGAGGAGTTCAACCCCGACGTCGTCCCCGTCCGCATGACGTCCTCCTGGGACCTGCCCAAGAACGACTGGCGGCCGGGCATCAAGGTCACCTGGTGCATGGGCGGCGACATGCCCAAGTCGCCCCGGGGCTGCGTCGACCTGAACCGCATCGGCCACGGCGCCATGTTCAAGGGCGACAAGGGGTTCGTCATCTGCGACTTCGGCTCGCGCCTGCTCATCCCCTGGGGCAGCCACGCCGACCTCAGCTACTACGACAAGCGGCCGAAGGACGAGATGATTCCCGACCTCGGCCACTTCCAGCAGGACTGGATCAAGTCCTGCAAAGACCCCAGCCGCAAGACCGCCTGCGACTTCGAGTACTCCGGCAACATGATGGAGATGATGCTGCTCGGCCTGGTGGCCTACCGGGCCAAGAAGCAACTCGGACACGACGGCAAACTGGAGTACGACGCCAAGGCCGGCAAGGTCACCAACCTCGCCGAGGCCAACAAGTTCCTCACCAAGGACTACCGCAGCGGCTGGACGTTGGAGGGGTAAGCAGCGACGCCGCAACCGCCAGCGGCAGTAAGGCAGAGCAAAAGTAGCCCCGGCTCACGGCCGGGGAAGAGACACCCGGGCAAGGCCGCGCCGTCCCCCTTCGGCACGACGCCTTGCCCGGTTTTTATTCCGCGTGTGCCGGAGGCGACGGCCGGTCTTGCCCGGCCGAGTGATTCCCTACGATGAAAGTCCTCCGCCCGGCCGTTCGGGCCTCGGTCGGAATGAGATCGCGCAGGTCGGGGTCTGGCCGATCTACTTGCCGAAGCAGACGACCTTGCCGTCGCGGGTAGCCATGTACAGCCGGCCGCGCGCCGCCGACATGCCGTCGAAGACGGGCGGCGACTCCAGCCGGCGCGACGAGAGGCGCGACCCGTCCCCGGCCGAGAAGACCTGGAGCCGGGCGCCGGCCCGGCCCTCGAAAGCGGCATACGGGTCGTCGGGGTCGATCACGTCGGGCGGCCCGGCGACGAGCAAGTGGTCGCCGGCCAGGACCATGGCCCGGACGCGGACCGGGATCAGCGTCTTCCACTTCGGCGGCGCGTGGCGGACGTATCCGGTGCCCTTTTCGACGCCGCGGCCGCCCCGCCGATGATGGTCCTTCCGTGCCCCCTCGGGCAGCCAGTGAAGCATGCCGCCCTTCTTGCCCTTCGTCAGGAAGCCCGGCTCGTTCGTATTGTCGTCGGCGAAGAGCAAGTAGCCCTTGTCCTCCGGGAAAAACTTGGGGCTCCACACGTACCGGCGGTAGAAGAACTTGACAGCAAAGGTCGTGTCCCCGTTGAAGACGACGAGTTGACCGGCCTTGGGCGAGTGCTGGGCGAAATAGAAGCCGGGCCAGCGCTTCGAGTGCATCCAGTAGATGCGGTCGAAGTTGGTGTCGTCGAGGAAGCCGTTCGTGGCCGAGAGGTGCATGCCGCCCATGTCGAGTTCGCCGAGCGGGCTTTCGCGCTTGGTGGGCAGGCGCCGGAGGGCGGGGTCGAACTTCACCCGCATCATATAAAGATTCTTCTCATCGTCGGCGACCAGCAGATCCGACAGCGCGCCCTCCATGGCGAACGGACGGTCGACGTCCTTCCTGATGTCGGGCCAGGGACCCTCCAGCACGTGATGATGGCGCACCCGGCCCGTCTTGGCGTCCAGGCCGTAGACGACGATCCCACCGTCCAGGAACGACGACCGGCCGGCGGCGAAGTAGACCACGCCGTCCCGGACCAGCACGCTGCCGTGGACGGGCCAGAGGGATTCGGGCTGCTCGAACGCGACGATGCGGCGGTCCTTCGGCGCAGCGCGGAACCGCCAAACGAGTTCGCCGTCGCTCGCCCGCAGGGCGTAGACGCAGCCGTCGCGGCAGCCGAACAGAACCATCCCGTCATAGACCGTGGGCGCCGAATCGATGCGCCCCCCGGCGACGTAGCGCCAGAGGTCCTCGCCGGTGCCGGCGTCCAGGCACCGGACGGCGTGGGCGTCCTTCTCAGCCACCCACACCCGGTCGCCGACGACGACCGGCTGGGTGGCGGGGGCAGCGAGGTCCGCCTCCCATGCCGGCTCCAGGGCCGACGGCACGGCCGTCGCCGTCGCCCCACTGCGGCGCGTATCGCGGCGGTACATGGGCCAGTCCTCGGCGCCGGCGGCCGGACCGTCCGCGACCCGGCCGTAGGCGGGTCCCTTCTCCACCGCCGCGTCCGTGGCGGGCGTGACCGGTTCCCTCGCGTCGGCCGCCATCGCCATGTACCCGTTGACCTTCACGCCCGGATAGCAGAAGCACTGGTCGGGCGGCACGTAGAAGAGGCCGTTGGCCGGCGTGCCACCGGTGAAGCACGGCGTGCGGAGCCAGTCGTTTCGCATGTGTTCGTCGCCGTCCAGGTCCACGAACTCGGCGCCGCGCTTGTTGCGAATCACGTAGTGGACGGTGGCCTTGCCGCGGATGCATCGCCGGTGGTGGCCGGGCGTAATAAGGTTATACAGGTTGATTTCATGCTCCGTGTCGCCGGTGGCGAGGTCCAGGCCCTTCGTCGACGTGCCGCACCAGACGGTCTCGCCCGCGACGAAGACCTCCGTGGGCTGGATGCAGGCGCCCGAGATGGGACCGAAGCCCTCGTGCTCCCAGCGTTTTCGGCCATCGTCGAGGGCCAGCACGGTCAGCCGCTTCTTCCGCCGGGGCGCCCCGCAGTGATAGAGCACGGCGCCGTCGTGGACGACGAGCGTGCTGAGGGCGGCCCGCATGCCCTCGATGCGATTCGGGCTGCGCCACTGCTCGCGGCCGGTGCGGGCGTCGAGGCAGACGATCTCCTCCAGGTTGTGATAGACCACTCGGCCGTCCTTCGCGGCCAGGGTGTAGGGCGCGACGCTGGCGCCCGGCTTACGCCAGAGGAGTTTGCCGGTGCGGGCGTCGACGGCCACGAGGGCGCTGTCGAGGCCCTTGGGCTTGAGCCGCGCCCGCGCCCTGGGGGAGCGGTGCTCGAAACACACGGCGAAGAGGCGCCCGCCGTCGAGAACGATCTCGTCGGTCCCTCTCGTGCCGGGCAGCGCCTCGACGAGGACCTCGCCCGTGGCGGCGTCGAGAACGGAGACCGGCGAATCCAGAAACTGGAGGGTGGCGTAGACGCGGTCGCCCTTGGCGACGAGCCGGCGGGCGATGGTGTGATGCATCTGCCAGCGGCCGCCCCAACCCGTGCCGTACTTCGTGTCCCACTTCCGCAGCGGCACCTTCCAGAGCAGTTTACCGTTGAACGCGTCGCGGGCGACCAACTTGCAGTTCTGGGGCAACTTCTCGTACACGCCGCACGGCGCTTCGTCGAGGATGGTGAAGATGCGCCCGCCGGACGTGACCACGGACTGGACGCTCGTGGGGAACTCGTGGCTGCGGCAGTGGAGAGGCCCGGCGACCCAGCGGAGCGACCGCGGCGACCCGGCCTGCTCGTCCTCGGCCACGCAGTTGTTGCCGGAGTCGTGCAGGAAGTGTGTCCATTCGTCGATGTCGGCGGGCCGGGGCTTGACGGTCTTCTTCCAGTCGCCGTCCTGACGGACCAGGGCCACACCGTCCGGCGCGAGGACACGCAAAACCTCGTCCATCGTCACGCGGCCGAGGTCGGAGGCCACCACGAGGTTGACGAGGTTATCAGCGTACGGCAGGTGCTTGCCGTCGAACCGGGCGACCGAGACCGGCCCGTAGCATCCTCGCTTGGAGAGCCGCCGGCGCGCAGCGGCAATATTCCCGGCGTCGGTGTCGATACCCTGGACGACATAGCGCTCATCGGCCCGGAGGGCGGCCGTCAGGTCCCCCTCGCCGCAGCCGAGGTGGACGACGAGGCCGCCCTGCACGCCGGCCGCCTCCAGGATATGGTCGGCCTGCTGCTCGGGCGCGGGTGCCGGCCGGCCGGCCGACGCGGCCGCGAACAGCGCTATCCCCACCGCGAGCGCGACGAGGCCCACTGCGGCCCGTCCGGGTGCCCCGGTCATGGAAGTTCCTTTCCGGGCCTCGTTCAGGCAAGTTCCTTTCCGCCACTATTTTCCTCCCAGGCAGACCACCGAGCCGTCGGACCGGGAGAGGTACAGCCTTCCGCCTGCGGCCGCCATGCCGTCCCAGGCGGGCAAGGCGTCGAGCCGGATTTCCGCCAGTTTCTCGCCGCTGGCGGTGGAGAAGATCTGGAGCCGCGCGCCGTCCTTGCCCTCCAGGGCGGCGGCCTGGGAGACGATGGCCTGCTGGACCTCCTTGTCGAACCGCCGGGCCACCGCCGCCTCTTCGTCCAGGGTGTCCGGCGGTCCCGCGACGACGAGGCGGTCGCCGGCCAGGACCATCGCCCGGACGAGGATGTCCGGCTGCCCGTTCGACCACTTCACGTTCATGGCCGACAGAAGGCGGTCCGGCAGGGGGCGGGGTACTTCGCGATTGAAATGCCACCATCCGTGCTTTTTCTTCAGTTTCTTGACGCCCGTCTTGGCCCGCTCGATGTCCGCCGGGGTCAGGTCCTTCGGCGCCGCAAAGAGGTAGTACTCCAGGACCGGCGACCAGCACCAGTACATCGGCTTCCGGCCGAAGCCGTAGATCATCTTGTCATTGAAGACCATGATGCGGCCGGCCGGCGCGTAGTGGGGCGCGCGGAACCAGTAGTCGCAGCCGGACTCAATGGTGTGGCCGTACAGCCAGTACGTCCGGTGGAACCAGGAACCGTCCAGGAACCCCGAGGTAGCGAACAGGTGAGCCAGCGGCCCGAGTTGGTCGTCCGGCTTGTAGGTGGCATCGAGCGGCGGCCGCTTGCCGTCCAGGCCGAACTCCTGCGACCGCATGTAAACGTGCTCGCCGTCGCTGCTGAGGATGTCCGGCAGGGCGGTGGGCATGGTCAGTTTCCAGGGACCGCCGCCCATGGCCATCTGGAGGCCCTTGTCGGTGCCGGGGATGCGATCGTCGATGCGGCTCTCGGACAGGAGTTCGCCCGTCTCGGCATCCAGGCGGACGAGCCGCATCCCGCCGTCCAGGAACGCGGACCGCCCCGCCACGGCGTACAGGACGCCGTCGAGGACGAGCACGCTGCCGTGGACGGGCCAGACGCTCTCGACCTGGTCGCGGGCGACGAGCCGGCGCTTGCCCTGTGCGGCCAGGTATCGCCAGGCCAGGCGTCCGTCGGAGGCCCGCAGGCTGTAGACGTACCCGTCGGCGCAGCCGAACAGGGCGTGGCCCTTGTAGAGGGTGGGAGGCGAGTCGATCCGCCCGCCCGCCGTGAACGACCAGCGGCGCTCGCCCGTGCGGGCGTCGAGGGCGTAGAGGGTATGGGCGTCGACGTCGGCCACGAAACACCGCCCGCCCGCGACCGTCACGCTGGTAGGCGTCCGGCCGATTGGCACGCGCCAGGACTCCTCCAGGTCGAGGGGGACGGCGGCCCCGGCGCTGCCGCTGCGGGCGGCGTCGTGCCGATAGGTGGGCCAGTCGGTCTCGGCAATCTGCGATTCCTGATTGGAGATTTCAGAGCCGTACGCCGGTCCCTTTTCAAGCCGATCCTCGATGTGCGGCGTTTCCACCTTGCCTCCGGCAAGGGCCTTGAGGCCCTTCAACTTCGACTCGATGTAACACCCGCACGGGTCCTGCGGCGCGTAGATGAGCCCGTTGGCCGGCATGAAGCCGTAGAGGCACGCGCCGCGGACCCAGTGGTTCGGGTTCCAGTGTTCTTTGCGCCAATCGACGAACTCGATGCCCGTCCGGGACGCCAGCAGGAACCGGGTGGTGGCGCGGGCATTGTGGCAGCGATGGTGGAACCAGCCGTAGCCCTCCACGTCCGGGCCGAACTCGCGCTTGACCTCGCCGGTGCGCAGGTCCAGGCCGGTAAAGACGCCTTTTCTCTCCTCCAGCGACCACACGAGGTCGTCGATGACCAGCAGGTCCATGGGGGACCGGTGCCCGCCGCGGTTCCGTTTGCCGCTCCACAGCGTCTTGCCCGAGTCGGCGTCCATCGCCGTCACCTTGCTCCCGTAGGCCACCAGGACAATGCCCTCGTGCAGGACCACCGACAAGCCGTTGAAGGTGGGGACGTTCGCGATGGCCCCGGCCGCCTCCGAGGCCCATTGCCGCTTGCCCGTCCGGCGGTCCAGGCACACGACTTCCTTGCCGTTGTGGAAGACGACGCGCTTGGCATCGGCGGCCAGGCTGAGCGGGGCGATCGACGCCGGCTGCTTCCACAGGCGTTCGCCCTTCTCGGCATCGATGGCGAGAAGGGGGTGCTCGGCTTCTCCCGGCTTCCAGGCCCGGGTCTTGTTCGCGTGGTTGCTGACGGTCCAGCAGACGGGGTCCTCCCACGTGAAGCGGTCCGGTTTCTTCCGCACCGGGCCGGTCTTGACGATCAGGACGCCGTCGCAGTAGAGCAGTTCCTCCGCCCCCTCGGTGCCGGAGAGGGTCCGCAGGGTCTTGCCCGTCGCCGCGTCCAGCACGGAGACCGGCGCGTCGATGCCGAGCGTCACGAACACGCGGTCGCCCACCGCCACCAGGCGGCGAGGCAGGGTGGCCGGTCCGGCCTTCAGCGGATAGAGGTGCGTGTACCAGCGGGGGATGTCGCGCTTCCACAATAACGTGCCGTTGAACGCGTCGCGACAGATGAGTTTCCAGTCGGCCGGCAGTTGGATGGAGAGCCGGGACCCTTCGTCCAAAACGTAGAAGATGCGGCCGCCGGCCGAGACCATCGCGTCCATGCTGCTGGTGTGCTCGTGGTGACGAGCCCACTTCGGGTCGGCGGTCCACTGGAGGCGCGAGCAGGGGGCGACCATTTCGTCCTGCGACACCGCGTTGCCGCTGGCGTCGTGATAGTAGTGGGTCCACTCGTCCATCTGCTCGGGCCGGGGCTTGACGGTCGTCCGCTTCCATGCCCCGCCGGTCTTGCGGCACACGGCGCCGCCGGGGGCGAGGACCCGCATCACTTCCTCTTTCGGCACATCGGCCAGGTCCTCGGCCACGACGAGGTTGACGAGGTTGTCGGCGTACGGCAGGCGCTTGCCGTCGAACCGGGCGACCGAGACGGGGCCGTAGAGGCCTTTTCGGCGGATGGCCTCGCGGGCGGCCGCCACCTTGGCCGCGTCGACCTCCAGGCCGTGGACGAGGTAGCGGTCATCGGCGCGGAGGGCGGCGGTGAGTTCGCCTTCGCCGCACCCGAGGTGCACGACCAGTCCGCCGTGCACGTCCGCCGCCTCAAGGACGCGGCCGGCCTCGTCGGGCGCCTCCCCTGTCGCCGATACGGGACACGCGACCAGGGCCAGCAGTGCCGCCGTCCAAACACACACCTGCGAAACGGCTTTTCGCCTGGACATACCCATCTCCTTTCGAAGCGTTGCGCCCGCCCATGCACAAACACGCCACGGGCGGCAGATCGAGCCGCGAACGGGGCTTCGCGCTTGGCGCGGTGGGTCCCCGCACCTGCCGCGCGAGGCGCACCTCTGGCAATTTGCAATCAAGCGCAGCAGGGACGGAGATCCGCCGCGCTGCCAAACGATCTGAAAACGCTCTAACCGTCCCCTCTGCGGCAGGCGGGAAGATTGGCCCGCCGACGGTAGACCCACCGTCCGGGAAGCACCGCTGCCGTGCGAACCGGGGGCAGGAGCGCCCGCCGGAGACGGTTATTCCGGTTTGACCTGAAGGCCTTTGATCGGCTTGCCGTCCGGCTGCGACAGGCGACAGGAGAAGCCCCAATCCCCCCCTCCTTGGGTAATCTTCATCAGGAGGACGTTCCGGCCCTTGTCCAGTTTGGCCTTGACCTTGTCCTCCCCCGGCCTGACGCCGCGGGTCACCCAATGGTCGTGAATCAGTTTGCCGTTGAGCCAGACCCTGATCCCGTCGTCGCTGCCCAAGTCCAGGCGCACCGGCTGGGCCGAGGGCGCGAGGAGGGTGGTTCTCACATAGACGCAACAGTTGCTCGTCGGTGCCTTCGGCCCGACCGCCTGACGCAGCGCGATGGTGTCCTTGCCGATGCCTTTCGTCAGCCTTTTCCACGTCACGTCCTTGTCGCCTTTCTCGGGGGGGAGGACGGCCTCGTGGAGGGCTTTGCCGGTTTTGGCCCTGGGGGCATACACGTCGGAGATCAGCCACCCGCGGACGAAGGCGTGGGCCTTGTTGATGTCGGCGAGCGTCTTGGACGCCTTCTTGGCGACCGTTTTGTTCTCGCTGTTGAGCAGTTGCTTCGCCATCGCCGTCACCTCCTCGGTGTGGCCGGTGCGGAGGTCCCAGACGAGGTTGGCGGCGGCCATTTCGGCCTCGGCCCGGAGGGCGGGATCGTCCATGTACTGCTTGAGCAGATTGAGCGATTCAAGCGTGGGGGCCGCCTGGAGGCTGCTGACGACCTGCTTCTTCTCCTGGTCGCGTTTGGCCAGGTCCATGGCCGTCTTGAGCATCTCCGTTCGCCGGTCGTCGGGCAGGTCGGCCCCCTCCAGCCCCGCGATGCGGATGTATCCGCGGAGGGCGACGAGGCGGTCCGCCTTCCGGTCGGCGCCTTTGGCCAGGCGAAGCAGGTCCTTCGCCGCCGAGGCGTTCGGCCACGCGGCCAGGGCGCGCACCGCCCGGCCGTAGAGGGCCTCGTCCCCGGAGGCCAGGGCCTTCCGCTCCAGCCCCAGGGCCGAGGCGCCGCCGGAGACGGGCCCGAGGTCAAGGAGCACGCCCTTGGTGGCCTCCGGGACCCTGCCGTAGTGGCGGGCGATGGCCTTGAAACAGGCGGCCTTGTCCTCGGCCCGGGGGACGATCTTCTTGACGGCCTCCTCTGCCCACGTCCGCTCCTTTTCATTCCGGGCGGCAAGGAGAACCTTCATGACGCCGTCCATGTGCTCGGCGGTGGCAAGGGAGGCCAGGCCGGTCCAGGCCTCTTCCCGCGTGGCCGCCTCGTCGGCCCGGGCGAGTTTCAGCAGGCCGGGCACGGCCGCAGTGGCCCCGCGGGCGATGCTGGCCTGGATGGCGGCCTTCCGGAGCCCGGGCTTGCCCAGGGCGCCGGCGAGCGCCTCGTCGATCCCCTCGGCCGTCATCCGGGCGATGGCCTCCGCCACCCGGGCGCGGAGGTCGGCCGTGTCGGCCACGTCCAGCAGGGCGGGAATCGAGTCGGCGTCGCCCACCTTGCTGACCGCCGTGACGGCGGCGTCGCGGACGCCCTTCTGGCCGCTCTTGATGAGTGTCGTCAGGGGCCCAAGGGCCGTCTTGTCGCCGCGCGTCCCGAGGGCCAGGACCAGGCCCGCCTTCCGCTTGGGCGGCAGGTCGCCGAGCAGGTCGAGCATGGCCCGGGTGAGCGGCTCACCTTTGGTGGCAGCCACGATGCCGAGGGCGCCCTTGGCCAGTTTCGGGTCATCGCCCTTGACGGCGTCGGCGATGCGGGGCGCCGCCTTGGCCGGGGCCGCCACCGCCAGCGCCCGAAGGGCGGCGATGCGGGCAGGGCTGTAGGGGCCGGCCAGGACCGTCTCGCACAGGTCGACCGCTTCCTCGCCCTGAAGGCTCTCGGCACAGGCGACCATCGCCCGCATGTGGACGGGCACGAGCAGGTCGTCCGGCTTCAGGTCGGCCAGGGCCTTGGCCGACCGGCTGCCGCCGATCTCGCCGAGCGCCCGCATGGCCGCCTCCGCCAGGTCCGGGTCCTCACTCCGTGCGAGTTTGGCGGCCAGGGGGACGGTCTCGGCGTCGCCTCGCTCGCTGAGGCTGCCGAGCAGGCCGATCCGGACCTCGTCGGGGGCGTCCTCCAGCGCCTCGCGCATGGCCGTGTCGGCCTTCTCGCACTTCAGCCGCTCCAGCACCAGGCAGGCATAATGGGAGAGGATCTTATGACCCAGCAACTTCGAGACGGCGGGGATGCACGCCTCGGTCCCGACCTGCTGGAGCATGCGGCAGGCGATGGCCTTGCCGGTCTGCGTGGCATCGGCGTCGGCGACGACGCGGATGAGCCCCTTCTCGAGCCGGCCGTACTCCTTGACCGGCGTCTCCTGGAGCAGTGTTTCGACGGCCTTTCCCGCGTTCGGTTCGTCGCCGTACTCGTACCCGGCCAGGTCCTCCCAGACGTCCCCGCAGGCCGCCTGCGTCAGAAGTGCGCCGGCCACCACGGCTATTGCGAATCGGGTGATCATGGTTTCCTATCCTTGCTTGAGTGCACAGGTTCCGGGACACCGTCCGCCGGTCACGGGGACCGGCGGTCGGATCAGATCTGCCACGGGCCGCGCCGCGGCCGGTCGACGAGCCGGTTCGCCTCCTCGTCGTCGACGAACTGCTCCTTGTCGGGGTCCCATTTCAGGTCGCGTTTCAGGCGGAAGCAGATGTTGCCGAGGTGGCATACGGTGGCCACGCGGTGGGCGTACTCAACGTCGCGGAACGGCCGCCGACGCTCGATGATGCAGTTGACGGCGTCCTGGTGCGGCGAATGAGCGCCGTTCTCGTACCAGCGGAGGCCGGGCGGCGGCACCTGCATGCCGGGGAACGGCTCGGCCCAGCCCTTTTCGCACAGGTAGCCCTGGCGGTTGCTCTTGACGATCTTCTGCCCGTTGGCAAAGATGTAGGTCAGGTACTCGTAGTCCTTGCCGTCGGGATACTTGATCTCGGTCGGCCCGGTGTGATCCATACCCAGGCCGTGCATGGCGCCGCCGAACTTGTGGCCGCCCCAGTCGGTCATCATGCCGCCGGAGTAGTCGTACCAGGTGCGGAATCCCTTGCCGCTCAGCCCGTACGCCCGGCCGCAGCGGAACGGATGGTACGGCGCCCACGGCGCCGGGCCGAGCCACAGGTCCCACTCGATCGTCTTGTCGGGAATCGGCTTGCCGGGCAGATAGCACATGCGGGGCGGGCCGCCGGGGTTGGCGTGCGCCTCCAGGATCTTGCCGTACCGACCGCTCCGGGCCGCGCAGGCCAACCGACCGTAATCCCCGATCACCCGCTGGCTGCCGCAGGAGAAGATGCGGCCGTAGGCGCGGGTCGTCTCGACCATCTTGCGTCCCTCGCGGATGGTGAGGCTGAGCGGCTTCTCGCAGAAGATGTCCTTGCCGGTCTTCATGGCGTCGATGGTGACCTGGGCGTGCCAGTGGTCCGGTGTGCCGCACATGATCATGTCGATGTCGTCGCGGGCGATCACCTCGCGATAATCGGTGTAACCGCGAAAACCCTTCCTCTCCCAGGCATGGAGGGCGCCGTACTTGACGTCGCAGACGGCGAGCAGTTCGACGCGTTTGTCGTGCATCAACGCCCCGGTGTCACGCGAGCCCCGTCCTCCCATGCCGATGCCGCCCAAGGTGATGCGCTCGCTGGCGGGCGGGGTGCCGTCCGGCGCCCCGAGGGCCTTGGACGTGATGACGGTGGGGACGGCGGCCGCTGCGGCCGCCGCCTTGAGAAACCCTCGCCGGCTGATACTCGCCTGTCCCGTGTTCATGTGGCCTCCTGTTCCGTTTCTATGGTCGCTTCACCCCGTGTCCTCACGAACCGGCCTCTCGGCCGGGAAACGCCCCACTTCCGCCGTGGCGCAAAAGTCATCTCCTCCCCCGTGGGTATGAACCGGGGGCCGTGGCAGCAGTTCCGCTCAATTCTAACCCTGTGGGGCGTCGGTTCCAGGAAATTGCCCGCCCCTGCCGAGGCAGAAGCGGCGGGAGGGCAGGCCATTCGGCCCCACCCGCCGGGAGGCGGAAAACCCGCTGGTCCGCTCAAAAATAAAGGTCGACGGGACACCTGTTGTCCGATACAATAGATTGAGACTTGGAAAGGACATCTGCTGGCCGATACAGTGGAATGAGGCCCTTGAGAGCGTGGTATATGATACCGCGTGCGTCGGGGGGAAAGGAGGACAGGTCCATGCGAACGACACGGCGCAGGGCATTCACGCTGCCGGAGTTGCTGATCGTCATCGCCATCATCGGCGTGCTGGCGGCGCTGCTGATCGTGTCGATGTCCAGCGCCTTCCGGCTCTCGGAACGGGCCGAGTGCGCCGCCAATCTGCACTACCTGCATCAGGCGATGGCGATGCGGCGGAGCGATTCGCTCCAGAGCGAGCGGCCGCCGATGAAACTCGCCCTCTGGGCCACCCGCTGGGGCGTCCTGCCGTACGTCGATTTCGACCAGGACGTGCTGATCTGCCCCGCCCAGGGCGCCACCGAGGACCTGGCTTACGACCCCGGCGAGATCGCCGAATGGGGCGAGATGGACGCCGCCGCCCAGGAAGTCCTCGAATACGAACCGTACCAGAACGTGGAGATCTCCGACCTCATCGGGATGCAGTCCTCCCACGGGTATTACGTCGAGTTCAAGGATAGTTACCGCTGCGTCAAGTTGTCGGACTCCCAGTGGCAGCGGGCCCGGGATCAGGGGCTGTTGAGCAACGCCGGCTCCGCCAACCACTTCCGCGACAAGTGGGACGAAGAGTTCAAGCCCGATAGCAGCGGCGACGTGTGGTACTGCTTCGAGGACGCCGGCGACTGGGACTTCAAGGACCTTATGGTCAAGGTTCACGATAACGGCGACGGCACGTTTTCCCTGTCGTGCTACTCCGGGTATACCATCTTCATCAACACCATCGTCAGCCTGCCCGGCAAGGAGCCCCTCCAGCCGGTGCGGTCGGGCACCGACAACCTTCAGTTGACCGTCGGCGAGGCCCAGGAGGAGGACGAGGGGACCACCGGCGGCTACGAGAGCGTCACGAGTGCCTACCAGGCCTCCACCACCGCGGACAAGAGCGAGACGTTCATGACCAACTACGGCCTGAACGCCCAGTCCGCCATCACCCAGGAGAACTCCCGCTACCTGTCGGACGAGCCCGGCCGGATCCTCCTCCTGGACTACTACAAGCCCCTGGCGGTGGCCTCCGACGGGCTGGACTGGCCTTCGCCCGGGGTCACGCCGCCCTTCGCCCGGCACCAGGGCTACGTCAACGTGCTCTTTACCGACGGGGCGGTCAAGGCCATGGAACCATGGAAGATCCACCCGGGCCTGGAGAAAAACCGGTTCCAGTACTGGGGATCCTGACACCCCCCTGCCCCGGACGGACCCCCCCCGGGGAAACGCGCGAACCCGCTTGAGCGAGGAGGCCTGTGAGCGTCGCATCACGCCGCATCCTGATCGTCGTGCTCGGCGGGCTGCTGGCCCTTGCGGCCGCGGCCCTTCCGGGCTGTTCGGAACCCGAGAGCGAGGTCGAGCACATCCGGGACCTGGAGCGGGCGGGCAACGCCGACGCCCTGGCCAAGCGGGCCATCGAGGCCGAACCCGACGCGGCTCGCCGTGCCGTCCACAGCCTGGGCCGGTTGGGGCCCAAGGCCGAGCCCGCCCTTCGGCAGACGATGGAGAAAGGAAGTCCGATTGTCCGGGCCGAGGCCGCTCTCGTCTACCCGAGGGTCGCCAAGCGAGAACAGGCCCAGGAGCCGATCTCGGCCCTCGCCCACCAGGACCCGGAGCCTCGCGTCCGGGCGGCGGCGGTGACGGCCCTGGGGCACATGCGGGCCATCGACAGCATGGACGCCATCCTGGAGGCGCTGAACGATCCGAACCTGCTGGTCCGCCGGCGGGCGGCCGATGCCGTGGCACGCATCATGGGCCGACACTACGAACTGTACCTGGACGGCCCGGAGGAGAAACGGCGCCAGGCCATTGACACCCTCCGCCAGGATTGGAACCGGGACAAGGACGTCATCCGCCGGTACTTTCTGCGCAAGGCCCAGCGCCCCGAGCAGCCGTAGGGCAGCCGTGCATCTCCCTGGCGTCGCGGCCGGCGAGCGAAACGGCCGGGGCGGAGGGGCGGGGGGCTGCGGCCGACCTTTTCGCCCGTTCCCCTTCCATCGACGCAACCGCTGAACCGTCCCTCCGCAAAATCCCCTGGCCCGTCCCCGGAGGTTCGCGTATCCTGTCATGGTGCTCAAGCGCCCCTCATTAGAAAGGAGAGCGACCCGATGCGAACCCCCGCCATGCTGACGATGCTCCTGGCCGCCGTGGCGGCGGCCTCCTCGTGCGCCACCGGCGGCGCCGGCAAGAGCGCCCCGGCGGCCGCGGCCCCCGCCGACAAGGAGGCCGGCTGGACCTCGCTCCTGCCCGGCAAGGATTTGGAAGGGTGGAAGCCCACCGGCCACGCCGTCTGGAAGGTGACGGGCGACGGCCACCTCCTCGGCACCCAGACCGACGGCCGCGGCGGCAACCTCTTTACCGAGAAGGCCTACGAGGACTTCGAACTCCGCTTCACCTACAAAGTGACGTGGCCGGCCAACAGCGGCATCTGGTTCCGCGGCAAGTACCAGTACGACATCCTGAAATACAAGAACCCCGTGGGCTACAGCGGCACGCTGTACATGCCGGGATGGCCCAAGACGTTCATCACCCGCAACCTGGAGGAGGACCTGGAGCGCCGCGACGGCTGGAACGAGGGCCAGGTCTATGCCGCCGGCGACCACCTGATGCTGTGGCTGAACGGCGCCAAGACCGGCGACTGCCGCAACGACGCCCACGCCAAGGGGCCCATCGGAGTCCAGGTCCACGGGGGCAACGGGTTCAAGGGGATGGAGATCCGTCTGAAGCGGCTCGAGATCCGGCCCATCGAACCCGGCGCCGAGCCCACCCCGCCCCTGGTGCCGAAGGCGACGAAGTAGCGCCACGCGGCGAGTAAACTCGCCGGCTAAATGTGTCGCCGCGCCGGCGGCCTCGTACCGACCTCGCCGGTCGCCCTATTTAGCCGGCGGCCTTGGCCGCCGCGCCATGCGCAACAGGGGGGTCACATGGTTCTGGCGTACCATGTCATCTTCGGCTGCTACGGCTTCTGGCTTCCGAACGATCCGCGAGGTTCGTGGTCTGATTTCGTCGGCAGTTGGGAACTGTTTCGCTTCGGCAAAGCCACGACCGTCCGTACGCGCCGCTCGTTGGCCTCGCAGCCCCACGACCAGGCCACGCGACTGACGGCGAAACGGGCGCTCAAGTTTCCGCCTGTCCGCCTGACCGGCCATCAGGCCCTGGCGGCCGCGCGCGGCTTCGATCAGGCACGCAGAGAAGGTGGCTACGCTATCTATGCGTGCTCCATCCTGCCCGAGCACGTGCACCTCGTCATCGGTCGACACGAGCGCGCGATTGGCCGAATCATGGGCCATCTGAAAGGACGGGCGACTCGGCACATGCGCCTCAACGGACTATGGAAACACGAAGGCCGGTCCCCGTGGGCCGAAAGGGGCTGGAAAGTGTTTATCGATCGCGAGGAAACGGTATTCCGTGCAATCGACTACGTATGCGAGAACCCGCACCGCGAGGGCTTACCTGCCCAGCGCTGGTCGTTCGTATCAGCCCCGGTTGTATGAACGGCACGCGGCGAGTAAACTCGCCGGCTAAATGGGCCGCCGCGCCGGCGGCCCCGTACCGCCCTCGCCGGGAAGCCCATTTAGCCGGCGGCCCCGTACCGCCCTCGCCGGGGAGCCCATTTAGCCGGCGACCCCGTACCGGCCTCGCCGGTCGCCCTATTTAGCCGGCGGCCTTGGCCGCCGCGTTCTCGCGATTCGGCCGATACGCCCGGCCTCGCCGCGGGTTGAACGCCACAGAGGCGGCTCGGCGCGTTCGGCGCTCATGTTACCGGCGTGCCGAGGGTGCCACCCGCATCCTCGCGGGTTGACATCCGGCCGAGGCGCAGTTACAGTACACACGAGGCGGGGGACAGAAAGGAGGCGGACCATGGCGGACAAACAGTATTCGCGTCGCGACTTTGTGCGGACCGGCGCTGCGGCGGCGGCCGGGGCGGCCGCAGGAATGGCCGCGTCAAACCTCTCGGCCGCGGACAAGAAGAAGATCCTCAACTACAATTCTGATATGGAGTACCGCGCCTGGGGCAAAACCGGCCTCATGGTCTCGGCGGTCTGCCTGGGCGGGCACTGGAAACGCATTGACAAGGTCGTGCCCTCCTGCAGAAAGGGCGGCGGGGGATGGCTCGGGTTCGACATTGACGATCCCGGCTTCCGGAAGAACCGCCACGACGTCGTCTCCAAGTGCATCGACCTAGGCATCAACTACATCGACGCCTGCACCATCGAAGAGGTCAAGGCCTACAGCCGGGCCCTGAAGGGCCGGCGAGACAAAATGTACCTCGGCTGCTCGTGGTACCAGAAGGAGGTACGCAACGGCAGGTACCGCACGGTCGAGAAACTGATGGAGACGCTCGACTGGGGCCTGAAGGACTCCGGCTGCGAGTACGCCGACCTCTGGCGCATCACCATGCACGAACAGTCCAGCCGGCACTCCGAGGCCGAGGTCGAGCAGATGATGCGGGCCCTGGAGAAGGCCAGGAAGCAGGGCAAGGCACGCTTCGTCGGCTTCTCCAGCCACGACCGGCCGCACATCAAGAAACTCGTCGAGCAGTACCCGGAGATCGTCGACTCCATCGTCACACCCTACACCGCCAAGACCAAGAAGATGCCCGGCGACAGCCTGTTCGACACGCTCGCCAAGCAGAAGGTGGGGTTCTTCGGCATCAAGCCGTTCTCCTCGAACCGGCTGTTCAAGGGCGACTCCACGCCGGAGAACGAGCACGCCGAACGCGACGACCAGAAGGCCCGCCTCGCCATCCGCTACATCCTCTGCAACCCGGTCATCACGGCGCCGATTCCCGGCATGATCAACACCCACCAGGTGGAGAACGTGGCCAAGGCCGTCGCCGAACGCCGAAAACTCGACACCGCCGAGGCTGCCGAACTCGAAGAGGCCATGGACGAGGCATGGGCCAACCTCGGCCCCGACTACGAGTGGCTCAAGGACTGGGAATACGTCTAATACTACAACGCGACGTCAGCCTTTTGCGCGGTGGGTCTGGAGCACCCACCGCGCTCGAGAGGGCGTTTTCGGGGCGGCGCGGCGGGTGCCGAGATTTACCCGCCGGAGGCGGGCCCGCCGCGCACGAGTTAGCGTTGTAGTACTAAACGGCAGGCAATCGGCAACAGTCGAACGGCAGAAGGTCAAACGACAAAAGGCAGCAGCATCGCACAGGTAGCCGCCGGGCTTGTCCGGCGCATCCGCTGGGGAAGAAAGGAGAGCATTATCATGTCCGACTCGAAACTGACCCGCCGGCAGTTCGGCCAGGCCGCCGCCGCTGCCGGCGTCGCGGCGGCCGCCGCTGGCACCGCCCCGGCCGCCGATACCTCCAAGATCCTGAGCCACAACCCCGACATGCTCTACCGCCGGCTCGGCAAGACGGACCTGAAGGTCTCGGCCGTCTGTCTGGGCGGCCACTGGAAACGCGTCAACGTCATGGGCCAGGACTTCGACAAGAACCGCCGCGAGGTCGTCCTGCGGTGTCTGGAGCACGGCATCAACTACGTGGACGCCTGCTGCCACCCCGAGGTCTGCGCCTACTCGAAGGCCCTCAAGGGACGGCGAGACCAGATGTACATGGCCCTCTCCTACTGCGGGCACGAGGTCCGGAACCCGAATTACCGGACGGCCGGCAAACTCATGGAGAGCCTCGACAAACTGCTCCACGATTCCCACCAGGAGTACACCGACCTGTGGCGGATCACGTGCTTCGAGCCGGGCGGCAGGCACACCTTCAACACCTCCTGCGAGATCGTGGCCGCCCTGGAGAAGGCCAAGAAGCAGGGCAAGGCCCGCCACATCGGCCTCTCCACCCATGACCGGCGATGGGCCAAGATGATGATCGAGCAGTTCCCCCAGATCGAGGTCATCCTGTTCCCCTACACCGCCAAGACGAAGCGGATACCGGAGGACAGCCTCTTCGACGCCGTCGAGCAGTGCGACGTGGGCACGTTCGGCATCAAGCCGTTCGCCTCCAACTCGATCTTCAAGGGCAACTCCGCCCCGGACAACCCCCACGCCGAGGAGGACGACCGCCGGGCCCGCCTCGTCCTGCGATTCATCCTGCGGAACAAGGCGATTACGGCCCCCATCCCCGGCCTCATCAGCAAGCACCAGGTCGACAACGTCGCCAAAGCCGTCACCGAGTACCGGAAGCACGACCTGGCGGAAGCGGAAAAGGCCGAGGTCCAACGCCTCATGGACCACGCCTGGGCCAACCTGCCCCCCGGCTACGGCTGGCTGCGGGACTGGGAATACGTGTAACGGCAGGCACTCGGCATTAGGTAACGGACAACAGCAGGGCACATTTAGCCGCCGGCCTTGCCCGGCGCGCCGTATACACGCACAAGGCTATTCCCGCCGCGATGGGGGCATCCCTGCACGACGAGTAAGGAGCGATGATGGCACGAATGCGATTGATCGCGATGCTGCTGGCAGCAGTCGCGGTGGCAGGATGCCAGGGCTCGGCCACGGAGGATGCGCCGCCGCCCCCCGTCGACCCGGTGAAAACGAACCCCGGCCCCGCGAAAGGGAATCCCGGCCCCGCGAAGGCAAACCCCGGCCCGGCCGGCGCCACCTCGGCCGAAGGCAGCACCGAGGAACCCTTACGCCTCGACAGCGCCGAGGCGGCGGCCCTGCTCGGCATTGACGACGACCTGCCGAAGATCGTCCTCGAGGCCGATCCCAGCCAACGCGCCGACAACTCCCGGTGCCTCGTCTGCCACGACAACTTCACCAAGGAGGAACTCTCCATCATCCACGCGGCCTACGGCGTAGGGTGCGAGAAATGCCACGGCTCCTCCAACGCTCACTGCTCCGACGAGAACAACATCACCCCGCCCGACGTCATGTTCCCCCGCGACAGCATCGTCAAGGCGTGCATGGAGTGCCACCCCGCCGAGAAACTCTCCAACAAGGAGCACCACTGGGACGTCTTCGCGCCGAAGAAAGGGAAGCCGAAGAAGGTGTGCACCGACTGCCACGGCAACCACCGCATCGCCACTCGTGACGTCCGGTGGAACAAGAAGACCGGCAAACTCATCAAGGGCGGGTGGATGGAGGAAGGCGGGAAGTAACGCCCGCCCCCGGCCGAACCATCCGCGCGGAGCGGACCCCGGAGACCCGCCGCCGACATTTGGCTTTACTCTTCCGGCACCTCGACCCACGTGCCGGACTTCGCGCTCGCCAGCACGGCGTCGCACACCTTCTGGGTCTCCAGGGCCTCTCGGAACGTCGGCGAGCAGGCCTCGCCCTTCTCAGCCGCGGTGAGGAACTCGGCCACCTGGTGGACGAACGTCTCGCCGTAGCCGACCGTCAGGCCCGGCACCCAGTAGTGATCCATGTAGGGATGCTCGCCGCCGGGGTCGGTGATGTGGACCTTCCGCCAGCCGCGCACCCGCTCCTCGTCGCGGTGATCGAAATACCACAGCCACTGCGTATCGTGCAGGTTCCACCAGATGGACGCGTGCTCGCCGTTGATCTCAAAGGTATACAGCGACTTGTGGCCGCGCGCATAGCGGGTGGACTCGAAGTTGCCGAGCGACCCATTGTCGAACCGGCAGAAGAAGGTGCAGGCGTCGTCGATGCCGACCTCCTCCACCTTGCCGGTCTCGGCGTGCTGGCGCTGCTTGATGAACGTCTCGGTCATGGCGTTGACGGCGGAGATGCGTCCGTTCTGCCACATGGCGGTGTCGATGCAGTGGGCCAGCAGGTCGCCCGTGACGCCGCTGCCGGCGGCCTTGACGTCGAGGCGCCAAGTGGCCATGCCGCCCTGCGGCACGTCGGCCGAGATGGTCCAGTCCTGGAGGAAGTTGGCCCGGTAATGGAAGATGCGGCCGAGTTTGCCTTCCTCGATGAGGCGCTTGGCCAGGGCCACGGCGGGCACGCGGCGATAGTTGAACGAGACCATGTTCGCCACGCCCGCCTTCTCCACCGCCTCGACCATGGTGCGGGCCTGGTCGGCATCGAGGGCCAGCGGCTTCTCGCAGACGATCATCTTGCCGGCCTCGGCCGCCGCCATCGCCACCTCGGCGTGGACGTTGTTCGGCACGCAGATGTCGACGATGTCGATGGCGTCGTCGTCGATGACCTCGCGCCAGTCCGTGACGAACGATTCGAAGCCCCAGGTGTCGGCGAACGACTTGGCCTCGTCCGCCTCCAGGCCACACGCCACCTTCAGCACGGGGTCGTAAGGGATGTCGAAAAAATTCTTCACCCGACAATAGGCGTTGGCGTGCGCCCGCCCCATGAACCCGTACCCGATGATGCCGACGTTCAGTGGCTTGGTCATTGTGCGTGCTCCTGATGCTTGCGATTCACGTGTCACTGCAAACGCGCCGGCCAAGGCCGGCGGCTAAATGTAGCGCGCGACGCGGTGTTGCCGTTCGCCGTTGTTGCCGTTCGCCGTTGTTGCCGTTCGCCTATTGCCGATTACCTAATGCCTGCCGTCCTACGCCCACCCGTGGGCGTCGCGGACGGCGACCATCGCGCCGAGGATCTCGTTCCACGTCTCGGGCTGCATCATCACCTCGTTGCGGAACATGCACCCGTCCCAGCACACATGCTGGAATGCCCTGGTCACCTGGCCGTCCTCGTCGCGCATCCAGAAGCCGGCGTGGTGGGGGATGTCGAGTTTGCCGTTCGGATCATTCGGCAGGCAGTGCCGGCCCGTCTTGTCGTGCGACCCGGAGCCGTGCACCGTGGCGTCGTTCTGGGCGATGTGCATGTCGATGGTCCAGGGGCGGAGGGCCTCGGTCAGGGTCCGAAGGCCGGCGTCGATCGTCTCGCGGTCGGACAGGTCGGCGTCGCGGTCGAGGATGGCGTCCTCCGGCGCGTTGTAGCCCAAGAGGTACAGAAGGGTGTGGGCCATGTCGGCCTGGAACCCGAGCACGTCGGGCCGGCCGACCCGCTCCAGCAGGTCGAGCATCGTTTCCCAGGAGTGCATGCCGCCCCAGCAGATTTCGCCCTCGGCGGCGAGACGTTCGCCGTGGTCCTCGGCCATACGGGCGCCCTGGCGGAAGGTCTCGGCAATGCGTTTCTGGTTGCCGTCCGGGTCCTCGGCCCACGTGGCAGGGTCGCCGGCGGAGTCGATCCGCACGACGCCGTACGGCCGGATGCCGAGTTCACGGAGCGTCCGGGCGATGCCCAGGCCCTTTTCGAGTTGGCCGAGCCACTGCTTCCGCTCGCTCTCGGTGCCCATGGCGCTGCCGCCGCCGGTGGGCGGCCAGACGGGCGCCACGACCGACCCGATGACCAGGTCCCTGTCGGCCACCTTGTCGGCGAGGGCCTTGAGGTCGTCGCCCGTGGCGTCGATGTCCACGTGCGGCGCGAACAGGAACAGGTCCACGCCGTCGAACCGCACGCCGTCGACCTCGGCCCCGGCCGTCAGGTCGAGCATGGTGTCGAGGTCGATGGGCGGCTCGCCGCCGTCGCCCTTGCCGACCACGCCGGGCCAGGCCGCGTTGTGGAGTTTCGGGGAGGTGTGGGGATGATCGCTCATGGTCGCCGCGTCCTTTCGCGCTGAACGTGCGCCGGCAAGACACGCGCCGGGCAAGCCCGGCGGCTCAATGTGGATGTCATTGCCTGATGCCGAATCCCGGTTGCCGAGGGCCTATTAGGTCGCGTCGCCGATTTCCGGGGCGTCGGGGTTGACGTCCGGCCCGAAGTACCGCAGGACGACGAGCGGTTCGCTGTCGGAGGTGTTCTCGTACTCGACGCCGGCCCTGGCGGCCGATTCGGTCACGAAGACCTCGTCCTCCGTCAGGTCGTGGAAGCGGATGAGTGTCGGGCACGCGAGCCGCAGGCCGCCCACCCGTCCCTCGCCCTGCGTGGTGATGAGGCAATAGGCGCCGCCATCGGGCACCGTGACCTTGACGCCCGGGTCGAGGGTCAGTTCCTTGGCGGTCACGCACTGCCAGCCGTTCACCTTGCCGTAGCAGATCCACCGGTCCACGTAGCCCTCGGAGGCGGTGTCGGCCACGGGCACCGGCTCCAGGTAGTGGTTGGCCTTGAAGTTCGGGTCGGTGTTCTGTTCCCAGTCGAGTTGCTCGACGAGGTAATCCAGGTCGTTATGCTTCTCGGTCGGCACGTCCTTGACGAGGAGCGACCAGGGGACCTCCCGTCCCTCGACGAGGCTCTGGTACATGCCGAAGACGTCGCTTCCCCACTGCGGCTCGTAGGTGCAGAGGGAGCCGGGGGCATGCAGGACGCACGGCGGGACGAACCACCCGGTGCCCACCTTCAGCCGGTACGCCGGCGCCAGGTCCAGGATGCCGTTGTCGCCCTTGTTCCAGTCCTCCAGGCACTTGCGGACCTGGGCCTTCGTCGTGCCCGGGCACAGCCCGAAGAACGTGTACGGGAAGCGGTTGCCCACGTTGTTCTGCTGGGGCGGAAAGTAGTACGACTCCGGCTTGCCGTCCTGGTTTACCCGTTTGGCCTGCTCCTGGTTCTGGTGCATGTGGTGCGGGATGGGGCCCATGTTATCGAAGAACTTCGAGTAAACGGGCCAGCGTTTGTATTTCTCCCAGATGGCCTCGCCGACGATCGCGGCGCCCATCTCCTCGACGGCGTCGCGGAGGAGAACCCGCTCGCCCTCGTGGACGACGTAGGAGAGGCCCTCGTCGGGGACGCGGCCCTCGTTGGCGGCCTCGGTGGTCGAGCCGAACCAGCGTTCGTCGATGCCGCCGCGGTCCAGGCCGTAGGCGTACAGGTCGTCCGGGTGGAGTTTCAGCCGCTTCCCCGGATGCAGGAACGACCGGGGCACCCAGTTGGGCGCCAGGCGGAGGCATCCGCCGCCGGCCTCCAGGGCGGCCTCGAGCATCGGCCGGGCGTTCTCGCCGAGCGTCTTCAGCTCCTTGACGGTTTTCGGTGCCATGGACGGACCCTCTCCTTGGTTCGGCGTGCGCCAGTGTTCCTCGCGGTCACGGCTCGGACCTACGCCTCGAGGACCTCGATCTTGCTCATGTCGCCGACGCCGAGGCCCTCCTTGGCGGCGGTGGTGATGCTGACCGCGCTGCCAGTCTTCTCGAGCGACGGCATCTTCTGCTCGGCGCGCCAGGCGTCGAGCATCTTCATGCCGACCGTGTCCATCGCCACCGGGTCGAGGCCGGCCATGATGGCCTTTTCATCGTAGGTGTGGCGCGGCTGGGCCGCGGGCCCCTTGTTCCCCACCGGCCGGAGGGCGTCGGCCACGATGAGCCGGGTCTTCTTGCGGACGACCGGCAGGGCGTTGACCGCGGCGATGAAGGGGTCGCACACGCCGCCGTGGGCCTTTCGCTCGCCCCGGCCGCCGTGGGCCGCGCCCGGATTGTGGAACGACCCGTAGTGGTTCTTCAGCGAGAACGTCACGCCCGCGAGGACGTGCGTCTTCAGAATGGGCACGTTCACCAGGGCGGTGATCTTGCGGGTGAGGATCTTTGCCAGCCGGCCCTTGCAGGTGTGGATATCGACCGGCTCCTCCTCCCAGTCTCCGTTTACGCCCCTGTACAGGACGCCGTCAATCTTGCCGACCTTGTACCCGCTCTTCTCCATGTGTTTATCCTCGCGGTCCCAGACGATGATTTTCTCGGGGGGCACGCCGGCCATGCGGACGCCCTCCACCACCGCCGCCGTCACGCACGGGTGCGTGCACGCGCCGACGCCGAACAGGCAGTTGATCTTGACGCCGACCGTGTCGTCGGGCTTGATGTAGGTCTTCCAAGCGGCCTCGGGGCTGGACTTGCCCGCCAGTTTCATCACCACCGCGTGGACCATCTCGCGGGCGACCTTCGGGTCCGGCTTCTTGTCGCGGACGGCCGTCTCGCGGACGGCCTTGACGACGACCGCCTTGCCGCCCGCCCCGCCCTGGGCGAAGACCTGCCGACCGAGGGTGGCGGCCCCGATGCCCGCGGCGGCGGTCCGACCCATGAACTGCCTTCTGTCCAGTGTCTGGCTCATCATCGTCTCCTTTGCATTGCCCCCTGTATGGTTTGACACGTCCCTGTACCCGGCACCCTGGCCGCCGCACAACGCGCCGGACAAGTCCGGCGGCTAATTGTTCTTGCCATTGCCTCTTGCCGAATCCCTGTTGCCTAATGCCGATTGCAGGTTGTTACTTGTGGCCGGCCATCTTCTTGAGGAACGCTAGGCCCTCGCGTGCCAGGCCGTCGGCCGAATCGTATATCGGGCGCCAGATGCTCGCCGCCGCGCACAGGTCCAGGATGCCGATGGCGAAACTCTCAATGGTGACCCACTTATCGTACCCGAGGTCCCGCAGGGCCGCAAAGGCCTCTTCCCACGCCACCTGGCCGGTGCCGGGCACGCCCCGGTCGCTCTCGCTGGCGTGGAAGTGCCCGAGGTGCTTCTTGCCCACCTTCCGGATGGCCGCGCCGGTGTCCTTCTCCTCGATGTTGGCGTGGAAGGTATCGACCTGGACAGTCAGGTACGGGCTGCCGACCCGCTCGACCATCGCCAGCGCCTGGTCCACCGTGTTGATGACGTAGGTCTCGAAGCGATTCAGCGGTTCGATGGCGAGGGGGATATCCGCCTGCTCGGCGTGGTCGGCGGCGGCCGAGAGGCACTCGGCGCACCACGTCAACTCCTCGTCGGTGGGCCCCTTGCCGGTCATGTACCCGCAGGGGGCGTAGAGCGGTCCGGCAACCGCCTCGCCGCCCATCTCGCCGGTCAGGTCGACCATCCGCTTGAGGCGTGCGACAGCCCGTTTGCGTTCCTCGGCGTCCGGGCTGCACGGGTTGGAGCCCTCCATCATGACGCAGCAGGCGGTCATGCCCACGCCGGCCTTCTCCAGCGCCTGGCGCGTGGCCGGCGCATCCAGCAGGCTCAGGTCGTTGAACGGAATCTCGACGCCGTCGTAGCCGAAGTCGGCCACCTTGGGGATGAGGTCGATCTTCTCCTTCGTAAACGCTGCCGTGTACACCAGGAGATTGAGGCCGAATCGCACGTTCAAGGGCGTATCTCCTTTCGGTTCGGTGGACGCCGGCCGGCAGCCGACCAGGCCGGCAGCCGTGGCGCCGGCGGCCGTGGCTCCAAGAAACCCCCGCCGCGTCAGTCCCGAGTTTGCCATCGCCCTTCCTCCGATAGATAGGCCGGGGCTGGGCGCCGCGACGCCTCGCCCGCCGCGGCCACTGAAGCGTTGAACCAGTGTAGGGGGGCGGCGGTTCCGGGTCAAGTGTAACGCCGGGTGATGGGCACCGAGCCGGCCGCTATTTTCGGCCGCCACGGCGGCGGCCGGTTTCAGCCGCGGGGCTGACCCTTGACGCCCGGCGTCGGCCACGTAGGATAGAAACCGCTCGTCGGACATGTATTGCACCTGCCTGCGCGAGGGAACCATGAAACGACCGTCCCTGCTCCTGCTCGCCGCCGCCCTGGCCGCCGCCTGCGTCCTGCCCGTCCGGGCCGAGGTCCGGTTCAAAAAGGTCGTCCTCGACGAGACCTTCCGCAGCGAAGGCGTCGCGGTTGGCGACGTGAATCACGACGGCAAACTCGACGTTCTGGCCGGCGACGTCTGGTTCGCCGCCCCCGACTGGACCGTGCACGAGGTCCGGAAGCCCGCCGCCTACGACCCGGACAAGGGCTACAGCCGGTGCTTCCAGAACTTCGCCGACGACGTCAACGGCGACGGGTGGATCGACTCCATCATCGTCGCCTGGCCCGGCAAGGCGTGTCACTGGTACGAGAACCCGCAGAACAAGCCCGGCCACTGGAAGGAGCGGCTCGTCACCCGGAGCGCGGGCAACGAGACGAGCGTCTTCGTGGACCTCCTCGGCACGGGGCGGAAGGGCCTCCTCGCCGCCTTCTGCCCGGACAAGGTCATGGCCTGGTGGACGCCGGCGGACGACGCCTCCGCCGCGTGGCGGAGGCACGCCATCAGCAAGAATGGCGCGCCCGGCACGCACCAGTACAGCCACGGGCTGGGCGTCGGCGACCTCAACGGCGACGGCCGACGCGACGTCCTCATCCGCTCCGGATGGTGGGAAGCGCCCAAGGACCCGTCCAAAACGCCCTGGACCTTTCACAAGGCCGACCTCGGCCCCAAGTGCGCCGACCTCCTCGTCTGGGACGTGGACGGCGACGGCGACCGGGACGTGATCTCCACCTCGGCCCACGCCTACGGCATGTGGATGCACGAGCAGGTCCAAGAGGGCGACCGCATCGCCTTCCGCCGGCACGAGTTCTTCAAGCAATTCAGCCAGACCCACGCCGTGCGCCTCGCGGACGTCAACGGCGACGGACTGATGGACCTGGTGACCGGCAAACGCTACCACGCCCACAACGGCCGCGACCCCGGCGGAGACGAGCCGGCCGTCCTCTACTGGTTCGAACTGACGCGGCCGGCCAAGGGCCGGTGGCAGTACGTGCCGCACAAGATTGACGACGACTCCGGCGTCGGCACACAGTTCACCGTATGCGATATGAACGGCGACGGGAAGCCGGACATCGTCACCTCGAACAAGAAGGGCGTGCACGTGTTCGTGCAGCAGTAACCGCCGGGCCGGCAATGGCCGCACGCCTCCCAGGAAGGGAGCGCCCCGTGAACCGCCGCCGTTTCCTGACGACCGCCTCCGGCGCCGCGATCGGCGCCCTGGCTGCCGGATGTTCCGCTGTCTCCCTGCCGCGCCCGGCCCGTGCCGGCACGACGCCACGCAGGCGCCCGCCCAACGTCGTCCTGGTCATCACCGACGACCAGGGGTACTACGACCTCTCGTGCCACGGCAACCCGGTGCTCGAGACGCCGAACCTGGACCGTCTGCACGGCGAGTCGACGCGGCTGACGGACTTCCACGTGGACCCGACGTGCGCGCCGACGCGGTCGGCCCTGATGACCGGCCGGTACTCTTCGCGGGTGGGCGTCTGGCACACCATCATCGGCCGGCACCTCCTGGCCGAGGACGAGACCACCATGGCCGACGTCTTCCGCCGCGCCGACTACGCGACGGCGATCTTCGGCAAGTGGCACCTGGGGGATAACTACCCGTTCCGCCCGCAGGATCGCGGGTTCGGCGACGTGCTCATCCACGGCGGCGGGGGCGTCGGACAGGCACTCGACTACTGGGGCAACGATTACTTCGACGACACCTACTTCCACAACGGCCGCCCCGAGAAGTTTTCGGGCTACTGCACCGACGTCTGGTTCCGCGAGGCCATGACGTGGATCGAGGCCCACCGCGACCGACCGTTCTTCTGCTATCTCTCGACCAACGCCCCCCACAGCCCGTTCAACGTGGCCGATAAATACTGGAAACCGTTCGCCGAGAAGGGCGTCCCGGAAAGACGGGCCCGCTTCTACGGCATGATCGCCAACATCGACGAGAACATGAAACGCCTGGAGGCGCACCTGCGCCGGCTCGGCCTCGCCGAGAACACCCTCCTCCTGTTCACAACCGACAACGGCACGAGCGCGGGGATGCAGGGGCCGATGCGCGGGCACAAGGGCTCCGAGTACGACGGGGGGCATCGGGTGCCATGCTTCATCCGCTGGCCGGCCGGCCTCGAGGCCCGCGGCGACGTGGACGCCCTCACCGCCCACGTGGACATTCTGCCGACGCTGGTGGACCTGTGCGGCCTGCCGACGCCGAAGGGCGTGGCCTTCGACGGGACGAGCCTGGCGCCCCTGCTCCGCGGCGAGGGCGGCTGGCCCGACCGCACCCTCTTCGTCCACTCCCAGCGCATCGACCATCCCAGGAAATGGCGCCGCTGCGCCGTCATGACCGACCGCTGGCGGCTCGTAAACGGCAAACAACTGTTCGACATGCGTGCCGACCCCGGCCAGAAGAAGGACGTGGCCAACGAGCATCCCGACGTGGTCCGGCGGCTCCGCGCCGCCTACGAGGCGTGGTGGGAGGACATCGACGAGCGGTTCGACGAGTACGCACGCATCGTCCTCGGCTCGGAACACGAGAACCCCTCGCACCTGGTGGCCCACGACTGGCACCCGACCGACGGGCCGTGCCCGTGGAGCCAGGGTCACGTGCGCAGAAAGAATCTCTACGCCAACGGATGGTGGGCGGTCCGCGTCGCCCGTGCCGGCACGTACCGCATCACGCTACGGCGTGCGCCGAAGCAGGCGGGCATGGCGCTGGGTGCCGACGAGGCGCGCCTGAAGGTCGGCAAGGTGGACGAGACGAGGCCGACCGAACCGGGTGCGAAGGCGGTTGCCCTCGAGATGGATCTTCCGGCCGGCCCCGCCCGCCTCCAGACCTGGCTGACCAATACGAAGACGGGCAAAACCCGCGGTGCGTACGACCTTACGGTCGAACGGCTTTCTTGAGGCCGGTAAACCCAATGGCCGGGTTGGACGAGGAGGTCATCCCCGACAGCGATGAACGGTTTGATGTCCCCCCCCTGAAAACGTTACCAATGCCTTGCTCCGGTTCAGGCGACCAGCCGGAAGTGGGCCAGCGACTCCCGGGGCCGACGGAGTGTGCCATTGAGATGCCGCGACAGGTTATGCGACAGCACCTTCGTCCAACGCCGCGCTTCGTAGTGCCGACGGCTGCGGCAGCGGGTCCGGTCGGCGTGGAACTGCTGGACGAACAGGCCGATGCGGCGCTCGACCTGCCCGCGCCACGGCTTCAGCAGCGCCGTCTCCACGGCGGTGTTTTGCACCGTCCAGTTGGAGCGGTCGGCCGCCGTCACGGTGACGCCCTTGCGCGCCCGGACGCCGGCCTCGGCCAGGGCGTCGTCCAGGGCGGCATAGACGGTGATGACCAGGTCCTCCAGGTCGAACTGCTCCTCGGTCCTCGGCATGGCTTTCTCCCTCCCCAGGGGTCCCATGCCGAATACATCGGCCGGCCGCTGGCGCAACTTCAGCAGCCGCAATCACTTACGAATCCTTAAACCGGAGCAAGGCCTCTTGTTGTTCATCATGTTGCGCGGCGGGTGGGGAGGGCCGCCGCGCCGGCCTCACCCGCGCGAGAACGGGCCCCGCAGCGGCGGGGGCGGCCGACTGCCGCGCCGGCTGGCGCTCTCGAACGTCTCCCGGCCGCTGACCCCCACGAACCGCCACTGCCCCGACGCATCCGGCTGAAACCACAGGTAGAAATCCAGGGTCCGCTGCTCCAGGCGGAGGCGGACCTCGGCCATGGCGACGGCCTCCTTCCGCTCGGTCCGGAGAATCTGGAGGGCCTGCAACTGGCGCCCCACCGGATCGCCCGCGCCGGCGAACAGACCCGTCAGCCGCCGGCGGAACAGGTCGGCGCCGGCCTCGTGCTGGGGGGAATCCGGGGAGATTTGTGCAAAGACCTCCGTCCACCGGCGGGCGAGAATCTGGTCCGCGATCGCGTGCGCACGCGTCTTGAGCGACGCGAGCGTCCGGTGCTCGCCGTACCACTGCCAGGCGTGATAGCCACCGGCCGCCAGGGCCAGCCCCGCGCCCAGCGCCAGGCCCGTCATCGCTAGCCGCGTGCCCGTCAGCACGCCGCGCGACCGACGAATCCGCCGAAGCGCCGCCAGACTCAGCCCGGCCGCCAGCACCGGCACGGCCACCAGCAGCGGGGCCAGGAACGCCGAGACGCCCAAGGCACCCAGCACCACGCCGAGAATCGCCAGCACGCTGACGGCGGCGTACTCGCGGTCGATGGCGCGGTCGAGGTCGGTCTCGTCGAGCGGACGTTCGTCCATGGTGGTTTACTCGCCGGGATGTCCGCGCCGATCACGCAGGTGCCACGGTTTGCTTGTCAAAGCGTGTTCTCCAATTGTGGGGCACGGATTGGCAAGCAATCCGTGGCACCCGGTACTTCGGGCGGCGAGTCTCCGTACCCGCCGCGCGGCAAACGACCCGTCACACCCGCTTCGCCACCACCGCCGTCCGGTCGTCGCGGAAGTGCCCCGTCGGGCTGACCGAATCGGTCAGGTCGCGAAGGGCGTCGGTCACGGACCGGGCCGGGCTGCCCAAATGGTCCCGCACGGACTGCTCCACGGCATCGAACCCCAGTTCCTTGCCATCGGCCGTTTCACATTCGAAGATGCCGTCGGAGATCAACAGAAAGGCATCGCCGGGAGCAAGGCGCTTCGAGTCGGAGGCCTCGAAGGTGGCGTCGGCCAGCACGCCGAGCGGGAGCCCGGTGGCTGCGAAGCGTTCGGCCGACCCGTCGGCCCGCGCGAGCAGCATCGGCCCCTGGCCGGCGCTGGCGAAGACGGCGGTGCCGGCGGCATCGTCGAGCACGACCAGGGCCAGGGTGACGAATCGGCCGGCCTCGACGTCGGCGGCCAGGAGGCGGTTGGCGTCGCCCAGGACGCATCCCGGACAGGTATCCCGCAAGGCCAGGGCCCGGACCAGGGCCCGGATTTCGGCCGCCAGCAGGGCCGGCCCCACCCCGTGGCCGACGGCGTCGCCGAGCATCATGCCGATCCGCCCGTCGCCCCAGGCGAACAGGTCGTAGAAGTCGCCGCCGGCG
>Ga0180433_10001817_pt1 | contig 34785 bp, 30 predicted proteins | sample SS_ome_8_FD_132980 | JGI IMG/M metagenome (GOLD analysis project Ga0180433, IMG submission 132980) | Hypersaline lake sediment archaeal communities from the Salton Sea, California, USA - SS_1_D_1 metaG | ecosystem: Environmental > Aquatic > Non-marine Saline and Alkaline > Hypersaline >...
GGATTCTCGTGATATTGTTCTGACAACACGCTGAATGTTTTTAGCGATTGATTCATACTCGTTCCTCCTGCATGCTTTTATATTCCACACTTTCGTCCGCTTCGGAAACCATAAGATATCCTTGATTTGGGCGCATTTTGACGGCAAATTCATGACGGGAGATCTGTTCGCCGAGCTTCCATGGACGGTGATAAGCAAGAAGCGTCTCTTCGACGCCTAAAATATCAGGGGCGGCGATGAAAAACGGAAGTTCAGCGATGACGTATTCAACAGCCAGCTCCAGCATGGCGGCGCTGACCTCCTGGACATCCATCCGAATGCCCCGGGCCCGTCCGAGGATCGCCGCATGCGACATCTCCAGGCAGGCTTTGCGGAAATGCGGCTGGTCAAAAAAGGCGTCTTCGACTTCCATCCGCAAACGCTGGTATGCGGTCTGGTTCGCGAAATCGGAAAATGTATGAATGGCCTCGGGGTTGCCGCCATGCGCTTCCAACGCCTTTTCAGCGAATCTCCGGTTCCGTGAGACTTCTTTCCTGACTTTCCGTTCGGCCTTCCCATTCGGGGTGCCGAGCGCTTCGAGAAGGTTGGCTGCTTCCTTTCCGGCTAAAAGCACGGATACATGTTGAAATTCACGGACGGCCCAGCCGATAAGCCGATGAATGTAATCTTCGGAAAATCGGCTGTTAAACGGGCTGATGCCAATGAGAACATGGCGTCTGCGTTTTAGTATTTCATTGCAGTTTCGGGTAAGAGTTTCAGTTTTGAATGGCCGGTGTTTGCTCTCCATTGTAAGCTCTGTCATTGATTTCCTCCTTAACGGACATAGAATGACTTCTTTTGCAATCAATGATGGGATACGTGCGGTTTATCGAGCTGGGAATAGGCTGGTCTCAACTTCACGATGAATCGAGAAGAATAAGCGATGGTGCGGGTCATGATGAAGGGGTATCACATTTGTTCAATAGTTAAAGCAGGGCAAGAGTTTGAGCTCAAAATCAGGCAAGGTACAGCATAAAAGTTTACTAGTAAACAATAGTCATTTTATCCCTATCTTTTCCAGTTGTCAACACAAATCAAATTCAAAATATGAAAATATTCGTAACGTTTTTTGTGAATCTGAGGAATTTTGATCAGAAGGAACCTTTTTTTAAGGCATTTTTCGAGTGAAGAAACCCGATAAGTAAAAAGTTTGTAAAAACTTTAAAGCTGCAGTAAGAAATGTTTGTTGACATTGATAAAGGAGTCATCTACAATTAATATTGTTAACCGGTGAACGATATTGAAGGAATTGTTAACGAATAAACAAAAACAAGGCAGGCGGTTTGACATGAGACCAATGAAATTAAATGCTTCTTTCATTATGTATTTTGTGTGTATCAGCGCCTTTTTCGCATCGTTGAATCAAAATATTTATTCACCCATCATTCCGTTAATCAGAGATTCGTTTCACGTTTCCGTATCGATGGTCAACCTGTCCGTCTCGCTGTTCATCTTCATTACAGCTGTGATGCAGATCATTGTCGGCTCAATTGTCGACTTTAAAGGATCGAGGTTTGTGATGATGGCGAGCATGATCGTAACGGTCATTGCTACAATCGGCTGCGCCGTCGCAAGGGATTTTGGACTGTTTCTTTTTTTTAGGGTGCTGCAGGCTTTAGGGACGGCAGCGCTTCCATTAATTGCGGCAACCACAATCGGATCTCTGTTCCAGGGAACGAAGCGGGGCAGTGCGATGGGGACTTATCAAATGCTGCTTTCCCTTGCACCGGCAGCGGCGCCTATTCTCGGCGGTTTTATCGGGGAGCGCTATAATTATCCAGGAATTTTTTGGTTTTTGACAGTCTTGTCTGTTCTTTTGCTTTTCGGAAATGCGTTTTGCTTTCCGCAGAGCCATGCGGAGAAAAAGACCAATCTCAGCGCCGGCAGCCTGTTGTCGCATTATAAGGATATTTTCAAAAACAGGACGGGAAATGCCGTTTTGATATTAAGCTATCTTCTTTTCTTTATTTATTTTTCAGTGATCGTATATTTGCCGATTTTGCTGACTGATCATTATCACCTTGATCTGCAGATCGTCGGCTTGCTGTATTTGCCGATAGCGGTCAGTACGGTTGCCGGCAGCGTGCTGTTTAAGTGGATACAAAAGAGGTTGTCGCTCGGACGCCTGTTTCTGATCGGCAATCTGACCGCCGCGGCCAGCGTCGTCTGTTTTGGCTTTACCCACTCGTTTTCACTTTTCGCGTTGTCGGCGGCCCTCGTTCTTTTCGGCGTCACGATGGGGCTGATCCCGCCGCTGTTCTCTACGATGATGGCAAATGAATTTGATGAGAACCGCGGCAGTGCGATGGGCATGTTTAATTTTATCAGGTATACGGGAATGGCCTGCGGTCCTGTTCTATCAGGCGTGTTATTAGGAATGTCATCTTCTGTTTTCGTTTTCGGCTGTTTCGGCATCGTCTATGCCGCGGCCGCCCTTTTGATGATCGCGATCATGCGGAAAGCAGCTCAGACAAAGACGCTGCAAGAACCAAACAAAAAAGCTGCCAGGTCTTAAAGCCGGGCAGCTTTTTTAATTACAGATCCGTTCTCCACATTTCTTCTTTCACTTGTCTTTTCTCAGACACAAAGGCGAACATCGTCAGCGTCAGTCCGCACATGGTCATAAGCGCACCGCCTGTGGCAAGGTATGTGTAGGACTCTGATGCATGAAGAATGAGTCCGCCGATCCATGCGCCGAGCGCGTTGGCCAAGTTAAATGCAGCGATGCTGACAGAGGTGGCGATCGTTGTTCCGTGTTCAGACGCAGCCACGACCTTTGTTTGCAAAAGGGGCACCGTTCCGAAAGCGCCGGCTCCGAATAAAAACGTCACGATGATGGCACCGGCAGGGTGTCCGCTGACAAAAGGGAAGGCCGCAAGGATCGCCATGAGCGCGATCATCACGCCGATCATGGAGCGGGTTAACAGGTGAAACGGCACCTTTCCGGCGTAGAAATTGCCGACGACTCCGCCAAATCCGTAGGCGAAAAGGGCGGCTGTAATGCCGAGGCTGCCAAAACCGGCAGAATGCCGCAGCATCGGTTCAATAAACGTGTAGGCGATGAATACACCTGAATAGCCGAAAATTGTGATAGCAAAAGAGAAAAGAACTTGTTTATTTTTAAACACATCCCATTCATGGATCAATTTAGGGACGACTTTCGGTTTTCTGTGCGGCACCGTCAGCCAAATGCCGGCGAGGCCGATCAATCCGAGGAATGCGATCATCAGAAAAACGATCCGCCAGTTGAAAAGGTCGCCTAAATAAGAACCGAACGGAACGCCGAGCATCAGGGCGATGGTCAAGCCGCCGTTCATTGAAGCGGCAGCGGCGGCCCGCTTTTCGGGCGGTACCATTTCGCTGACGAACACCATCGTCGTTGCAAAAAATGCGCCATGAATGGAAGCGGATAGGATTCTTGAGATCAACAAAACGGTGAAGTTCGGCGCCAGGAAACTGATCGCATTCGACAGTACAAACACACTCATCAAGCCGATCAACACCGGTTTTCGCGGCATTTTGACCGACAATATGGTGACGATCGGCCCCGTCAGACAAACACTTCCCGCATATGCCGTTACCAATAAGCCGGTAGATGAAATCGGAACAGAGAGATCCTTTGAAATGGAAGTCAATATACCCATAACGACGTACTCTGTAAAGCCGATAGAAAATGTGCAAATCATAAAAATTGCGATGATCAGTTTGACTGGTGCGTGCAGTGTTTTATTCATCCTGACCCCTCCTTTTAAAAAACATGAGTTTATATATTAAAAGATTAAAAGCCGATTTTCAACCGTTTGTTGTGGATCAATATGTTCCCAAAACGGTTAGCCGGCGGGACAAAAAGCGTCATCATCATGATGCCAGCGCTTTCTTAAAATCTGACATTTTATTTTCAAAGGTTAAAACATTCCACATTCCTGCCCCCCTACGGCTGCCTGCTGTTGGGGGTTTTTTATTTATAGACCGATTGAAACAGCTCTATCATAAAATGGCTTCTGAAAAAAGCGCTTACAAAACAAAACAAAATATGTTACTCTTTAAACAAACATATTCAAAAATAAACAAACAAAAACGGAGTGATACGTATGGTGGAATATTTATGGTCAGAAACTGAGGCTGCATCGCTGCGTCCGGGTCTTGACGAACTCGTCTACCGTTCCAACCTGATCGGCTCTGACCGATCGGTCTGCAACTGGGGCGGGGGAAACACATCGATGAAAACGACGGAAAAGGATTTCAGGGGCAGGGACATCGAGGTGATGTGGGTGAAAGGCAGCGGCTCGGACTTGGCGACGATGTCAGCGGGCCAATTTACCGGGCTGAGGCTCGATGATATTCGTCCGCTGATGGAACGGAGCAGCATGACCGATGAAGAAATGACGGCATATTTGTCCCATTGCATGATGGACGGAAAGCACCCGCGGCCGTCGATCGAAACGCTTCTTCATGCTTTTTTGCCGTTTCCGCATGTCGATCACACCCACCCCGATGCGATCATCAGCATCTGCTGCGCTGATAATGGAAAAGAGATCGCAGAGGAGATATTCGGCAGCCGCTTTGTATGGGTGCCTTATGTCAGACCGGGCTTCGCTTTATCGAAGCTGATAGCAGAAGGTGTGAAAAACAACCCGAATGCAGAGCTTGTTTTAATGGAGAAGCATGGGCTCGTCACCTGGGGGGAAACGGCGAAAGAAAGCTATGATCAGACGATTGCTGTGATTCGCGAAGCGGAAGCATACATTAAAAGCCGTTCAGAAGATCATCAGCCGTTTGGCGGACAGATGGTCGAGCCGCTTGCACCGGAGGACCGGAAACGGATTTTAGCCGATATCTTGCCAATTATCCGCGGCGCTGTCAGCGGAGAGAAACGCATGCTGCTCACATGGTGCGATGCTGATGATGTACTCGAATTCACGAACAGCAGGCGCGCTCCATCGCTTTCACAGGTCGGCGCCGCATGTCCGGATCACCTTGTGCATACAAAGCGGACGCCTGCCTATATTCCGTGGAATCCCGCTGAACAGGACACAGAGAAGCTGGTCGAAAGGATCAAAACCGAGATTGCTAGGTTTAAAGAATCGTATGCCGCCTATTTTCAAAGAAACCGGCATGAAGGAGACGAGATGTTTGAACCGGCGCCGCGCGTGATGCTAATCCCGGGAATCGGCATGGTGGCAGCAGGTAAAAGCCTGGCGATGGCAAAGGTCAGCCGAGATTTATATCGGCGGGCGATTGCTGTCATGAAGGGAACAGAAGTCCTTGGAAACTTTGTATCTCTAAATGAGGAAGAATCCTACAATGTCGAATATTGGCCGCTTGAGCTTTATAAATTAACGCTTGCTCCGCCGGAAGCCGAATTTTCCCGCAAGATCGCATTTGTGACGGGAGGAGCGGGCGGAATCGGCAGCGAGACCTGCCGCCGCCTTGCTTCAGAAGGTGCGCATGTTGCTGTTGCTGACATTAATATAGAAGGCGCAGAAAAAACAGCCGCAGAGATTAATGAACAATACGGTGCGGAACGAGCATCCGCCGTCCGCATGGATGTGACGAAAGAAGAGGACGTTCAGGCGGCATTCGAGGAAATCGTCCTTAATTACGGCGGGATCGACATTCTCGTCAACAACGCGGGGCTTGCGACATCCAGCCCGCTTGATGAAACGACTCTCGAAGAATGGAATTTGAATATGAATGTACTTGGAACAGGATATTTTCTCGTCGCCAGAGAAGCTTTTAAGCAAATGAAAAGACAGGGTTCAGGCGGCAGCATGGTGTTTATCGGCTCGAAAAATTCCGTTTATGCAGGCAAAAACGCTTCGGCATACAGCTCTGCAAAAGCGCTTGAGGTTCATTTGGCGAGATGCATCGCCGCTGAAGGCGGACCGTATGGAATCCGCGTGAATTCAGTGCTTCCGGATGCGGTGCTTCAAGGGTCGGCCATCTGGGACTCCAAGTGGCGCGAAGAAAGAGCCGCCGCCTACGGGATTGAACCCGATCGGCTTGAAGAGCATTACCGCAAACGTACGACTCTTTCCGTCAACATTTATCCCGCCGACATCGCCGAAGCGATCGCTTATTTCGCTTCAGAAAAAACGGCAAAAACGACGGGATGCATGCTGACGGTTGACGGGGGAGTGCCGGCCGCATTTTCAAGGTAATTGGAAAGGAACGGCTTCGGCCGTCCTTTCAGAAAACAAAGGGGGAAAAGGGAGATGAAGGGCGAGACCCACTGGATCATACCGGACGGTTTTATTCCTCCGGAAAGTTCCGGAAGCTTGACGAGCCATGAAGCCATTTGTGTTTTAAATTGCCATGAAGAAGACGCAAACCTTGCGATCACAGTATACTTTGAAGACCGTCCGCCGCTCGAAGGCATTCCCGAGACGGTTCAGGGCAAGAGAACGAAGCATATTCGCACAAGTTCTTTGCACCGAGCAGGAGAACGCATTCCTGAAAATGTTCCTTATGCGATCGAGATCGCAAGCGATGTACCTGTGATCGTCCAGTACAGCCGGCTGGACACAACCCAGCCGGAACTTGCGTTAATGTCAACCATGGCATATCCGTTAAAAACAAGGGGGAAGGGTGTACATGATGAATGACCGGGCTTACGCTTTATTTGAAGAACAGCAGAAAGACAGAGGCATCAGCCTTTCTGAAGTAAAGGAAAAATTGAAAGCGCTTAAAATCGAGACGCCTTCATGGGGATACGGGGACTCGGGCACGCGCTTCAAAGTGTTTCAGCAAGAGGGCGTACCGAGGGATCCGTTTGAAAAAATGGAAGATGCATCAGTCGTTCACAAATTAACCGGAACTTGTCCTTCCGTCGCCATCCATATTCCGTGGGATCAAGTTGATGATTACGGAAAGCTGAAAGCGCACGCCGAGCAGCTTGGCCTTGCCGTCGGCGCCGTGAATCCGAACTTGTTCCAGGACGATGACTACAAATTCGGAAGCGTCACAAACGTTAAAGCGGACATTCGCCAAAAAGCGACTGAGCAATTGCTCGAATGCGTCGATATTGCAAAACAAACAGGCTCCAAGGAAATCAGCCTCTGGCTTGCCGACGGAACCAACTATCCCGGTCAGGACGACATCAGAAAACGGAAAAACTGGATGTATGAGTGTCTGGCTGAAGTATACGAAGCGCTTGACGATGATATGCGGCTCTTGATTGAATACAAGTTTTTTGAGCCGGCATTTTATCATACAGACCTGGCGGATTGGGGGATGGCTTACAATTTGGCGCAAAAGCTCGGGCCGAAGGCTGAGGTGCTCGTCGACACCGGCCACCATCCCCAAGGGACGAACATCGAGCACATTGTCGCTTATTTGCTTGACGAAAAACGTCTCGGAGGCTTTCATTTCAACAGCCGCAAATACGCTGATGACGATTTGATCGCGGGCGCGCACAACCCGTACGAACTGTTTCTCATTTTTTATCAAATTTTGGACGCCTGCCGCGATTCCGACCCGAATGTCCGGAAGACGGCCGAACATATTTCGTATATGCTTGATCAATGCCATAATCTCGAACCTAAAATCCCGGCTGTACTGCGCTCGGTCATGAATGTGCAGACTCAATTTGCAAAAGCGCTTTTGATCAACTTCGATGAAGTGAAGAAAGCGCAGGAAAATCATGACGTTCTTGCCGCAGAGGCTGCGATCCGCGAAGCATTTGAAATTGACGTCAAACCGCTCCTTTACACCGTGCGGGAGGAAATGAACGTCCCGCCTGATCCGCTCAAAGCTTATGCGGAAAGCGGGTATGCGGAGAAAATACTGGCACGCGGCAAAGGCGGTGCAAGCTGGTGACGATTCTCGCTTTTGATCTTGGTGCGTCGAGCGGCAGAGCTTATGCAGGTCATGTGGACGGCGGTCTGATCAAAGCGGAGGAAATTCACCGTTTTCCAAATCAGCCCGTTCAAGCGGGAAAACACCTTTATTGGGACATTCTCAGGCTTTATCATGAAATCAAACAGGGCATTTTAAAGGCGAAAAACGGCTGCGGACGAATCAGCTGTATCGGAATCGATTCATGGGCGGTTGATGTCGGCTTTCTCGATCGTAACGGAGAGCTGTTGGGGAACCCTTATCATTACCGAGACCCTTACACGGACGGAATGATGATGGAGGTGCTGAATGAAATCGGAAAAGAAGAGCTGTTTTCAAGAACCGGTATTCAACTTTTGCCGTTCAACACCATCTTTCAGCTCCGGGCACTGAAAAAAGCGAATTCTCCGCTGTTGGAGCGAGCGGAAACGCTTTTAATGATTCCTGATTTGCTGCGCTATTTTTTAACGGGCGAGAAAAAAAGCGAGTTTACAAATGCGACGACAACTCAGCTGTTCAACCCGAAAACGTCAGATTGGGATTGGGAGCTCATCAGCCTTATGGGACTCCCGGCCAATATTTTCCCGAAGGATATAGCAAAGCCAGGAAGCGAAGCGGGGAGGCTGTCACAATCAGTGTGCAGCGAATTGTCAGTGCCTGCCGTACCGGTCATTGCCGTCGGCGAACATGACACGGCTTCTGCAGTTGTCGGCGTCCCCGCTGAAACGGAAGACTTTGCATATTTGATTTGCGGCACCTGGTCGCTGATTGGAACTGAACTTGACACTCCGCTGATGTCAAAACAGGCGCTCGATTGGAATTTTACAAATGAGGGCGGTGCCGGCGGTACATTCCGCTTTTTAAAAAACATTATGGGATTGTGGCTGTTCCAGCGCTGTCAGGCGGATTGGGAAAAAGACGGGATCAGCTATTCGAGCGTCGAGCTTGTCAAACTTGCCGGACAGTCGGAAGCATTCAGGTCGGCGGTTGACCCGGATGACCCGGTGTTTCTTAATCCCGTGCATATGCCTGAGGCGATCAGGGAGTATTGCCGTGCAACTGGGCAGCACGTGCCGGAAACGCCCGGACAGATGATCCGCTGCGTGCTGGAAAGCCTTGCGTTTAAATACCGGTTTACGCTTGAACGGATTGAAACATTGACAGGAAAAGAATATGACGGACTTCACATGGCGGGCGGAGGGATTCGAAATGAACTGCTGTGCCAATACACGGCGAATGTACTGGCCAGAAATGTATGGGCCGGACCGTCAGAGGCGAGCGCCATCGGCAACATTGCCGTACAGGCCATCGCACTCGACATGTTTTGGGATATTCAAAGCGCCCGAAAAGCGATCAGGACTTCCTTCCCTCAAAAAACGTATGTACCGGAAGATACAGAAGCGTGGGAGGCGGCATACCGCCGCTATACAAGTCAGATTCTCGGCGCCGCTTCCCGCTGAAAACATTTCCTGTATCGGCGCTGATGCGTTATCATGAAAGTAACAGTGACTTTTACCAAAAAAGGAAGGAAGTAAACGGATGCTTGTAGCTGAAAGACACCAAAAAATCGTCGAGCTTGTCAATCTGCGCTCGAGCGTACGCGTCACAGAACTGAGCGAGCTTTTTTCCGTCACGGAAGAAACGATCAGGCGCGATTTGGAAAAGCTTGAGAAGGAAAATAAGCTGAAAAGAAGTCATGGCGGCGCTGTCAGCGTACAGACCGAAGAAGCGGAGGTGCATTTTCGCGAGCGCGAAATTACAAACGTAAACGAAAAAAAGATGATTGCATTTGAAGCCGTTAAGCACGTGAAAAGCGGGGAACGAATAATTCTTGACGCCAGCACGACGGCATGGTACATGGCAAAAGCGCTTGAAAACATCCCGCTGACCGTCATCACCAATTCAGTCAGAGTCGCGATTGAACTCAGCAAAAAAGAAAAGGTGACGGTCATTTCAACCGGCGGGATGCTGCTGCCGCAATCGATGTCATATGTCGGTCCTTTGGCTGAGCGCTCCCTTGATATGTATCACGTCAACAAAACATTTCTGTCTTGCAAAGGCGTCGACCCTGCGAGCGGTTTGAGCGATTCAAACGAAATGCAGGCGCTGTTGAAAAAACGGATGATCGAGATTGCGGACGAAACGATCTTGATGGCGGACAGCAGCAAATTCGGGACCCGTGCTTTCTCGCAAATCGACCGCCTTCATAACGGATACAGGATCATCACAGATTCAGGAATTGACAAAGCAAACCTTGCCCTCTTGAAAGACATTACAGAGACCATCACGATCGTCGGTTGAAACCAAGCTTTTCAAGCACTTGATTTTAAAATCAGGCGCAAATGGGATAAAATAGAAGAGTAAAAAAGGAAAGGAGATGTTTTTGATGGCGAAAAAGATTTTGATCGTAACGGGCGACGCAGTTGAAGCGCTGGAAGTGTATTATCCTTATTACCGCTGTCTTGAAGAGGGCTATGAAACGACGATCGCCGCACCGAAAAAGAAAAAGATTCATACGGTTGTTCATGACTTTCTGGATTGGGATACATACACCGAAAAGCCGGGCTATTTAATTGACGCGCATGCTTCATTTGATGAGATTGATCCGTCCGAATACGACGGTATCATCATTCCGGGCGGACGCGCGCCGGAATTTATCCGGATGTACGATTCCCTGCTGAAAATTGTTGCTCATTTCTTTGAGGAAAATAAACCGGTCGGCGCGATTTGTCACGCGAGCCTGATTTTCACAAGCCTGAGAGAACATCTGAAAGGTCGGGAGCTGACGGCTTACATCGCCTGCAAACCGGAAGTCGAAGCAGCGGGCGCGACTTATGTAGAGGAGAAGCTTCATGTCGACGCCAATCTGGTCTCAGGCCATGACTGGTCCAATCTGCCGGAGTTTATGAGAGAATTTTTTAAAGCGTTAAACAAATAATATGCAGGGACGACCCCGCAGAAAATTGGGGTTGTCTCTTTTTTTTAGACATGTTTCGCTTCGCATTTTATAATGGTACAAACGGGTAACTTGGACAAAATATAATGGAAAGAGAGGTGCTCCGATGTCAGCAGATCATCATGAACACACATTAAATCCCAAAAGTTCTAAAGGAAAAGAACAAATCACAAACCGTTTAAAGCGGATTGAAGGGCAGGTCAGAGGCATTCAAAACATGATCGAAAATGACCGCTACTGCGTCGATATTCTTGTTCAAATCTCAGCTGTGCAAGCCGCGATGCAAAAGGTGGCTTTCAGCCTGCTTGAAGATCATACCCACCATTGTGTCGCAAACGCGATTAAAAGCGGTGAAGGCGAAGAGGCCATCGAGGAGCTGCTTGATGTGTTTAAGCGTTTTTCAAAGTCGTGAACGAAAAAAGGGAAAATCGTTTTCTTGAAATACCCTACAGGGGTATGGTAATATAAAACCGATCAATATCATCAAACCATAGGAGGTTTTCAATATGGAACAAAAAACACTGAAAGTCGAAGGCATGTCTTGCAACCACTGTGTTCAGGCAGTAGAAGGAAACGTCGGAAAGCTTGGCGGAGTAGAGTCCGTTAAAGTGAATTTAAGCGAGGGCAAGGTCGAAGTTTCGTTTGATTCAGGCAAAGTATCGCTGAAAGAAATCATCGATACGATCGAAGATCAGGGGTATGATGTCGCAGGCTAATATATACCTATAAGGGGTATATAAGGAGTGAAGGATATGGACGGACAAAAAGAAGCCACCCTCCAAATCTCTGGCATGACCTGCGCCGCCTGTGCGGCGCGGATCGAGAAAGGGTTGAAAAGGCTTGACGGCGTTCAGGACGCAAATGTGAACTTGGCGCTGGAAAAATCAAAAATCGTTTATGATCCGGGGCAAATCGAAGTCGGACAGCTGGCTGAAAAAGTCGAATCGCTCGGCTATCAAGTTCCAGCGGAAAAAGCCGAATTCGCAATTTCCGGCATGACGTGTGCGGCTTGCGCCAACCGGGTTGAAAAGCGCCTCAACAAGCTGCCGGGCGTCAAAAACGCCGCCGTCAACTTTGCCATAGAGACTGCGGCAGTCGACTATCATACCGGTGCGGTTTCGCCGGAGGAAATGATTGAAGCCGTTGAAAAGCTCGGCTACAAACTCGAGCTGAAAAAAGACCAAACTGCGGATGGAGCGGCGGAACAAAGAGAAAAAGGCATTCAGCGTCAAACCGGCAAGTTTATTTTTTCGGCCATTTTATCTTTTCCGCTGCTCTGGGCAATGGTCAGCCATTTCAAATTCACGTCATTTATATGGCTGCCGGGAATGTTCATGGATCCCTGGGTTCAGTTCGCGTTGGCGACACCGGTTCAGTTTATCGTCGGGAAACAGTTTTACACAGGGGCTTATAAAGCGCTTCGGAACAAAAGCGCGAACATGGATGTGCTCGTCGCTCTCGGCACGTCTGCCGCGTATTTCTACAGCTTGTATTTAAGCATTGAAAGCCTCGGCACGAACCGGCATCCGGACGGACTTTATTATGAAACAAGCGCCATCCTCTTAACCTTGATCATTTTAGGAAAGCTGTTTGAAGCGAAAGCGAAAGGGCGCTCATCCGAAGCGATCAAAAAGCTGATGGGGCTGCAGGCAAAGACGGCGACCGTCGTCAGAAACGGCGAAGAGATGACCGTGCCGATTGAAAACGTATTGGCAGGCGACATCATGTACGTGAAGCCCGGTGAAAAAGTACCGGCAGACGGAGAGATTGTCGAAGGACGTTCTGCGCTGGATGAATCAATGATCACCGGTGAAAGCATCCCTGTTGACAAGACGGTTGGAGATCCGGTTATCGGTGCTACAATCAATAAAAATGGATTTTTAAAAGTAAGAGCAGAAAAAGTAGGCAAAGATACTGCGCTGGCGCAGATTATAAAAGTCGTGGAAGAGGCGCAAGGTTCAAAAGCTCCGATTCAACGGCTCGCAGACCGGATTTCCGGGGTTTTTGTGCCGATTGTCGTGGCGATCGCGGTCATCACATTTCTCGTCTGGTATTTGGCGGTTAGCCCCGGTGAATTCGGCACGGCGCTGGAAAAGCTGATTGCGGTGCTTGTGATCGCATGTCCGTGTGCGCTCGGTTTGGCAACACCGACTTCGATCATGGCCGGATCGGGCCGTGCGGCTGAATTCGGAATTTTATTCAAAGGCGGCGAACATTTGGAGACGGCTCACCGCTTGGAGACGATCGTGCTTGACAAGACGGGGACGGTCACAAATGGAAAGCCTCAGCTCACAGATGTGCGCACTGAACCATGGATCGATGAAACATCGTTTCTCAAGCTTATCGGTGCTGCGGAAAAAAACTCTGAACATCCGCTTGCTGAAGCCATTGTCGAAGGCGTTAAAAAGAGAGAGATAGAACCGGCCTCCGCAGACAGCTTTGAAGCGATACCCGGTTATGGTATCGAAGCCGCAGTCAATGAAAAACGGATTTTGATCGGCACAAGACGGCTGATGGAAAGCCGTGATATTGACATTCAAGAGGCGCACAGCGAAATGGAGAAGTTTGAAACACAAGGAAAGACAGCGATGCTTGCCGCCATCGACGGTCGGTTTGCCGGGCTGATCGCCGTCGCCGATACGATAAAAGACACGTCGAAGAGAGCGGTGAAAAGGCTGCATGATATGGGGCTTGAAGTCGTCATGATCACCGGGGACAACCGGCGGACGGCAGAAGCGATTGCTGCTGAAGCCGGCATTCAGCATGTCATTGCAGAAGTCCTGCCTGAAGGAAAAGCAGATGAAGTGAAGAAAATCCAGGCAAAAGGCAAAAAAGTCGCGATGGTCGGCGACGGCATCAATGATGCGCCGGCACTGGCGGCAGCCGATACCGGAATGGCGATCGGAACGGGGACTGACGTCGCCATGGAAGCCGCCGATATCACCTTGATCCGCGGCGATTTAAACAGCATCGCCGATGCGATCCTCATGAGCAGGCTGACGATCAAAAACATTAAACAAAACCTTTTCTGGGCGTTTGCCTACAACAGCATCGGCATTCCGTTCGCGGCCGTCGGGCTTTTGGCCCCGTGGATCGCAGGTGCCGCGATGGCGTTCAGTTCGGTCTCGGTCGTTCTGAATGCACTCAGGCTGCAAAAGGTGAAGCTTGATTGGAGGAATCCGTCTTGAAGGATAAAACAGTGCTCGTTTGGACGGTTTCGGCGGTTGTTTATGTAGGAATTGTCATGCTCGTATACAGCATATTGGCCGCTCAGGAACCGATACCCGATGAAAAGCCTCATGACGGTCATGCTTTAGTAGAGCATGCCAAATGATTTGAAAAAGCCGGATGTTAAAGCACATCCGGCTTTTTGCATTAGTATCTGTTATTGCTCATACACATCAAAATCTTTTCCTGAACGATTTCTTTCATGGCTTCTTTGGCGGGGGCCATATATTTTCTTGGATCGCTTGCATCAGTGTGTTCATGCAGATAACGGCGCAGTTTATCTGAAAAAGGAATTTTTAATTCAGTCGCGATATTTACTTTTGCACAGCCGAGCTTGATGCACTTTCTTACATCTTCTTGCGGAATTCCTGAGGCGCCGTGCAGGACAAGCGGAACTGAAACCCGTTTTTGAATCGCGGCCAGCCGGTCAAAATCGATATTGGGTTCTTTTGAGTAAAGCCCGTGGGCTGTACCGATTGCCACCGCAAGCGAATCGATTCCGGTTTTCTCGACGAACTCTTTTGCTGCATCCGGATCGGTGTAATAAGCGTCGGCTTCATCCACGATTAAATCATCTTCCTGTCCGCCGAGCCTTCCGAGCTCGGCTTCTATAGTGGCATCTTTTTGCCGGGCATATTGTACGACGCTCGCTACAATTGCGGTATTTTCGGCAAATGGATGGTGCGAAGCATCAATCATCACCGATTTTGTCCCTAATGATAAAGACTCGCGAATATCATCAATCTCTTCATGATGATCGAGATGGAGGGCGACCGGGATTGAACAGCGCGCTGCGGCCGTTTCTGCAATCGCTTGAATATAGTCGCGGCCTGCATAGCTGAAGGTTCCGGGAGTAGCCGCAAGAATCACGGGGGACCTTAGGGCTTCAGCCGCTTCTGTCACGGCTTGCACGGTTTCCAGGTTGTGAATGTTAAAGGCCGGTACCGCATAGCCGTTTGTCTGTGCGTCCAACAGCATTTTCTTCGTATTTGTCAGCATATCGATTCCTTCTTTCTGATCAAAATTAGGATATATAGCTCGAAAAGGTGTTCAGAATGTCGTCAGGACTCGAGGCTTTAATCAGCTGCTGCCTCGCATCTTCGTGAACAAGCATGCGAGACACCGATGATAATAGATTGAGATGTGTGCTGCCTGCCTCGGCATCTGGTATCAATAAAGCAATGATAAATGTGACAGGGTTTTGATCAAGCGCGTTCCATTCGATGCCCATCTGGTTTTGAATGATGATGACAGATGCTTCTGTGATGTCCTTCAGTTTTGCATGGGGAATGGCAAAGCCTTCAATGAAGCCGGTCGTACTTTCAGCCTCTCTTTGTGCCAATCCGTGTATGACCGCTTGTTTTGTTTGGGCGGCTCCCGATTCATATGCGACCTGAGCCACCCGGTCAAATGCTTCCGCTTGGGAAGATAACGTTTCTTGAAGATAGATGTGCTCTTTTTTGATTAAAGCTGTTGTGCCCATGTTTGATCAGCCTTTCTGTTTTTCATATGTCCGTTTTTGATAAAAACCGTATAAGAAGGCGCCGATAAGCGATCCGATGATAATCGACAACACCCATTGAAAGGCTCCTGTGACAACGGGAAGTACAAGGAATCCGCCGTGCGGGGCAGGTACTTGAACTGCGAATGAGTATGTTAATATCGCCGATATCGAAGAGCCGATCATCAAAATCGGAATGACAGGGATCGGTTTTTTTGCGGCGAACGGGATAGCACCTTCGGTAATATGAGTGGCGCCGAGAATAAAATTGACAAGCCCTGCATTTCGGTCCTGCTGGCTGAAATATTTGCGGAAAAGCAAAGTGGCAAACGCAATGACGAGCGGCGGTGTGATGCACGCGGCGGAAACGCCTGCCATGAAATATTGGTTCCCTTCAGCGAGAAGAGCAGTGCCGGTGACATAAGCGGCTTTATTGACCGGACCGCCCATGTCAAATGCGCTCATACAGCCGATAATCAAGCCGAGAATGACGGGATTCGCTCCTTGAAAATCGGCTAAAAAGTCCTTCATCCCTTCATTGATGGCCGTCATCGGCTCCACGAGGAAAAACATGACCGCACCGATCAGAAAAATGCCGATAACCGGATAAAGAAAAATTGCTTTTAGCCCTTCAAGGGATTGAGGCATTTTTTTAAGTGCATACGAGAGACCGTAAATGATCAGTCCCGCCAAAAAACCGGATACGATGCCGCCCAGAAAACCCGCTCCCCCCGTGCTGGCGATCATGCCGCCGATAAACCCGACAATCAGGCCGGGACGTTTGGCCATTGAAGCGGCGATATAAGCGGATAAAATCGGAACCATCAGCTGGAAGCCGAATGCGCCCGTTTTATTCAGCAATTCGGCAAAAGCGTTGTAGCTTGGATGTTCAGGATCTGCTGAATGGATGCCGAATAAAAAGGAAAGTGCAATTAAAACCCCTCCGCCGACGACAAATGGGAGCATGTGGGAAACCCCGTTCATCAAATGTTTATATATTTTACGGCCGATGGAAGCGGCTTCGCCTGTTTGGAGTTCATCCTCTGTTTTTGCCGCTGTTTGTTCGCGGTAAATCGGCGCTTCGCCGTTCAGCAGCGCCCGAATTAAAGATTCCGCATCTCGGATGCCCCGCGCAACCGGGACGTCAAGGACGCGTTTGCCTGCAAAACGCTCGGCGCCTACATCTTTGTCAGCCGCGACAATGACTCCGTCGGCTTGTTTAATGTCCTCTGGCGATAGTTCGTTTTGAACTCCGATTTGTCCGTGTGTTTCGACTTTGATTTCTACACCCAGTTTGGCGGCGGCCTGTTTTAAGGCCTCTTCAGCCATAAATGTATGGGCAATGCCTGTTGGACAGCCGGTTGCCGCGATGATTTTGAACTTTTTCATAAGAAAACCCCCTTTATAAATGAGTGATTTGAATTTGTGAAGCTGTTTGATCGAGTTTGGACACATCTCCGAGGCCTTTCGAGAAAGCCGTCAAGGATCCGGCGGCAGAGGCGTGTCTGAGTGCTTCAGGAACAGAACAGCCCAGCTCCTGTTTTCCGACGAACACGGCAAGCATGGCATCGCCGGCACACGCGGTATTGACAACTTTGCCTTTGGCGGCTGTCGCTTTTAAGGTTCTTTGGCGGTCCAAATAAAGGGCGCCGTCTTTGCCGCGTGAGATGAGAACCCTTTGAGCGCCGCGATTGAGGAGCTCCTTTCCGTAGTGGATGATTTCTTCTTCAGACAGCGCTTTCTTCCGGCTGAAAAAAGCGGCAAGCTCCTGTTCATTCGGTTTAATCAGGTAAGGATGGTATGAAAGACAATCTAACAGGACGGGAGAACTGATATCCAAGATCAATTTCAGTTTGTTTTCGGCGGCAATCTCGGAAAGCGAAAGGTACATGTCATCTGGGACTCCTCTCGGAAGACTGCCTGAAACAAATAAAAAGCGGCCGGACGGAATTTGACGGATTTTGTTGATCAGCTCCTGTTTTCGGCCTTCAGATATGAGCGGACCTTTGTTTACGATTTTGAATTCCCGGGTGGCATTAATAAAAATATTAATCCGTGAGATGCCTTCGACTTCGACAAAGTCTGTGACGATTTTTTCATTCAGCAGTTCATTTTCAATAAAACGCCCGGTAAATCCGCCTGTAAATCCAAGCGCGGTATTGTTAAGGCCGAGGCGCTTGAGCATAAAAGAAATATTGACACCTTTTCCGTTTGGCTGATAATCTTCATCTTTAGTGCGGTTGACGACATCGGGAAGCAGCTCGTCGGTTTCAACGAATAAGTCGACCGCGGTATTCATCGTGCATGTATAGATCATGCTGTATCCCCCCTTTATCTGTGGCTTCACAGACATTATGTCACAGATAAAAGGGGGGATGTTTACAGGTTGTGTAAAGGTTTTCAGCTATGAGCGGTGCGGATGACGTATGAGTCCAGCATGATGCGGGAGAGGACTTGCAGAGGGAGGCGCGAGCGGACTTCATAATCGGGAAAAAATGATTGTTCACCTTTAAACCCGACTAGTACGATCTCTGATAATTTCGCAAGACGCGAATCGATCCTTGTTGTTAATGTAATGGTGGAAATGGCTTGCAATTTGAAATTTTGCGCGGCTTCAACAAGCTCCTCTGTCTCGCCGTTCAGGGAAACAAAAAGGCCGAGGTCTTTTTTTGCCAGTGTTTTTGACTTGCCTCTGATAATATTCGGGTCGCTGTGCATCTCGCAGTTTTTGCCGAGTAGCTGAAGCTTGATCGTCATCTCAGTCCCAATCATTTCAGACAATCCCCTTGCGAAAATGTAAACTTTTTCGGCATTGCTGATTTTTTGAATGGCATCTTCGATCAACCCGATATCAAGCATTTTAATCGTATCCAGAACTTCTCTTTCATTCTTGAGCACGGCCTGTTTAATTTGGCTGTCGATATCATCCATCAGCGGAGCGTGGCCGAGGTGGTGTTTTTCTTTTAATGCGTACTTAAAAGAAGTGTAGCCGTCATAACCGAGCTTTTTCATTAACCTGACAATCGTGGCTGTTGAAACATTTGCATCCTCGCTTAATTTTACAATCGATAAAGTGGCGATGACATCTAAGTGCTGATAAATGTACTCGAGCAAATGCCGTTCTGAATCGCTGAGCGACTGATATGTGTCAGAAGTCATTTGAAACACGCTGTCTTTCATATTAAAACCCCCTTTTATAGTCATATTGTATCAGTTTAGCAAGGGGGAGGAGAAAAAATAAACGTTTCCGACATAAAAATATCCGGCCCGAGAGCCGGATATTTCAAGTTAAGAAGCGATTTTTCTGCATGCTTCCGCACATGCAAAGCAGCTTTCAGCGCAAAGCTGGCAGTGGTCATGCTTGTGCAGGCTGCATTCATTGCCGCAAGCTTCGCAAACCTTTGCGCAAAGCTGGCAAATGTCTTCGGCATACGGGCTGTTGCGCGTCATGGCTTGAAGTGCGAATCCGCACATCTCCGCGCATTCCCGGTCAAGTCGGATGCATTCGGCCATCATCCCCGCGTCTTCTTCCATCAGACATTTGTCAAAGCAGTGATTGCAGGCTTCAAGGCATTCCCGGCAGGCTTTGATGCATTCCTCGTATACAGATTTCACGAAATACACTCCTTTTTTCTGCGTTTTCCCTTCGTTGTACCCTGCTTTAAAATCGGGAAAACATGCGAAAAAAACTGCTGTACAGGATGTACAGCAGTTTTTGGTTATTCGGCGAGACCTTGATGGATCCGGTCAAGGTTTTCTTTCATCATCTTATAATAGGAATCTCCCGCTTCACCGGGCTTTCCGATCGAATCGGTGAAGACTTTTGCTTTAATCGGCACGCCCGTTTCCGCTGACAGGCTTTCCATGCTCCGCGGGTCAACGCTTGTCTCCACGAATAAGGCCGGAACTTCCTTTTTCTTCACCGTGTCGACGATTTTTTTCATCTGACCGGGAGTTCCTTCATTTTCGGTATTGATTTCCCAAATATACTGCGCGTCGACGCCGTAGGCCGAAGCGAAATATTTAAAAGCTCCTTCGCTTGTTACAAGGACGCGGCGCTCTTTCGGTATATCTTTAAAGCGGTTCACCGCTTCATTATGAAGCTTTTGCAGCTTGCCGATATAGGCTTCAGCGTTTTTCTCGTAATCTTCTTTATGGTCGGGATCGTTTTTGATCAGCGCATCTCTCGCGTTTTTGGCATATTGAATCCCGTTTTCTATATCGAGCCATGCATGGGGATCTTCTTCCGTTTCTTTACCTTTGGCAGTGAGATGCTTTGGCTTGACCCCTTTGCTCAGCTTGTAGACAGGGGCGTCATCGCCGTCTTTTTCAGCTGTTTCCAGCAGCTTGTTAAACCAGCCGTTTCCTGTCTCCAAATTCAGGCCGTTGTAAAAGATGACATCGGCGTCCGTCGTTTTTTGCACGTCTTTTGGCAGCGGGTCGTATTCGTGCGGGTCTGTTCCAACAGGTACAATGCTGTATAAATCGATGTGATCTCCTCCGACTTGTTTGACGATGTCATAGAGAATGGAGTAGGTGGTGACGACCTTCAGCTTTCCGTTTTCTTCATTGCTGCTTTTCGATGAGCAGCCAGCGGCGAGAACAAGAATTAATGCCGCCGCAATGGCTAATGTTTGCTTCCATTTCATGTTTTGTGTTCCCCCTTTATATTGTGGATTATTGAAGTGCTGCCCGCTTTCTTCTTGATTTCAAAGCTCTCCAAAGCACGCCTTGTTTCGGTGAAAATGTAAAGGAAAGTCCGAACAAAATCGTAGCCACGAGCACGATCGCCGCTCCTGAGGAGAGGTTGTACGTATAGCTTAATCCAAGACCGACGACCGCTGACAAAGCGCCGAGGAAAGCGGACAAATAGATCATCACCCACAGCCGGTCCGTTAATAAATAAGCGGTTGCGGCAGGCGTGATCAGCATCGCGACGACGAGGATAATGCCGACGGTCTGAAGCGATGCGACCGTGACCATCGTTAAAAGCGTCATTAAAAAGTAGTGAATCAGCCGGTTCGGCAAGCCGTAGACGGCCGCCATCGTCGGGTCGAAAGAGGTGATGAGCAGCTCTTTGTAAAACAAAAAGACGGCGGTAAGAATCATGACTCCGATGACGAGCGTGATCCACATGTCGGATGAACGAACGGCCAGCACATTTCCGAATAAGATGTGGTACAGATCGCTTGAGCTTTTGACAAGCGTGATCAAAATGATCCCGACGGCGAAAAAGGCTGTGAAGACGATACCGATGGCCGAATCGTTTTTAATCCGGCTGTTTTGGCTGACATAGCCGATTCCGAGAGCCGTCAGGATGCCCGTAAAGACGGCGCCGAAGAAAAAATTGACGCCGAGCATATAAGAGATGGCGACGCCGGGAAGGACCGCGTGTGAAATCGCATCTCCCATCAGCGCCATTCCCCTGAGAATGATAAAGCAGCCGATGACGCCGCAAATGATGCCCACCATAATCGATGTGAACAGCGATTTTTGCAGAAACGAATATTCCATCAAACCATGGATAAATTCCATCACATCGCACCCCTTTTCGATTGCAGGAACGGAAGCTGAGATTCGTAGGCTTTCATCATCACGTCGGGATTGAGGATGTCGGAGACCGGGCCTTTTTGAATCAGCTCTTTGTTCAGCAAAATTAATTCATTGAAATAGCTGTCCGCTTTGCTCAAATCGTGATGGACGACAAGAACGGTTTTTCCTTCATCACGAAGTTCCTTTAAGATGCTGACGATCATTTCTTCACTCGTCACATCAATTCCGACGAACGGTTCGTCAAGACAGAACAGCTCTGCTTTTTGGGCGAGCGCCCGGGCGAGAAAAACGCGCTGCTGCTGCCCGCCTGACAGTTCACCGATCTGGCGCTTGGCGTATGCTTCCATCCCGACTTTTTCAAGACAGTGATATGCCCAGTCTTTATCGCGTTTTTTCGGACGTCTGAAAAGGCCGAGTTCAGGATACGTGCCGAGGATGACGGTGTCGAGCACATTGATCGGGAACGTCCAATCCATATCATTCCGCTGCGGAACATAGGCGATTTGCTTGCGTACATGTTTGAGCGGTTTTCCGAGCAGACGGACGTCGCCTTTATCTTTTGGAATCAATTGGAGCATGGCTTTTAACAGTGTTGATTTTCCTGCGCCGTTCGGTCCGATAACGCCCGCCATCATTCCTTGATCAAGCGAGAAATTGATATTGCGAAGCGCTTCTGCGCCGTGATAAGAAACATATAAATCTTTTACAGTAATCGCGGGTTTCATAGGTTCATTAACCCCTTTCTATGTCTATATGAAAGTTAACCTGAATACAATATTTTTGTTTCGGTAATATTTTATTACCTTGTGACATTTTTTTTACCTAATGCAACTTTTGATTGAATTCTAATATATCATTCCTAAGTTGTAAAGCACTAAAATTGCTGAAAAACGGTAAAAGCCATGCAGATCAAGCTGCATGGCTTTAAAAAAATTTCTTCTGTGCCGGTTTATCGTTCAAATTGAAACGTATCGATTGCGACTTTCCCTTTGAAGACAAAGTAGATGCGATGGGTGCCTGCCGATTTTCGGACGGAAGCTTTTATCGTTTTCCAGTTATGCAATCCGGATGTGTCAGGCACTTTTAACGAGCCGATTTGCTTTCCTTTTTGAGGATGATCGAGGAAGATGCCGATTTCGCCGCCGCCTCTGCTTGCAACCTTTGCTTTTATCCTTTTTTCGCCTTTGAAGCGGACATCATGGAAGGCGATCCACGCGTTTGCTGTACTGCTTTTTACCGCATCGCCGCCGTATTTGGATTCTTCGGTGATGAGCACGCCTTTGTAGTCGTCGTAGTTTTCAGCGTTTGTCTGCCGCCGCAAGTTCCGTTCTCGAATCGTTTCACCTTGGACGAAAATCCGCTTTGTCTTGCGGATGTCCGCCGCCGAGCTCCCGACCGATATTTTGTATGCGCCTCTTTCAACGGCAAACGTTTCGCTCGTTACATCCCAGAAGGCAAGGTCTGCCTGTTTCAGCTTGAATGTCACGGTTTTCGTTTCTTTCGGTGCCAGCTCAACGCGCTGAAAGTTTTTCAAGTCCAGATTGGGCTGTTTAACCCGCGTGTTAAACAGGGGAGAAGTATAGAGCTGAACGACCTCATCTCCTTTTCTTCCGCCTGTGTTGGTGACGTTGACGCGGATCGTGACGGAGCCGTCTTTTTTGATGCTGTCAGAGGAAACGCTTAAACCGCTGTAGTGGAACGCTGTATAGGATAACCCGTGGCCGAACGGATACAGCGGCTTGCCTTCGAAATATTTATAGGTTCTTTTCCCTTTGATGATATCGTAATTCATCATATCCGGCAGTTCTTTGACTGACGTGTGCCAAGTTTGCGTCAGCCGTCCGCCCGGATTTTCATCTCCAAAGAGAATGTCCGCCAATGCGCTTCCCGCCTCCTGGCCTCCGTGTGCGGAGTATATGATCGCAGGAATGTGCGCTTTAGCCCAGTTGAGAGCGAACGGATAGCTGCTCGTTACGACAAGCACCGTATTGGGATTGGCTTTAGAAACAGCTTTCAGCAGATTTTCCTGGGCCGGAGGTAGTGTAATGTCTTTCCGGTCTTCGGTTTCCCGGCCGTTGATGTAAGGATTGTTGCCGACAAACACGACGGCTTTGTCCGCGGTTTTTGCCAGTCGAACCGCTTCCTCCGTACTGCTCTTGATGATCGCCTTTGAAAACTTTTCCGCTGCTGTCGCCGGCTTTTCGGCAGCGGCTGTTAATGTCCCGTCTTTTCCGGCGGTGAGATATTTGCCGTTTGCCGTATTTTTGATGGCAAATGTCCCGTCAGGCTGCTGTTCAAACTGGAAAGTTTCTTTGACGGTCCAGCCGTTCGGCTGTTTCTGATCAGCGATCAGTTTGCCGTCATCCTGAAGCGAGACATAGAGACCGTTCGCTTGGGCGCGGAGGGTGAAAATGCTTTCTCCCCAATCCGCCGCATCGAATGCCGCGCTTTTCTCAAGCTTGTCAGCCGATGCTGTGAGCGGTTGTTTGCCGTCCCGGCCTGCGGTTACAAACTTTCCTGTCAGGGCGGATTTGAACCCGCTTTGTTCCAGCCCTTCGGCAAAGGAGACGCGGTCTTTGCCGATTTTGTCCGCGATTCCGTCAAGCGGGGTTTTCCGATACGGCATCGTTCCGCTGTACCAATCTTCGTAAAGCGCATTTCCGAACGGTCCGATAACTGCGATGTTTTCATTTTTCCGGGTATTGAAGGGCAGCAGATTCCGGTCGTTTTTCAGTAAAACAATGGCTTTTTCAGCCGCTTTTTTCGCAAGCTGCCGGTGCTTTGGACTGTTGATGACGCCATCTGTCAGGCGGCTGTACGGATTGAGTTCGTCCGGATCGAATTCGCCTGTTCGAAAACGGATGCTGAATGTGTTGGCCAAGGCTTGATCGAGGTCTTTCTCAGACATAAGGCCATTCTTTAAGGCGCCGGTTAAGGCGGTTTTCGTCAGCCCGGGATTTTCTCCCTGATCTGTAAAGTTGTCAATGCCGGCTTTTACGGCGTGGGCATGCGCTTTTTCGTGGCTGTCATAATACTTGTGGTCAGTGACGATTCCTGAAGGATCAAAGGCGTCGCTGACGATGAAGAAATCGTCTCCGGCCCATTTTCCTTTGACTGTGCTGTTGAGCAGCGGGCTCAAAATGGCCGGTTTATCGTTGACAGAATTGTAGGCTGGCATCAGGCTGTACGCGGCTTTTGCGGAAATTGCCGTTTTGAAGGGCTTCAAATAATACTCGTTCATGTTCCTGGGATCAATGCTTGAGGAGCTGAATCCCCGGTCTGTTTCGTTGTTATAGGCAAGAAAATGTTTTAAGGTAGGAACTGTTTTCAAATAGAAGGGATGCTCGCCCCTTAAACCGGAGGCATAGGCGGTTGCTATTTCCCCTGTTAAAAAAGGGTCTTCGGAATAGCCTTCTTCATTTCTACCCCACCTTGGATCCCGCAGCAGATCAACGACCGGCGCCCAGACATTGACTCCGTTTGCCGCGGGATCAAGGTGATGGAAGCCGCGGACTTCATCGCCGACCGCTGAGCCGATTTGTTTGATTAAAGAGCGGTCCCATGTGTGTGCGAGCCCGACAGCCTGCGGGAAAACGGTCGCTTCCCCGAGCCAGGCAACGCCGTGAAGCGCTTCTGTGCCTGTTTTAAAAGCGGGAATGCCCAGCCGGGGAATGGCAGGCTGATATTGATGCATCAGCGACACTTTTTCCTCAAGGGTCAGTCGAGAAAGCAAGTCGCTGACCCTTTTTTGAACAGGGAGACTTGGATCTTGAAAGGGATATTCATATTCATCAGCCTGGGTTTTAGCGGCCGCGGGCGGCGGATTGACAGCGGCGGCGGAAAGGATCGTGCACATTGCCGCCAACATGATGGTGCGGACCGTTTTCAGCATCCTGATCACTCCTTTTAGAAAAAAATGAAGACATCCCGGTCCTTTTCTTTTGGCTGAATTGCTGTTCCCTCCTGAAGCGCTTCCGCTGCGCCGTTTATGACAGAAGTGACAGACAGATCGCGGATGAGCAGCTTCCATTTCTTTTGGACGCCTGTTGTTTTCACGGTAATCGTATTTTCATGCCGTGAAGCTCTGACTGTCATTGCTTCGCACTTTTCATTGTAAATCGTCTGTTCGGCTGTGCAGCCGTCTTTTAATTGGTAAAGGCAGAACGTCACACCGTCGAGATAATCATAATCAGGTCGCCCGGATTCCTGCCCGAGCGGCAGCAGCGTATTTTCCCTGACGAACAGGGGAAGCCCCATATACCCGTACTGTTCTTCTTTCCATTCTCCGCCTTCCGTCTCTTTTCCCGTCAAAAGGTGTGTCCAGGTGCCTTTTGGCAAATAATAACGGACAACGCCGTCTTCCTGAAAAACGGGAGCGACGAGGAGTCTTCCGCCGAGCATGTACTGTCTGTCAAGCCAGTGGCAAGTGTTGTCCCCGGGAAATTCGAGGAGCATCGCCCGCATCATCGGAATGCCTTCAGCGTGCGCTTCATGCGCGGCGGCGTACAAATAAGGCATCAGCCTGTGCTTCAGTTTGACAAAATACCGCATCACATCGGCCGCTTCTTCGTCAAACAGCCACGGAACGCGATATGATTCGCTCCCGTGCAGGCGGCTGTGCGTCGACAAGAGGCCGAATGCGGTCCAGCGCTTATACAAATCGGCTGTTGCCGTGCTTTCAAATCCGCCGATATCGTGGCTCCAGAAGCCGAAGCCTGAAAGGGAAAGCGACAGGCCGCCGCGAAGGCTTTCAGCCATTGAATCATAGCTGGCAAAACAATCCCCGCCCCAGTGTACGGGAAATTGCTGGCCTCCGGCCGTCGCCGACCTTGCAAACACGACCGCTTCCCGTTCGCCGCGCTTTTGCTTCAACAGGTCAAATACGGTTTTGTTGTATAAAAAAGAATAATAATTGTGCATTCTGTCGGGGTCTGATCCGTCAAAGTAAACCGCGTCTCTCGGAATCCGTTCTCCGAAATCGGTCTTGAAACAGTCGACGCCCATGTCGAGCAGGCTTTCAAGTTTTGAACAATACCAGTCACGCGCTTTTCGATTGGTGAAGTCGACGATTGCCATGCCGGCCTGCCACCGGTCCCACTGCCACACATCCCCCCGGCTGTTTTTTAAAAAGTAGCCGTGTTCTTTTCCTTCCTGAAAAAGCTTCGATTTTTGGGCGATGTAAGGGTTGATCCAGACGCATATTTTCAACCCCTTATCTTTCAGGCGGCTGAGCATAGCTTCAGGCTGCTTAAAATATCGTTCATCCCATTCGAAATTGCACCATTCAAATTCTTTCATCCAGAAGCAGTCAAAATGAAACACGCTGAGCGGGATGCCGCGTTCGGTCATCCCGTCGATGAAACGTGTCACGGTTTCCTCAGAATAGTCGGTTGTAAACGATGTGGACAGCCAGAGGCCGAAAGACCAGGCCGAGGGAAGCGCCGGTTTTCCCGTTAACGACGCATAGCGTTTCAAAACATCCTTCGGTTCAGCACCGCTGATGATAAAATAGTCAAGCGTTTCCCCTTCGACCGAAAACTGCGCTTTGGATACGACTTCAGAACCGATTTCATACGAAACGAGCTCGGGATGATTGACAAAAACACCGTACCCTTTGTTTGACAAATAGAACGGCACATTTTTATACGCCTGCTCCGTGCTTGTGCCGCCGTCCTGATTCCAGATGTCTACGGTTTGGCCGTTTTTCACGAATGCCGTAAAACGCTCGCCGAGACCGTAGATCAATTCGCCGACGCCGATGTTGAGCTGTTCCCTCATAAAGGTGCGCCCGTCATTGCTCGTGATATAGGCGAGGCTATTCGATTCGCTTGCGGTCAGGCTCTGTCCATCACGTGAAAATTGGTAGCGCCAACCGCTTTTGCTCACCTCAACGCACAGGCTGCCGCTTTGGAAGGTCAGCGCATCATCTTGTTCGGAGATAACCGGCTCAACGTCTGTCATATCCAGCTGAAACTCGGGCTTGCGAGGCGTTTCCCCTTGAAAATGGGACACTTGCACACGGATCACGTCTTCAAGAGGACTCGAAAATCTGACGGTGAGCATGCGGGTGTCCAGCGTGTCCCCGCGCTTTTGAACCGCTTTGACAGGCCCGTATACAGTCAATGATTGCTGATCAATCATTCGGTCGTAGGCTTCTTTTGGCGTGTTGATGTGATATCCTTCGCGCGTCAGCCAGTAGCCGTCTGAAAATTTCATGATCGAAAACACCCTTTCTTTTTACTTGATGGAACCGCTGATCAGACCTTTAACAAGCTGCTTTTGAAGCAGTATAAAAATGATGATGACAGGCAAAACCGATAAAACGGCAAATGCCATCAGATCATTCCACTGGATTCCGTATTGGCTGATCACATTGTAAATGCCGGCCGTCAGCGGCCACAGCTCCTGATTTCGGTTGAATGTCATGCTGTAAATCAAATCTCCCCATGCGAAAAAGAAGGAAACCGCTCCGCTGACGGCAATCCCGGGTACGCTGATAGGCAAAATAATGCGGATGAATGCGGTAAAACGGCTGCAGCCGTCGATTTTGGCCGCATCCTCAAGGTCCTTGGGAATCCCGAGAAAAAAAGTTCTGAGCATTAATACCGAAAAAGGAACGCCGAGCGTTGCTCCCGTCAAAATCGGTCCGATATACGTGTTTAATATGTTCAGCTGATTAAAGGCGATAAACAGCGGAGTCAAAACAACGGTGGCAGGCAGCATTTGCGTGATGAGAAACAGTAAAATGAACATTTTTTTGCCCTTGATCCGAAAGCGCGCCAAGCCGTAGGCGGAAGGAACGGCCAATATGAGAACGATGGCGGCAGCCGCCCCGGAAATCAGCAGGCTGTTCAAAAAGTATCCGGCGATGCCTGAAGTGAACACAGCTTCGAAGCCGGCCGTCCGGAATGTCTCGGGCCACAATAAAGGTGGTGTTTTAAACAATTCTGCCTCGCTTTTGAAAGCTGTGGCGATCATCCAATAAACGGGGAATAAAAAGCCGGCCGTGACGAGGACGCCAATAATGTTAAAGAGCCATTCCTTTTGCTTCGTTTTCATGACATCACCTCATCTTTTTTGATCAGCCGCAAATAGACAAGACTGACCAAAAGAAGAATGAAAAACAGGACATTGGCGCTTGCTGCGCCCATGCTGAATTGAAATTCGTCAAAGGAGTAGCGGTAGCTGACGGTTGACAGGACTTCAGTGGCGTGCACGGGGCCGCCTCCAGTCATCACAAACACAAGGTCGAACACTTTGAACGTATAAATGAAGCCGAGCATCATGACGACGGTGATCACCGGCCGCAATAAGGGTAGGGTCAGATGAATGAATTTCTGAAAAGCATTGGCGCCGTCAAGGCTTGCGCTTTCATAGACGTCTTCCGGAAGGGAGCTGAGACCGGCGGATATGAGCAGCATATTAAAGGGAATGCCGACCCAGATGTTGGCGATAATAACGGACCAGATGGCAATCTTCGGATCTGACAGCCAGGGGATTGGATTGTCGATCATTCCCCATGATAGGAGCAGCTGATTGAACACGCCTTCATTTGAAGCCATCATAAACTTGAATAAAAGCGCCGTAACCGTCAGCGGAATGAGCCAGCTCACCATCATCAATCCCCTGAGAAACGGGGCAAGCCGAAATTTCATGCTGAAAAACAAAGCGAGCAAAAAGCCGATTGCAAACTGAAAAACGACGCTTCCAGCCGTGTAGAGCAGCGTGTTTTTTAAAGATGCCCAAAATACTTTATCCTGGGCAAGCCGCTGATAATTGTCGATTCCTATAAAGCTGATATCCTTTGATGCTATATTTGCAAGCGACACGTTTTGAAAGCTGAGAATTATGTTGTAGATGAGAGGATAACCGATAAGGGCAAGCATAAAAAGAACGGCCGGGAACAAATAGAAGCACCCTTCCCATTTACGAATGATGGCTTTGATCATGTCAAAACTCCTTCGTGCGCTTAAAGCTAGTTTAAGGCGTTGATTTTTTGTGCGGCCTCATCCAGCGCTTCTTTCGGCGTTTTGCTTTCGCTCAATGCTTCCTGCAGGGCCGTCTGTAAAGCTTCCGAAATTTTCGGCCAGTTTTTCGAAGGGCCGCGGGCTGATGCAATCTCCATGATTGGAATAAAGGCTTTTAAATTGTCATCTGTTTTCCAATGACTTGATGATTCGAGCAAATCCTTACGCGGCGGGAATACACCTGTTTCCGCTGTCAGCGTTTCGAGCCGCTCCGGATCGATCAGCCAAGTGATGAAATCCCAGGCGCCGTCGGTGTTTTTTCCTTTAACGACTGCCATATTTTCCCCGCCAAGGGCGGAAGCGAATGTTTGATCCTTCGGGATGAAGGTAATCCCGTAATGTAAGTGACCGGCTTCTTTCAGCCGTTCAATATTCCAGGAGCCGTTGATCATCATAGCGAGCTGACCTGCTGCAAACTGTCTGGCCAGATCATCCTGGGTGGCGTTTAACACTTCCTTGCTCATTGCGCCTTCTTTGACCAGATCCGTTAAAAACTGCAGGGAAGAGGCTGCTTCTTTTGAATGCAGCTGTTTTAAATCTGCTCCGGAAGACAAAAGGAACGGATAAAATTGAAAAGCGCTTTCCTCTGATTTGACGGCTGACAGGGCAAATCCTTTCGTTTGGCCTTTGCTCGTTTTTTTCGCTGCTTTTTTCAGCTCGCTCCACGTTTCAGGCGGCTTGGAAATCCCTGCATCCTTCAAGAGGTCTTTGTTGTAAAACAAAGCAAGCGCATTGCTTGTGAAAGGGATGCCGTAGTACTTCTCTTCATATACGGCTGATGAGAGCGGCCCCTCATAATACCGGTCAGCCTGCCCCCATTGCTCGACTTTCTCTGTCAAATCTTCGAGCACGCCCATGGCGGCGAATGAGGCATTGTCGACATTGTCAAGGAAAACGGCGTCAGGCATGGCATTGCCGGCTGCTCCGACAGACAGCTGCTTTTTCACTTCATTAAAAGGAATGTACTCTGTTACGACTTTGTACCGATCCTGAGACCGATTGTACTGGTCGACAAGTTCATGATAAAGTTCCTGCTGTCTGCCGGTGAAATAATCCCAGACTTTGATTTCTTCCGCATGCTTTGCGCCGGCGTTGGTGCCGCTTTTGCAGCCTGCGGAAAAAACGAGAAGAAGGGAGAGGCAGATGATCATCAGACACGATTTTTTCAAAAAGGCTCACTCCTTATGAAAAAAAGCTTGTTAGTTTAATAGCTAAACTAAGTATATTTGGGCATCGCTTCTAATATGCCAGCAGAGTTTCGCAGGCGCGAAAGCAGGGTAAAACGCGGAAACAGTCCGGTGCGTATGATAACAAAGATCGATTGACACATTTTTCGGATGAAGCATATAATAAGGGTAAATAATATATGCGTATATGCTCATATATAAAATAAAGCCCGGCGCTGAAAAAGAAAGGTGAGAGAGATGGAAAAGGTGAAGCAGGAATACATGTTAAACGGTCTCGACTGCGGCAATTGCGCACAAAAAATTGAGCATGAGATAGCCGGTATGAAAGGGATTGAAGCGTGTTCAGTCAATTTTGCAACAAGCACGCTGACTGTCAAAGTCGACCAAAACAGCGGCGAAGACATTTCTTCAAAAATAAAGAAAAAAGTAACCGAGATCGAACCGCACGTCAACGTAATGTTGAAGGAAGGGACAAAACAGGCTCCATCCGAAGGTGATGGCCGGTTTAAAAAAACGATCGCAAGACTGGCTGCAGGCACCGTTCTCGGCGCGGCAGGCTTTCTGCTTCCCGGCGGTACCGCAGCTGAGTGGATTCTCTTTTTCCTTGCTTACCTCATCATCGGCGGTGATGTCGTATTAAGAGCCGTCAAAAACATCTTTCGCGGCCGGGTTTTTGATGAGCACTTTTTAATGACGATCGCCACTCTGGGTGCATTTATCATTCAGCAGTATCCCGAGGGCGTGGCGGTTATGCTGTTCTATCAAGTAGGCGAGCTGTTCCAGGGAGCAGCGGTCAGCCGCTCCAGGAAATCGATCAGCGATTTGATGGACATCCGTCCCGATTATGCCAATCTTCACACGGAAGGCGGTACGGTCAAAGTATCTCCCGATGAGGTTAAAGCGGGCGATATCATCATCGTCAAGCCAGGAGAGAAAGTCCCGCTTGACGGCAAAGTGCGAGCGGGCAAATCGCTTGTCGATACGTCCGCATTAACCGGGGAATCCGTTCCACGAGAAGCCGCACCCGGCGAAGAGGTGCTGAGCGGATTTGTCAACAAAAACGGCGTGCTTGAAGTGAAAGTGGACAAAGAATACAGTGAATCAACCGTTTCAAAGATTCTTGACCTCGTCCAGAATGCCAGCAGCAGAAAAGCGAAAACAGAAAACTTTATCACCAAATTCGCCAAGTACTACACGCCTTTTGTTGTCATAGTCGCGCTTCTTCTCGCTTTTGTCCCGCCGCTGATCATTTCCGGAGCCGCGCTGTCGGATTGGGTGTACCGGGCCCTCGTCTTTTTAGTCATTTCTTGTCCGTGCGCTCTTGTCGTTTCCATTCCGCTCGGCTTTTTCGGCGGTATTGGAGCGGCGTCAAAAGCAGGTATACTCGTAAAAGGCGGCAATTATTTAGAAGCGCTCAATGATGTCAAATACGCCGTTTTTGACAAAACAGGCACATTAACAAAAGGCGAATTTGCCGTTGTTAAGCTGTCGCCGGCAGGCCGTGTCAAAGAAGAGGAACTGCTTGAATATGCGGCGCTTGCCGAACATTTCTCAGGCCACCCGATCGCCGAGTCGATCCGTGAAGCATACGGGAAGGAAGGCCAAGCGGATCGCATCAAAGATTACAGCGAGACGGCCGGCTTCGGCGTCAGAGCGGTTGTAGACGGAGCCGTCATTTTGGCCGGCAATGCCAAGCTCATGAAGAAATTCGGCATACAGTATCAAGAGGAAAGCGAAATCGGTACCGTTGTTTATGTAGCCGCCGGCGATATGTTTATCGGCTCGATTGTTATCGCAGACGAAATCAAAGAGGATGCCAAGCGTGCGATCTCTGCTTTGAAAAAAGCGGGGATTAAAAAAACGGTGATGCTGACGGGTGACGCGAAAGAAACCGGCGAGGCGGTCGGCGCGGAACTGTCCATTGATGAAGTGCATGCGGAGCTTCTTCCACAGCACAAGGTGGACCGCATTGAAGCATTTGACAAGCAAAAGCTTCCAAAAGAAAAGCTGCTTTTCGCAGGAGACGGCATCAACGATACGCCGGTCTTGGCGAGAGCGGATATCGGGGTTGCCATGGGAGGCCTTGGCTCTGATGCGGCAGTCGAAGCGGCTGATATTGTGATCATGACGGACCAGCCTTCAAAAATTGCGGAAGCCATCAGCATTGCCAAGCGGACGAGGGCGATTGTCTGGCAGAATATTATCTTTGCGCTCGGCGTTAAAAGTGTTTTTCTCATCTTGGGTGCTTTCGGCATCGCAACGATGTGGGAAGCCGTCTTTTCAGACGTCGGTGTTACCCTTTTAGCCGTTTTAAATGCGATGAGGGTTTTAAAAGTGAAAGAAATGTAACTTTTTTACCACCTAATGAACTGGAAATTCCTTTTTTAGCATCTTCACGAATGCGGCTTGTCTTGTTAAAATGAAAGAGGTTATCAAACTGGCATACTAAAAAATAAGAATAATGAGGTGTCTAAGTGAAGAAGAAACAGCAGTCACCGATGAAATTTGCAGTGATTATGACAGTCGTGGTCGTTTTTCTGATTGGCGCACTTGTCGTACTCAACAATCAAACCCAAAATGCTTCGCAAACCTTTGATGACAAGCCTTCAACTGAAGGGCAGCCGCTTCTTGGCAACAAAGATGCGACTGTAACGATCACAGAATTCGGAGATTACAAATGTCCAAGCTGCAAACAGTGGACTGAGACCGTCTTTCCGGATTTGAAAAAGGATTACATCGATAAAGATCAAGTTAATTTTTCATATATTAACTTCGTCAATGAACAGCACGGCAGAGGCTCTGAATTGAGCGCCCTCGCTTCCGAGCAAGTATGGAAGGAAGATCCGGCTTCATTCTGGAAATTCCATGAAGCACTGTACAAAGCGCAGCCTGACAATGACACGATGGAAAACGAGTGGGCGACGCCGGCAAAATTGGCAGACATCACGGAAGCGAATACGAAAATCAAACGCGATAAGCTCATCAGCAGCTTAAATGACAAAACGTTCTCTGAGCAATTAAAAACGGACAATTCGCTCATCAGCAAATACAGTGTAGACTCGACGCCGACGATCTTTGTCAACGACGTAAAAATCGACAAACCGTTTGATTATGACAAAATCAAAGAAACGATCGCCAAAGAGCTGAAAGGCCAGTCTGATGAAAAATAAACTGCTTTTTCTGTACGGCGCCTGGATCGTCTCATTAACGGCGACACTAGGCAGCCTGTACTTCAGCGAAATCCGTAAATTCATTCCTTGCGAACTGTGCTGGTATCAGCGGATTATGATGTATCCGCTCGTGCTGATCCTTGGAATTGCGACATTTCAGGGCGATGTCCGCGTGAAAAAATACGTGCTGCCGATGGCGGTGATCGGCGCAGGCATTTCCCTGATGCATTACATGGAACAAAAAATTCCCGGATTCAACGGTATTAAACCGTGTGTCACAGGAGTGCCTTGCTCAGGGCAGTATATCAATTGGTTCGGTTTCATCACGATTCCGTTTCTCGCCCTTATCGCATTTATTTTGATTATCATTTTTATGTGCTTTCTCAAGGGGAAAGACGAGTAAAAAGAGCATTGTCTGACAATGCTCTTTTTTTTTACATGTTCAACAAAATGAATGCTATAATATTTGGAAATTATTAAATGGATAAGGATGATGAGGATGGAATTTAAGATTCGTAAAATGAAAAAGAAAGACATCCGACAAGTGCAGCAGATTGCCAAAACAAGCTGGAATCACACTTATGAAGGGATAATCCCTTTCGATATTCAAGAGAAATTCTTAGAGAAAGCGTACAATGATGAGATAATGCAGCAGCGTTTGGAACACTCGTTAATGCTCGTTTCAGAAGCGGACGGAAAAATCGTCGGCTTTGTTAACTACTCATTTGTAAGAGAAGGAGGAGAGGCCTATCTCGCTGCCATTTATTTAGCCCCGGAATACCAAGGAAAAGGCATCGGAACCGCATTATTGGAAGAGGGGCTAAAACATTTGGAGGGAGTAAAAAAGATCTTTGTAGAGGTTGAAACAGAAAACCGCACCGGAAAATACTTTTACAAGGCGAAGGGTTTTGAGGATGTCTCCGAATATGATGAAGACTTTGAAGGGCATATCCTTAAAACGGTCCGAATGGCCTTGCGCTTATAATGCCCGCTTTCACTTTGTGACTTGGACATAGTAGTATAACAAGACCGCCATAATGAAGGCGATGGCTATTGTAAGCAATTTATGTTTTGTCTTTTTCAGCATACCGGGCCGCTCCTTTCCAAATGTTTTGCTTTCTCAATCACGTCTTTAATGAACGATTCTTTTCCTTTTGTATACGAAGTGCGGTCATATGGAAAGCGCCGTGCCAAGGTTTTTTTCAATGTTTCATATTCTTGCCGCTCGGCGGAGTGCTTTCTTAAATAATTTCGGAATCTCAGCTGGTTTTTCCATTCTTCGCTTTGA
>Ga0180433_10001818_pt1 | contig 34774 bp, 22 predicted proteins | sample SS_ome_8_FD_132980 | JGI IMG/M metagenome (GOLD analysis project Ga0180433, IMG submission 132980) | Hypersaline lake sediment archaeal communities from the Salton Sea, California, USA - SS_1_D_1 metaG | ecosystem: Environmental > Aquatic > Non-marine Saline and Alkaline > Hypersaline >...
TCATGGCTGCAGTATTCTTCATTTGAGATAGCTCCTTCTACTTTTTTAGATTTGGTGCTAACCGACACCATCAACTCTTATTGTAGCCGGAGCTGTCTCTCTTAGTTATTCCATATACTAAAAGTCAGGGTTGTGCAATCGAAATCTATATGAGCACTTGTTGGCCTATAACATATTGAGGTATGGAAAAGATGATGGGTATTTCGGGCACATGACCTCTAATTCGTGGTAGGCCTGATTGGCGCGGCGTCCCCGGAAATCGTGATGGCGATAATCATAGTTTATGTAGAAAATCTTTTACTAGTAGGCCGGTTTCCTGGCTATTGGGGATACCGATATGCGTTCCTCGTACTCTCGTTGCAGCAGTTGGATTATTCAGAGTAGCACTTTTGACAGGCACCAGCGAATCTCCCTTTTGTCCGCCATCTTTATACCTTCCGAAACGCCACTGCAAGCGTGCTGGACAGACTATCCGATCAACAGTTTCTTCTGTATCCGAATAAATCACCAGGTTTTCCTGTCCAGGAAGTGTCGCTCCCAGTTCTTCTTTGAATGCCATAGCTTCCTCAACTCTATGCTGGCACTCCGAAGATGGAAACTTGCACCGGTCGTTATAATAAGTCGACTCTAAGCCGCAAACGGGGCAATTACCTTTACTGGCCTCTTCAACGACCACCAAATGATCGTGCTCGAAATAAAATCTATCCGGTAATAACTCAAATACAGAGTCCAACTGGCAAGCCATATTCTTTATTTGTTTTTCCAGGTTAACGTTCTCAGTATCGGCCAAGCGATGTAGATACCACCTCCAAGCTAGTTCTCCAATCGCATTTTTAAAGAAATTCCCGAATACATAAAATTTCATTTTTGGATGGAGAATAAAAAATACTTTGGGCGAGCCGAAATGTGGCGATGCAATATAGACCGCTCGGCGAATTGGCGCAGAATATAGCTTCGCTGCCGCACGGGTGACCAGTCCACCCATAGAGTGATTTACGATATCAACCTGGTGCCACTGCGTATGGGTTGAAAGTATATCTTGTATGAATTGTGCCAGCCTGTGCCCTGATTTACGGTTACTTTGAGTCCAGTCATAGGGGAATACCCAGAAATCTTGCCCGAGGACATACCCCATATTCTCAAAGTTACGCAGCAACCCGGTATATACTATAGGAAACAAGGGTTCATTCTGAGAAGTCTCTTTATCAGTAATAGACGTCAGGGCTGTTAAGGATGTGGGTTTGAAACTTTCCTTATCCCACCATCCTATGGTAGGCCAAATCGGTTCACTACTCCCTTTTTTGAATAATCGTGAACCCATGATGCCAGGTACAAAAATCAAAGGCGCTTTTTTAACCTTGTTCAATGATTCCATAATATGCGACCCCCCGGAAGTTATTTCAGGCTTTTTCTGAATAAATAGAATAAGACACTTGGGATTTGAATATCTTTTGCCTAAAAGGCTTTACCAATATTTTTCTGCGTGTCGTCATCTTTTCATCCTCATTATCTCTGCGTTCTTTGGGATTCAATATTATGAAAACAAGTATACTCTCCTACCACCCCATTGAAAAGCCCCGAGGTGAAGGCTCTCGATATTCTGGGATCATAGTGCCTGATTGGCGTGGTACTCTTGAAATTCAATTGCACCTGCCCTCTGCCACTGAAAATTCCGCTGGATTGTTCACTGACTTCAGTTTCGTAGGGTCAATCAATACAATGCTTCAGGGACGGTCTTCAGCAGGACTATATAGTGAATCTTGGTGGCATAGGCACAGCAATAGGACATATTTTAGCTTTGTTTTACGTTAAATTCGGTAAACCCGTCCCGAATCCTGTTTTGTTCGTAAAGTATCAACTGGTAACAACCAATGCCAAACAGTTTGACTCCAAAATTATGTAAATTTTTCAAGTATGGCCTGCAGTTCTACAAGGGGTCTAACTCATGATGGTGCTGAGATATCCACTGCCAATAATTACAGCCACTTAGGCTGAGGCTTGTGCCTATCTCTATACCGCCAGATTGGAAGCTTCTATGAATAACGGATTGGACGCAAATTTATCTTTATACCGCTGGAAGCGTAGTATCGAGAGGTGGGGATACTAAAATCCCGGACGATATTAGTAAAGACTCGCTGTATCTAATAACAAAAGTAGGGTCGTGGATTTAATCCACGACCCCACTTTTGTTTATGATTTTTATAATTCGCAGTATTTCATTACCAGCTTGTCGTAGCTTATCTCGTTTCTTTCCTTACCGTACTTAGTCACTTATCCCAAGTTCAATGAGTTTTTCTTGTTTGGGAATACCTGTTCTTTTGTCCCATCCTCTAAGTTCATAATATTCGTTCATTAAGGCATCAAATGGGGGAGTCTTGCCTTTGCGGAAGCCACTAGTAGCTGGTTCAAATACACGTTTAGGCATTGTGTCATATTCACCACCTTTGCCATCCCTGATATTTATGAGCCTTTGCAGGTTAAAACTACGTTCACCCACTTTGATTAACTGCTCTATTGACCAATTTAATCCAGTTATGGCATTAAAGATATTAAGTATATCAGTCAATGTCATGCCGCAGTTGACCATGAACATGCATAAGCAAAGTGAATTTAACAATGTGGAAAAATCCTGACACTTAACAGCCAAATATGTCTTACCCTGAGCATCGAAAAATTCAGTTTGTTCGGGGAAACCAAGTTCGGGTACGGTATATAAACCGAATTCAACATCACCCGGGAGCCCCTTACAGTGACAAGCCCCACGAGTGCATGTAGCATAGTTGGGTGCCATACTCCAAGAAAGGCGAGGGTCATGGCAAGGAAAATCTAAACCCCTGACATGCGCGACTATTTCTTCTGTTCCCTTCCCAATCTTTCTGGCTGCTTCAAGATTTCCTTCAGCGAAAAGAGCTCCAAATCCCTCTCTTAATCCTATTTGCTTGACTAATTCTATCTGAAGGTCTCCATCTCCCCACCTGAGTTCCATACCATGTGTATCTTCCTTCGTGATCAAGCCTCGCTCATAGCATTCTATGGCAAACCCTATAGAGGCACCTGCCGATATCACATCTATCCCCAGTCTATTGCAATAGTCGTTGGCCTTGGCTACAGCTTTCAGATCGCTAACCAAATTTGACATACCAAGCATGCCCACTGCTTCATACTCTGGACCAACACCTTCACAGGCATATTTTTCAGGTTCCGTCACTTTAATATGGCGATGACACCCCACCGTGCAGTGTAAACAAGGCAACGGCTTAACTTGAAGAACTTCATTGTACACTGGCTGTCCTAAATTCTTGGCTCCTTCCTCAAAAGAATCTCCGGCCCAATACTTTATGGGTATATTTCCATGAGAGTAATAGTCTGCGATGTCTGGTGTACCATATTCCCGCATTCCCTTACCAAGGCTTAAAGTTTTTTGTCTCAACTCTTTGCGCAACGCCTCAAACCTATCAGGGTTTGCTATAGGAGGGTGTTTTGTTCCATGAACAACTACTGCTTTAAGATTTTTTGCGCCTATCACCGCCCCTACACCACATCTCCCCGCAAAACTATGGCCATCTGCCACAACACTAGCTATAGCAACCAGTTTTTCACCAGCCGGACCTATAGTTAGCACTGAAGCTCGTCTCTCACCAACATCCTCCTTGAGGGCTTCAATAACCTCGTACGTATCCATTCCCCAAAACTTACGCGCTCCACGTATCTCAGTGACATCATCGTGAATCCACAGGTATACTGGAGCATCTGCCTTGCCCTCGATTATCAACATATCGTATCCTGATCTTTTAAAAGTAGGCCCCCAATTTGCTCCCGCCATAGTGTTCGAATAGGTATTAGTAAGAGGAGATTTGGTGGAAATACAAAACTTTGCATCTCCGGGTAACCCAGTGCCCTGAAATGGTCCAACCGCAAAGACGACTCGATTTTGGGGGTCGAGAGGCTTAATATCTGACCCAACCTCATCGTATATTATTTTTCCGGCAAGTCCATCGCCTCCGATGAAGTTGGTATATAAATGTGCCGGCAGTTCCTCTGTGTGGCTGGTTCCCTGACTTAAATTTACACGCACCACTTTATTCCATATACCTTGCATGAGATTCACCTCCTTGTATTACTTGAGCCGCTGTCAAGCACAGTCTATAAAGTGACTTAACCTTAATGATATAACTGTCCTGGGTTTTTGTAAAGGCGTTGTGCTGGACAGGCTTTTAATATTCCGTTAAATTGAAAGGAGTTCTCGGGGACAAGTTGTTAGCATTTTGGCTCCCGACTCCGTTACTAGGATAGTATCTTCTAGCCTGATACCCAGGTTCTGAACTTTACCATGCTTAACTGAACATTGGAAAAAAGCCAAAATATTATTCTTCTCAATCTTTGCTTCCGGGCTCGATTCCCCACTTCTCATTATGAGCGGTTCTTCCTCAACAGCCAGACCGACATTGTGTCCGACGAGGGGACCTACCATAGGGAATCCAGAAGCTTTAGCGAACTCTCGTGGTACGGCCTGTATTTCATTTATGGTTATTCCAGGGTACAATTTTTCTAACATAATAATCTGTGCGTCTCGTAATGTTTCAGAAGCTTTTTGTAGTTGTTCAGGAGGTTTTCCGATAAAAAAGGTTCGGGCAAGGTCGCTGGTATATCCATGAATAACAGCTCCCAGGTCTATTGAAATAATCTCCCCGGCGCATATTTTCTTTTGAGTGGCGCGGGGATGAAGGAGCCTGGCACGGGATCCGGATGCTATAAAAATAGTATGCTTAATAGCATCGGAGCCCAGCGTTACCATCCGATGTTGTGCCAGGGAGGCAACCTCAAGTTCTGTCATTCCTGGTTTAATTACCTCTGCTGCTGTTTTCATACCGGCATCTGCAATTTCACAGGCTTTCCTTATAAACTCTATCTCTGTTTCAGATTTTACTGACCTTATTCGTTCTTCAATCGCATAAGTAGCATCTATAATTTCTACTTCAGGTAAATTATGTTTGAATGAATCCCCTAGTTCTCTGTTAGCTGTAGTATCCATAGCAACTGGTCCTTCTGTTCCACCCAATTGTTCCAGTATCTTTACTATTTGCTTTCCCTGACTAGCCATCGTATAGGTTTTAACACTTACCCCTTTTGCTTGCTCAATCGCAGTATCTTTTTCGGCCCAAAGTACAGCGAACACAGCTTCTGGTTCCTGGGTAATGATAACTACGCCGCACGTTTGTATACTGGGTTCAGTGACATCGGTGAAATATTGTATGTTTTGAGGAGTGGACAGTACTAATCCACAATAACCATTACGGCGCATGAAGTCACGCGCTTTTTCTTGCCTTTGCACAATTTCGTTTATCATAATTCTCCTTTTCTTCTAGGTAATCTATGACAAATTTGTTATCTTTAACAATATTGGTAGTTTCTGTGATCTAGTAGAAGCTCAATGATTTTAATACTACTTGGTGAGGTCGGTCAACCTCGTGTGGTGGCCAACCACATGGGCCGTGATGGACTAGGGGTTTTCACCCTGGAGAAGTATCATTGAATACCTGGTTTGGCAGTAGCTCCTGCAAAACCAGTTTGGACATCTCTGTGACCTCTTTAAATTAGCCTTTTCCTCTAGGATGGCGGGATTTTTTCCCAGCGTTATTACTTTCACTCTCCTGCTATATCCTTCTCAGCATCTCTGAGAATTTGCTCCATTTCCCTGCGAACATCGTCTTTGACAGGAGGAGCCGTGTGCTCAGCGAGTATCTCCTTCACTTTCGCCTTCGCCCTTTCCAGAAAAGAACCTTTCGCAGTCGGATCAAGAATTAAGGTGTCTGAGAGTTCTCTGCTCCATATTTCTCGCCTGAAATGCTCCAGTGTATGTTTCTTATCCAAAAAGTGCCCGCCGGGGCCGACCTCATGTATAATATTTATTGCCAAAGTACCGTCATTTATCTCGAAGCGGCGTAAATAAGCACGGGCTTGTTCACAAGCTTCGGCATCAAGGATTATCTGTTCTAACGATACACTCATCGCCAGATCGCGACATCCCAATGAAGGAGAAATATCCGCTCCACACATAAACCACATAGCAGCCTTCAGTATATTACGTTCCAAAGACAGGGGTTCGAAAGATGCTCCTTCCAACCAGATATCCGCCGCCAGGGCGGGAAGCCTGTAAAACCTCGCCATCTGAGCACTGCCTGCCGAGAGTAATAGATACTGCGGCGCCGCATAATTGATTTCTCCGGTTTTCATATTTGCTGGCGCTGCTTCCGACGTGTAAATCATGGGAGCGCCAGGGTTGGCACACTCAACTATGACAAGAGAGGCTAACTCCTCAGCATTTCCCACTGCCAGAGTTCCGGCTAGCGTTGCCGGGGCGGTTGCTGCACCTAAGACCATGGTCATGGGTGCGATGGGAATTCCCGCCTTTGCCAATATGACCATCGCTTCCGCTGAATCTTTCTCAAACGCTAGCGGAGCCACCGGACAATTAATGGTGGAAAAGATAGGTCTTTTCCTGAGCTCTGACTCACCCCCCACAATGGCAGACGCCAGTTTGATTTGCCAGCGGGCTGTTTTCTCAGTGACACAGGAACACTGAATATGCTTGCGATTGTTTTTCAGTGCAATAGCTAAGGCGTTGAGCTCCTGAAGCGGTGGTGACAGGTCATTCGGAATCACGCTGGGCCAGAAATAGTCAACTGTGTCGAGGTAGTCTCCTACTATAGCAATATCCCTCAGGTCAGACGAGGTTGACTGTCTTCTTTCCCCGGTTTCAAGATTCGTTGTTATAAATGGTGAAAAACCGCTTGTGGCTAGAAAGCGGAAATCCTTTGAGGGAAGTTTAAGGTCAAAATCCGGGTCTCTGGCGCACAGAATCATCTCTTTGGGGGCTTTTTCAATCGCTTCATCTACCAGAGCGCTGGGAATCTTGACAATGTCACCGTTGAGTTCTGCCCCGTTCTCGGCAAGTAATGTTCGCACCTTCTCGCTGTGAACCTTGACTCCGGTTTCCTTCAGAATCCGCAGGCTTGCCTTGTGGATTTGTTCTACTTCGTCCTCAGACAAAAAATTTAAAACAGCTTTCATACTTTCTAGCCTCCTTTGACTTTCAACTATAACACAACGGTCTTGGAAAACTTCAACCCTGTAGAGCACTGCTGTATATGGTACGCCGCTGCTATCCGGTGAGGAATAAAACCCAGCCAGAAATCACGGTAATCCTTTATGCACAGAAGGAGATAGTGCAGAAATTGGCAATGTGTGTAAGGATTGAAGATTACAGGCAACTCGATAATATTGATATTTTGCCATTGCTGGTAAAATAAAACTAAGCACAGGACTTGTCCGATTAGTAGGGGCGAAAGGGATCCTGTGTAGTTGACATAATATGTTGCAATGATGTCCTCAGAGGAATCGGGGGTAGTTAGGTTGTTATGCCCTGATATGTCGGGATGTGCAATAACGGGAAGTGAGGTGCTTGGTAAATCGAATAACTAACAAAACCTGGATGGAGGTTGTTTAAACATGACAATCTGAGTCCAGGTTAACGTAAGAACAAGTAGTTTGAAAACGAAAAAGGGGGTAAGAGAATGGCAATAGCTGAAATAAGCGTTGTCCCGTTAGGAACAAAGACTGCTTCAGTCAGCCAATATGTGGCACGGGCGATTAAGGTTCTGGAGCGGGAAGGGGCCATAAGGTACGAGATGACCGCCATGGGAACTATCGTAGAAGGTGATCTGAACAGGATTCTGGAATTGGTGAAAAGGATGCACGAAGAGACCTTCGGTGAAGGGGTTGTTAGAGTATTAACCACGGTTAAAATTGACGACCGGCGGGATAAAACCCAGGGGATGAAAGCCAAGGTGGAATCGCTTCAGAAGAAATTATAGTGTTGACTGAGTTATCCCCGAGTTTATTTCTGACCTTCCCTTCCTAGTACCTGTTCTGAGAGAAATCGAATGATCAGGACTAAGAACGCACAGAGACAAGGGGCTTGAAAGCTGCAGGGTGAAAAAGCCTGTCTGGTTCGTGCCCCGGCGATTAAGGACATACTGGTAAACTTGATGAGCACCATGAAAAATTGTTACAATCTGTGAAATTATGTCTATCCAGGTCCGTTTGCAGAGGGCCCATACTAATCGATGATGTCGAATGCATTTGGGATGTCGGCAAATGCATTGACATTCGCCTATTTTTCAATGGAGTTTGGTATTGACCCTGCCATGCCCACATATAGCGGCGGGCTGGGTATATTAGCCGGTGATACCATACGTGCCGCTGCTGACCTAGGCATTACGTCAGTGGGTATGACGCTTGTGCATCGCAAGGGTTATTTCCGCCAGCACCTGGACAACAATGGTAATCAATCGGAGAGTGACGTAGACTGGAGTCCTGAGAGATTTCTGGAAATACTCCCTCAGCGAGTTCTGATAACGATAGAAGGTCGTCAGGTGCAAGTGCAGGCATGGCGGTATCTGGTGCATGGTGAGTCTGGTCAGACCATGCCAGTCTATTTTCTGGATACAGCCATTCCGGAAAATACTCCGTGGGACCAGTGCCTGACCGACCATTTATATGGTGGTGATGACCATTATCGTCTGTGCCAGCAGGTTGTCCTGGGTCTTGGTGGAGTAGCAATGCTGCGTGCTCTTGGATATCGAAAGGTTCATGCATATCATATGAACGAGGGGCACTCTGCATTTGTCGTTCTGGCATTGTTAGAAGAACAGACATGGGGAAGTGGTCTTCATACTATCAGTAGCACACAGGTAGAGGCAGTTTCCCAGCGCTGCGTATTTACCACGCATACTCCCGTGCCAGCAGGACATAGTTACGTTTCCATGGACCTAGTACGGGGTGTCCTGGGGGAAGAGCGAACCAACTTCCTGATGACGGCTGAATGTTGCTCTAACGGTGTTCTAAACGTGACTGCTCTTGCGCTGAATTTTTCACGCTATATCAACGGCGTCTCAATGCGTCATGAGGAGACTTCTCGTTCGATATTTAACAATCATCCGATCAATTCAGTTACCAATGGTGTGCATGCGGCAACCTGGACATCGGCGCCTTTTCGCCGTGTCTATGACCACTATATACCGGAGTGGCGCCGGGACAATCTCTACCTGAGATATGCTATAAAAATACCGCTGGACGAAATCTGGCAAGCCCACAACCAGGCTAAACAGGAACTTCTCTCAGAGGTGGAACGTCGGACCGGTGTGCATCTGGATCAAGCAGCAATGACCGTTGGTTTGGCGCGGCGCGCTACTTCTTATAAGCGCACTGACTTCTTGTTTTACGATCTGGATCGGCTCAAGAAAATAGCCCAGCAGGTTGGGTCGCTCCAGGTGATTTGCGGGGGAAAGGCACATCCAGGAGACGAAGGCGGTAAGACGCTTATCCGCTGTATCTTTGAGGCGACAACTGCTCTGAGGGATGTGGTACCAGTAGTTTACCTGACAGAGTATGACGTTGAGATAGCGAAGTATCTATGCTCGGGAGTGGACTTGTGGCTCAACACTCCGCAGAAGCCGCTGGAGGCGTCGGGAACTAGCGGCATGAAGGCCGCGCTTAATGGTGTGCCGAGCTTGAGTATTCTGGATGGCTGGTGGATAGAAGGACATGTAGAGGGTACAACCGGATGGGCTATCGGCGATGGGTGGCAATCTGAAACAAATCCCGACAAAGAGGTTGCCTCCATGTACGACAAGCTTGAACACGTGATCCTGCCTATGTTTTACCAGCAGCCCGATACTTATGCTAACGTCATGCGTTCAGCTATTGCCCTGAATGGCTCGTATTTCAATGCACAGCGAATGCTCGCACAGTATTTGCAAAATGCATATTTCGCTGCGGGTAACCCATGACAGTTGCCCCTGCCGGCGAGATGCTGAATAATGTTGAATAGTACTCGCTCTTGTTCTTAAACCTTGCCGGACCCTGTGGGAACCTTTAGTTTTCCGTTCGAATTCGCAATGGTTTATCGAGGTCTCTATAATTATACTCGATGACCAAGGAAGAACAACAGATAAACCTTTCTTGTTTACTTTCTTTGCTCCAAGAAATCCCTTCCTACAGGCAACTGGTGGGGGATCTGTCCACAGTAGAAGATGAGCATAAGGCCATTATACTCGATGCCGCCAAACCTTACTTGATTGCTGCTCTTTACGAAGAGCTTTGTTTGCCCCTCATGGTGGTGACTGGTCAGCCTGAAAGTGCCAGAAAGCTTCATGATCAGCTTCGAGCCTGGCGTTCCCCTTCGGCCGAGTTGCATCGCCTTTCTGAGCTCGATTTCCTGCCTTATGATAGTTCAAAGCTATCGGCCGTCAGCTATCAGATGATGGAGCGGGTTAGGGCATTAACCGCCTTAGCCCTTTACAAGTCCTCCCATCCACCGCCGAGATTGCTTCGTCCCGACTTGTCGGGACTCGCAATGGCAGGGGAAAAGGTGGCCCTCAATGACGAAGGACAGGAGTGTCATTCTGAGAGAGCGAATCCATCGAAGAATCTCCTTGATAGCGATCTCCTTGAAGAATCCGAAGACCCTTTGCTGGCGCTCGGGGCGAAAAAACCTCCCCTGGTAGTGACATCAGCCTTGGCAATCATGAGTAAAACAATTTCGCAAAGGGATTTTGTGACTGCATGCCATATTCTAAAGCCGGGCATGGCTGCTGAGCCCCTTGAGCTGATGCGCCGTTGGCAAAGCATGGGCTACGAAATGGAGGAAGTTGTCGAGGTGCCCGGTCAGATGAGCAAACGGGGTGGTATTGTTGATATCTTTCCCCCTTGCAGCCAGTTGCCGGTCCGCATAGAATTCTTCGGCAACCAGATAGAGAGCATGAGACGCTTCGACCCGGAAAGCCAACGCTCAAACGGAACCATATCCTCGTTGATTGTAACCCCGGCTAAAGAGTTTGTAACAGTAGCTGATAGCTCTGAGGTGATGGGTGGCAGCATTCTCGATTACCTTGGCGGTGATGCCTTGCTGGTTCTGGATGACCCTGCAGGAATTGAGCTTGCCGTTACCAGGATAAACGAAGAGACTCAAGCATTAAGGGCTGCAAAGATAGAAAAAGGCGAGTTGCCCTGCGATTATCCTTTTCCTTATCTTAACTGGGAAGAATTAGAGCCTAAGATGAAAGAAAGGCGTCGCCTGGTGCTGGAAACATGGGATAACTCCTGGGGTTCAGGACAGGCTCTGCCCTTCGCCAGAGCTCAGATTTATGGTAACCAACTGGAAAGGTTCCTCAAAACAGCCGGGCAAATGGTGGAACAAAGGCAGCGCGTAATCGTGGTCAGCCATCAGGCAAACCGGTTGGCTGCACTTCTCCAAAAAGAGGATATTCATGCCTCGCCTATATCACAGATAGAGTACATACCTCCATTTGGTTCAATCACCTTGCTACAGGGCTCTCTCGATGGAGGGTGGCTACTGGATGACAGGCTGGCCCTCATTACCGATGTCGAACTCTTCGGCTTTGTAAAACAACCGCGCGTGAGTAAGAAGAGACCGATACCTCGCCGATGGTTTCTGCCTCAACTATCTCCCGGTGATAATGTTGTCCATGTTGACCATGGCATTGCCAGATTCCACGGCCTAACCAGGATGTCCTCCGATGGCATGGAGAGAGAATACCTTGTTTTGGAGTATGCCGCTGGTGACAGGCTCTATGTGCCTACCGAGCGGATAGATCGCATCAGCCGCTATATCGGTGCCGGTGACCAGGCACCGCACTTGAGCCGTCTGAGGACCCCGGAATGGCAAAGGACAAAGAAGAGGATTAAAGAATCGGTGGCGGAAATTGCTAAGGAGCTACTTGACCTTTATGCTGCTCGGGAAATAGCTCAGGGTTTCGCTTTCTGTGAAGATTCACTATGGCAGCAAGAGTTGGAGGCATCATTTCCCTACATGGAAACGCCAGACCAGACTGAGGCAATCATGACGGTTAAAGAGGACATGGAAAAAGCCAAGCCCATGGACCGGCTCATCTGCGGAGATGTAGGCTATGGCAAAACAGAGATCGCCCTGCGTGCTGCCTTCAAGGCCGTTATGGATGATAAACAAGTGGCTATTCTGGTCCCTACCACCGTGCTGGCTCAACAGCATTTCATCACCTTTACCGAGAGGTTGCAAACCTTTCCGTTAAGAGTGGAAATGCTGAGTCGCTTCTGCCCCCCGGAAAGAGAAAGGGAAATCCTGGAAGCTCTGACCAACGGCACCGCGGATATATGCGTTGGCACTCATCGCCTGTTGCAAAAAGACATAACATTCAAAGACCTGGGACTGGTAATAATCGATGAGGAACAGCAGTTTGGTGTAGTGCAGAAGGAAAAACTTAGACAGATAAGGAAGGAAGTGGACACCCTGGCTCTCAGTGCTACTCCCATCCCACGCACCCTCCACATGTCTTTAACGGGCATCAGGGATATGAGCATCGTGGAAACGCCTCCCGAAGAACGCATGTACGTGAGAACCTATGTCGGGGCTTATGATGCATCTCTGGTCAGGCAGGTAGTGTTGCAGGAACTGGAGAGGAATGGGCAAGTCTTCTTTGTCCATAACCGTGTTCAGAGTATTGCTTTAGCTGCCAGCAAATTACAGGATTTAGTGCCAGAAGCGCGAATCGCTATAGCTCATGGGCGTATGCCCGAAGAGCAACTGGAAACGGTGATGACCGATTTTATCGCCAGCAAGTATGACATACTGGTGACCACGACCATTATTCAGTTAGGCTTGGATATGCCTAATGTGAATACGTTGATTGTAAACCAGGCTGACAGGTTCGGTCTGGCTCAGCTTTATCAGTTGAGGGGTAGGGTAGGTCGAGGCGTAAACCAGGCGTATGCTTATTTCTTCTTTGATAGGGAAAAGCAACTGACTTCACAGGCTTATAAAAGGCTGCGGACTATCCTGGAGGCTACCGAACTGGGCTCGGGATTTGCCATCGCGATGAAGGACCTGGAAATTCGGGGGGCGGGCAATCTTTTAGGTGTCAGACAAAGTGGACATATAGCTGCCCTGGGATTTGACCTTTATTGCCAGTTGTTGGCTGAGGCAGTGGAGGAGTTGAAGGCAAAGCAAACCGGCAAAGCCGGGAAGGGCGTCATCGGTGGGGAAACGAAGGAATTGCCCAGCGTAGTCTTGCCCTTAGATGCCCATATACCGGAAGAGTATGTTCCCAATCTAAATACCAGGTTGAGGCTTTACCACAGACTGGCCAGCATGGAGCATATCGAGGATGTAGAGGACATAGCTCAAGAATTTGAAGATAGGTTTGGTACCTTGCCCCAGCCTGTGGAGAATCTTCTTTATGTGGTGAAAATCAGGATTCTGGCTGCGCGGGTCGAGGTAGGCTCCGTTTCCACGCAGGGCAGGCAAATTGTCGTAAAATCCCACGAATCTGCCATTGCGAGCAGAGCGAAGCAATCTTTGGTCAAAAGCTATGATTCCGCAATCAAGATAGGTGCCACACAAATCAAGCTGGACGTCAGGCTGCTGGGGGATAGATGGAAAGTTATTCTGGAAGAAATACTGAGCTCTCATTACGGCTAGATTGCTTCGTCACTCTACTCCTCGCAATGACACATAAAGGAGGAATGGTTGCGAGTCTCGATTTATTGGAATTGGCAATCTCTTGATCATCGTGGGCACTGTTCGATAGATAGAAACTGCACAATGCAGCGTCTACCAAAACCCTACATTAACACTATTTTTAAGACGAGCTGACGTACAGATATCTCACGCCGCCATCAATAACGCAGTAAGTATGCTTATCAGTCCCGGCGTGGTGCAACACTGGCTTGAGCAGGGCGTCGGCAGTTTTAACGAGTTCCTCCACCGAGCCAACGGTTATGACAGCTTCCCCGGCTTGCACTGGCGGTAGTTCACCCACATCTACAATTATGCCTTTGTGTTTTCTCTTCGCCTGCAATGCTTCCTCTTCCATGCCGAATATTGCCCCTGCCTGTGCATGACGGAAGTTTAGTAGCACGAACAAGAAAGCGAACACTGCTAAAGCCACTCCTACCAGAGACAATCCTCTGAAGACCCATGTCTTTGCGACAGGCACCGTAGTGTATTCCACAATGGTGCCTGGTTGTTGCTTATTCAGGTTTCCCGTCAAGGTAAAAGTAGTCGTCCCCAGTTGTCCCTTTAGGCTGTGGGTAAAGACCTGGTCTATATGCCGAGAACCAATGTCGCCCGTAGTGTGAACCGTGGCTTTAATAGTCAGGTCATAATTTACGGCACCAAAACCCAATTCGGTTCGCAGAGTGTTAGCCACCGTGTTGAACGTCCTGATATTTACAGGGAAATCAACCGCGATTGGCCCCTTGGTACTGGTCTTGGGCACAAGGGTAAAGTTTTTGCTCCACATCCCGGGATATTCTAGTAACGCCGTAACCTCTACCACTTCAACGAGATTTGTGGCCGGTTTATCGCTAAGAAACTGATAGGAAAAGCTTGCCGCGATACTGTCAATTATCTTGGGAAAGTAAACCAGCCCTGGGCCCAGAGTTTGGGCAGGTGATGAAGGCTCTGTCGTTGGAACCGTGTCCGACCTGAGCACGTCTTCTTCATAAAGCATGTTTGGCTTGAGATAAATTTCGTAATCAAACCAACCTTGTTCAGTATAGACCACCCCTCCCTTTGAGCCTGTATCACTGTGTTCAAAGCTACCCTGGAACTGAAAGGTATATGCTTGATTGATCGCGGTAATTTCATGGCTGAAGTCATCTTCGATAATCAGTCCCGAGTCAGTCTCGGCCGTCGTGTGAACGGCGGCTCTGATAACGAACTCGCTCTGATATGTGAAGACCCCTATCTCCTGCTCAATATCATCCACTACACTCTCCAGAGCCCCAAGGTCTAAGGGGAAATCAACTTCGATTTCCTGCCCTTCGTGGGTTTCTTCCAGGATGATTATCTCCTTCTGCCATTTACCCGGATTTTCTGCGATTGCGCTGATAACTATATCATTAACGATAGTAGCTACGGACTCGCTGGAATCGAACTTGTAGCTAAAAGAAAGCAGAGTCTCGTCAATTATATTTCGAAAAAAAACCGGGGATGTCTCTCCCTCGGTCGCTTCTTCCTTTGGCTGTAGAGGACCGTAGAGGCTGTTAGGTTTTAGATATACCAGATAATCGAACTCTCCCCTATGAGCGTAGTTCGCCACCACAGTCGGCTGTTCTGTTGTTGATTGAAGGGAAAACGCCTTCCACACCCCGAATATGGCGGCGATAAGCAACAAACATGCCGCAGCCAGAGAGCCCAATTTCAACCATGGAGACCTGGCAAAGGCCTCCTGCGTAGGCTTATTGCTTAGCGTCATAATAACCTCCTGTAACTGTTCTAGCTATGGATGTCAATTTAGTTCGAAAGCCGTCGCTGTCTCTTCCATCTCTGCTGCCGCTCCAGGCGCCTGTTCAGCCTTTTTAATCTTACGTTTTGCGACCGGTTTACATCTCTGACGGCGCCGCCAACGAGAATCGCCGTGGGTATGCATACGAGGGTAACGAAACCCAGCCAGGTACGGACGTAGCGCAGGGCATAACTAGCGGCATAACCCAGGTATGGGATGCTGAAAAGCACCTTACCGTGCACATTCCGGGCAGGCACCCAGTAAGGGTCGGAGTCCTCAGCTGCGTCGCCCTTGGTGTCAAAAAGGATCTGCTCATCATAACGCACAGCGATTACGCGGTGGCTGACGATAACATCAGGGTCCCAGGGTGGGTCAAAGGCAATGATGTCACCTACATTCACGTCCTCGGCGTTTACGGGCAGCATCACGGCCAGTGCCCCGGCTCGCATCGCCGGCTCCATGCTGCTGCTACGAACAATGGCCAGGGCTCCAGAGAACACCGTTGGTATAAGGACAGCCAAAAGCACAGCACAAAGCACCAGCCCTAGAATTATGTTTAAAGCCCACTTGCACGCTCGTTTCATAATATCCTGCCCCAAAATATAACATAGCCGCCAACTGGAATTCCAGCCATAATTAAATGCCAAAGCAGGCCTGCCCAGGCAGACCTGCTTTGGCATTACCACTCCATGAATCGGAGCTAAATCTTAAGGGTTATTCAACCCCGGCCCACAGAGCTGTTCATTGCCTGTCGTCTATGGACAATAGTAACATCCTACGCCATGGGCAAAGATGTAGGCAGTAGTCCAGTCACTTATATCGTCGTTCGTACACTCTATAAAGCCAGTCTCAGGTACCATCGGGTCCAAAGCGTCATTATACTCAGCCTTACCGGGCACGGGATTGCCCGCCCTGTTCAAGATGTGATTCGAAAGATCATTGAACGACTTGTCAACCTGCAGATGATACTCGCTGAGTCCAGCCAGGGTGCAACTGTCCGTGTCCGTCAGCGCATAGTTCACGAAGATATGATCACCATCGTCATAGACATACAGCGTACCACATAGCGTAGTCTGTCCGGTGTAGATAGGATATTCGTATGGATCAGCCTCTGTACCCCATCCGATATCATAGTAAATCCAGGTGAACCAGTTACTCTGGTCAGCGCTGAACAGGTATTCACCGGGCGCTGTCTGAGCAGCGCATACGGTACCACAACTCAGTTCGCGCTCCGTGTTAACGAAGGTAAGTTCGAGCGTCTCACCAATGGTAACTTCCTGTGGGTCTGCCCCCTCATAACCCTCTGGAACTATCGTCTCCTCAACGTTGCAGGTGAGCCCGCACATCAATTCACTAAGGGACAATACGCCATCAGCCGGGTCTTCATCGTTGAGCCCGTTGTCGCAAACGGTCATAACGCCCGTGCCGGTCTTGGGGTCGGGGGTAATGTTGAAGCAAGCGCCAGCAAGTGGGTCCCCGCTCCCGTCCACCTTATAGATGGTTAATTGGCACTTTTCCTCTGTGTTAACGAAGGTGAGCGTGACTGTCTCTCCGGCTGTAGTCACGTGTGCCATCTGAGGAGTTGTATTTAGTGCGTAGCCGTCAGGGGCTTTGGTCTCGGTAACGGTGCATTCGACGCAGACCAGGCACCCGGTAACCAGCAATACGCCGTCAAACGGGGATTTATCGTTAGCGTCGTTGTCGCACACGGAATAAATCGAATCAGCGACGCCCGTCGTCGGGTCAGGGGTAATATTGAAGCAAGCGCCAGCAAGAGCATTCCCGGCAGGGTCTTCCTTCAGAATCTCTATCTGACCGGTCTCCAAAACTCCAATCTCGTTCTCGAAGGTAACCTCAACCGGTTTAGTTACTGACAGTAGCTGGTCAGGCTGCTGCTCATAGGCGCTGCCGGGGATGAGTATCTCACGAATTATCATTGGTCCCATCACGGTAGTATAGACGATATCGGTGCCGGCTCCGGTTATGACCACTGTCCCGACCAGGAAATCGTCTCCGTCAATAATGCCGTTGTTCCAGAGGTCACGCCAGACCTCAAAGGTGAAGTCCTCTATCGGGCCACCGGCTGGGATAGTCTTGTGGATGGTGATTGGAATAGGTTCCACAGCCGCGACTGAAGGTACCAGGACCATGCCCAGCGCCAATGTCACGGCCAGTGCTATTAATATCAGTCTCTTCATTTTTATCCTCTTTATCCTCCTTATTTGTCTTGTTTTCCAGATTCTCAACAGCTACATTATTTCTTTCCCTTGTCAATCTATACGACGCAGCCCTCCTTTCGTTCATAAATTGGATCTCGAATTTTATGTGTTCTCAGGTGAGCCTTCCTCGCAGGCTTGTGCCACGTCTCTTCGCCTTCCCTAAGAGTTGATTTCACTTTTATTATACTCCAAATGTTATAGTATTGTCAATTTTGGTTAGGAAAATATATGTCGAAATTCTATGGTTTTGCGCTTACGGTTACGAGATATATCTTAGTGGAATAATAGAATAGCGTCATGTTAGTGATGGTATAAATAATTACGTCGGCACCGAGAGATTGTTCTGGCTTATTTCACTGTCAGCAAAGCCGTAAGTCTTGAATCCCAGCGACTCCACCTTGGCGTCTTTGCCCACCAGCGCGAAGACTATGTCAAAGCTCAAACCGCCTGTGGGGCAGGGTCCAATGTATTCTACCTCCAGCTTTAGCGGGCGGACTGCTCCGGCTGGCAATGGCCCCAACGCAATCTCAGTGCAGTCGAGGCTGGCAATAGTGTCACTGGCAACCAGCAATGGTGAGGTGGTGGGGTCGCCATCATAGTCATACCAGATACTCATAGTGGTATAGGTTGATGGACCGTTAACATCAGACACATTGTTTATGCGCAGGGAAGCCTCAGCATCTACGCAGCCGGCATTCCAAAGTAAAGAGTAGCAAGTGTAATTGCCCGGCATTAGAGAAGTATCGAAACACGGGTCAAGTCCGGTGCCCCACGGTTGGTCGTCCTTGAACGGGCCAGGGTTCTGCCAGTCGTCATCGCATTTGGCTACCAGAAGGTCAACGCTCCCCGTCTCAATGTAGTTACCCGCGGAGGTCTCGCTGTCGCTCCAGGTAGCCAATGTGCCGCCTATTCCGGCTATCACCAGGGTGCCGATAACTAGCAGACTAATCGCCAGCAATTTCATCACTTTCATCGTAAAAATACTACCAGACTTATCTAAAACCAGGCAACTCTCTGGGGGATGCTCAAGTGCATCCCCCAGAGTTTGCTTCGGTAATTAACCGTCAATCAACGTTGGGACTGACTATTGCGCCGGGCGTGTCCTCCAACCACAGATCGAACTCCATGTCGAAGGTAATCTGGTCCCTCATGTATCTCCAGGAAGGCCAGTCGTTGAACTTCTTCCAGTGGAGAAGGGCATTGTCATATCCAGGATCTCCGGGCTCCAAGTCGAGCTCGTCGGGGTGTTTGATGAGGTTGAGACCAAAGTCTTCCTCCGAGTCCTGTCCCAGGTAGAACCACAGGTAGATGGTCCTCGGCTGACAGGGCATCAGGTCGAAGAGGTAGATCTCCTGGCAGTCCCATTTGTAGAGGAGGTCCACCAATCTCAGACCATCGGGATTTACCAGGATGTCTTCAGGGTCGGTGCTGTTGGTTATTGTCATCCGGACACCACTCCCCATGCTGCAGTCGTCGCCGTCAACGCCAACGCCAGGAACGGTCACGCAGTTAACCTTGCCGCCGTACTCCGCCACGAGCTCCGGCTCGGGTTTCAGGTCGCCAGAGTAGGTTTGGCCTGTGCTGGGGTCCGGGTAACCAGTGGTCGCACCCGGTCCATAGTTCTCATACCACCAGTAACTACCGCCGTCGGGATATGAATTTACCTTGGGTTCCGCGTTGGAACAGACCTGGTTCTTGATGTGGATATAGGCGTGGGACGGGAACTGACATATACCGGCATTCCACAGCTCGACTTCATACGGGCCGTAGATCTTCAAGGGTATCATGCAGTCAATGGTTACCTTTGCCGGCACACCTTCGCCCCAGGGCGCGTCATCAGCACCGTTGACCTTCAGGTCCACGCTGCCGGTGGTGATGCGGTTGTCCAGGCTGACCTCGGAGTCGCTCCAGGTAGCAAAGACGCCGCCCGCGCCGGCTAAGGACAAGGCCGCAATAACAACCACAGCTAAAATCAAATTTCTTTTCATTATTTACGTTCCTCCTTTTTCAAGGTTTCTCATCTATTCCACCTCATCTTTAATTTAAGGTGTGCCTTACCGCGCCCACCCTGCAGTTTAACCCTGCAGGGTCGTGCACGAGGCTAAAGCCTCGCACTGCATTGATGGAAGCCCGGTTGTCCTGATCGACCCTCCCTCGGAACAGGTCCAGGACATCGGCAAGGGCAGTTGTCAAAAAGGTTCTCAAACACAATCTACTTATCATTTTCAAAATAGGCCTAACTAGCTATTACCTCTGTAATATTACCTTTGTATATATAGTCGCTAAAAATGTGAAAATCCCTCATTTCCCCCAGTACTTTTGGGGGATTTTCAAGATTGGCCAATCTTACACTATCCTCTTTCATGCTCCTCAATAAGCTCGGTGCGGCGCAGCAAAGAGCGAACCCTGGCCAGCAATTCTCTCAAGCTTAAGGGACTAGTCAGGTAAGCATCAGCGCCCATTTCCAGAAACTCAACTCCCGCCGCCTCTTCCTCTGCCTGTCCGAGAACTATGATGGGAATATCGGATAGCTCCCGAATGCGGATACAGAGTTCATCTCCATTCAGTCTGCGGCTGTTCTCACGCATCAATACGATGTCAGGAGAGCTTTTGCCTATCTCGGCCAAAGCTTCCTTGCTCTCGGCAGCGTTCACAGTAAAAAAACCTGAATGCTCTAATACAAATGTTAAGTTATCTATCATCGCTAAGTCAGGGCAAATGAGTAGAATTTTATCCATTTTTAACCTGTACTTAGGTATCAGTACTTAAGTACTATATTTAGTTCCAGTTTAAGGGGAAAATGGCAGAGAAGTCAGTAGCTGATGGGTTCCCAGTGGTATTTTTTCTGTTACAAAAGGTTTCTTTTCGGTTACATGATGCTCACGGTGTCATTGCGGGCCCCGACTCTTAAGAACTGTACCTGGATTGCTTCGTCGCTTCGCTCCTTGCAATGACAGGTGGAGATATCTCTATTCAGCTGAAGCAGAGGCTCTAATAATGTAGCCAATGCCTCTTTCATTGAATATAATTTTCGGGCTTGAGGGTTCCTCCTCGATTTTAGACCTCAAGCGATAAACACCCAGTTTAAGGAGTTCTTTTTCATCACTGTAGTTTGGCCCCCAGACATGCTGTAGTAGCTCGGTGCTGCTGCACACCCTTCCCTGGTTCTCGGCTAAATGACAAAGGAGTTTATATTGAATAGGGGTCAACTTCACTGATTTTCCCGAGATATGTACCTGGCGAGTGGCATAATTTATAGACAGCTTATCATTCAGGAAAAAGGAAACACCATGTTTATTGCGGTAGCTGCGGCGAAGAAGAGCATTGACCTTGGCAATAAATTCCATAGGGATAGAAGATGGGGACACCCAATCATCAGCACCCATCTCCAAAGCTTTTACCTTGTCCATGACATCATTGCCCTGGCTTACAATTATGAGAGGTACGCTAGATAAGCTGTGAATCTGACTTATAATGTCGAAGCGATTCATGGGCGGTGCTTCTTCGCTTTGCTCAGAAAAGTGAAACATGACGACGTCTGGCTGTTCTCTCTGAATTATCTCTGGACTTTCCATGGCATCATTAGCATGGACTAAACATAAATCCGGCCATCTTACTTTCAAGACAGAGGAAATAGCTTGTAATAAGTCTTGGGAGTAGCTAATAATCAGAGCTTTCATATTTTTCACCAATCAAAAAGCGAAACTAACCTTTCAGGTCGGTTTCGCTATTGACTCTGCTGAACCCAAGCGACCACTTATAGGTTCAACTTCACTGCCTCCTCACATACAAAGTGGTCTTGCAACTCTTGGCTTGTTCTTCCTTACATATCTACTTGCCCTCTATCAACTTCCTTCGACCAGCCAACTTACAATCTGGGGTCTTACGCAATCACTCCTTCAGGATTCCCCACAGGCTATCGTTAAAAGCAACACCCATAACATAATGCTTATAAGATTGACTAGCTTTATATTGAGAGTAACACTTGTTGGATACAAAGTCAATATACCTAACTTAACTTTTCTTACAAATCAGGACTTTTTTCCCAGGACTATTTTCTCATCAAATTGATACTTTTGAGTGATTGTGCGATTAGCTGAGGTTAGTTATTCTTAAGATAGGTTAATTCAGGAAAAAGTAGGAAAAGATATGGCAAATGAAGAACAAATGGATGAAATGCTGACGGTGCGGGAAGTAGCTCGACTCCTGCATATACATCCTAACACCTTGAGGCGGTGGAGCAACAACGGGAGAATAACGGCCTACCGCATTACCGACCGCGGCGATAGAAGGTTCAAGCGCGAAGACGTCGCTCGCTTCCTGGCGGAACTCAACTCGAGCATATACAGTAGCCACAAAGTTCACTGAACCAAGGTAAATCCAGGTCGATTGTTATCCTCACGCCTCCATTCTAGTACCATTTTCGGGCCACGCTAGTACCAAATAAGTACGTTGTGGTGATTCCATTCGTCGTTGCCCAAATATAGACTATGACTAATACAAAATGCGTCGACGAGCGGAAATTTTCATTACAAAGGAGGTACGAACAGATATGAAAAAAGTGCTGATAGTTTTGGCGGTAGCTATCTTATTGCTCTCTTCGTTCCCGGCAGTTGCTTTTGGTGCCAAGTTGAATAATCCCGCTGCTCCGTCAGAGTTCTTGGCGGAGCAAATCCTGGTCAAATTCAAACCCCATGTCACTCTGTCCGAGGCAGCCGAGATTCATCGACAGTTGGGCGGGCAGGCCAAGGAGACCATCCCCGGCATTGGAGTTCAGGTGGTAATAGTGCCCAGAGGACGGGCGATGGCAATGGCCAAAACCTACTCTTCAAATCCCAGGGTAGCCTATGCCGAGCCCGATATTGTGGCTCAGGTCGTGGGTGATCCGGATGATTCATATTTCGTCTATCAATGGGACTTGACCAAGGTTGAGGCCCCGCAGGCATGGGATGTGACCACCGGCAGCTCCAGTGTCAATATCGCCATTCTGGATACCGGGGTTGACCTGGACCATCCTGACCTGGCAGACAAGATAGTGAGCAATATCAACTTCAGCAGCAGCCCGACCGTGGACGATGTACATGGCCACGGAACACATGTCGCTGGTATAGCCGCCGCCATGACCAATAATGGCATTGGTGTGGCCGGCCTGGGCTACACTTCAACTATAATGAATGTTAAAGTCATGGGAGATAACGGAGGCGGAACTTATAGCGCGATAGCTTCGGGTATAATATGGGCGGTTGATAACGGAGCGGAAATAATCAACATGAGCCTGGGCGGGTCGGGATATTCGTCAACTCTGGAAGACGCGGTAAATTATGCCTGGAGCAAGGGAGTGGTAGTGGTAGCCGCCGCCGGCAATGACGGGAGCACCTCGCCCATCTATCCCGCCTATTATACTAACTGTATAGCGGTGGCCTCTACCGATTGTCATGATGCGAGGTCGTCTTGGTCTAACTATGGAGACTGGGTGGATGTGGCGGCGCCCGGGGACGGCATTTGGGCCACGCTCAAGAATAGCAGCTATGGTTATAAGAGCGGGACATCTATGGCCTCGCCGCATGTGGCTGGCCTGGCTGGGCTGGTGTTTACCACTGTCTCAGATACCAATAGCGATGGCAAGCTGAATGATGAGGTGCGCAGTCGTATAGAAGCTACCTGCGATGATATTGGCGTAACAGGTATTGGCTACGGAAGGATAAACGCCGCCCAAGCCGTCCAAGGTGATGACATCGTGCAACAACCAGACGTGCAGATGACCCTGGCAGCCGATCCCACCTCTGTTTCAGAGGCGGGCACCGTAATCAGCTTTGCCTACACAGTGACCAACACCGGTGAGGTTACACTCACTGGTATTACGGTATATGATGACAAGCTGGGCAGCATCACTCTAGGTGCTACAACCCTGGACCCTGGCTCTGCCACCGGCGGCACGGCCACTTACAGAGTCACCCAAGCCGATATAGATTCAGGTATCGACATAGTCAACAAAGCTACCGTGACTACCGACCAAGGAGCTACCTCCAGAGATAGCACTACTGTGGCCATAGAAATACCCCAGACTACCGGAGTGACTATCTCGCCCACCGACAGTAGTGAAAGTGGCTGGGCAGGGGAAGACGTGCTCTATGTCTTCACAGTACAGAATGTCGGCAACGACCAGGACACTTATAGTGTTTTTGTTACCTCCGGCTGGACTTCTTCTGTCATTACGCAGAGCTTGGCTCTTGAATCCGGCGCCACCGCTACCATCACCGTCACTCACAGCGTGCCCGAGGATGCTTCGCCCGGCGACTTTGACTCAGGAACCGTCGAGGTATTTTCGAGTGAGACCGGAGCATTGACTTCAGCCAGCTTTAAGACTACCGCCAGAGTCTCCGCTGTAGAGATAAACCCAGGCCAGCAGACAGGCAACGCAGCGCCCGGGGAAACGGTGCAGTATAGCTATACGATATCTAATACCGGTAGTGAAGATGATGTTTACAACCTCCAAACCAGCGCTAACTGGGAGGCTTGCCTAGATACCACCTCTCTCTTGCTGCAGGCGGGAGGATCGGCTCAGGTGCTGGTGAACCATACGATCCCCGTGGGAACTACGGGGGATACGTCAGACGTAGGGATTCTCGCTGCTAGCTCAGAGAAGGCTTCTGCCGAAGCCACCTTTACCACTACTGTGCTGGTAGAGGAACCGGTAGCTCCTGTTATCGACCTGTTCAATGTAAGCGACAGGAGCAATCCCGCCTGGGCGTGGGTAACCGTGGACTGGGCCGTTTCTGATGATGATGGTAATCTCGTCAGCGTTGAAATCCTAATGACCTTTGATGGAAAGGTAGTCGATTCGGCGGCGTTTTTTGTTAGTGGCTACTACGCCAATGGAAAAGGCGAGTTGCGTAGCCGTGATAAACAAGGTGGGACTTACGAGGTAACCTTGATTGTTACCGACGCCGACAGCAATACTACTTTTAAAAATGAGTCAATTTGTTTGTAAGAAAAACTGCATGTGTTGCTGACAGGGTAGTAAAAACGCGTCGCAACAATAGTTAACGAAGCTCCTGGGGTTTTTCAGCAGTCCAGGAGCTTCATTTTTCAAATTATCTGAATGTTGAATAGACCTATGGTAGGTTTTGAGTAATTAAAAGCTGAGGCTTGCCAGTGTATGCTGTTGGGTATAGAATCAGCCAATTATGTGTTGCAAGGTGACTTCGGTTTGGTGTGACTTGTAAAGCGAGGATTTTGCATGACCAAAGTAAACAACTCTTCCGTCCTGGCAGACGGAACAGTATACAGTAAGAGAAAGAATTTCTGCCCTTTCTCCACATCTCCTCTGGAGGATTATATCCCTATACTGGGAGAAGAGAGAGTGGAGAGGCTGCGAAAGATAGCTCAACGGGTCAAAGGATTAAAAATACTAACCCTGAATGCTACCGCCCGGGGTGGTGGTGTCGCTGAGATGCTGTACAGCGCTGTCCCATTCCTCAATATGCTGGGCATAGAAGCTGAGTGGAAGGTTATTCGTGGCACCAGGGAGTATTTTGAGGCTACGAAGGAGCTACATAACCTTCTACAAGGCAAGGCAGGCTACTTCGGGTTTGATCGGCGACAGACTTACAAATGCACTCTCGAAGAGTGTGCCAACCAGAATCTTATTGACTACGTACCCGATGTGATAGATGTGCATGACCCACAGCCACTGGGCTTGGGTCACTATCTCGAAAGACCGGGGGAAACCTGGCTGTGGAGATGCCACATAGATATTGACAGAGATACAATAGATGACAACCCTGATTTGTGGAATTTCTTAACTGAATGGAGTGAGCATTATGATGCCGTCATATTTTCGGCGGCTCAGTATATTATCCCGTGGTGGCCGCTGCCCAAGTTTATAATACCTCCCTTCATTGACCCTCTTTCTGAAAAAAATAGGGAATTGGGCGAGGACGAGATAGACAGGGTTCTCACAAAATACAATATAGACCCTCGGGTCCCGATCATTGCTCAAATCGGGAGATTCGACCCCTGGAAGGGAATAGATAGGACTATTGCCACCTACCGCCGGGTAAGGAAAGAAAAAGAGTGCCAGCTTGTACTGGCAGGTGGCTTGGCTGCTGATGATCCTGAAGGGGAGAGAATTCTAGCTCGAGTCTATGAAGACACCAAGGATGATGCAGACATCCACGTGTTAAAGCTGTCGCTGGACGACCGCCTGGAGAACCAGAAAGAGGTGAATGCTTTGCAACGGGCTGCCAGAGTGATAATGCAGCCATCTACCAGAGAGGGCTTCGGGTTGGTGATTACCGAGGCATTGTGGAAGGGCAAACCCGTGATAGGCGCTGACGTGGGAGCCATACCGCTTCAAATTCGAGATGGCGATACCGGATATTTTTACCAGACACCACGCCAGACGGCTAAGAAGGTAATTTATTTACTGAATAAACCCAGGGCTGCTGAGGCGATGGGCAAAAGGGGCAGAGAGTATGTTAAGCAGCGCTTTCTCCTGCCTGATAGGATTGCTGATTATCTCATGGCCATAAATATGATTGTCAGTGGAGCTGTTAATAAAGAAGCCTGTACTGAATGCATAATCAGCTTTTCTCCCTGGTTCAACTTGACTAAGCGGAAAAAAGTCCAATTTTTTTCCTAGCTTTCACTGCGCTCGTAACATTTTTCTTAACAGAGAAGTCGCTTCGCCTGGGGAACTGAGGCTGAATCTGGCTGCCGAAGCGCCGAATCCCACTTTTATGGACCAAGCTGTGGTCGGAAGGGCCTTGAAAGTATCTTCATCGGTCCAATCATCGCCTATCGCCAATATAAAGCCCCATTCCTCTTTAGACATGCATTTCAAAGCTGCGCGCCCCTTGTTTATGTCGGTGTTTTTCACTTCCACTATTTTGTTTCCTTCTAGCACCTGAAGATTTAAATTGGCAGTTATATTTGAGAGATTATTTATTAGTTCTCGGGCTCGAAGTTCACCGAGCCAGGGGTTAGCTCTTCTATAATGCCAGACAAGAGAGAACTCTTTTTCTTCGATAAAGGAGGCCGGTGTTCTATCCACCCATGATTCAAGTATGGGATATATCTCTTCTTTCCACTCGCTGGTCAGAGCTTCTATAGTCTCCCAACCTCCACCCTTTTCTTTAATCCACGCGCCGTGTTCAGCCACCAATCCCACATTTAAACTGCCAAACCATTTCTCCAGGGTATCTTTGTCGCGTCCGCTTATGAGCACTACTTCGGTTCGAGGGTTCCTGGTAAAATCTTCAAGCAATCTCAGGAGCTTGGCTCCCGGCATTGCGTCCACTGGTTTAGGAGAAAAGGGGGCAAGTGTGCCATCATAATCCAATAAGAGTAATGCTTTCTTGCTCTCCTGAAAAGCCTTGACTAATTTTCCCTGCATCTCAAAGCTCAATGTCTTTTCTGTCATATCCTGTTGAAGCTTTTTGGTATGGAGCAGTTTGTCCACAAATTCGTCTGCCCAGTGCACCACATCGTAACGGCGCAGGCGTTTCTGCATTGTGCGGTTGCGCTCTATCTGCTCTTGTTCTGGCATTTCCAGTGCTTTTGTCAATGCCTGGACAATCTCCTCCCGGTTATTGGTATTCACAATGATCGCCTCACCTAGCTCTTGAGCGGCTCCGGCAGTCTCACTAAGTATCAAAATCCCTTTTCCCTCCGTCCTGGTTGCCGTGTATTCTTTGGCTACCAGATTCATGCCGTCTCTTAGAGGGGTAACGAGGGCGACATCAGCGAGGCTGTAAAGGGCGACAAGGGGATGGAAGTGTAGTGAGCGGTATAGATACCAAATTGGCATCCAGCCTATAGTCCCATATTTTCCGTTGATTTCGCCCACAAGCCCATCCACCTCTTTCTTTAACTGCATATAGCGTCCCACCCTTGTACGTGAAGGTACTACCAGCAGAACAAGGATTACTTTCCTTAAGAATTTGGGGTTTCTTTCCATAAACTCACTGAAAGCCTCCAATCGCTGGGGGATGCCTTTAGTGTAGTCCAGGCGGTCCACGGAAAGAATTATTTGACAATCCCCCAGTTTTTTACGAAATCTTTTTCTCTCTGCATGTGTCTTTGAGTCCTGGATAGCGCTGGAAAATAGGTCATAGTTTATTCCCATAGGAAATGCATCCGCCCTCACTACCCGATCAGCCACAGTGATTTGTCCCATAGCCGCTTCATTACCCAATAGACGATGTACGCTGTCCAGGAAGTGGCCTGTGTAGTCGTAGTTGTGAAAACCGACGAGGTCTGCGCCTAAAAGGCCTTCCAGGATTTGGTTTCGCCATGGTAGCAAGCGAAATATTTCAAAGGAAGGAAAGGGGATGTGGAGGAAGAAGCCCATTGTTGCCTTTGGCAATCTTTCTCGCAGGAGCTTGGGCAGGAGCATTAAGTGATAATCGTGTATCCAGATGATATCATTAGGCTTGGCGATTCCAGCAACTACGTTGGCGAAAGCCGTGTTGACTCGTTCGTAAGCCTGCCAGAAACCTTCGCTATATTCTGCATAGAGGGGGAAATAGTGAAAGAGCGGCCAGATGGTTCTGTTGCAGATACCGTGGTAGTGGGCTTCGATATCTTGCTGTGAGATAGAAACTGGATGGCAGTTTGCAGATAGCAGTTTAGCCAGGATGTCTTTTTCCCTTTTTATTTTTTTCCCGGTTATCCCTGGCCATCCTATCCAGATACTGTTGCGGGATCTGTACCAAGAGCTTAAGCCTGTGGCCAGACCACCGACACTGGGCTCAACGTGTAAATCGCCTTTCCTGTCCTGCACGGTAATAGGAAGCCTATTTGAAACAATTAACAACCTGCGCATGATTTTTACTCCAATTCTACTTTACAATCATCACCTATGAACACACTGATCCTTCGACTTTGCTCAGGGCATGTCTTTCCGGGTTCTTTGTCCTGTCCGGCTAATAACGTATTTTTACCAACGACACTATTGACTAGGTGCTTGATTTTCAAGATTTGGCAATTCTCCAGTATCAGTGAACGCTCCAAACTCGAGTCCTCAATCACTGTCTCGGCCCTGATGTTGGTGAAAGGTTTAACAAGGGAATTTTTTATCCGACAGTTTGCTGCAATAAATACCGGGCCTTGAACGAGACTGTTTTCTATTTTTGTTGCCTCCCCGATTTCGACTCTACCTTCGATACGGCTTTGCCCATCCACTTTTCCTCTAATGTCCCGCTCCAGGAAAGCATCAAGAACAACACGATTAGCCTCAATAAGTCCATCATTGCTGCCGATGTCAAGCCACCACCCCTGTAGGAGGTGACTTTTAATCACCTTGCCCATCTCCAGAAGTTTCTGGATGGCGTCGGTTATCTCAAACTCCCCCCTCCAGGAAGGCTTTATCTGAGCTATAGCTTTATGAATTTCGGCAGTGAAGAGGTAAACTCCAATTATAGCCAAGGTGCTCTTCGGTTTTTGGGGCTTTTCCACCATATTTATCACTTTTCCTGAGGAGTCGAGTTCAGCCACGCCAAAAGCTCTGGGGTCGGACACTTCCTTTAGGAGAATACTGGCATCTGAACTGGAAGTGTGAAACTCATCAAGGAAGTCTTTGACGCCTTCCTGGACGAGGTTATCGCCCAGGAGCATGAGGAAGGGTGAATCGCCAAGGAAGCCTTGAGCTACCTTGACAGCGTGCGCTAAGCCAAGGGGTTCATGTTGAACTATGAATGTAATTTGTCCTCCCCACTGTGAGCCAGTACCTATGGCTTCCTCTATGTAAGGACCAGACTCTGGAGATATAACGATACCGATATCTTTAATGCCAGCTTCTTTGACATAGTTTAGTACATGAAATAAAATCGGCTTATCTCCCACTGGCAGGATGTGTTTCGGAACAGTATTCGTCAGCGGCTTAAGTCGTGTGCCCTTGCCGGCAGCCAGGACTAAAGCTTTCACCCACTCACCCCACTACCGTATCTGTTGATTTGACCACACATCTTCCCGACAAACAATGCTCTTTCGCTCAACTTTAGTCATTCGAAATAGTGGATTGGGCGAGGCATTGTTTCACGAAGTTTATCGCGTCTATAGATGTAGGGTCAACTTCGTTTAGCATTGCCAGATAGAAACTAGAATAATCGCCCAGAAGAACAAGGCTTAACATCTGAGCCAAGGCGTTTTCTCCTTTAGCCTCCGCAAATTGATAGGCGATTCCTCGTTTGTCCAGCAATTTAGCTGTCACATCATAGCGAAGCAAGGTCCGAGGACAGAGCGAAGAAGCGCGCAGCATAAGCACAAGTATCTTTTCTTTCGCCTGAGGCGGGAATTCGTAACCGACTACAGCATTGTGATTGAGTTCAGGAAAACTTTCATAGAAGGCCCAAGACTTGCTGTTCTCGTTCAATTGTGTCTTCCAGCGATGGGCTACTTCTGCTAGCATCTCGGCACCATAAATGACTGCTACGTGTCCCCACAACTTGACTGCCAGTTGTTTTGCAGGATTTGAAGCAAGGGGAGTATTTTCCATAAAGTCTTGTGATAGTTTGTTCAGAATGTCCACCGCCTCTTGCAAATCTGCCGACTTATCTCTAAGCAAACCAAGCTTCTGAAAAATGCCCACCAGAGGGATAAAGTTATGGGGGAAGGCAGCCCTGGGAGGCGCCTCATAGTCTATCAAGAAGACAGGAACGCCTTTTTCATCGGCTAAATACTTCAGCTTGCCCCCTGAGGTGATGACCAGTTTTTTAGACTGTGTCTTTAATGTTTCAGTGAACGCAGAGAGCGTTTCTTCGGTATTCCCTGAATAACTAGAGGCGATGACCAGGGTATTCTCGTCAACAAATACCGGCAGGCCGTAGTCCCGATGTACACGGATGGGCAATCTGCTTTCAGCCAGAGCAAGTCGCCTCACTAAATCACCCCCGATAGCGGAACCGCCCATCCCTAGGATAACCACGTTAGATATTTTGGTATATTCGTGGGGGAGCTCAAACTCTAACACCTTTTCCCAAGCCCTGTGGCATTGCTCAGGAAACTCGTGCAAGCGAGCAAGCATTCCCGACTTATCCAATTTGCGGTAAACTAAGGCATTATCTAAATCTACCATGATTAACCTTCGATGTCTTGCTACCCGTGCTCTGATTGACCAGGCAACCTTTCATGCTTTGTAGAATACTCCAATTAAGCGATTCACGCAAGCTGTAAAGCTGCGCCGCAGTTGCTTTGGCGAATTCCCTCGCAGTGACATGTATTAACCAGTGAATAGCCTCCTGATATTATCATTGACATCTGCATAAACTGGCGTTATTCTAATCAAAACGAGCAAACTTTCCTCTAGTATGAGATAGCTGTGACTGAAGACAAGAAGAGAGTGCTTATATTGGGCGCGGGCGCGGCGGGTATTAGCACGGCGATAGAGCTGAAGAAAGTCTCCGCTAGTATACCGGGGCTGGATGTAACACTTCTGGATCAGCGGGATTATCATCATCCCCTGCCTTTTATATGGCAAGTGGTCAGCGGTAGCGTTGAGCCCAGTCATATCTCTTTCCCTTTGCATGCCCTGATGAGACAAAAAGGTGCTGCGGGACCGGTTAAATTCAAGCAATGCCGGGTGCAGGGCATACATGTGGAAAAGAAGGTAATTAACACCAATAATGGAGAGTTGGAGTGGGACTATTTGGTGATAGCCCTGGGCAGCGCTACTAATTTTTTTGGGATGGCTGATGTAGAGGAAAACTCGCTAATCTTTAAATCTAACAGGGATGCTGTCAATATTCACAATCGCATTCTGGACAACTATGAGGCGGCATTGCGAGAAAGAAATGAAGAACGTCGGCGTGCATTGCTTACTTTTGTGGTAGTGGGGGGTGGCCCTACAGGGATAGAACTGGCGGCAGCTATTCAGGACTTCGTGTGTAAGGCGCTGGTGCGGGATTATCCTTCCCCGATGACCCAGGCCCGGGTGCTCCTGGTTGAGGCTGAAGGCGCTCTCCTGTCTGGACTGGGAGCTAAGGTGTCGGAACTGGCTGTCAGTCGGTTGCTCTCTCGAGGAATTGAGGTTTTATTAAAAACTCGTATTATCAAAGTCTGGTTGGAAGGTATCCAGACCGCTGACGGACAGACTATAGAAACAAACACGGTTATTTGGGTAGCTGGGGTGAAGCCGGTGGCTGTTGTGGAATCGCTGCCTTTTAAGAAGGCGAAGGATGGGCGCATCGTGGTGAATCAGTATCTGGAAGTCCCGGAGTCGCCCGGGATCTACGTGCTTGCGGATTGTGCTTATTTGTTGCAAGGGAATGGTTTGGCACCCTATCCCCCGACACAGCAGGTAGCTATGCGACAGGGCCCGGCCTGTGCCAGGAATATTGTCCGCGCCATGCAAAATAAGAGCCAGCATCCCTTCCGTTATAAATTTAAGGGGCAGGTAATATATATGGGCAGGAATCTGGTGCTGGCTCAACTAGGGAATCGTGCCTTCGATGGCTTCACTGCCGCGCTGTTGCGGCGGGCATATTATCTATGGGTATTTATCTCATATCTGGGTCTGTCGACGGAATTCAGGAGAAAGCTGAGTGCCGTTTGTAGGTGGGTACCTGCATACTTCTATCATCGCAATATGGCTCATCTGGACTGAGTGGTGGACATGGTCAGTGAGTTTTACAGCCCTTCATTTCCGGCGAATCTTATCCACAATCTTTCACCATCGGTAATGAATTCGACAGTACTGTCTTCATCCGTGCGATAAACATTATCATCATCCAGCCTGTCAATCAATCGCTCGACTACCTCAGGGCTGGGATGGCCAAAAGTGTTATCTGTCTCCACCGAAATAACTGCTACTTCAGGGCTAACTGCAGCCAGTAACTGTGGAGAGGTGGAAGTCTCGCTGCCGTGCTGGGCTACCTTGGAGGCTTATATGCAACTGACAACAAGTAACAGCTGGATAGATGGCGTAGTTAAAGATTCTAGAGGCTATTTGTGTGGGAACAGAAAGTGGTTTGCAGCTGGCCTTAATAAGGAACAGATGCTAACTAAATAGATAAAGCGCGGTAATTTGAGAATAACTTGAGGCCGTGTCGCGGGTAATTGGCAGTTAGAGCTAGTCCGTCGCATAATACAAAGGACAAATGCCTTCTAAATACTCACTTACCTGTCACTGACCTATTTGAATTATGTGGATATACCACTATTTCGCAGATAGGTAAAAACTTCTATCAATATTGCAAGGACGTTAATTCAAGTCCCAACCGGCGAGATCACACTGCCCGTCGTCGTCCCGCCCCACGGCCACAACGGTTCCATCGGACTTTAGCCCCGCTGTGTGGTACCAGCCTGCAGCGATCTGGATAATGTTCGTCCAGTCATCGACATCGCACTGCCCAAGGGAGTTGTATCCCACAGCAACCACACTGCCGTCAGATTTAAGCCCGATTGTATGGTAGCCGCCTCCAGAGCTTTGCACAATGCCCAGCCAGTCGCTGACATCGCACTGCCCGAAGGAGTTGTGTCCCACGGCGACCACGCTACCATTGTCCTTGATTCCGATAGTGTGGTCGTGTCCTGCGGCTATCTGTACTATTCCTGTCCACGCGCCCACATTGCACTGCCCGTACTCGTTATTTCCCACCGCGACCACTGTGCCGTTGGATCTAAGTCCTACAGTGTGAAGGTAGCCGGCGGCTACCTTCGTGATGTCCATCCAATCACTTACATTGCACTGCCCGAAGGAATTATCTCCCGCAGCGAGCACTGTGCCGTCGGTCATTAGCCCCACCGTGTGATAACCTTCCGTGGAGACCTGGCTAATGTCCATCCAGTCGCCCACATTGAACTGTCCAGCGGAATTGTCTCCCACGGCCACAACGGTTCCATCAGATTTTAGCCCCGCTGTGTGGTACCAGCCTGCAGCGACTTGAATAATGTCTATCCAGTCATTGACATCGCACTGTCCGCAGCAGTTTTCCCCCACAGCAACGACGGTGCCGTCTGCCTTAAGTCCCACCGTGTAATCGCTGCCTGTGGAGACTATAAACTTGGGTTCGAATTCAGCGGTGATTTCGTAATTGCCGTTCATGTTGATGTTGGTTTCAGTAGCGTCAACATCGGCGATAGCACTAATATTGCCAGCCCAGCTGACAAAGCGGTAACCATCGTCAGCCTCGGCTACTAATTTGACAACTGTTCCTTTGTCATAGGAAAAAGCACCCTGTCCAGGGATGTTTACTGATCCTCCAGAAGTACTTGATATAGTGAGAATACAAGATTCAATGCCTTCACCACAGCTTACCATCGCGGCAATCAAGGCTACCACAATCAATAATACACTGACTCTTCTCATAAATATACCTTCTAAGTGGTATTGTATCACTGGGGACGGAAGTGTCAATGACCCTTTTTGGAGATCTCTATATCTAGTCCCCTAGCCAGTCATCGATATAAGGATGTCTGCCAGCATCCAATACCGAATAGAAGACACAGAGATGTGTATGGTGATTACATTTGGGTAGATATTCAGGCTGACAAAGACAGAAAGGACTTAGCCTTTAAGTTTGGAAAGCCATAGAAGACTGTCGGGTCTGGTTGTGGATTTCTTGGCTGTCTGCTTTCACCCACAGTCTCTCTCCATCGGTAATGAATTCGACAGTACTGTCTTCATCTGTGCGATAAACATTATCATCACCCAACCTGTCAATCAATCGCTCCACTACCTCAGGGCTGGGATGGCCAAAGGTGTTATCTGTCCCCACCGAAATAACTGCTACTTCAGGGCTAACCGCAGCTAGTAACTGTGGAGAGGTGGAAGTCTCGCTGCCGTGATGGGCTACCTTAAGCACAGTGCTTCTCAAATTGGCTCGCTGCCCGATAAGTTCGAATTCAACTTCTTCTCTGATGTCGGCGGTGAACAGGAAACTAACCTTGTTCCAGGTCAGCTTTAACACCACGCCATTATTATCAACATCGTGGCTGGTGTCTTCAAATAAGCCTTCTGGCGGATTTAGCACCTCCATCTTAATTCCGCTGCCCAAGTCAATCTCCTGTCCGACCCTGGCTATGTTATATTCGATTCCTTTATCCTCAACAAGCCTGAGCCATTCCTGGTAGATAGAAGAATTGTAAGATATTCCAGGCTCAAGCACCTGCTCAACTTTGTACCTATTAAGCACCTCTATCAACCCTGTGACGTGGTCAGCATGAGGTTGTGTGCAGACCATGAGGTTTATCGTTCTATCCCAGAAA
>Ga0180433_10001819_pt1 | contig 34749 bp, 44 predicted proteins | sample SS_ome_8_FD_132980 | JGI IMG/M metagenome (GOLD analysis project Ga0180433, IMG submission 132980) | Hypersaline lake sediment archaeal communities from the Salton Sea, California, USA - SS_1_D_1 metaG | ecosystem: Environmental > Aquatic > Non-marine Saline and Alkaline > Hypersaline >...
AACGTTAATAGTGTCTCCAAAATTGACCTTCACGCTGTTGTTACCTTCTCCCATTGTCACCACTGTGTCGGCGGGAGCGTCAGGATTGAACTTGGGTGAGTAATTGTAGCTTGTCTGGTCTTCCGTGTAAAGAATATTGGCTCCATTCAACTTCGGGCAAAATTGACTGGATGTTTTTGCTCCATTGACAGAATCCTGAATACCATTAGCGACAATCAAACCATTCCACACAGGATAAACAGCAAGCACCTTTGCATTCTTTAATTTTGCCATCTGAGGAGGCAATTCCGCTGCCTGCGCAGCCGCCAGTATACATTTTGTCACATTGGTTCCAATTGTAACAAGCAATGCACCTGTGGATTCAAGCACCATCGACACTTCGCCAAAAGCTATGTTGATTTTCCATTTCTCTTTCTTGGCATCATCAGCAGAGACACCACCAGGACGCAGAGCCACAACATTAAATATCAGAACGAATGCTCCTTGTACTACCAGCTTTTCAGGCACCCAATCTCCCGTTGGCATCTCATCATTATCAGCAAGCACGATTCGAGTATAATTATACGCACTGGTATCCACCTTCCCTTTGATAGTGTTGTAGCTGTCATAATGTCCCACTCTTTCCACTACTTCCCTATCATCATCACTTGTATAAGAAGAAGGATATAAGTCCCAATTGAAATACTGCTCGTTGCTATCACCACTTCTGGCTTGGTCATACGTCATTCCGTTATCGACAAGCTGTGTGGAAGGAACAATAAGCTTTGGCATTATTGAGTCCACACCTGTCACAAAAGCACTTGGGCCATTCTTCAATGTGTTCCATGCCGTATTTGTAACAAAAGAAGGAATCGGGTCATCTCCCAAAGCATTTTGAAGCGTGGCAAAATAGAAAGACTGGTCGCCAGCAGGAGCGAAATCCACTTTGTCGTAATCAAGAGGCGAATAGTTGTAAAATTTCACATCAGAAAACCAAATCAAATTATAGTATACCTTGTCTGCTGTAGGCAATGCAGGCAACGGTATCGTGTTTTCTATGTTTGCTCTTGGATTATCTGACATCTTTTAAGCCTTTGCTACATATCTGGCCGCCGTAGCAGTATTGATGGCAGTCTTGACCTTTGAATTTTTCTCTATGAGATTCACTAACGTATCAACAAACATCTTGTTATCGAAATGAACCCAAACTTCGCCACCCACCGTGACCTCGGCATTCGTCACGATGTCGGGGACACCTACACCCCCTCCTCCTGCCGTTCCCCTTCCTCCATAAACAGCCCTTGCTTCAGCAGCCGTCTGCGTCGGAGCTTTCACTACTTCTTTTGAAGCTTTTTCCATTGTCTTACTTTGCTGCTTACCCGCATCCGCTGTCTGCTTCATATCCTTTGCGGATTTCGCCAATTCCATAGATTCTTTCTTTGTCTTTCTGGAACCCCCCAAAGGAACTTTAGGAGTTAAAGCTCCAGTCAAAGCTGTTTGCATCCTGTCAAATAGACCACCCAATGAAGTTTGAGTGGTGTCCATTATGCCACCAAACATGTTTTGGGTTGCTCCTACGATACCGCCTCCTGCCATGCCACCAGCGATACCATATCCACCGGCTCCTCCCGCCCCTCGTGCTCCTGCCGCAGGAAAAGCAAGACCGGCGGCTGGCCCTCTTCTCATTTTGTTCATACGTGCTTCAACTTTGGCAGCATCTTCCTTAAGTTCCAAACTCCACTTTGCATATTCTTTCTCTTCTTTTGCTTTTTTGTCAACAATTTCTTGCTTTTTAACTAACTTTGCCGATTTATCAACTTCTTCCTTTAGTAAAGAAACAATTCGTTCAGCCGATTCTTTACTACCTTTTTCATTCGTTGTCAATATTTCTTTGATAGCACCAAAAAGGTCTTCTTGAGTTCTACCTTGCTTAAGTCCTTCTGTGTAAAATTTCTTTGCGCTCTCATAATCACTTTTCTCTTGTGGAGTAAGTTGTTTTTGTTCTTTTCCCACTCCGTTTGTTGTCTCTGATTTTTTTGTCGCTTCCAACTTTTTTGTTTCTGCGCCAACTTCTCTCTCCGCTATTTTTGCAACTTTTTCCTTTAGTTCAAGCTCCTTCTGGCCTGCAAGAACCTGATTATCCTTATATTCCGTGATGACCTTTTCTTGTTCAAGGGCTTTGTCTTTTGCTCCACCGAGTAGTTTTTCACCAGCAAATCTTCTGGCTGGCCCAAGCCTTTTCTCAATACTGGTCATAAACTTCGCACTACGAGCCTCAATCGTTTGAGCTTTGCCCGCACTGCCAGCCATCACAACGCCTGCTTCGGTCTCGACACGACCTCTGCCAAACATTCTGGCCCTGCTGGTGATTCCTTTTTTACCTCCTCTTGCCTCACGAATAGCTCCAAACGCCATACCCAAGAGCTTTTCATAGGCGTTTCTCTGTGCGCCAAGAGCCTTCCTCGTGAGAGCCATCCTTTGTTTTTCAACATTGATTTCCGCTTCTCTTATTGCATTAGCATCATCTCCCTGTGCCCTTAAAGCCGCAAGTTCTTGCTCATACATGGCAAGTTTTTCGGCTTCATAACCAAGCGATTGCCGCTGTAAATCAAGAATGTTCGCAAAAGTCCCTCCAATATCCTCTACATAACCAATCTGCTCCTCAAATAAACTCTGTTCTCTTTCCAACACATTCACACGAATTGATGTTGCTTTCTTAATAAGAGCAACTTCTTCCTCTCTCTTCTTGACTATGTTTTTAGCACTGGCTTCCTGATATTTTCCTCTCAGAATTTCAAGTTTAAGAGATACTTCGCGTATTTTTGCTTCATCTTTGACTGGAGCTTTTTTCAATTCATCTAACTGGCGTGAAAGCCTGTTAATTGTAGGAAGCATTTGGTCGTCCAATTGCTCCTGAAAATCCAAAAACCGTTCTTGTATGGATTCGATTCCTTTTCCAACATTCTTGTTTATATCTCCAAATTTCATTTCCTGAGCAGCCAAGTCAAGCAAACTATTATTATAGTCTATCGTTGCTTGTTTCGCCCTTTGTGGCATAGAAGCATCAATCTTGGAAACGACATCGACAACTTCCTCAAAAGTCTTTACCGTTTTCAGCTTAATCTCCGAATCCATAGCTTTGATTTCCTGTCTGGCTTTCTCGACACCTTCTGTAAGTGCGCTGGCAGCCCCCGCGCTAAATTGCAACTCTGTCTTCAAACGAGAAAAGTCTACTCCTGCTTGCTTTGCCTGAGGCAAATCTTCAAGTTGCTCAATAGCTTCTACATATCCATTCCTTGCTCTCATAAAGTCTATTTCCAACGACTTTGTAGCATCCTTGATTTCGGTTCCTGTCTTGCCTTCTTTCTTTAGCTCCTTGACTTTATCAAAATAAACATTTCTTGCTTTCTCAAAAACGGCAGCAGCTTCTTCCGCAGATTTGATACCGGCCTCAGGAGCACCTTTTTTCCTAAGTTCCGAAAACTTATTCTTCGACGCTTCCATCTGCTTTCCCATACCTTCAACAAACTTGTCTATTGTCTCTCCAAAAGTCGCCTTTCCAGAGGTAAATGCTTCCAGTGCCGCTCCTGCTCTATCAACAGCTTCTCTCTCTGCTTCAACTTGTTTGAGACGAGCTTCTTGTAATTTCGTAAGTGATTCTCCTCCTTTACCCAAATAGCTCTGCAATTCATACTCTTTTTCCAGAGTATTGACTCGTCTTCTCATCCGCTGTACCGTTGGGTCAGTTTCAATAAGTCTCACAATGTTATTCATGCCGCTCAACACGGACTTAAGCAAACGTGCTCTTTTCTCCACCATGTCCGCAGCTTTCTTTTCCTCGACGTTGATGTTATTAGCATATTGCGTTGACTTCCGAGCAAGATTCAAAGCTTCGCTATAAGCCGCGTCCCTTTTCATCAAGGCATTTTTCTCTTCTGTTTTAATTTTTATATCTTCGAGTGTTAGCTTATACACTTGCTCATCCGTTAATCCTGCTTCCTTGGCTGCTTTTACATGTTCTTTTCCGAATGCTACAATTTCTGCCATAAGCTTTTCAGATTCTTGTGTTTGTCTCTTTCTTGTTTCCTCCAAATCAAATTTCTTCGAAGCAAGTTTTTCACTCTTAATCATGTACTCCATCTCTTGTGCGCTTTGTTCACTTGTTTTTCTTGATTCCTCATTAATCTTCTTCTGCGATTTATCAATCTTCTCATATATTCCTACCAAATCAGCAAGAGGCCCCACCGGAGTAGTTCTCAACCATGTTTTTACAAGTCCCGCAGACTTACCTGACCACTCTTTTGCAGCAGAAATTTCATCCGAAATCTCTTTGAGACCTTCAGTCATCTCTTTTCTGTGTTCCAGTTGTTCTTTCTCTGTTTCACTAATAGTTTCTGAAATCTCTTTGCGCTTAGTTTCCAATTCAGACAATCTCTTGTAAAGCGCAACTCCGGGTTCGAGTTTCTTGATTTCTTCCTTGTTTGCATCTTGAGCTTTTTCCAATTCCTTTGTGGCAGTCTCCAACCTAAATGGGTCTTTGACCTTGAAAACATCTTGGAGGTCAACACTTTTGCTAAACTGCTTTATGAATTCCTCACCTTCAGGCATTTTTTCAAAAGCTTCCGATAGTTTGCTCAACTCTCCCTGCACAGAAGAAGTATCAAGTTTGAGTTTATCCCTGAAACCGGCAATGGCTTTGTCCATAAGGTCATATTGCCTCGGAACTTCTTCCGTTACAATTGCCAACTGTTTTAAGTCATTCGTCAAAATTGCCAATGTATCCGTAAAAGCTTCTTCACCAACTCCGGCTCCAACCTCCAGTTTCAAATCAAGCACAGCAGAACGAATACGATTCTGCAACTCTAATTGAACGACTGCGGGAATCTTCTCAAATTGGCCTACCATTCCAAGCAAACCGTTCATAAATGTCTTGGCGGCATCCAACTCGGCTTCTCTGAGCTTCAACATAGAGGCATGTCTATCTTCTATTTCCAAGTCCGAATTCGTCAAAATCTTCTTACGTGCAATATCAAAGACTCTGGCTTGAATCGCGTAACTCCTACTCAAGCCCTCAACTCCCTGTTTCGTCGCTGCTCTAAAATCATCTATAGACCCACCAGCCAGTTCGAAATTCTCAAGTTCCATTCCTGCTATAGCAGCAGAAAGGTCAGACAACTTTTTCCCGGCATTCTTAGCAGCCGAGTCAATGTATTTCAAAATTCTTCCCATCTCCAAAGCTGATTTTTGCCGTTTTGCCAATGCTTCTCTTTCCTTAACTTGCTTCTTGTAAAGAGCTAACTCCTTCTTGATTTCTTTCCTTCGCTTCTGCTCCTCTTTGGAAACGCCTACCAGTCCTTCCCACATGCCCCTAAACGCTCCAGACCAATAGTTACCCGTCTTCTTGACTAATTCGCCAAAAGAGTCAAGAGCACCCCCCACGGAATCCAAAACATCTCCAAGCACACCACCCCTCTCCTTCAAGGATTTGCCGAAATCACTTATGCCTTCTCCCGCCTCTTTACCATATTTTGCCATCAAAACAAAAGGCCCAACAGCAGCACCTACAACTCCCACTATAGCTCCTAATGTTCCAATAAATGCGCCACCAGCCGTCGAAAATGCTGCTGGAAATGAAGAGAAAGGCCCCGTAGCCGCAGCAGTAAGTTGCGTTCCAAACGTAGCAAGACTTTTTCCGACAACTGGAATCGTTTCTGCGAAAGATGAAAGAGAGGTTCCTATCTTTGTCGCACTGGCTCCTGCAAGCCCTCTGGCCCCTCCAAGCAATTTACCAGGGGCTGCGCCAATCGCTCTCAAAGTTCTTGAACCTGCTGCCGCGCCTCTCAATCCTCTCGCTGTTGCTCTAATACGACCTGCTCCTCCAGCACGTCCTCTTGTATAACCTCTACTAAATCGTTCAAATACTCCTATCTGCTGTTTTCCTTGTTTACCTATCGCTTTCAATTTCTCAGTGCTTTTCTTTTGTGAAGTAGACAACTGTTTGAGTTGCTTATTGTTTCCCACCTGTTGACCTGACATGTGCCGCAAATGGATATTCGTAATTTCCTGTTGCTTCTTTGTCTCTTCTTGCGCTGGAGTAGACTTGGGTTTATCCATAATTTTTTTCGCAAATTGCTTTGTGGCTCCAAGAACAGCCAATGATGCTTTTGTATAGGCAGCGACCGTCAAGATGCCTGTAGCAGCCAAAACAACCTTTGGCCCCCAAGCTCCAAACATGGAATGAAGCGTCTGACTTACATCTTCCGTGAATTTCTCTGTAGCCTGAGCCGACTCAAGAAGCTGAACATCCTGCGGCCTTTCCGCTTCTACCTCAATGCCTCCAAGTAATCCTGCTGCCTGAAGTTCAATTACCGACTCTACCTTACCTGCTTCGGCCAAGGCAAACCATGCCGCTGCTTGGTCATCCAATGAAGCTGTAACTTTCAAATCAGTATCAAGTGTAGGAATCATTTCCAAAAGGTCAATATACTCTCCAAGTCTTTTCGCTTGGTCAGGCCCAAATGCCGCCTGAAGTTGCTCAGTCGCCTTTACAAGCTCACCGACACTTATGATTCCAGTATTTGCTCCCTTCCTCAATACGTCAATATAGTCTCTAAATTGACCTGTTGTCAGATTAAGACGGTTGCGCATTTCCTCAAGTTGGTCTAAACCTCCGGGTGCAATAAAACTGGCCTTAGCAGCCGCAGTAGCTTCTACTCTATACCTTGCAAAACCTTTAGCAGTGTCTTGAATTCCTTTCCCTATATCGGAAACCTTGCTGGCAAGATAAACCACCGCTGCTCCAGCAACCAATGCTCCATGCGCATTCTCGCCAAGCGATTCAGAAAATCGGTCAACCTCTTTTGCTCCTTCCTTCATTTGCCTGCGCACTATTCCCATAACGGAAGCTTGTTTTTCAAGCTCATCCCTTGCCGTCTTAATCTCATCAATCACGTCCTCATAACCAAGCTTTTTCATACGAAGAGTTTTAAGATACTCTTTTGTTTCTTCGTCAAGCTCCTTTCCAATAATCTTCGCCTGTTTTTCTTGCCTTTCATATTTCTTGATTTCTTTCGTAACCTCAAGTAACCCTTTTTGAAGCTCGGCGTATGACATACCCTGCATTTTCGCTAAAAACACTTCGGCATTTCGCTGCCTCTCCAGACTCTTCAAGGCTTTTTCTTCAGATTTGGCATCTTTTTCTGCTGCTCCTGAAACCGTAACGTCCTTACATTTATCTATTTGGTCTTCACATTCCTTTGCAGTTTTCTTTCTTGCTCCTCTTTCCAATTGGAGTGCTTTAATTTCTCCCTCGATGTTTTGAATTGCAACTTTACTCGCCTTTGTCACATGTTTGCCGGTAGCAACACGTTTCGCATTTTCAGATTCCTGCTTTGCCAAAGCCTCTGTTAGTTTTTCTTCTTTTTTCGTAAGCTCTTCAACCGACATGCCTTGGACTTCACTTAATTTTGTTGCAATGACTTTTTCTCGATTAACTGCTGCCTGCTGTTCTTCTACTTTGTATTGGGCCTGACGAGCATTGGTAACAATCTTTATTGCCTTTACCTCTGCCTCCATAGCCAGAGTGTTTTTTTGCCGTGTTTTTGTTATTTGATTACTTAAGGCAATGCTGCGTTCGTCTTCGGCTCTTCTTCTCTGTATAACTGCGGTAAGATATTTTTCTCGCTTCTCAAGATTCTCAGTGCTTTTTCTCTTTATCTCATTTATCTTCGCAGCTATAAGTCCTTTCTTGGCTTGAGCAATTTCTTTTTTGTCTATTGCTTCTTGAGCCTTCTTAATCTTGATTACTTGTTTGAGAGATTCGCTATACTTGTTAAGAGCTTCAATCTGTTTGTACGTTTCTGGTGTGATAGCCTTTTCCGTTTGCTGCGCTTTAAGTAGAGCAAGATTCATCTTGTCCAAAGAAAGAGAAACTTCATCTTGAGCCTTTTCAAGCTCTTGTAGACTCTTACTCTGAAGGTCTCCCATCTCTTCAAGTCTGGAAAGAATATCCTTAGGCATCTTTCGTTCCTCTTAAGCTAAGACCACTTCCCTCTCGAAAATGGTCAAGACGACATCAATCAATGTCGGAAACACTTTATAGACCATGTTCAAGGAATCCTCTGCAAGCGAACCGTTCTTGTCATGCTTCAACTCTACCTTCTCTTCCTTGCCATTTCTCAAACTCCAGTCCTTGAGATGCCAGACAAGAAGAAAGTTCCTCATCTGCGTTCCGTCCAACACCATTGCGTTCGCCAGCCGATTGAATACGGATGACTTCTGCCGATACGTAGCAATATCGTCATACGTCGGAATCGAGAATTCAAACCACTCTTGCGTATGGCCGTGATACTTGAGTTCTCCAAAATCAACACCCAGGCCTGCCTTCGAGATGCTGTTTATCTTCCCGGTTTCCTTATCGAAAAGAATATCCACTTCCACTTTATGGCGAACGCTATCATCAATGAAAAAACTCGGAAGCTTCTTCTCTTCGATAGGCTCTTCCTTCTTGCTCTCGGTAGCTTCAATGGCCTGAGGATTCACCGCAGTTTCACGCTGAGCAAGGTCATCCTTGACTTCGACTGCTTGCTCTTCAAGCCCTGTATCCTCTGCTTCCGGCTCTTTTACTGGCGCAGGCTCCTGAACTTCTTTCTTTTCTTCCTGCTCTTTCTGTTCTTCTGGTTTCTTTTCCTCTGTCATCTCATAATCTCCTTAAGTGATTGTGATAATAGTGCCACCCGCTCCGGCAGCAAAAGCTGCACTGGACTCGAACGAGTGTGTGTATGTTCCCATTGCACCCTGACCACCAAAATTGTATCCTGCCGATGACCTGTCTCCCGTCAACGTGAAAGTCTTCGTCGCAACAGAGATGTGATTGAATGTCTCCGCAGGAGGATTCTCAAAAGTTGTCACATCAAAAGTCATCGACCATAACCCAACATGAAAATACGAAGGCCTCACATAATAGCTACTATCCGCTTGCGCCCTGTAATAGTTGTTTGTGTAAACTGGTGACAATTCCTGAGTTAGGCTGAAAGACCAGTCGCTTATCGCTATGCTGCTGTCGCCTGAATACCAATATCCAAAAGGTTCCTGGTCTCGAATAAACTGATTCAGCACAGACGTTGGACTCCACTGTTCTCCAGAAACAAAGTCTATGCTGGCTGACAGCAAACCTCCCGTTGAACCCGTAAGATTCAACGTCGCCAAATAGCAATTCGAAAGCTTGTTTCGCTCCTCGCCGTCATGGATTCCAACATTGAATGTATATCCTCTCTGAAACAACTTGCTCGTCGTAAGAAGCTGCATTGTGTTCACAGTAAGGTCAAATGCCATGTTGCCATTCGTCAAACGAGTTCCTTCTGCATACTTCACCTTTGAGCGAGATGCCGAAGCAGGTTGAACTGAAATCATATTCAAATAGGCTATGCTTTGACTCTCCGAAAAGCTTCCCGAAGTAATCAGCGTCTGGATGCCATCCACTTCTCCAGAACCACCATAACCAAGTAATTTCGCTGTAGCCATCTCAGCCGGGTATCCTTATTTCTGTCCCACGCGGAACTGCCCTTCCCTTCGGGCCAATCATTCGTGAATGCTTCATTTTTTCCCTACCTCTAATCTCGGCTGCCTTTGCATCTGAATCCTTCTTGGACATGATTCGAAGCATCAGAAAATCCCTGTAAGGAAGCTTCGTCAAATCGAATCGGTTCAATCCAAATTTCTCCCAAAACTCGTGAAGCACACAATACAAACGCACGGCCTCACAAGCATTCGTTACCCCTCTACTATTCTTCGAGAACAAAACAGCAGCCTGCATATCTATCGTCTTCATCTCATCATTATCAATGTAAATCGTGTTCTCATACTTAGTTAGGATAGCGGCTACCAGAGGAGCAGGAGCAGACACAACTTTTTTGAAGCATTCATCTGTCAGCCAACCATTCTCATCAAAGTCCAGAGAAATATCCAAGCTCCAGGAAAGCAACATCCGACGCAGAATCAAACGACGCATCTCGTTGAAATTGCTTTCCATTTGTTGTCCAAGTTCTGTTTCAATAGGCTCAGCAGATTCTTGTTCGATTCCACGATAAGAACCATAATCCATCGTCCTGAAGGTAGCTTCAACCGTCCCGCTCCCATGCACATCAGGCAAGAAATATCCGCCGCGCTTCGTGACCCTTACAGACACCTTAACAGTGTCTGAAAGCATGACGGCTTCCAAGTCCTTCTTGGCTTCTTCAATCATTGTATTCGAGAACATCGTTCATCTTCTCAATGATGTAGCGGGCGATAGACGGCTGCAATTTCTTGAAAGCGTCATAGGACTCGTCAACCAGAACACCGTTCACATGCAACAGCTTCAAATTCGCATTCTGTTCCTCAAATGACCATGCTTTCAAGAGCTTCTGGATTTTCATGCGGTTAAGCAGGTCATTGTCAACATAATGGACACGCTTCGAAGCGTCATACATGGTAGCCTTCTTGCGCATCTCCACATCTTCGTCAAACGTCCACATGCGAAACTCAACCCAATGAACATCTGTTTCGGAATCAGGATTTTCCGCTGCTATGATGACCCACCTGTTTTCCTTCTTTCTCAATCCGAAATTGATTTTGAAACAGTCATCCTTTGTAACCTCGTACTTGCCAGCTTCGTAAAGCTGCTCATCAATCCTCATCTCGCTTGGCTTTTGCACCTGAGACTTTTTCGCCTTCAGGTCAGAAAGCTGTCTTGGCTCGACTTTTGCCATGTCTCATATTCTCCGTCTAAAGCCAAAAGAAAAAGCACAAAGAAGTTCCCGTTCCAGCAGACCTGATACGAGAATTTCCTTGTGCTCAATAGTTCATCTTAATCTCCATATCATACTGTCCGGCCAAACCGGAAATTAGCTTACAAGCTGATAGATATTGTAGCCTAAGGAAACCGGCTCCATGCTATCATTGCCCTCGATGTCGTCCGTACCTGTGGTCAACCTTAGCTCGGCAAGATTCAGCGTATTCGCGTCTATCGTTATCGAAGCCGTAGCCAATGTATCCAGAATCGTCAATGTCGTATTGAGAACGGCCACTGTTATGTCCAGCGTGGCCGTCATCACCCCTATGCCCACATAAGTCGGGGCAATAGGGTCTGTATTGTACTTGCACAGAAAAATCTTCTGGACATCTTGGCTGAACGAGAGCTTCCAGTCAATAATCTGGTAAGTCGATGCGGCTCCCGAAAGGCTGACTGTGGTTTTCCAGTAAGGGATAATGTCCTTAGTATGAAAACTCCAGTCTTCCCTTCCTCTTACGTCCCCGATGTAATTGTCGGCCACATCGTAATCATCTCTGTCTATGGCGACAAATGCTATCGAGCCTGAAACTTGACTCGCTGGTGCGGCATCCAAATCAATAGATGTCCAATAACACTCCTCGAAGTTCTGATAAGAGCCGAGCCTTGGATAGAAATAGATACGCTTGCTGGTTTGCCTACTGAAGAGCCAAGGCTTGATTTGGTTGCTGATTAGCAGGTTATGGACATCAAAATTGATGCTGCCGCTGTAATCATCCCAATCCGTGGTAAAAGGCGAACCTATTCCTATTTCTGCAATGGGAGTGCTTAATCTTCCACCGTAGCCAGAGGAAGATTCTATAAACTGTATCGCTCTCGGTACACTTACTCCCGTGCAAAGAACAGGTTCGCCAGCCAGATAAGCCGCGCCTTCGTAGCCAACACCCATTTGTATTGTCCCTTACGGGTTGGTCTTCGGCGTATCGAAACTCCCGTCAGCCTTCGAGATAACGCAGGGAGCCAACGTCAGGCCGAGGCCCGCGTCGGTTCGGCCACCAAGACCCTTGATTGTGAATCCGCGCTGCGTCACCGCATCCGCACCTGTGATTCCGTAATCGTCAGCTTCAACCACGACGGCTGGAACCTCGATATACTGATAGTTCGTTCCGTTGTGGATTCTTACTTGGAACCACGTATTTTCAGCATACAGATACGGATTCGTCAACGTTCCCGAAACTCCGTCCGGGCCAAGAATCGGGTCGAAAACACCATTCTCGTTGTAGAGCGTTACACTGCCGCCAATGGTAATCGGCCCCATGAGCAACGCCGTCGGGAAACGAGTACCGTTACAGGTGTAGAGAATCGTATGGTTGTTTCCGATGTCGATGCTCCACTCGATGGTTTCAAGTCCAGTTTGCGGAATATATGAAGTCGGGTCTTGGAATGGGCCAGGATAAGTACCACGGCACAGATTCGCATCCGAACGCCAGTAAGGAATCGGGTTGATGTTCGTGCCGCCAGGGTTCAACGGGTTCATGCCGTCCACGAGCGTAATGTTGTTACCCACAACACCACGAACCTGCTTGATATACGAGTAGTCATCGTAATCGTGACCGCCAGCAGGGTCATACTCTTCACGGTAAAGAGCAATCATTGTCGCGGAAATGGTAACGAACGAACCCGTCGATGTGCTAATACTCGCAGTATCACACCACCCGCCTTTCTGCTCCAGCGTCGTGCCGTAGTTATTATCACATCGGTAGTGATATACACGACCACCGTCAGGCGAAATGTCGATGGACTTCGAGTAGGCACGATTCGTCACGGCCCAATCAGCCATCATGTCCCAAATACCAGCCGAACCCTGCAAGTCGAAGTCGATACCGCCCTCGTAGTGAACAGCGTCGTCGGCATAGTGCGCCGAATCCGCAGCGTTGTACCAGCCGCCGCCCCATACCGCTGCCGAGTAAATCGGCGCAAGGACGAGGTTGACACTGGCCGAGTTCGCGAGGACGATAATCGGATTCGCAGTGGGTGCTGGCCCTTCGTAGAACTTTACGAATCCCTGGTCAATCTGTTACTTTCAGCTTTCGCTTACTGACCACGTTCCAAAGTGGCGGGAAAACCTCTTCGGGTTTTCCTCTCTCGCTTCATGCTTGTTATACGAGAGTTCAGACTGTCGCATACATCCACGAGATACTTAGCCGGGTCAGCTTTTTCTCTCATGGGTGTCTCTGCCACTCAGTCGTTCAGCCTGCACAGGGTTCATAACTCCCTTGCTTGGCCCCCGTCATCCACTTCTGGATTTCCGAGTCAATCAGGCAGAGTGAGATGGGACATCATCTATCCCATACCCATTGTAAGACCCTCCTTAGCTTTTCAAAAGCACTTTTCGAGTTGCTCTTTCTTCCTTTCAAGAAAAATTTCGGCATCCTTATACATGTATGAGAAAATCTTTCTTACAGATTCTCTCTTGCCGCGTTCCAGCATCCCTGAGATACTACGTTTGTCATCCACCCAATGGAAATAAACGTCTTCTCCTTCGTATAGTGTTTTTTGAACATCCCCCATAGGCCAATGGTGTCCATGAAATCGCAAAACTACTCCGCTTCCTCTAACACTTACACTCCCGTCGCCATCAAACAAACCACGCAAAAAATGCCCAAAAGAGCATCTGTTCATCAAAGGCACTTCAAAACCTTCATTTTTCTTTCTCTTCATTCCCTTAACAAAAAGAACATCTCTTACCCTTGCAGGCACTGTCATTCTGAACATGCTCTTATTTGGTCTCTTATGAACTTCTACATTCAATCTCTCACCCAACTCTCGCAGAAGTTTTTCCTCTTTCATTTCAATAACTACTTGTCTTTTTCTTTGAAAAGTGCCATCGGCCATAATCAAACCAATCAAATAAGCATGAAACGACTTAAGTTTGATTTTTCCATCAAGAACATTTCTGGCATTAGGAAAAAAATTCTTTTCCTTTTTGTACTTCAAAGCCTTCTCAACTTGAAACTCATCGTATCTTCTATGCCCTCCATCCGTAAAAGTCACTGTTATTTTGCCTGCATTCGTAAGCCTCCGAAGCGTATGAGATGCAATACCTGTCTCTGCTGAAAGTTCAGAAATCGAAAGCATCAAATGCCTTTCTTACATGGAAATCTCGCGTTCCTTAATATCCTCAATCCTTACCTTGTCACCCACAGTGCCCTGGTTTCCGGCAGGCTTGAAGTCAATGTTCGTAACATCCAAGAATCTGTCGCTGGACGTTCCGATGTCAACCTCCGTCCCTTCCGTCGAACCTGAAGGAATCGTTACGTCAATCGTGGTAGGATTGTTATCCGGGTCTTTTACGGACAAGCGCAGGTCAAGGTCTGTTCCACCAATCGTAATGCCCGTATCTACCACTGCCTTCAATTGGGTCGGAGCAAAATTACTTCCGTCGGCTCTGTTCGTAGAAGCACCTGTCCCGTAGCTCGTACCATCCGTGAAATCCACAGCAGGGCCACCAATCACTTCAGCCGTGCCGAACACATCTTCCGTTTCCGAGAAAACGTTGTTCGCCAACATGTATTGACCCTTCGCAAGTTTGTGCAATTGATTGAAGTAATCGCTCATGCGAAGGTCTTCATCCGTACAGTAGCCATCCCAACTGTTTGTCTGACCTACGCGGGAGAAGTGCGTATCCATCTGCGTCACAATGTTTATCATAGACGCACAACCATTGCGAACACATGTTGCCAGAGTCAAATTATAGTCTGAACTGTAATACGTATTCAGCAAGGGAATTTCAACATCAGGGTCATCGGTTTCCGTCACCCGTTGCCAGTAGTATTGCGCTGTGACGCTTGTAAAGTTAATCGTCTCAAACGCAACAGCCACCTTCTGATACTGCGAAGCAGCCCTGTCCGCAATGCCCTGAAGGACGGTTTTCTCTATAAGAGCCATATCACTTCTCCTTTGCTAAGTAACTTTTCATCTCTTTCCTGAACCGCTCCAGTCCTTTCTTGAGACTCGTCAAAACATCAATGGACTTGTTCGAACGCATCATTACCCTTTTCAAGTCCATTCGGAGCATCTCAAGTTTTTTACCTTTCAACTGTCTATCTGAGATACCTATTGCTTCTTCCATGTCTGCAATCGCCGCACGTAAGAAAACATGTTGATGGATAATCTTTTTGAGGTTATCCCGTATCTTAAGCTTTAATATTTGTGGCTTTTCTGGCGACACTGATAACTCCCTGCTTCATTTGATTCAGTACAGCAATCCAATCCTCAATATCCTTCAACATGGCATCGACAATCTTCATTCCTGACTTATCGTCCTCAGCCAAAACAAATTCAAAAGTCGCTCCTCGTCTCAATTGCCAAAGACTGTCAGCTATATCCATACTCTCCTCGAACAGACCTCGAATATCGGATTCCGTAATTTGTCGCGAAACAGTGTCCGGCTCGAAGAAATTCATATCCGTTGTTCCTTACCCTATAATGAGAATATAAAAAAATTGTTCACTATGAAACTTCCAAGTTCCTCGGCCTGACAGGAGTCGGATAATCAGGACTTCCGTACAGGAAATGACTCGGAGGATAAGCCTCGTGAATCATCGCGAACCAGTCAAATTCTGCCACCCGAATGCTCCCGTCCTTGCTGGCATTGTAAGTGATGCCCTCAATCAGACTATCAAGGATGTAAGTGTCGTAAAGACCGCCATTTACGCTCCATTTGGTCTCATTCAATACCCGCATCTGAAGGTTCAGCGGGTCAGTAATGATTTCAGACAAGATAGTTACAATTGTGGTCGGATATTCGACTCCGTAATCCTCGTTGTCATTTAGCACCGTAAGAGTGCATTGAAAGCTGTAGCGGGGCCTCTGTGCCCTCGTAGTGGCCCATTCATTCGTACTGCCCGTAGGCTCGATTTCCAGAGACGGAAAGCAATCCGCAGGCAAAGTCCTGCGCATTCCCTCAAAAACGCACAATTGCTTGTCTTCATACGCCTGAATGACAGCATTGATAGTCTCTGCGTTGCGCTGGAGCAGAGCTATTAGCGTCTTGATAAGGTTAGATGGATTCGTGTAAATTTTTAGCTCTCCAAAACTATCTCAGCCAATCTGAGCAATCTCTTGGCAATCACGACTGAGCTTCTTCGCTTCCCCAAAAGTTTCTTCTCGGCTATCTCCAACAAATATTCTTCTCTGTCCAAACCCGTATCGAACCTTTCACTCCATAAAGCCGTGGTTATCTGCCTTCTCGTGAAGACTTTCGGCATCACCTTTTCGAATTCGTTTACGACATCTTGAGTGTACTTTCTCATCCCTTTCTCACCAGCCCGATAATCCATAAAGCTGTGCTTCCGCATGGCCTTCTTGATTTTCTCGTGGATGTCGTAACTGGTAAGAGTGCCAGCACCCTTTTCAGCTTTTTCCACCAAGCTGTAGTATTTTGCCGGAGCACGAACAGTTCTGGCATCTTCACGGCCAACTTTCTCAACGATAAACAGGTTTTCTTTATCGTCTTCTATGAGACAAGGCAGAAACTTCTCAAGACGTTTGAAATCCTCGTTCTCAACAAAACGATAATAGTTAAGCTTGACTTCATCAAGCAACTTGCCCGTCTTAAGGTCTCTGACCTTGATATTCGTCACTTCCGACTCCCAAAGGGCGTCATAGCAAGCAAACTATCCATCCCCGTCAATTGAGGATGCTGAGAAAATCCAGAACCTTGAAGCTCAGACAGAATTTTCGTGTGAAGTTCTTTCCAATCCTTTACCGCCTGTCCCCGCAGAATCTTCGTCATGGAAAAGGTCAAAGCTCCTCGCACCCTACCGTTGATAACAGATTCTTCGCTATACTCATTATCCTTGCAGCCTGAAAGCAAAACATGCCGCTGCGCATCAGGGTCTCTGAATTTCGCGCCGAACCTCCTGATTCGAATCGCTTCCCGCCCTTCCACTCTCATACGAATATCCAAAGGAGGCCTGATAGATTTGATTTTATTGTCCTTCAACCCTTCATTATTGAAGGCTCTGGTCATGCTCCCTGAATGACATGTATCGACGACAATATTCAGATAAGCACCTTCGGCTAAAGGCTTCAAAAGCTCGGCAACTTCATCATCAGTGAACGGGTCATCCCAAGAGAAATCGTAAGTACAATTATGAACAAGGACTCCATTAACTTCAAACTTTTCAACATTCTCTACGGTGAAGTCAAACATCTCAATTGGTGTCTCAAGAGTTCTAACCTCTAACACTCGAACCACATCATAGTTTTCAAGAATATCCCAATCCCTCTCCAGAAAAGAAGAAACATCTTTTTTCATTAACTCTGCGTAATTGCGCACATCCGAAGCATTTCCCTTTTTCAATCTACTATACGCTGTATAGCGATTAACACCACAACAATTCTCTATTTGTTCAATAGAAGCATCTATATCTTTTCGATTTTCTATAACCTTAGCATTCTTCATCATCAGAAGGTTATCTGCCTTTTTAACCTTCCCTCCTAAAAATTCTACCGAGGCCAAAGCCATTTCTTTTGTGAACTGACAGGTTTTTGTCCGTCGAAGATTTCTTTTATGAATCCCCAAAGCTGCCGAAAAATCACAAAACTTAAAATTCCATCTCTCAAGCAAATTGTGCAACTCGGAAATGCTTAACCTACCAGCATCACCATGTCGGGAATATACATTGGGCTTGAATTTTTCTGCTTTTTCTTTTATTCCAAATCCAATCCTTTCCAAAAACAACTGAGCAGAAAACCCATATATTCCAACGGTATAACCTATATGCGCTCTGGTGTTTTTAACAACACGTCGAGAAATTTGTCCGCGAACTCCAAAAAAACCGATAAGAACCGTTACCAACTTACACAGTTCATAATCGGTACTATGAAAAGTTACTTGTCGGGCAGAAGATGACCCATCTGAATCAAACAAACCCCGCAAAAAACCCTTAACACAACCCTCATTCATTGGAATAGGTAGCTCCAGAATATGTCCCATTTTTCTCTGTTTAGGCTTAAACCCCAAACCACGGAGCAGAGAAGAGAATAATCTACTTCTGATTGTAACATTCAAATCTCCTCTCTTATTTTCCAACACTTTGACTTTGGCATCTAAAGAATGACACTTCTCTGCTTGAATTGCTATATCTCTCCAAAAATCCTTATACCTCCTAACACTAAAGCGAACAGTGCTTTCAGTAACAAAACACCCATCGCCAACAAATAAACCGACCAAATACCAAGTCAAATCTATGTCCTTATTACCTTTCCACGGGCCACATGGAAAAAGCAAATAATCATCAACAGAAATTTCAGATGCTTTACGTTCAATCATTCTTCCGTTATCAAAAACAAAAACTTTGTGTTCTTCGCCAAGAGTCAAGTACAAACCATTTTGAAGACAAATTGAAACTACTCTGTCTTTTTCCGTTCTTGCAGATGCGATAATATTATGCCATTCATCGCCTACCTTTGCCTTTACTTGTTCCCCTGATTGCAACACATCATAAAGTCTATGGGCTTGAACAAGACCACAATCCGTGGTTATAAGCATATCACCAGAGACACAAAGACATTCATCGAGACAATCATCCAATTCATCCGAATTCCTATCGCGAACTTGGGTTCCGTGACCCGAATGATAGTAAACCGCCGTATCGTCTTTCTTTGTCTCAGCAACAAGCCAAGTAAGCCTGCTCTTGATATTCTCCTTTGTAGCTCTCTCATCCGTCAGCAGGCGCACGTTATCCCGCTCAAATCCGTATTCGTTCACAAGCAATTCATAGACATCTTCTGCATCATTTACGCATCCTGAAAGGTCATTGCCGGACATCTGATACTTGTTGATGCCAACAACAAGTGCTCTCTTCGTGCCTTTTACAGGCTCTGGTTCAACAGGCGTCTCATCGGGTTTCTTCGGAGCAAAAAGACTTTTCAGCCAAGCAATGAATCGCTGCCACATGATATTGTCTCCGTTAGAAGAACATAGGAAGCTTGAAACCGCCAAGCGTATGAGCGGCTTTGGCAAGCGTGTTCAAAATCAAATGCGTCTCGAACTGTCTGTACCTTTCGAAAACGTCGTCAAGCCGGTTAATGGCTTCCCGATACTTCATTATCTTGTCTTTCTCTTTGTATGCTTTGTCATAGATAGGCTGCCACTTGACTGGATTTTTCAAAAGCCTTTTCGAGTGTTTGTCTGCTTCCCTGTCAAAATAGACCTCAACAAAATCATCAAAATCCAGACCGCTTCTTCTGGCTCCCTTCTGGAACATGGCGTCTACCATTTTCACCATCTTGGGAAGATTATCCTCTACCCATCCACTGTCCTCCATCTTCTTCATCACCGCCTTGACATCGCTGGACTTGAAAATACTGTCAGCGGCAGCAATTTCTTTCGCCAGCCTATAAAGCCTTTTTGCAAGGTCTCTCTTGTTCATTGGATTATCCCTCACCAATCCACTCCTGCTCCCTTGGTCGGCCTGTTTTGCCACCACTTTTTGGCTTTATCCTCCAGCTTACTCCAGAACGTATCCGACTTCATATCCACATCAGGATACTTGTCGGAAAGCCTGCCCCATTGTTTCTGAAACCTGTCGTGAAAGCGTTGTTGAATCCGCATGGGTGCCTTCGCATTTGCTGATTCCATTTTCAAGGCATAAGCCTCCACAAGCTTCTTGATTTCCGAAGATGAAGGCTTGGCTGCCATAAGTTCTTTTGCCAACAAGACCAGTTTCTTTGCAACCAGGAGCCTATTCATCTTCTGAATCCTATACCTGAAAGCTCGTCAGCAACCTCACCTGCTTCTCCAGAGAACTTGAAGCTCAACGTGCCAAGAAAGTCGTTATTGCCAGTATACTGTACGGAAAGCTTCTTGGTGACTTTGAAACCCTCAATCTTGGATTTTGCCTCGCGTATGTTTGAAAGAATTTCCTTTTTCCAGTCATTAAGCTCTCTCATTACTTGGACTAAACTATCGCCCTGCTCAATCCGAAAGAACCACATAATCTGAAATTCGCTTGTGTTGGAAAAATAGGTAAATTCCTTGTAATGAGTATCCACCGCAGTCAAAAGCCGTTCAGTGATTCTCGCAATCTTTGCCGCTGTTTCGGACTTCCCTTCAAACATCTCCTCGACTTCATCTTCCCCTTCTTCGAGAAACTTCTCCTCGTCATCTGCAAAATGCTTCAGAAGCTCCTGAAACTCGCCTACATGCACCTTCTCCTCATTGGCGATGTCCTGAAAGACTTCCCTTGCTTTCTCGAATTCACAAGCATCGGCGTAAGCTTCATAGAGATGTATCGCTTCTTCCTCCGCAGCGACAGACTGCCGAATCGCTCGGCAAAGCTCACGCTCGTTCATGGGCCGGTCTAAATTCTGAACCACAAATGGGCTGAGAAAACCTGCCATTTTGCATCTCCCTTAGTAATTAGGCTCCGTTGGATAAGGAGGAGCCATAGACTAATTCTCTTTGTTGTATAGCCAACTTACCAAATCCTCCCTTATACAGTTCTCGCAGCTTTCTTCCTTCCTTGTCCAAAATACCCTTATGAAATTGCATTAAATGTTTCTTGCAAAAACCAAGACCATTGTGCTTTCTTTCACAACCAACTACCTTACATCCTTGATTTCCATCTCTTGGTTTTTTTCCAATAGGAGAATTATCTACCAGACGAGAACGCTTACTCCAGTTTATATTAACCGTGCTTAAGCCACCATCTTCTTCTATGTGACGTTTCCTATGACATGGAGAACAAAGAATCACACATTTTCTAACTTCCTCAAAAACAAAACTTAATTCGTATTTTCCCATAATTTGAGAAACAGATTTGACTTTCTCTGAAGGATTCTTATGATGAAAAACTACAGTCCTCCTTCCCAACTTCCTCCCACAATCAACACAATTTCCTCCAAGTTCAGCTAAAACAAGATTCATTGCTTTATCTATAGCACGACCATTTTTCTTACAAGTATGCGTCTTTTCATAAGAAACATCATCTCCTCCAGAATGGAGAGATAGATGGCAATGAGCACAGCACCAGATAAGAGAATCTAATTCGTGAATGATTTCCGGTTCAGAAGGAAGATACTTTTCTAATACCCTATGCGGATTAAAAGTCTTTTTCTTTGGGTCAGGATGATGTCCATCCATTTGATAAAATTCAAATTCTCCACCACACATGAAACATTTACATCTATTCCGACCATTAAAATATCTATCAAGAATAAACTTTTTTCCTCGTTCCTCTGCGGAAGAAAATCCTTCCATATTACCACGACGACAACGATTATCAAGCCCTCTTAGCTTCTTTCCATTTTCATCAATGATTCGATTTCTATATTGCCAATAATGCCGGTCACAAAAACCTAACCCAAAATGCTTTTTGCGACACTGCTCTACCTTACATCCGCTTCTCCCATAAACCTTTTTAAGAGAACGTAATTGATTTCCCTCTATGTCTATAATTCCTCTTCGATATTGCGACCTGTGTTTGTCGCAAAATCCTATCGTTTTGTTCGTTCCCACTATTCTATTACAGTTATCTATTTTACACTGCATTTTAATCACCAATTCTGTTCCATTGAATAAGGAGGCATTAAAGATGGAGGCGCAGTTTTCAACGGATGCTTCATTTCTTGTCCTTGAAGCCTTCTCTGAAATCGAACTATATCGTAGACTTCTTTCCGGCTGTCTTCAATATAGCTCGTTGTGGTCTCGTTGACATTCGGGTCTAACTGCTGGAACTGGCTCTGAAGCATCAATCCAGCCGTCCAGTAACGTGCCAGCCGCTGAATATTGCCATTCATCACGGACTTCGTGCTGCCATCCGGCTGATACTGGTTGAATCTCCTTAAAGGCACCCAATAGAGGTCGGTCAACATACCGTCTATCTCACGGTCTACCATCTCCTGAAAGCGGTTTACCATAGGCTGGTCAATCTGAGAAAGTTTGCCAGGGCCAATTTTCAGAACCTTGCAGATGTCTTGTATCGCTGTCCAAGAGCCGCTGTAATAAAGCTGGCCGGTGGTGGGACTTATGTCAGCAGCCATTACTTCTTACCTCGTCTTGCTGTGCGAATTCCAATCACGTTATCAATCATCTTATCGTCAACTTCCAAGTCAGGCATACTGGCTCGAATCCTTCTTGCCAAAAGTTCCGTCTCTTCCTTGCCATGCTGATGAAAAACCACAACATCATACTTGGAAGAGCCTTTGACCCTTCTCTCCGCATGTTCGCCACCAATAACCAAAGCGCGTTTGTCCTTTAACGCAGCCTTGACCTCTCTGCGGATGATTGTAATCAGGCGGGCTGAATCTATCAGCTTTCCAATCGCCCGAAGCTCTCTGGTGATTTCGCCCATTATCTTAGCGTCCTCTTGACAGCCATCATCATGGCATCGAAAAGAGCATCGTAAAGTTTGTTCTTGTTAGCTGCTTCCATCTCTCCAACACCCATCACATCAGGATTCCCAATTGTTCTCAACTTCGAGAGTGCCGCCTGCGGGTCTCCAACAAGGAACCTGACAAAGTTATCGACAACCCTGACCATCTTGGCTCGGTCATAAGTGACTTGCGCTGTTCTCACCCTTTCTTCAGACAATGTTTGCGCCAAGATGAGAAGCTCGTTGACAAGCTTCAAGTCATCCATAATAAGCTCCTTCAATCAGTTTCTTTTTCAGCAGACCAGCCCTTGTCAATCTCGTTGAAGAACTTCTTCTTCTCTTCCGTGCTCAAGTCATCAGGGCTGTTCACTCCAAACTCTTTAAGCTTCTTTTGGAAGAAGGCCCGATACTCTTCCTGCTTTTCGGAGAGAGCAATCATGGTCTCTGCCGCCACTGTTTTTGCCAGTTTTCTTTCGTCAATCATGCTTCAATCTCCTTTACAGTCCCCACCACCGATTTATTTTAATCCCTCGAAGTCTACCATAACCAACCCCACCAAAACCGCGAACAGCCGCATAATAAGCAGCCGTTGGCAAAGCAAGATGATTCCCGACCTTGAATTTTTCGTTCTCCATCGTCATATTGGCTCTCTCTTCGGCATTCTGCTTGAGAGTTTCCAATGTGCTGACAATATCGCCAGCTTCTTCGATACCCGGTATGGCAAAAATAACTCTACCATACCAGAGAGTATAATCCGTAATCAATCTCTCCATGCAGACAGCAAACACCAAATCGGCAATGACGCCATTCCAGTACGACGGAGCATTGTCTATCGTGTATTCGGTCGGTGGCCCAACGGCTCCAGTGTTGATGATGTCAATCACCATCTTGATGTAGCCTTCGAGCACACTAACGGGAAAGTAGTCAAAGTTGTAGCTGGCATTAACGTTATCACCGGCTACAGGAGCTACTGCCAAAGTAAGTGTTCCGTAAGGATAGCTGGTGATGGTGTATTGGCCGGACGCAAGCTTCTCGCTGTTTTTCCTGATGACTTCCGTGTAGTCCTGATTCCAATTGCCATAAGACGCTTTCCAAGTCACTCCATCAGGCATCAGCTTGATTTCTTCATCATTGACATACGCCTGACGGAAATACAGCAGACGAGGAGTCAGAAGATTATCCACAATCTCATTGACCCTATCGCTGCTGGAAGCGTTAATCAGAACATACGAACCAGGAAAAACCGCCATTTGGTTATCCCTTAAGTAGTGCCTTGGCTATCTTCGTCAATTCGGAAGCTACTTCTACAACCTCCACTTCTTCCTCTTCCGGCATAATCTCTTCTTCGATGACCTCTTCTTCCACAAGAGGACAAGGCATCTGTCTACGTCTTTGACGACGGCCCAAACCAACAGGGCCAGTTCCATCAGGATTTCCCGGCCCCATAATCTGACCGGCAATCTTCAACAGTCTACGAGCCAATTCTTTTTCATTCATCTTGTTTCTCCTCAATCGCTAAAGACCGCTTTTGCTCCAAGCCAATCCGCAATCTTCTTGGCTGTATCTCTGGTGAAATTCCAATACACGACATGATACATAATGTTAGTGCCTCTTTTTCCCAATTCTCCTGTTTCAATATTCATCGACCTGCCGCCTTTCAAAAAGCGAACAGGAACACCATTTCTGACCATCTCGGCCTTCACTTCATCTATCTGCTCATCAGTCAACTTCTGCTGAGCACTAAGAAGACTTCTGGCAGTTCTTAAGTCCTCCTGCTTTTCCAACCATCTATCATATCCAGAAGGCTTTTGGGGACGCTTATTCGGTGGATTCGAGATAGGCGCATTTTTCAAGATATAATAATCCACATAATGCTGAGTGTAAAGGCCACCAATTGCAGTCAACCCAAGCTTCCCAACATACAGCTTCAAGTCGCCCCACTTAATGCCGTTTTCAATTTCCTTCAAAGGCAAAGCACGTTTCGGATACTTCTTGTTATACCACTTGAACGCCTTGCGCCACCAATCAACAGCATCTTCGTCCTTCTTTGTTGAGAGCAATATCTTGGCAACTCTCATCAACTCCACAGCGACTTTCCTATTCATCCCATACTCCTCAAATATAGACAAGCTGCTTAAGGCTCCGTATTGCCTGAACAAACTTGTTGGCTAATACCGTTCCTGTGCCTCCAAAGAACGAAGATTTTAAGTGCTGCAAATCTTTCACTGGCACTTTGAAGATGAAGATGACTTTCTTCCTCTTCGAATCTCCGTTCTCTTCATGCTCAGTCGATTCCAAAGGTATATCCAACGCGCTTAAATATGCCGCGAAGTAGATGTCCGAAGTTTTGTAATGCGTAAATTCTTTTCCTTCTACTATCTTCATGTCGTCAGCCATACTGCCACTCCTTTTACCTGTTCATATTCTCAGCCTTGGTCAATAAGACGCGGAGCGGAGCCGCCCCAAGCCTTCCCCATTTTCCTACCTGCGGCTCTGTTTTTAGCCGTTTGCTCGTTCTTCATTCTCACTGACCGAGAAGGCCAACCACCACCCTTGAGAACAAAGTTGACGTTTCCAAGATAACGCTCGGCTTCTTTGCCGCACTTCTCACAGGAAACCGTTTTCTCTGCTTTGCCAAAAGGAAACTCCTTCTCAATAACCTCTTGGCAATCCTCGCAAAAATACTCGTATTTCATCTTCTCACTCCTTGCTCAAATGTCATCGGGAACACCAGCAAATTCGTCCGTGGCATCGAGCTTGAGTTTTTTTGGCTTTCTAACAGCTTTTTTAGCGGCTCTCGGCTTTTTGTCTTTGGAGCCTTTCGGTCTTCCAGCTTTCCTTTTGCCGGCTTTCTTTATCGTCTTTGAAACCTGTTTTGCCAAAGCTTCTTGGCGCATAGCCTCATGCTCTTCTGCCGTCTTGATTTCAACCGTTCCAGCATTCAGAGCCGAAGCCTTTGAATCACCATATCCCAAGCTGTCATCCTGCACAATAGGCAACTTGGGAAGTGTCCTTTGAAGCCGCCTTACTCTTTCCTCAGGAGTTTCGTCTCCCTTGATAATTTCCATCTCTTCAGCGGCTTTCTTCGGTGCCCTTTCTTCAGGTCTATTAACCGTGTGGCTGATGTCAATATCCTCACTCATCAGGTCAGCATCGGATTTGACCACCTTCATCGACCTGATTTCCGGCCCGTCTTCATCATCGTCTTCACGAATCGGAACCGTTTCGCCCTGAAGCTTCGCAAGAGCCTGTTTCGAATAAGGAACAGCCCAATCGTGATTCAGAAGAATGCGAAGGTCTTCCGTATTGTCAAACTTCCTCCCGTCGATTTTCAAAAAGCCGCCTTCTTCATCATGCTCAATCACCGCACCCGCCGAAAACGATTCTCGAACATGACCCAAGTGCAGACTCTTCATCAGCAGGTACTTCTTTACAGTTGTCGTTGCCTTAGCCATCTTCTTACCTCCTTATCATACACATGGTATTTCCGAAGCTTCCACAAGAAAGCCTCGATTTAATCAAACGTCTTGAGATTGTCAAAAATCGCATCCAATTCATCCAAATCCGATTCCTCAGATGCCATTCCAATCAAATCGACATGAGCGGCTGTCCCCAAAGCAATCCCACCACGGCTTGGGTAGATGCTTATCTCATCCCAAAACATTCTTCCTTTACCAGCCGTCTCTCTGGAAAGTTTTCGCTTGTCCTGCTCCAATTCTCTTTCGAGTTCTTTTGCTGCTTTCTCCAACTCCAGCATAGAAACACCGCCTGTAATTCCTCGACCCTTCAATAGCAATTCATAAGCTACTCCAAAAGTAGCATCCGTGAAAGTGCCCAAGCCTTTGTCTTTAAGAATCCGACCGGCAAACAGTTTTCGTGCAGCCCTTGCAAGCTCCGTAGCAACCAGCTTCTCAAAAGCCTTCCTTCTGTACTTTATCTTTCGCCTGTCGCCGGAAACACCGCCCGGTCGTCTATATCGAGGGTTGTCACGGACTTTCTGCATGTCTGTCACTATCTCCTGCCTGTGGTCATCGTTGTATTCTTCCTGCTTCTTCAATCTTTCCCGCCGAGTCTGTTCTGATTTTTTACGCATGGAACCACTCTTAACCGAAAAAGACTCTTATTTCATCTTCTGTCCTATCTATGTTCACATCAGGAAACAGCTTTTGCTTCGACCGTTTGACAGCATTCATACTCCTCTCTCCGAAGCCTCTTCTGATTTTGTAGCCCATCTTTTCAAGCTCACCTGTAAATTCCCTCAAAGCCTTGTTAAGCATATTGTAGATTTTTGGATTTTCATCATCCGCTTTCAGCTTCCACATCCCTGTTCCGGCTTTCTTGATAGTGGGGATTTTCTCAATGAGGTTTATCATCTCCTCAATATTCTGTTCCCGAATTCGCTGAATTTCCTCAATCTGCTGTCGTTGTTTTTCACGCTTGACATCGAATCTCTTATTTATCTCCTCAGCCTTGGCCCTCGTTTTCTCTGTTGGTTTTTTTCTCTGCTTAATGGAATCAATATTCAAAAAATACACCCTGCGTTTGTGTGGAACATAAACCCTGTTGCTACCCAAATAGATTCCTTCAAGCATGGGAGCACCAAAAAGACTTCCAAGCTCGGATGTCGGGATGCCTTCTCCTGAAACAAGAGACCCTATTTCCGTAACATCCTCATAGGCCAGCAACTCTCTGGCTAAACGGAGCAGATTCCTTGCCAAATGCTCACTCATGGCTCAGATGGTGCTGCCGTAATAGGGCTGCGCTCCATATCTACGATTGCCCGTAGCAGTGATGAGCGTATCAAGATAGCCCTTTTCGGTAGCCGTCATCGGAATCTTTTTCATATCCCGACCGACCACTCCGAGCATCTCAATCAAATTGCATGTTGGCTCACCTGAAGCCGCTCCCGCCTGAGTCTTGGCAGCTTTCTTGCGAAAAGCCGTCTCCAACCAAGGACGAGTTCCCGTCCGCGTGGCCGGATTGAAAATCAAGTCCAAAAAAGTCTGGACTGCCGTCAACTCGGCTCCTGTAGGATTCGTAATGCGAGAGTTTCTGGCAATCAGCCAATTCCAGCGTGAATATTGCCACCACGAACCTGTCGTACTCGGAGTACCCATCTTACGCTCCTTTCGCTTGATTCATCAAAAGTCTTCGCTTTTGAGTAATCTTCTTGCACAAGAACAACAAACGTTTAAGACTCAAACTGCCTTTTACGTTGTTTACGTCCTTATGCACCCATTGAACATTATCAGGCACATATCCTTTGCTACTATCTGTCCTGTCAAGCGAGGCCGTCCCTTGACTCCTCTTATAAGAATGGGGAGGAAAAATAATTTCCAGCCCCGTCAAAGCACATCTACCACCCTGTCTCTTGTAAAGTTCCCACAAAGCAGAACAACCTAAGCAGGAAGAGAAATTTACATGCTTCCTCTTTGCATTCGTTTTGAGCCTTCCCACCATCCACGTAGCTATATTACCGCAGCCTGACCATCTTCGACCTTTACTGTAGGCTACAAAATCAGCACAATATGAGGCTCTCACCCTATAACAACATTATAAAGAAATTATGAAAAAAGGGCAGGCCTTCAAGACCTGCCCTCAGAAGCTCATAATTGCGATACAACGCTACTTTGCCATGATTTCGAAGTGTGACATTTTCATGGCTTCTAAAACGTCCTCAACGGCCCTTTTTGCCGATTTCATGCCTCCCGTGTTCTCCGCTCCACCCATCCTCCTCACCCAAATCGAATGAACATTTTCAGCCAACTTTTCTATCTCTTCCTTTGATAAAGGCATAGTTGTAACTCCTTTACCTTAAATCACTTATTGCTATCTTTTTCCGTTTTATCTTCTCCATATAATTCTTTGTCTCGAATGCCTACATACATCTTTGAGGCTTCATTTTGTTCCACAGCAAAGGAATTGTAGACGTTGACAGTTGCTTCGTATTTCCGGCTGTAATCAATCAGCGCATTGAAATTATCCGCAACATCCTTTTGTGCCTGAGGGGACATTTTTCTCATTTCTTCACCCGCAATATTTTTCAACTGCGGACGGTCAGGAGTTTTCAGGATAGGATAACGCTGTCGGACAAAACGGGTCTCGCTGAACGGACTCTGACAACCTGCCAAAAACAGGCTGAAAAAAACCAGCACAACAATCTTAGTTCTCATTCTTGTTTTCCTCCTTTTTCGGAGTTCCTTCTTTCTCTCCAGTATTCCACGCATCGAAATTCAAACCTCCATCGTCTTGCTGAACATCAGATGGCTTCTCGTCCACCTTGTTCTGCGCATCTTCAACATTATCTTCCGTCTGAAGTGAATCACCAACTGTGGCAAGAGCTTCCTTAGCTGCTTCCGCTTCGCTCTTATCGGCGGCTTCCTTCTTCTTTATCAGAATGCCTCCAATGGCGTTGATGATGGCAACCACGATGCCGATTATCCATTGCATAATAACCTCCTTTTATTCGTCCTCGAATTCTATTCCTTCTCCCTCTATCTTATCCGGCGTCAAAGCGTGTAACGGTTTTGTGATACGGTTGTCCTCGGTATCTTCCTCATGTCCAAATTCGAACTTGCTGACTTCTTTCCAAATCCGCTCGTGAACTTCCTCCACTGAACCTTCTCCATCAAGCTCCAACACATTCTCAAAATAGAGCCGTATGCTGTGATAACTCCGAGCCACTTTTCTGAGCTTTTCGAAATCAGACTCATTGCGGTCAGACACCTGACCTTCGCCTCGCCTGAAAGATTCTTCTGGAGGAATGGAAACGATGAGTTGCAGGTCGGGCTTGAGAAGATGCTCTCCAAGGTTCATCAACCAACGAATATCTGAGATTTCCTGAAGCCCATAAGCTACCTGAGAAAGAAAATACCTATCACAGATAATCCACTTGCCGTCATCCAGCATCCTTTCCATCTTTGGTTTTGCCGTCTGCTTGTCGAGAGTATGAAGAAGCTGAATACAATCAATAGGAAAACCCAACTCTTTTCTAAGCCAAGCTCCTATCATACTGCCGAACATTTTGTCATATTGAGGAAAAGACCAATCCCGAACATGGAGATGATGTTCCCGTCGCAACCGCTCGGACAGCTTTCTGCATTGAGTTTCCTTGCCGCTGCGGTCGATTCCTTCAATGACGATGAATTTTCCTCTCATCCATCAAAATCCTTTGAGAAGATTGAGCAATTGGCGCAAGTCACCCTTCTGCAACCATGTATTCGTGACCTGTCCTTCAATGCGCTTGAGTTCCTCAAGGCAGGCATTGTAAAGCTCATACTGCTCTTTCTTATCTATTTCACTGTCGTCATGTTTTGGATTCATACCCTATTATATCCAGACAGTTCCCTACAATAAGGCGAAAATATCAAAAAAAAAAGCAGGAGATTTTCATCTCCTGCCTTGATTGCTGGTGGGCGATACTGGACTCGAACCAGTGACCTCCAGTTTGTGATACTGGCGTTCTTCCAACTGAACTAATCGCCCTTGGTGGGCACGATTGGACTCGAACCAATGGCCTTCTGCTTGTCGAGCAGACGCTCTTGCCAACTGAGCTACGCGCCCTCCAACGTCACGTACTTCTTCCAGACCTCATACTCCGGCCTGTCCACATAGCCTTTCAGCATTGTCTTACGAGTCGGGTTGAAAGGCTTCTTCTTCAACACAATGTCGTACCTCTGACGAGCCTCATGGAGCAGGAGGTCGTTCTTCTTGTTGTTGCACTCCTTGCAAGCAGCAGCGACATTTTCCCATACATGCTTCCCGCCTCTGCTCACAGGAACCACGTGGTCAATCGTGCCCGTGTTGAGTGTCAGCTTCTTGCCGCAGTATTGGCAGACATAAGCGTCTCTCGCCAGCACGTTTCTCTTGCTGATTCTGAGAGTGCTGTTCGTCGCGTAAGGAATTCTGCGTCCCCTGCGGTAGAGCAGCATCAAGACGCTTGGCACAAGGAATTCCTCTCTCGCGCTCCGAACCGTGAAGTCCTCATAGACTTCCAGCACATTGACCTTGGTGCTGAACCACACGTCCTTATCGGAATCATGGTCGTTGTAGGTCAACGTCATTGCCTTTGTCCAGTGAATGACTCCCAAAACCATTCCCATGTCACTTAGCAATAGCACATTCCTCATCGTGGTTCACCATCCCTTCCTATTGCAATTCTATCTTGTAGTCCTCAAGTTCATTGAAGTCGAAGACGTTCTTGAAATCACCCTTTTTGTCCGACTTCTGCTTTCTCATTATTCCCGCTCCTATCAAATTGTATACGAGGTTTCCTATATCCTCCGTTTTTCTGATTCCCCAACAGTCGAAAACCGTCCGAGCCATCAATCCGAATTGATAGCAACCGAAATCCCTGAATGCCACACACAAATCTTGACCTGAAACATGTCTTTTTTCCTGAGCTTGTTGAACAGCCCCAAGACAATGCAGGAGAAACTTGTAAGACTCCACAGTGTAACGTGTGTCTTCCTTCGCCAAGTTCTTAAGAACTTCCTCGTGAATTATCATCGTCATCTCCATCACCCTCGTCTTCCCAAACGGCTGGTATAGAAGCTTCACGTTCTGCATACTGTCTTCGCTTCTCTTCAGCCTCGCGAAGAATATCGAGAGCAATTTGACAAGCCTCTTTCCTACTGATTTTTTTGCCTATTTTCTTATCCATTGCTTTGTTTGGAGGCGGCACTCGGAGTCGAACCGAGAAATACCGAATTTGCAATTCGGCCCCGTAGCCGTTTGGGTATACCGCCCTGTATCAAATAGAGACTTCGACCCAATCATTTTTTCATCGGAAGAGGCTCATTCACCTGTTGTTGCTGAACCCACGGACGCAAATGCCTTTCCCGAAAAGACCTCAAATCCTCTTCCTTTCCTTCTTCTGGTTGTTTCGGTTCTTCAATTGGTTCATCATCCGGGTCATCCTCAGACTCTTCCTCAACAATTTTTGGCTTCCGAGCATGAAATCTTTCCCTGTCCATCTGCACTCCCTTCCAAAATCCCTCATGGAATGCGCTCTTGATTTCAAGCTCATTCAGCTTTCTCTCATGCTCCTGCATCCGTTCCCATAAAGCCATGTCTTCAGGTTTTTCCTTGAAGCGTTCTTCGATTTTCTCCTTTGTCCACTTAACATCGGCTTTCGTGGAACTCATGTCATTCTGAAGCGAAAGAAGCGAACCACAAACCCATGTAATTCCTGCAAAGCTCAGTCCGATAGCTCCTGTCACAACACAGAGCAGAACTTTTTTCAACAAACTGCTTCTTGTCAAAATCTGCGTATCACTTTCTTTCTTCTGTTCCGGCATCCCGTATTCTCCTTTATTGGAGCGGTGTACGGGAATCGAACCCGTGATTGGAGCTTGGGAAGCTCCCGTGTTGCCGCTACACCAACACCGCTTATGGTACTCTCGGCAGGACTCGAACCTGCAACTCAGTTTTAGGAGAACCGTGTGATTTCCCGTTTCACCACGAGAGCTTAATTGTCAAACGCCCCCGGTGGGATTCGAACCCACATCTACAGAGTTTTAGAGACTCCAGCCTTCCCATTAGGCCACGGGAGCAAAATGGTGGAGGTAGAGGGACTCGAACCCTCGGCCTTTTGTCTGCCAGACAAACGCTCTCCCAACTGAGCTATACCCCCAATGGTGGAGATGAGGGGATTCGAACCCCTGACCCCAAACTTGCAAAGCTTGTGCTCTCCCAACTGAGCTACATCCCCATTCACGGAGTTCCAGGGTGGCCAACTCCCTGCTGCGCTGGGCCTATAGAATAAACTCCGTGAAAACTTCGGGTTACTTTATCAGGACATTGCTCAGGAGCCACCTAAGCCTGTTTCCATCAATTTCACCCTCGTAACCGGGTTTCCAGGCGGCTACTCCCGTACTCACCGATGACGATAATTACTCCGTGAGCTACATCCCTAAATGGTGGAGGTAGAGGGACTCGAACCCTCGGCCTTGGCATTGCGAACGCCACGCTCTCCCATCTGAGCTATACCCCCAAGAGTGGCACTCCCGACAGGAATCGAACCTGCATCTGAAGCTTCGGAGGCTCCTGTTCTCTCCGTTGAACTACGGGAGTATGGTAGCCCGTGAAGGAATCGAACCTTCGTCAGAGTGTTATAAGCACTCCGTTCTCGCCATTGAACTAACGGGCCAAAATCTATCGACTGTACTCATCAATCATCCTCTGAGCATCCTTCGGAATCGGCTTCCATTTCTCGTCTTCAGGATACTCTTTGAGCAACTCCTTGCACCAGAAAACGACTTCTTCCTTCTTGCCGTAAATATCAGCATTGTGAATAAGACCATACAAAGCTTCTTCTCTTTCCACCCTGTCTTTTGCCGTGGTCAACTCACGCAAATACTTAACCTTGAACTTGCTGTACTGACTCTGGTCAGTAATCGCAAAATAATTGCCTCTTTCCGATTGGGGAGGAGCACTCTGGCAACCCACCAGAAAAAGCACAATAAGGATTAAGCTAAGTCGCATTCTTCAGGTTCCTCTCTCTCAAATGCCGCTGAAGATACTCTCCTACAACCATTGCTGTAGGCGTATAGCTCTCTGTCCTGTAAGGCGGTTGTCCCTCATACTTATCTTTGGGCCACCTTCTGAAAATCCATGCCGAAGGTTTTGCCAATCTCAACGGCTGAACCTTGTCCGTGTCAACCGTCTCTCCCTCCATGTAACGTTTCCACACAGCAGGATAGCTCACCTGACATTCAATACCAGCAATGTAGGAGAAGAACGTATTCTCCTCACACATCCAAAGCATAGACTTCGGCGGCTTAGAACCATTCAACAGATGAGCGATGAACTGACTGTTGATGTGCTGCCGAAACCAATGAAACCAACGCACCAAATATCCAAAGAGCGGATTCAGAAGCCGCATTACCCAAGCCCTAAAGCCGATGTTGAAGGGTGTCTTCAACTTGGCTCCGCAATTGATAGCGAATTGCAAAGCTGCTGGCCCTGCAAATGCTTGAGCCTTCTTCCGATACCAGAAACCCTCCATCGTCTCAGATGGAACCCAACTATCATCCACTTGCATCGGAGCATAATTCCTTGCATCCGGCCCAACCTTGAGAAGATTCTTCAGATAACCTTCACACTTCTCCGCAAGCTCCGTATCACCCACCAAACGACAAGCTCCGCAGAGCAAACCGACCCATGCCATACCGTCAATCCACCCACTGTAAGCAAAAGGCAATGTGTGAGAATAATAATAGTTCTCCTTGTTGAAAGCTTCCAGCACAAGTTTCCGCGCTTCATTCAAGTCCATGTCATGCTCTCCAGGGTAAATGGAGGAGGGTAAGGGATTCGAACCCTTGGGAGTGCCCAAAGGCCTCCACCTGATTTCAAATCAGGCGCAATCAACCGGACTCTGCCAACCCTCCTAAGTCCCGATTTCGTATCCCACCACCTCAGCAACTTCTTCCACGGGCGTCATCACGATGAACATGCAATAATCGTTTATCTTGCCCACGTCCAGCTTGGCCCTCTCAATGTCTTTGTAACTGCCTTCACGCCATTTCAACTTCGAGAAATACTGGTCTGTATGATACGCATGAATGTGATAATCGTTGCTGCCGATTCCATCACCACTCATACTCATGCAGTCCAGACCGCCCAAACTGATGCCATAATCAAAAATGTCATTCGCAGCAAGCTCTCCAGCGTACATCGTAAGCGTTCCAGAAAACCAACCGGGCCACTCACCTACTGTATGCTTGAACTCGGTTTCCTTGATAACCTTACAAAGAGCCAACTGGTGCCTTGAGTAAGTAATAACACGCTTGGTCTTATAGAATATCGTCGAGCCAACATTGTGGATGTAACAATAGTTCAGTTTGAGCCGCTTTGCGACTTCGGGCAGCTTCCTGTCAGCGTTTTCGTCCCGAACATACGCTCCCATTCCAAACAAAGCAAGCCTTGGCCTCAAACCCACAAAGTTGTGCGTCAAGAACGTGTCGTTGTCCGTGCGCAGAACATAGTCATACTTTTCAATGAACGCAGCCGATTGCGTTGTCAGAAAGTGAACCGAATTGATGAATGGATAATTCATCCACTCGGCTTCAACCCCTGATAAGGGCATCATCGGCACATAAGTCAGATTGCTATCCTGAACCAGCTTGTCTCTGGCCGCTGGATGACAGAAAGCCACAAGGTCGCTGTAGCGATAGGAACCTGAGTAAATCCAGCTTTTGTAGAGCCAAGAAAACTCTTCTATGAGAAACCTGTTATTGTCAACGAACGTCGCAACCGCAACGGCATTTTTCATCTCATAGTCGCTTTCATGGAGGAAGGTAGGGGACTCGAACCCCTAAGAGACATTTCTGCCTCTTCTGGTGTTCCAAACCAGTGCCTTACCAGTTAGGCTAACCTTCCTTAAACAACGGATTCGGTACTCGCTTTCCACAATCCAGACAAGTCACTGTTTGGGGCCACGGTTGGTGTTTCAGGCCATCCAAGTCAGTGTAATCTATCATTCCGTTCCACCGATACAAGGTCTTCCACCAGCCTGAAACGCGCTCATTCATTTCGAAGCCGCTTTCACCACCGCATTTTGGGCACTTCAGCCTTTTCATAGTGTCTCTCCGTATTCTTCTATACGGAAAGCGCGAA
>Ga0180433_10001820_pt1 | contig 34747 bp, 35 predicted proteins | sample SS_ome_8_FD_132980 | JGI IMG/M metagenome (GOLD analysis project Ga0180433, IMG submission 132980) | Hypersaline lake sediment archaeal communities from the Salton Sea, California, USA - SS_1_D_1 metaG | ecosystem: Environmental > Aquatic > Non-marine Saline and Alkaline > Hypersaline >...
GCAAAAATAGTCGTTTTATTTACACCAAATTTACCTTTGGTTAAAGTACCTGTCTTATCAAAAATTATAGTCGTTACTTTTCTTGAATTTTCAAAAGCAGTTCTATTTCTTATTAATAACCCATTTTTTGCTGAAATTGAGGTAGATACTGCCACGACCAATGGGATAGCAAGTCCAAGGGCATGTGGACATGTAATTACCATCACAGTTGCCATTCGCCCGATAGCAAAAGTGACATTTGCATCTAATAATAACCAAGTTATTAGGGTTATTAAACCAATTGATAATGATATTATTGTTAACCAAAAGGCAGCTTTATCTGCGAGCCGCTGCGTTTTTGATTTGGAAGCTTGGGCTTTTTTCACCAACTCAATAACTTTGGAGAGATATGAATCTTCTCCCGTACTTTGGACTTCAATTTCTAACGATCCATCACCATTAATGGAACCACCAAAAACTGAATCATCTTTTGACCGTTCTACTGGAACAGATTCACCAGTTATCATCGATTCATCAATATAACTTGAACCTTTAAGGATGATGCCATCCGATGGAACTTTCTCTCCCGGTTTCACTAATACTTTATCTCCTTTATTTAGATCCTCTATTTCAACTTCAATAACGCTATCATCTTTAATTTTATGGGCAGTAGAAGGCATTAGTTCTGCTAATTCTTCTAATGCTCTAGAAGCTCCTAATATTGATCTCATTTCTATCCAATGGCCTAACAGCATTATATCTAATAAAGTAGCCAATTCCCAGAAGAAAGGGTTTCCTTCAAGTCCTAGTACAGTTGCGGCACTATAAAAATATGCAACCGAAATTGCTACCGCAATTAAAGTCATCATCCCTAATGATTTTTTCTTGATCTCTTTTATTAATCCCTTAAGAAAAGGCCATCCCCCGTAAAAATAAACAAATGTGGCTAACCCAAGCACCAAGTAATCTTTGCCATAGAACACTAAATTATAATTAAACCACTCCTGAATGGTGTCAGATAAGATTAGAATAGGAATAGTAACCACTAAAGCTACATAAAATCTTTTCTTATAATCTTTAATCATCATCTTATGATGACTAGTTTCTTTATTTTCCATTTTTTTCTCTCTAAGTTTTTAACACCTATAATTGAGCATTTAAATAAGCTATATAAAAATTAGGTCTTTAATATCTAGAAGGGTGTTAAGAATCAGCTTTTATTTGTAGGGATATTTTCACAAATCTCTTGAAGAATTAACTCTTCATCTATTTCTAAATTCTTTAGTATATTTCGCGTACTTTTCTTGAGTACTTTATCATTCTCAAGTTTATTAATACATTAATGTTTTTTACTAATTTTCTCCACCTCAATTAATCATTTAGGGAAATAAAAATAAGTTAAAAAAAAGGTGGATAAGAGAAAAAGCCTCTATTCCACCTTAACGTCGATACTTTTCAATTCTATATCCTTGAAGGGCACATGGATTTTTAGCAGACCCTCTTTATATGAAGATTTCGCTTTACTCGGATCTACCGGACAGCATAATTGATAAGCTCCGTCAAACTTGCTAGTTTCTGACTCACCAATCACTCTAATATAATCGTTAGTCATTTTCAGTTCCACCGTATCCTTTTCTACTCCGGGTAAATACACATCTATATTATATCCTGTACCCTCCTCATCGGTAACCGCACATATTTGAGGATATATTCTTATTTTTATTGACTTTTCTTCTTTTTCCTCAATTTCAGTGGGATCTTTCTTTTCTAATGCTTCAGACATCTTTTTCACCTCACTTAAAAATAAAATTCCACTGGAATAAATAAAGATTCATTCTGATAATTCTTTTCATTATCCAGAATAGAAAAAATTGAATTTCCAAATATAAAAAAAAATCATGACCATCAATTAAATTTTAGAATATAAATAAGACATCGAGAATATATTAAAGCCGTTGTAAGAACTTTAATTTTATAGATCATACCTTTATAAATTAAACTCAATTTAGATCTTATAAGTAAATTGTCTGGAGTTTTTACGTATTTACCAGAATTTGGTGTATATAATAATGAGAAATGAGGAACAACTTGAGAGGGAAATAATGCAAAGGCTTACATGGGATGATAGAATTGATGAAACTCAGATTAAAGTAATAATTTCAAATAGAACTGCTACCTTAAAGGGATGTGTCAGTACATATCCGGAAAAAATATTAGCCGAAATTGAAACACAGTTCATTCCTGAGATTGAATCAGTTGTCAATGAAATCGAAATTAAATTTCCAGAATCTTATGGGAGAATTGAAGATAAAGAAGTTGAAGAAGCAGTATTTTGTCTTCTCAATGCAAATTCTGAAATTGCTACCGATAATATAAAGGTTTCAATTGAAAATGGAAAGGTTGAACTGCAAGGAAATGTGAATTCCTATTGGAAGAAAGATAAAATACGAAAGATAGCATCACAAGTAAAAGGGGTCATTTCGGTTTCGGATAAAATAAAAGTTGTTCCAGAGGAAGAGACAAAGGATAGTGAAATAAGAGAATCCATTATAACTCTAATGAATAAATCTGTTCATATAGATGCAGATAAAGTACAACTCGAAGTAATGAATGGAATAGTCGAATTATCCGGCATTCTACCCTCTATGAGTATGTATAATGCTGTTATGAAACTCGTGAAGTCGACCAAAGGCGTTATTGAAATTAGGAATGACTTAAAGTGGATCCTCCGTTACAAAACCACGTAATGTTTTTTTTTATTAGTTCCATGTTAATGTTTAGAATGTCTTTCTAAAATTAAAAAAAGATTCAAATTTGACTAATTTTTGTTAATAGTCTCATTCTCTTTCCTTGAACAGTGTGGTAAGTTAATTAAATTTATAATTTATAATCATATATAATTTATTTTTAGTTAAATGAACTTTTTGTATGAGAAAAATTGAACTAGCAAAAACAGGAGAAATAATCCCATTAGTAGGTCAAGGTTTATGGGGTGTATCTCGATTAAAAGGATTAGTCAAGGGTAAAACTTATTATGAGAATATTAAAACTGCTATAAAGAAAGGAATAGAATTAGGCATGACTCACATAGATACGGCAGAATTATATGGTTGGGGTAAAGCAGAGTCTGTACTGGGAGACATTATTCGAAACTATCCTCGAGATGAATTATTTATTACTTCAAAACTCTTTCCTATTCATTTTAGAGAAAAATCCATGAGGAAAGCTGCCAACAAGACTCTTAAGCGATTAGGAATTGACTATTTGGATTTATATTTAATTCATTGGCCTTCTAAATTAATCCCACTTAAGAAAGAAATGCGAGTTCTTGAGGACTTGGTTAATGAAGGAAAAACTCGATATATCGGTGTGAGTAATTTTAGCATAAAACAATTTAAAAAAGCTCAAAATGCTCTTAAAAAGGAGGATTTAATTAACAATCAAGTTCACATTAATATTACACGCCAAAATTTTATTCACAAGTCGTTATCTTATTATCAAGAAAAAGGAATTACAATAACCGCTTATAGCCCGCTATCTCACAAGGGCTATACTGGTTTAGAGGGAGAAATCCGAGAAAAATTGGAAAATGTAGCTGCCAAGCATAATGCCACTATTCAACAAATTGCGATTGCGTGGCTTGTTAATCACGAAAGGATTATTACTATACCAAAAGCCTTTAGTATAGATCATGTAATTGATAATGCAAAAGCAGCAGATATTATTCTCTCAGAGAAGGAATTAAAACTCTTTTATCAATTTAAAAATTAAGATAGGAGTATGAGATATGGATTTAAACAAACTTTTTAAACCTAAGACGATGGCGGTTGTTGGGATTAGTAAAAAAAATCCTCTAAGCCCTGGAAGAATAATCTTTATCAAAAATGTATTTGAAATGCAAGTAGAGGTCTTTGGAATTCATCCCGATGGGGGAGAGATTGAGGGTGTAGAACTCTATTCTGATTTAGATAAACTTCCACGGATGCCAGAGTTATTAGTAATAGCTGTACCTGCTGAAGCAACATTAGATTATGTAGAAGAATGTGTGGATTATGATATCCCTGGTTGCATCATAATAGGTGGGGGATTTGCAGAAATTGGCGGAGAGGGTATAAAACGTCAAGATAGACTAGTCCAACTCGCATTAGACAACGATATTGCGATTCTTGGACCAAATTGTATCGGAGTATATTCACCCCCTTTGTTGGATACTATTTTCATGCCAACAGAAAGAATAACCCGCCCTCCCAAAGGTTCAGTAGCATTAATCAGTCAATCAGGAGGGGTGCTAGTAGATCAATTTTTCCATAAGTTCAATCAAATTAATATTGGAGTTTCTACAGCAGTATCGATTGGAAATCGAGCAGTAGTTGATGAAACAATGCTTTTAGAATACTTTAGTAGACGAGATCCCGATACTTCAAATATTGCATTTTATTTAGAAGCATTCAAACCTGAAAAAAGCAGAGAGTTTTTAGAATTAGCAAGAACCTCTGAGGATGAGGTAATTGTGTATTTTGGAGGATTATCTGAAAAGGGAAAGAAAGCCACACAATCCCATACAGCAAGTCTTTCAGGCAATGCAAAAATTCTCCAAGCCGCTTTAAAGCAATATTTAATTATTCAACCATTAACTGAACTCGAATTGCTTACTTATTTAAAACTTTTAGATGTATTGTCTCGTAAGAAAAAACCATTTGATTCTACTAAAGTCGAAGAAGGGAAAGTAGCTATCCTCTCTCTCTCGGGAGGTCATGGAGTAATTTGTGCGGATTTACTAAACAATTATGGATTATCTGCTGTTGATTTCACTCAAAAAGAAATAGATGATATGCGAGAGTTAGTCAACCCTGTTGCCAGAAGTATAGCAACCTTCGCAAACCCGATTGATCTTACAGGATCTGCTAGAGATGAAGATTTAGAGAACATAATAAATTATTTATCCTCTATTGAGAGAATAGAATGTATCATAGTACTTATTCTACCATACACTCCTTCTATTACCTTTCAACTAGGACGCAGAATTGCAAACGCAGTCACGGTTTCCAAAAAGGCACTCGTAAGCTTTATTCCCTATATTCCTAAATACCAAACAATTATCGAAGCTTTAGAATTATCTAATATTCCCGTTTTTCATAGTATAGAAGAGTCTGTACAAGCGGTTTCCATGTTAAAAATGAATAGTAGAATAATGAAATTAAAAAAAGCCCAAAATGATTTTTAATATTATTGTCTAGTCATCCTTGTACCACATTTTGGGCACTGCTCATTCGTACACGGTACACCGACTTGATGAGGTTTCTGATGGCCACAATTAGGACAAATACAATTTCCTCCCGGTCCTGCGGCATATGGACCACCACCTCTTCCTCTTCCCCCTTGTCCTTTCTTTCCTCTTCTCGTATTTAACACCTCCTTTTCTATTTTATAAAATTTACAATATAGGTGAGAGATTTTGAACCTCCAACTTCTGATATGCAAAACCAGTACTCTTCCATTGAGCTACACCCACATCTCAAAGACTGATAATTATGCTAATATAATAAGATTGATTATTTTTTTCGATGCATTTTAGAAAGATTTTTGGAAGTATCTTCGAACCTTCTTGGTAATTTTTCCTTTTGGTCTAAAGGCTCAGGTTCTTGTTGCCTTACTTTTTCTTTCAATTCTTTTTCTTCATTCTTCATTTAATTTCACTTCTAAGCATACTACATTTCTCTAAAGTATAGGTAGTGTGTTATTTTGAAATTAGATAGGATGAGAGGAGATACTTTGTTGGTATCTCCTCTTCTGAAATTCTACGCTACTTTGGTGCTTAATCGCCTCCTTGTAGAAAGAATTCCACATTTTATATGGTGGGTTTCGTATAAAAATTTAAACCCTAAAAATTATATACAATTCTGGAGAAATAGTTATAAATAAAAACCAACAAACTTGGAAACACTTTTAGGACCCTTAATGAGGGAAATTCTCTCTTCTCGCGATATTGTTTAAAGATCTGGATTTGTAAATAAATTAAAAAGAAAGAAGCTTAGAATGATCTATACGCTTTCTTTTTAATTTGACCTTACTTCTTTTATTTTGAAGCATTGATATTTCTAATAATACCATTTGCAGCAATAATACCTGTAACCGCAGCCCCTACAATACCCCTTGAAACTCCTGCACCATCACCTGCAAAAAATATGTTTTTTTTCTTTCTAGATTCCATAAATGCATTCACATCAATCAATTTTGCACTTCTTTTAAACTCGGGCGCATATATCAACGTACTATCATTATTTACTCCTGGAATTATCTTATCAAGTATTTCAAGTCCTTCTAATATATCTTTTACAAAACGATATGGATAGGCCATGGCAATATCACCAGGAGTAGTATCGTTTAACGTTGGTTGAACCGGGTTTTTATTAATCAGAGACTTTCTTGAACGGTGACCGCTGCGTAAATCACCTAAAGTTTGAATTAAGGGTTTGTAACCACCCAGGATTGAAGCTTGTTTTGAAATAGCCCTCCCATATTCAGTTGTATCTTCTAAAGGAGAAGTAAGTTGTTGTCGAACTAAAAACGCAAAGTTTGAGTTTTCTGAATCTCCTTCAGAAGTAAACTGGTGACCATTCACACCAACAATATTCTCTTCATAATTCTCTTTTACAACATATCCTTTATGATTTACACAAAAAGTTCGCAAAAAATCGTGATAAGTAGGAGTGATTATATGAAATTTTGGATCACGTTGAATTTTCTCGCAGATATTAGCAATAATGATTGAAGGAATCTCCACACGAACTCCAATATCTAAAGGTAAATAGAATGTTTTAATCCCAAGATTCTCACAGTTATTTGCTAACCATAACATTCCCCATCTTCCAGGAGCTATTAATAACATATCAAAAGTTTCTCTTTTTCCATTCAACTCCTTATTAAAATAGAGATTTTTTTTTTCATCAAACCGAAAAATTTTGGTATTCGGATAAAATTCAATATTATAATCCTCTTCTAAATGTTTTTTGATAGATCGAATAATTTGAGGGGTGTTCTCTGTTCCAAGTAACCTCTGTCTTATCGGAATGAATCTCACATCAACAGAAACGCATTGTTGACGCAATTCATTCAGTTTCTCTTCATTCTGATGGGGATCATAAATATTATTCGGCGCACCATTGGCGACAAAAAAATCATCAATTTGTTGTATCACTTCTTTAGCATTGAGACCCGCTTTTTTACATAGATTGCCTAAATCTCCTCCAATATTTTCGTTTAAATTAAGGATTCCAGAAGAATAGGCACCAGCACCCCCAATACCTGCCATAATTTTGCATGGATAGCATTCTGCACATGCCAAACCCTCACTGATAGCACAATATCTCTCATCTACTTCCGGTCCCTGATCAAAGATTTTAATTTCCAAATTAGGTAGATTGGCTTTTCCCAGTTCATTAGCAGCAAATAATCCAGCTGAACCCGCACCAACAATCCCTATTTTCATGAGTTCTCTCCTTTTATTTATTAATATTTATACTTTTTTTCCATCATTCCTACTTTTTAGCAATGAAATATTATTATCAATAGCATCTGATAATAATTCATCATCAATGTTAAGATCCTCAATTTTTTTTTGAATTGCTTTGAAAATTTCTATTGATTCGGAGTGTTTTAATCGTTTAAATTCAGCAAGTGGAAATCTAATAAATTTATGGATTAAAAGGTGGACACTGGTAATAGTTATCCATACTATCATTGAAATAACAACAACCCACTCTAATATAGGAACAAAAATAAAAATTAAAATGAATTCTCCTATCGCTGTAATAAAACCAAATGTCACTAAAAACAAGTGAAACCTCGGTCCAGAATATTCTTCTACCTCATAACTACGAAACATTAAAAAACTAAAAAGTAATATATATATCCCCGAAAAGAAAAAAGCAAACCCTGCTATAAAGCTGTGAAATACGGTAAATAATTCCAAATAACTTTCTTCGGGAATAATACTTCCTAATGCAAAGCAGGCGCATGTTAATATTGCTATAGCTGTTGCTAATCTTCTTATGTTTTCGTTTATATAAACCAATTCTCGTTCGAGGGTAATGAAAAAAGGTACTAAAAATACTCCAAAAATTGAAAAACCTATCGCGAAAAATAATTTACCAGAAAAATACGCTAAATCACTTATATAATTTTCAAAAAAGGAATAGTTTGGGGAATATAATACTGCTAAGATTAACATAATGCCAAAAATCATAGTACTAAAAAGTCCAAATAATGCCTCCAGTTTATACTTTAATTCTACCTTCATATTCCTTCGCACAATTTTCACTTTTGTTGTACAAATATTACATTATATAAAATATCCTAGATTTTCTTACCTTTCTTTTAAGTTCTCAAATAAATGATTCTCTCATATTCATAATATTTCTGAGTTTTTTAAAAACAATGCATCTAAGAAAATTAATGTGTAATAAAATATAATACTCTCTGAAAAAACAAATTGCCCAATATCAATCATACTAATTTAGATTTAAGGTAAAAAGCTCTAGAATTTATAATAATAGAATTTAAATAAATTTGAACAGATCTATTTAATTGACACAAGAACCAAAATATTTATGAGATTTTTGAATAAAATGAATGATATTAAAGTAGTGAAAAAAGATGGCTCTGTGGTTGATTTTGATCCAAAAAAAATATTTGATGCGTGTAAATCCGCGGGAGCCAGCAAAGAGATTGCTGAGAAAGTAACTAATTTAGTAATTGAGGATTTACATAAATTCAAAACTAAAACCATTAGAGAAAAAACTTTAAAGAGACTAAAAGAATTAGATAACGATGCCGCAGATAATTGGATCAAATATGACATTGAGCATACCAAATATGAAACGCATGGTAATATTAAATTCTAATTTAAACCAATAAGGTAAAAACAGGTGAGAAAATGTTAAAGAAATTTTTCTGGTTATTAGTTATTCTATTTTGGTCATTTTTTTTATTAATAATCGAAATTATTAACTATGAGCCTTATATTGAATTGATAAATATTATTATTGGAACCATCATATGTGGATTTAGTTCATACGATAGTGTTACAAATTCCGAAGTCAAGAATTTATATCGAAGTCTTATAGGAATTATTAATATTATATTAGGGATTGTTTTTATCATATTAAATTTAAGCCTAACCCATTCAGTAATAATATTACTTATTGGTGCCCAATTAATCGGAATAAGTTTAGCAAAAAGAATTAAAAAGCAGAAAGCAACGTATTTATCTGGCTCAACAAAGAGACCAGAACCAATCGGTCCTGAGCCAGAACCAGAACCTAGCCCATTTTAAATTATTTTTTTACCAAATTCATTTGGTTTATTTGGAGGCATCTTTGAGCTTGCAAAATCATAACCACACATAGGGCATTTAGTCTTTGCTGTCTTTAGATTACTTTTTTTAAAACTATAGCCACATGCAGGACAGACTGTTACGAAACCTTTTTTTTGTTCAGTCATTTTTTAACTGCCTTTACTATATTGTTATAAAATTTCATTCTTCTTTTTTTTCTTTTTCTATTTCTTGCGCTTCACTTTTTCTAAGTTCAATAATGGTAGGGGTCACTAATTCAAGATTGTAATCTTTGAACGAGTAAAAAATTGCTTTTTTTAGATCATAATCGATTTTGGGGATGATTTTGCTATTTTTGATGAAAACGAGAAGTCGATATTGAATTGCATAATCTAAAAAATCATATAAATCAACGCGAGGTGCTGGATCAGTTAATAAGTTAGTAAATTTTGCTGCTATTTCTAATAATACTTTTTCAACCATACGTGGATCCTCTTCATAACCAATCGATACGAAAATTTCCCTTCTTAATATTTCATCTTTTCCATAATTCTCAATTTCTTCCTTTATAAGTTTTTGGTTAGGTACAAATATTTTTACACGATTTAGATCCTCCATTTTTGTAAAAACTAACTTAATATCTAATACATCAACCACGCGTTTTTTATAAAGAATCCTATCACCAACCTTAAACGGTTTGCGAGTTACAATAATTATTCCTGCGATTAAATTCCCTAGAGTATTCATCGCTGCAAATCCAATCACGGTGCCTCCCGCAATCGATATGATTCCGGTAAAATATGCTAATTCTTGGGCAAATAACAATGAAAATATTATTAATCCGATAGTATAACTGATTATTTTTAGTAGTCGTATTATATTCTTTGCGTTAGATTCATCTAACTTCTCCTTTTTTTTCAAACGATTAACTTGTGTTTTTAATACGAAATAAATAAGAATAATTATTACAATAACAACTAGCACAGATATAAGTCGATCTAAATTCTCTAATAACCACCCAAAGAGACTTTCTAAAAAATTTTGAAAAATCATAATTTAACTAACCTTCATTTTTTACACAAACACTATACTTAAATTACACGGAACAGTAATCTAATTAAACTTATTGCTCCTAAAATTATTGAGAGTAAACCTACTATTTTTCTAGCAAGGTCATCTTCAATTTTTTTTACTACTAAAGCACCAAATGGTGCAGCAAATAATCCTGCAAGTGCCATTATTATGGATAATTGAAAAGTTAATATGATCTCAGATAAAGGAATCAATATTACGTATAATAAATATCCAAAGGCAGAAATGGTGCATTCTGAAAATTGAGTAACTCCAACTGAAGTTCTTGCTCGGATGCCCGACATTAGTTGCCCACTTGTCACTAAAGAACCATAACCTCCACCAGAAATCGCTTTATTGAATCCTGCAATAATGCTTATAATATATAATTTTCTCCATGAAAAATGAAATCGAATTTTAAAAGTCACTATAATTCCAACTATAATCATCATATTACCGATATATAAGAGCATAAATAAGTCATTCAAGGTTATCGCAAATATTGTAGCAAATATTGATCCCGTAATTCCAATCACAACAAATAATATAACTATTTTAGTTTCTTGATTATTAATTGATTTAAACTCAACATTCTTATACAACTGATGGAAAATCGTTCCAGAAAATCCGGTTATAGCTTGCGAAAGGAGTAATGTTGGAACAACAATTAAAGGTGAAAATCCAATTATTATAAAAATTGGGGTTAATAAACCGTATCCCATGCCAAATGCATTATCTATAAAGCCTCCTAAAAATCCTAGGGCTACTGTTAAAATTAAGATGTAAACATTAATTTCATTTATTAATTGTAATATCACTTAAATGACCATATACTATTCTTAATACTAACTAAATGATGTAATTTTTCTAATTTATAGTTTAAATTTATAATTTCTAGACGATTAATTGCAATCTTTAAGATTTATTTCATAGATGGGGGAGACTACTATGACCTAAGTTAATTAAATTGATGTAAATATGGAATTGATTTAAAAATCATATAAATCAAGTTTAAATTTAATTACTGCAAACATTTAGTATATATAAAGTGATATTTATGAATGAAAAGCTATACAGAGTAATTTATTTCGTTATATTGATTACGTCGATAGTATTTATGATATTTAACCTCTTGTTTGATTTATTGTACTTAGATTTCTTCTTATTAGTTTTTTTCTGGGCAGTTAAATTTTTATCTGGATTTGGGATTATCTTAAGCATTGCAAATGTATTCTTAATAATCTTAAAAAAATTTAAAGAAAAGTTTGGTAAGAAAGAATTAACTATCTTTAATATAATTCAAATCGTTGTACCAATAATTTTTATCGGTTATGCTATTTATAGTATTTTTGTAAGTTGTGTCGAAAAAGTTATTATCGGAGGTACTGGTTTTTGGTACTGGGTTAATTTATTAATATATCTTTATGGTATCCTCTCATTATTGTTGAATCTTTATATTCTTCCGATAATTAGGGACGAAATTACAGAAGCAGCAGAGATGGGAAAATTAAGTTGGTGGAAAAAAGGAGCAAAAAAAGTAGCAAGAGGAATAAAAAAGAAATATTTTGAATTAAGAAAGGAATATGCTAGCGCTCAGGTTCAAGATCAAATGACTGCTAAGGAAATATTGGATTTGTGGAGAAATAAATTTGCTTTAAACTTTTTACTAATAGTCGGTATAGGTTCTATAATATTTACTCCTGTTACAATAGTATGTATTATCTTTTGGTTAAGAATTTACATTTTCTTTCGAAGTAAGATAAAGAAATACGAAAAAATATCCTTGTTAGTATCTTTGATTTTTATTGGTATAATTACCTTAATACTCCCATTTTTAAATTTGAGCATTTATGCGAATATTTCTGACTTCTATTGGACAGCTAATCTTTTCTATCTAATAGGAATAGTCATTGCATCGATAATTTTTGTTAAAAAATTACTAACTCTTCAAGGAATAACAATTGCCGAACAGAAAATTAAAAGGCGCGAAAAGAAGATTGAAGAACTAGAGGAAGAAAAGGACAAATTAAAGCAAAAATTAGAAGAGAAAGAAAACTCGGAAGCTTAAATAAATATTATTTTTTAAAAATTTTTTTATTAATCCTATTTATGATCCTTTTTATAATAGCAGTTCCATAAGAAATTCTCTATTATTTCTTTTCCAATAACTCGTGTTTTGTTAATTATCCGTTCATCAAAAAGACCCGAATGAAAATAGAGAGGATTATGAGTTTCGGGATGAAATTGAATTGAATAGATTGGTTTAGTTTTATGAGACATATATTGAATGATCCTATAACCTTTAGTTTTAGAGATCGCTTTAATATCAAAATTATTACGGATTTCACAATCATTTGGAGGTACAAAATCGCGATGGTGTACATCTACGGGGATATTTTTATGAGTGATTAAAAGGTCTGTATCATCTAAAACTATAAAGATGATATCGCCCCCAAGACCTGAGATTCTCATTCTACAAACTTGAGCGCCATATGCATAGGCAACTAAATGAATTCCAAAACAAATAGCGAGCATCGGAGTTTGTTCAGTATTTCGAATTAATTTCAATACATCTTCAAATCGTTTTTTTAGTTTATCATTGTAATAAAAGCTGGAAACATTCAAATCTGAACCAGATAATATAATTCCAATGTAATTTTTAGCTGATTCATATTTGAATTGACTGTAATGAATTACCTTTAAAGTCACATTAGCCATACAATCATTGACAATGGTCTCAATCCTTTTTATACGATCTGTCGGAAATCCGTAAGAGTAATTATCAATTAATAAAATTTGATTCTTAATGTCTTCTTTTTCTATCTTATTTTCTTCCATAGTATTAATCTCGGACCTCACATATATTTACTTAACAAAATATCAGAAGGGTAATATGTATAGGCTTGGACTTTCCCTCCATCTTTTGTTATAACCTCAACCACAATTCTATGATACAAAGAACCTTCACCCTCAATTAAATCTAAAGTTCTAAGCAAATCCAAGTCGATATCGTAATATATTTCCCCTTCTACTTCGGAGGTTTCATCATAAATAATAAATGGAAATCCCAAAGAAGGAGGAGAAATCTTCTTATATTTTGGTAATATTGCTTTTTCATACTTTAAATCCTCAAGGACATGGTGTCTGCTCTGGCCATGCTGTAAAGTACCGTAAACAAATAAGTTCTTACAATCTCTTTCGTAATCCATATCTTTCATGCTTAATTTCACCTTTAGATATATTTCAGATTAAAAGAAAAAATCTCCAAATAACCTATCTATTAATGATTCAGATTCAGATTGTACTTGAATCAGTCGGTCGTTTTCAATTAGTGGTATTCTAAGATTTTGCACAACAAGATAGTTGACAACTTTTATTCCATTATAATTGGTAACCAAACCATCTTCCTCATCATAGGAAAAATCATATTTTGCAGACAATTTTCCACGAGTTTGCGTTCCAGGTTCAATTTTATACTGTCTTCCATTGCGATCTGATACAATTCGGGATGCTCCAAATTGGATACGTGCTTGTATCCTTCCTTGTTGACGCAATTTTTCAATTTTTCTAGTTTGGTATTCTATATCAAGTTTTTTCTGAATAGATTCAGTTGAAATTTTGGGTAAAGGTAAATTCTTAATTTTTACACCCAGATAATCCTGATACTTTCTTGTTTCTTCTACCCATCTGGTCAATGATGTTTTAAGTGTATCTTCCATCCCATTCCTTCGCTTAAATACAGAATTAAAACCATTTGCTATAGAATTTTCTACATTATTATTATGATATGGATCTTTAATTATTTCCCCTGTTGAATTAAGATAAATAGCATGGAGTGCTGATACACAACATAAATATGCCAAATCCAACAAATCTTGTTGCTTATATTGTACATCAATAATACGAACCTCAACGCGATTTCTGCTAGGTAATTCATCATTATCATCACTAATGTTTGTGAATGGACCTCGTGGTGTAATATCTACTAAACGTTCTCCTCGATTATTGGAAATTACTTTTTTTGAGAATTCGTCTTTTTCATAACCAATTTTAAGTTTATATCTCATACGACCATAATAACGCATTGGAACCAATGCAGGTCTATTTTCTGGGACTTCTATGACGGCAAACCCATTTCTTTTGAGTACTGTGCTGTTTGCACATCGATTACTTGCCACATTATTAAGGTTACCTTTATAAATTGGAGAATTCGCAGAAGTAGCAATCATTTCGGGCAAATAGTTCCAGAGATAGTTATAAACCGCTTTCAAATGTTCAGGTGTCATTATAGCTCCTTCTCTTTGAACTGAGACATTGAGATGTGTTCCCGAAATCGGATGGGGATCACTTTGAGTTGGATGAAGGCTCTGGGCTAAAATTTTCACGCCTATCTGTTTTGCAGCATCTATAACCAACTTTCTGCCTTCAATTACTGCTTCCTCTATAGAAGAGGGAGGTAGAGGTAACGTAACATACTCTATTTGAGAAGGGGAAGGCTCAGCATCCAAACCACGAATCTTTACTTGAAGTGAATTTAGCAAAGAACTATCTTTTTCAAGGATTTCAGCGGATTTTACCATAATATCGTCAGCAACATCCGCTAATGTTCCGTTTTTATTAATTATAAGGAATTCTTCCTCAACACCACATAATACTTGATATTGCTCAAATAAATCTGGTACAGATTCCTTCTGTTGTTCATGAAATAACATGATATCTTAAGCCATCTTAATTAAATAATTTCTAAATCTATTAAAAGAAATTGCTAAAAAATTATTAATATCCTTCTCTGCATATTGGTCTTGATCCCATTTCAGAACATTTCCATAAAGGCCCCAATACGCGTTTTCACTTGTTCAATATTTTCCCCAATTTTATTAAAAGTAATAGCAGTTATCGGTATTTCTAACTCTTTTCTTACTTTGTCTCTTAGCATCCTATAACAATTAGATATAGAATGACATCCAAATAATTGAATGAAAACTATTCCATCGGCATCTAATTCTTTTGCCATACGCAGATAGGAATCTGTAAGCTTATCATTATCACATCCAATTCCTGTTTCGGTCGCGTTCAAAAGAAAGCGTGCATACTCCTCAACAGGGTTATTTCGAGGTGAGGTTGGTATTTCTTCTAATAATTTTAGCAACCCCCAATCCGCATATAGCGCTCTACCACCTAATTCGTAAATATAATCATGGATTTTAGGTTCCCATCCACCGAACATTGGAGTTACAAAAATTCGGGGCATCCCAGACACATCCATTCCAATTCCTTTCCTTATCCGTTCCCGCATTTCCTTTACTAAAGAATTCATATTATCTCTATAGCGAACCGCATTAGAATTATAATCTTGAAAGGTAATATTTAATAGAGACATGATCTCACTAAAAGTAGCAGGATTACATGGATAAAAATCAGAAGCACTGATATCATATATTATGGTCTTATATGATTCTTTTACTTGATTACTGATTTTGAAATGATTTCGTAACATATTATCTGAAATAGTATTTCCAGTTAAACTCTCAAAATCGCCTAGTGCATGACTTATATTATCCGTTAAGAGCTCTAAAGCATTGCCGATATTTCTGGGTGGTATATCAATCCAGATTGGACGCGGTTTATTATTAATTGCGCTTAATGACTCCAAGTACTTATTGAAAGCACTACATCGAATTGTAATATTCATATATGCATCAACATTCCGACTTTTTGATATATGCATACCCACAAGACTTTTTAAGCCATAACAGAAATCACTAGAAAGCCCTCCCTCTATTCCGATATCGTACATCTCATTATACTTTTCGTTGATCTCTTGAATTACATCTTCAATGATATCATCAACAATTTTACTCACTTCACTGATCCCAAGATTTTTCACAAATCCTAAAAAATTCGATACTCCTTTCCATCCAAAAATATTGGAAGCTGTTCCTAAGTAGGAGAGATACTGATTTACATTAAAGATATGCATTCTAATTGGAAACACAGGAACAGTACCTGCGGCAAAAGGTAAATCTGAAAAAGGTAATGCAACTGAAACTAGCTTTTCATTTTCCCTAAACTTCTTTCTCTTTAAATATGCTCTTCCTGTTAGGAAATTGTAAGCTATTTTCAATACAGAAGAGAATCGAATAATCTCATCGGCAATTAAACTCATTCTGATTGAATCATCTCCAAATATGCTTCTATACGGGTAGATAATTGTCCTCGATTGGCTCTTGAATAATCTCGTTCAACATTTAACACTTTAATTCCTTTTTCTTGGAGGTTATTTTTAAAAAATGATGACATGAGAGACATATGATCACAAAATTTTATGATATGATTTATAATCCCTAATCTTTTCCCAGTTTTTGCCTCATAATTTCTGTAGATCTCTTCGATATGAGTAATTCTATTTTCTAAAAAATTTGGAACAGAATGATCGCTATAGGCATTATTTATATATCGCGATGCTAACAAGTCAATTGGGTTTTTAACATGATTATAAGTACTTTCTTTAAATTGCTGCGAGTAATAATTATATCCGATCCAAGTATCAAAAAAAACAATATTTCCTCCCCCCTCTTCGATTAAATCGATTAATGTATCATTCATAAATATTGAACAACCCGTTAGTAAGAGATCGATTGATTTAGAATTATTTGATATTGAATTTTCATTGGAAGCTATAAAATCTCTCAATTCTGGGAGGATATTTGGTCCAAACAGAAAAGCCTTCTGCATGAGTTTTAACTTAATACTTCCCTTAATATCTAGATTATTTATATCTTTGATAACTTTTCTAAACTCATTGTATTTCTTTATGCTCTCAATTATCATATCATCGGAAATAGGACCATTCCTAATCTCTTCTAAGTTCTTTCTGAAGTTTGACACTTCTAATCGGAAATATTTTTCACTATTCGGATTTCTCATATATGAAATATAAAAATTTAATCGCGGAATGTTAAAATACTTACAAATGACTTCAGAAGCACATATATCTGATACGCAATGATTGGATACGATAAAATAGTCCACTAAATCTAAGAAGTTAAAGTGACGAGGTTTTAAAGCAAAGAGCCCAATACAAGTTTGAGCAAACGCACATGTGGATGGAGGTAAATAATCATGGCTTGCATCCATTAACTCATCATTACCTGCGAAAATTAAACGCAATGGAATAAAGCCAGCAGCATCTATTAATTCCTCAGGAATATTATCATGCGAAATAAAGGCTATTATTTTTTTCCCTTGACTCTTCATTTCTTTTAAATAAAGAGAAAACTCCTCGAAAATCTCTAAGGTTTCCATTTAATGAGAACATCTCTGTTTTTAATAAATCAAAAAGAGGCTATTTAGTGATTTTATTGATATGAAAAGAATATAATCCAATTTATTCTTTATTCTTATCTTCAGCAATGATAGCAGCCCCAATTGCTCCTGTTAGTTGAGGATATTCGGGACGTATTATTTCAAACCCCAGTTCATCTTCTAAATATTTTTTGACGGCATCATTTTTCGCAACTCCACCACAAAAAACTAACTTAGGACATACACCAATACGCTTTGCCATACCTGCCACTCTTCTGGCAATTGATTTATGAATTCCGCTCGCAATATCTTGTTTAGAAGCACCTCGAGCAAACAGGCTTATAACTTCGCTTTCAGCAAACACAGTACAAGTTGAACTAATAGATGCGGGTTTGTTTGATTGCAATGCCAAAATCCCAAATTGGTCAATTGGAACCTCTAAAGCATGGGCCATTACTTCTAAAAATCTCCCGGTACCGGCTGCGCATTTGTCATTCATCTGGAAATCTATAACACTTCCGCTCTTTTTGGACATTACAATAGCTTTACTATCCTGACCTCCAATATCAATAACAGAAGCAGCATCTGGAAAGAAATATTGGGCTCCGCGTGCATGGGCAGTAATTTCAGTTACTCTATCATCTGCTATATCAATTGTGTTACGACCATAACCGGTACTCATCACAAATACGTCTTTTCTTTCTAATTGGTGTTGTGAAAGGATATCATCAAATAGATTATGACCTACTCGCTTGAAATCATACGTGGACCGCTCAGTTTTATGATCTAACAATTTTCCATCATTAATGAGTACAATCTTTGTTGCTAAGGATCCAATATCAATGCCAATGAAATTCTTCACGATCTCGTTATTCTCCTTTTAATTTTATTTAAAAAATGGTTAACAAGATTTTAATTTTATTATCTACTTTGGAGGCAATGTTTAACCTAAGAAAAAGATTGAAAGGATGATTGTAATAAAAAATGCAAAAACCATTTGAAGAATGTTTTTTATGATAGATTCCCGCGCTACAATCCCTAAAAATATACCTAACATAATAATACATATTAAAATAATCAAGAAAGAGATAATAAAAATCACTATCCCAGCCTCAGAAACAAACCCAAAAGGAATTAAGGGGACTATCCCTCCAAAAAATGGAGAGAACCCATTTACTATCGATACGATAATGCTTGTGAAAGTTTCAGCTTTCTCTTGTATTGTTTTTATCTGCCCTTTATTATTTCGAGAGATATTCCGTTTTCTAAGTCGTTTTTTTTTAATCTTAATGAGCATAGATTTCTCTATTTCCTCAAAAGATTGATTCTCTGCGGAATTTAAACCACTCTCTTCATTGATTATCATTGATTTGTTGATGGTATCCTTAATCTTTTTTTGTTCCGCCCTCTCTGATAAATAAGAGCCAGTAAGACCTGAAATTAACATACTTATTGATGATCCTAATCCTGCAAGAACGACCAAATTGCTATCAATGTTGACTAAATTATCTTTGAGTAAAACCACAAAAAATCCTAAAAGAATCCCCAGAACGGTGAGCATTCCGTCATAGAAATTATTTACAAAGTATCTTCGAGCTACTCCCCAAAGATTAGTTATTCTCGCATATATTTTAATTCGGTCAATAATATTCAATTGCTTTACTCCACTTGCATTCTTTTAATAGAATTTGGTGCTTTTTATTTATTATGATATAAATATGACAAATTATAGATTTTAAAATCAACCCTTTATTAGAAATTACCCGTAGCAATACTTAGCAATAAACTTACTAAAAGTGTAACAAAACCTGCCGTAACAAGATGGATTGCGTACTTAACTTTCCCTTTTCCAGATATATTACCCAGAAATATCCCTAAATAAACAAGTAAACCAATAAGAATAGCGTACGATATGATAAAATGTAAGATAATTAATTCGCTTCCAAAGAAAAATGGAATCAACGGTAGAGTTGATCCTAATGCTGGGGCACCTCCATCCACGACTGATGCGACAATAGTTGCAAATTTTTCTGCTTCTTCTATCAATGTCTTATCATTTTTATCTTTATTCGATCTTTTTTTAATAGGTATTAAAATTGCTTTTTTATTCGCTTTATTATTTCTTAATTGTACCAACATAGCTCTCTCTATAGATTTCTCTTTTAACAATTCTTTTGCTAAATTAAGTTTTTCTTTTTCCAGATCTTCAAGTTCATCATCTATAATCTCATGGTCGATGATAACCATTTCTCTTTTCAGATCAATTAATTTTTTCTTTCGTTCAGCTTCTTCAGAAAGAAATGCGCCCCATAATCCACTTATACCAATTGCTAAAGCAGTTGAAAATCCTAAAACGACAATACTACCAGGAGTATTTTCACTAACACCCGCTAAAAAAAGAACAAATATTCCACTTACAATTCCCGCACATGTCAATGCGCCATCAAAACAATTGTTAAAAAATTTTCTACGAGCAATTATGCCTAACTCCGACATTTCAGCATAATCTCTCCACTTTTTTATGGTTTCCTTTAAACCCATTAGCTATAATCTCTCTTTGAAATCAATCTGATAAACGTTTGAACATTGTTTTTGAAATTAAAATTCTTTATTTATAGATAAGAATTTGCCACTGTTATTAAATTTACATCTAATTATTTCACATTCATTTTTCTCTTATATGATTCATTCTGTACTAGAAACTATACAAATTAATAAATAGTATCTCCCGTAATACGATCAACTTTCAAATGGCGAAATTTAGCATCAGAATTTACAATCTCGCTTGAATTTTCAATTTTCTCTACTACTTTTGTGGGAAATAAGTAATTTGCTAACTGAATAATCATTTGCTTGGTCTCTATGCAATTAAATAATTTTAAGCTTTCAAATGAATAAAAGAGCTCAGATATGAGATCGTAATTCATATCTGCTGTAAATTCTAAAATTTCGAGATTTCTATATATCCGAGATACAATAGTGCTTAATAAGTCATAATCTTGTAAATTTTCTAGGGATCTATTCATATAACGACAAAATAACACGTAATATGTGGCTTCTGAGGATACAAAACCCTCTCTATATTGGGTAATACCATCGGAACTTATCCTCTTTTCGATTTCGGATACGATTTTATTTACATTTTGTTCCATTGCTGCCTTTTTTTTTACTAAATTATATATTTTAAGGATTATAACTAATTGAGATGTTTCGAGATTTTTTAAATAATTGGGCTCAAAAAATTTAGGTTCAGTTTCAATTAATCTTTCTATTTGGGATTCATCTAGCCATAATTTCATTAAATTAGTTGACTTTAGAAAGTAATATAATCCATCTGTTGCTTCCACTAATGGAGCTTCGAACTCATCGATACCCTCTTCATACAATTGCATGAGAAAATTCTTAATTCTTTCTTTATCTAGTGCCACATTTAAATTCTTTGCCAAATAAAGACCACAAAAGTACAAATCAGGATTCTTTAAAGTAACAAGTGGTAAAGTAATTAACCACTCATCTACATTATTTTTAATGTATTCAATGATATGGGAAAAATCGAACCGTCTATCTAAGTGAAAAAAATGGATAATTCGATATATTAGATAAAGTAGCTGAAGTTTATCCTTTGGTTTTTTTAAATCTTCTAATTTTTCAATTTTTTGTTTATTTTCACTTAATTTTTTAATGAACTTTTCTCGAATTTCGATATATTTTCTTAATTTTTCTTTTTTATCTAAATTTTCGTCGAATAAGGTCTTTAACCCCTTAATATCCACGATAAACTCGATATTTAAAAAACCCTTCGACTTTAGATTAAGCATAACCCCACTTGTAGTTGAGTCTGCGATATAGTGAACTAATTCCTCCAAAAAAATCTCATAGATAATCGGGGCAATTTTAACTTCATATAATTCATAGGCAGAGCTAATTCTTTTATAATCTTCTGAATCGAGTTCTAAAAAAGGATCTGATACCTTATTTTCAACCTCTATTTCTTCTATTCCTATTTCTTTTAAATCTTTAGAAATAAAGATCTTTAATTTCTCTAAAGTGAGATCAAGAGCCGCTTTATCTTCGATTTTCTTCTCAAAATTATCTGTTATTTTTTCATGGAAATATTCATCAAGAGAATTATAAAAAAATTCCAAATTATCAAGATATAAGCTTAAGATATTGAAAAGACCTTGATATATCATTTAACACAGCTCAATATATAAGTAATGAATTTATTTTGTTATTTTCCGCACGTTTATTGTAGAATATGAAGTGATCAAGAAATTAATATTTTTTGATTATAAATTGACGAAAATCAATCCTACCATCTTAATTTTAGATTTCCGCCTTTTTCATACTTTTTTATTAATGGGTTTTTTTTTAAAATAAAATCTATAAAATAGTAGTTATAAAAAATCTAAATTTGTTTCCACTCTAAAAACGATTATTTTTATTATTCTAATCATATATTCATCTTAGATAATAAAATTTTTAGTGTAGTTCATAATGATTTCGAATAGAAAAACTAAACAAGAAATACTTACACTTTTGATAGATCATTCAAGAATTATCTACTCTGTTATAAGTGATATGGGTGTCTATTATTCAAGCTGGGCAGATGATTTTGAAAAAAATAAAGAAGATCTGGAAAAAAAGAAAAGTAAGATGCAGATATCGGAAGAAGAAGCCGATGAGATAAAAATCAAATTAATTCAAGATTTTTCAGATACTGGTGCTTCCGGCCTGGGCAATTTTATTAACTTAGTATTACGGATGGACAATGTTATTAACTATCCGCTAGAATTCGTAGACATGCTCCCAAAAATTAAACTTGAAAAAATCCTTCTTCAAGAGATAAAGCCTCATTATCATAAATTGATAAATAATATAATTGAAATGGCAAATGCACTAAAAACAGTATTGAAGTATTTTCGTGATAAACCTGATAAGGTCTTCGATATGACTACCAAAATTCATGAATATGAGAATGATATTGATCGCTTATATCGTCAATTCTTAGAATTCATATATTCTAATGAGAAACTAGAAATCCGAGACTTGTTACGAATGAGGGATAGTATTGTGTTATTAGAGCAAATGGCTGACAGAATACATGATATAGCCGATGTTATGAGAGTACTGCTTTATCAATAAAATCTTCTAAAAGATAAAAAAATATGCTTTTTTAATTCAATTTCAAATTAAATCTATAAATATTGATTTAATTATTTTTAATGAATAAAAAAACTTATACGTCATTCTAGTTTATTTCATTACAATCTTTAATCATTTAAGGAAGTGTAATAATGAATACGAAGAAAAAATTTTATTTATCAATTCTCTTGTTTCAGATATTATTAGTTTCGATAGTATTTTTAACTCTAAATGGACTTATCTCATTTGTTGCGGCTCAATCAGACCCTATTGACTTTTATAATTCACCCACTACTTCAATGTTAGCGATATCCGCTGCATTATCCGTTGGTTTATCTGTTTTAGGAAGTGCTTGGGCATTAAAAACCGTCGGTACTGCTGCAATTTCAGCGGCAGCAGAACGTCAAGGCTCCATTGTCATACCCTTTTTAGCTATAGCCATGTCAGAGGCACTCGCTGTTTATGGACTTATCGTTGGGATACTATTAGTTTTCAATATACCTTCAGCAGCTTAAGCTTTTGAAAAATCAAAAGTAATATTATGGTGAAAAAGAAACGAGTATAATTATACCTTCATATGCATATACCTATGTCAGAATTAATAAGCTGAAGCAACTTATTCTCGATGACGCGTCTTTAAAACAACTGAGAAAATTAGATAACATCAAGGATTTAATTGATTTCATATCCCCCTATTATCCTGATATAAACATTAAGGATTATACAATTATCGAGATTGAGCAAGCTCTTTTTCACATTTATATTAGAATTATCGGCAAGATTCTGTTCATAAGCCCACTACCAATGAGAAAGTTTTTGAGGAATTATCTTTTAACCTTTGAGATTACTAACATAAAGCAAATCATAATTACTTTGATTATCGGTATGCCCATTAAAGAAAGGACAAATAGAGTCAACTTTTTAGTTGAAGAGTATTTAGATCACACTAAATTTATTAATGAACTCTTGGAAAAGAATACTTTAGATGAAATTCAACTCTATGTGAGTGGAACAAAATATAACAAAGCAATAAGAGAAGGAATACTGTATTTTAAAAATAATAAAGAAATTTTCGTTTTGGAAGGATTTCTCGATAGATTATATTATGCAAATTTAAAAGAGGCTTATCCTTCCTTTAAAAGAAAGATTGAAGATATAGTTGCGTCATTTATTTCGTATTTAATCGAAGTCTACAATTTGCGTATAATTGCTAGAGGTATCAAAAACTCTATTGATAAAAAGCTATTAGAACAGTTTTTAGTTAAACATTACTTTCTTTTAGATGAAGAAACTCTGGAACGATTATTTAAAATAGACAATCTTGAAAAATTTTATTCTAATATAGAAAAGTACCTCAAAGAACATCAAGAATTAAAAGCAAATAAAATTGAATCCAAGATAGTCAGGAAACATTTTATTTGGTCCCTACAAAATATTTATCAAGAATATTTTTTTAAAAAAAACCAAATGATTATTGAAGATATCGATTATTCAACCGTCTATAAAATCATTGAATTACTAATAAAAAAAGATAAAGAAATTAAATTTGATATTATGCCAAATGTCATTCGATTGATTCATAATAATTATGAGAGGTTAGAAAAACTATATGGAGATCTTTAAATGGGCTAAGGAGATAGAAACAATCTCCGAGAATTTAATCAAAAAGGCTAAAGAAGTAAACATAAAAGAGATACAACATCTCAAAGGAGAGCAGGAAGCAAAAATTGAAGAAACCATTCAAAAAAAAAGAAGAGTTATCGATTCGGCCTTAAAATCTCTTTCTGATGAATTAAATGATCAGATCTCGATATTTGAGTCAAATCTCCTTCATAAAATGAAGAAAGTAGAAGAAAATTACCTTAAAAATAAAGATAAAATAATTGCCGAAGTTTTAGAGCGATTGGGGTTTGATTTTAATGACTAATCAAAAAATTTATGTATTAGGTAATGATGATATGGTCATAATGTTTGGACTCATAGGCATTGAGGGCAAAATTGTAGAAAACTCAGAAGATTTAATTACTCTTTTTGAGGATTTAATAACTGATAAATCAATTGGAATGATCATTATTACATTAGATCTTACCGAAGATCAAATGGCGTATTTCTTCAACTTCAAATTAAACAATAAAAGCCCTTTTATTTACATAACTCCCAAAATATTTGATGAAGATGCGGAAAATAAGTTGTTTCTTAATAAATATAAAGATATATTAGAACCAATAAATAAGCGGTAAAAATAGGTGATTGAATTATTGAACAAAGAGATTTAAAAAGACAGTTTGGACAACTTGGATTATATTTGCTCGATGAAGCAGAAGAACAAGTAAGGTCAATTAATGAAAAAACATTGCTTCAAAAAGCGTCCCTTAAAAAAGATTTTTTAAAACGTTTAGAAGATAGATCTACTAAAATTAAATCAGAATTTATAGAAGATTATAATCGACTTCTTAGCAATTCTCTCTCTACTACTATATTACAATCAAAAGAGATGTTACTTCAAGTTAAGAATGATTTACTTACAGATTTTAAACAAGATCTCATAAATAAAATAAAATTGTTGATAGGAACTAAATATGCAAATTATATTGCATTTCTAATTAGTAAGATAAAACAAATTGCTGAAAGTATCGGCCAAGAATCTACTCAAGTCAAAATTTTTTTGAACACGAAAGATTATAACTATTTTCAAAACAATCAGAATAAAATTGAGCAATTATTTTCAGGAGCAGTACAAATAAAAGAATCAAAAGAACCTATGATCGGAGGATTTAGATTAAATGTTCCTCTAGCAAGACTCTCCTATGATTATACTTTAGAAAATTTGGTATCAAACGCATCTAATACTGTTGAGCAAATTTTTTCCTCTTCCTATGTAGATGTAGATTTAGAATCTTTTCAAAAGGAATTTGAAGAGTTTATTACTAAAAAAAAAGCTAAAATTGAAGATTATTTGAAAAAATATGAAGAAATCAGAACCTAAACAACAAAATGGCTACATTTCTGCAGTTAATGGGTCGCTAATTGAAATTAAAGGCCTTGAAAATGTAGTCAGACTTCATGATCTGATTCGTATCTCAAAATTTAATATTTTGGGGGAAGTTATTCAAATTTATTCAGATTATGTCATAGCTCAATGCTATGAGGATACTTCTGGACTTAGATTACAAGAAGAAGTTATAAATTTAGGAGAACCTCTCAGCATGGAATTAGGTCCAGGATTATTGTCTAATATTTTTGATGGAATCCAACGCCCTTTAGACCGTATATATAACTCTTTTCAAAAAGAGGGCTTTATGAAACGTGGAGTTGAAGTAAAATCCTTATCAAGAGAATCGAAATGGGAATTTTTACCACATAGGGAAAGTGGAGATAATGTACATTCTGGGGATATTATCGGCACTGTCCAAGAGACACCATTAATTAATCATAAAATAATAGTACCACCAGGAATTTCGGGAAAAGTAATTTCTATAGTTCAAAAGGGAGAATATACAATAAAAGATGAAATATATAAATTAAACTTAGGAGAAAAAGAAAAATCTTTTACATTACTTCAAAAATGGCCTATCTTTACCAAACGTCCCTTTTCACGAAAAATTCGACCTCAAGAACCACTAATAACTGGTATTCGTGTTATTGACTTACTTTTTCCTATAGTAAAAGGAGGTACAGTTGCTGTTCCGGGTGGATTTGGAACAGGAAAGACCGTTATACAGCAAACGCTAGCAAAGTTTTGTGATGCAGATATTATTGTATTTATCGGATGTGGCGAAAGAGGTAATGAGATTGCTGATGTACTTAAACAATTTAGCAAAATAACCGATCCCAAAAGTGGTCGACCCTTAATCGAACGTATCGTTATTATAGCCAATACATCAAATATGCCCGTATCAGCTAGGGAAGCAAGCATTTTCTCGGGAGTGACTATTGCTGAATATTATCGAGATATGGGATATAATGTTGCAGTTCTTGCTGACAGTACCTCCAGATGGGCGGAATCTTTGAGGGAAATATCTGGGCTTCTAGAAGAAATGCCTGCTGAGGAAGGATATCCCGCTTATTTACCTTCAAAACTATCTAGCTTTTACGAAAGGGCTGGTTTGGTTGAATTATTAGGAAGGGATCAGAAAAATCACAAGTTAAATGGATCTATTACTATAATTGGTTCTGTGTCTCCTCCTGCAGGTGACTTTGGAGAACCAGTCACTGCAAACACTAAAAGATTTGTTCAATCTTTATGGGCTTTGGATGCGAATTTAGCATATTCTAAGCATTATCCTGCCATAGATTGGTTTACATCTTATTCTAACTATCCCGATTATCTCTCGGATTGGTGGATCGAACGAGATATTCATTGGTCTGAATTAGATTACGATTGGATTCACTGTCGATCACAAGTAAATGAAATTTTATCAGAAGAAAATGAGTTATCCAATATTTTGCAACTCGTAGGGGAGGAAAATCTTCCTGAGATGGATAAGTTTATCTTATTTATAGGAGAAATAATACGAGAGGGCTTTCTTATCCAAAGTGCTTTCGATTCTGTTGATGTATTCACCGATGAAAATAAGCTATTAACTCATATTAAAATCATCATCCTATTATACGAAGAGGGTAAAAAACTTATCCAACAAGGATACTTTACTGAGGATATTAAAAATCTACGAGTTATCCAAAAAATCCTTCGTATAAAAAATAATATTGAAAATGAAGATTATAAGCAAATTTTTAATCTGAAAGACCAATTAATTCAAGAGATTAACCAATTGAAATTATCTTCAGGGGCGAGAAAATAATTATGAGTATATTATATCAAAAAGTACAGAAAGTTATTGGTCCATTGTTATTTTTAAAAAACAAACATAATGTACAGTATGAAGAAATTGTACAAGTACAATTGGAAGATGAATCTACTCGATTTGGACAAGTAGTTAAAATGGATGAGGAAATAATTGTTGTTGAACTCTTTGAGAGCACAAAAGGTATTTCTTCTGAAAATGCTAAAATTTTATTCACTAGAGACACTTTCAAGGTAAAAATCTCTGATACTGATATGTTTGGTCAAACATTCAACTCATTGGGTAAACCAATCGATTTAGAGACTAAAAAGGAGTTGAAATATAACCTTCTCACCGACCATGAAAAAGACATATACTCTTATCCTATTAATCCTTTTGCACGGGATTATCCTTCAGAAGTTATACAGACGGGTATATCTGTCATTGATGGTTTATTTACCTTGATCCGGGGTCAAAAACTCCCAATCTTTAGTGGTCAAGGATTATCTCATAACAAACTAGCTACTCAGATTGTAACCCAAGCGAGAGTTTTAACTGAAGAACCTTTTTTAATTATTTTTTGTGGGATAGGTATTATTGAAGATGATGCAATCAATTTCTTGAAAGCTTTTCGAGAAAGTGGAAACATTCAAAATATTATCTCTTTTATGAATTTTGCATCGGATCCGGTAATGGAAAGGTTAATCGTTCCACGAGTTGCTCTTACTACGGCAGAATACTTTGCGTTTGAAAAAGATATGCACGTTTTAGTAATCTTAATTGATATGACTAACTATGCGGAAGCACTTCGAGAATTAAGCTCAGCAAAAGAAGAAATCCCTAGCCGAAAGGGCTATCCGGGATATTTATATTCCGATCTTGCTTCTATTTACGAAAGAACAGGAAAAATAAAAGGAAAAGATGGAAGTATCACTCAAATTCCCATTCTCACAATGAAGAATGATGACATTTCTGATCCTGTTCCTGATACGACAGGGTATATCACAGAAGGGCAACTAGTTCTCGAAAGAGAACTTTACAAAAAAGGGATTTATCCACCATTTGATGTCTTATCATCCATATCAAGACTCATGAAAGACGCAATTGGGAAGGAGACTACTCGAGAAGATCATGCTGACGTATCTTCACAATTATTATCTTTATATTCTAATTCATTAGAAATAAGAGATTTATTATCCATTGTAGGAAAGGAAGGATTATCTAATGAACAACGAACGATGCTCAAATTTGGAAACGAATTTGAAAAATCCTTCTTAAATCAACAAACAAATGAAAATCGAGATTTTATTCAAACATTATCTATTGCATGGAAGATCTTGTCTGAATTACCTCGAGATAAGTTAGTAAGAATCCATGATAAATTCATAGATAAATATTATCGTGAGTGATGGTATGAGTTTCAGAAAAATTAAAGTCACCAAGACCAATCTTCTTAAATTAGGAAAAAAGAAAAGTTTTGCTGATAAAGGAAAAAAATTCTTAGAGTTTAAACGAGAACAGTTAAATACCGAAATTAATACCAAGTGGAAATTATATTTAACCGCTAAGGAGCAGTTCATGGAATTATTTAGGAAAGTGGTTGTTCTATTGCATCAAACCTACAAGGAAATGGGAAAACGTGATTTGATATTGATAAGTGATATGAGTAAATTACAATATAATCCAAAGCTAAATATTCAATATAGAAAAGATTTTGGCATACGGTCCTCAGAAATGAGTTTTAGTCTTGATAATAAGAAAAAACTTCCCTCATATAATTTTAATAATTCAAGTCATTTCTTAGATGATCTCGTGTTAAATTTAAAAGAGTTCATTCTAAAATTAATAAGTACTGCTGAAAAAGAAGATACTTTAATTTTTTTTGCCCATAACTTCAATAAAGTTAATCGGAGAATAAATGCCCTAAAAAATATTATTATTCCCGATCTTGAGTCAAAAATTAAACAAATTAAAAATCAGCTTGAAGAAATTGAAAGAGAAAATTTTGTAAGATTAAAAAAGACTAAAGAGCTTCTAGAAAAAAAGAGGAAAACAATAGCAATTTAAAGTGATTCCTTATGCGAGAGAAAAGTGAGATGGCCCTTTTTAAAGTAGCAATTAACCATAATTTTAAGCACGAATTTTTACGTGAACTCTCAAGTCTTAATAATATACATATACAAACGAAGAAAGATAGTGAAATCAAACCAAAAAGTACTGGAAAAGAACCCTCCAACGCACAAATCAAATCATTAAGACAAAATCTTGTTTCATTATATAATAAATTAGATATCAAAGAAAATGATCTTAAGGATTTGAGACTTAAAGAAGAAGAGCGTATGGAATTTATCGTATCAAATTTGCACGAATTAATTTCGAGAGCTTCTGATGAGATTAATTTCTATTTAAATAGGATAAATGAGTTAGAGCGGTATATAAATAGAGCTGCGATTGAACTTGAAAATTTAAAATTGATTAAAGCTAGTTATACTTTTTTAGAAGAATATTATCTAACTCGAGAAAGTATGGCAGATTTAAAACAATTAGATTTTAAAGCATACACAACGTTTACCAAGAATTTAGAAAAATTTGATTCATTATTTAATTTTGATAGTTTTCCTAATATTCATCAGATAGAAACTAATTTTCAAATTGAAGATAGAATAGCATTTTTTATTTTTTATCCAAGAGAATTGGAGGAAGAACTGAAGGAAAGAATTAATATTATTCATGCTGAGGAAGTACCTATTTTAAAGAAATATCTTACAGATGAGGGAATTAATTTTACAAGGATTAATAATGAAATGAATATCATAAATGATACTTTAGTCAAATATGAACATGAAAAAGAAATTATGAGAAATCAAAATATCAGTAAATTTGCAGCAATTAATGAAGTATTACAAAACATTGAAGAATATATTTGGGCTGAGAACCAATTTACTAAATCGACAAAAGATAGATTGTTGCTTCAATTTTACACACCCATTCGAAATAAGAAACAAGTAAAAGAAACACTTATAGAAAAGTTCAAGGATAACATTGTTCTAGATACCTTAGACATCCTCAAAACAAAAAATCAAAAAGTCAAAATGGAAAAGTTAAGAAAAAAGGAGAGAATTCAAAAATCAGATCTTAGTGAAGAGGAGATTTCTGATGATAAAAAAACAATTGAAATGGAAAAATTAAAAGAAAAAACACCAACAATAATGAGAAATTCTCGAATTATTCGACCTTTCGAAGCATTAACAAGACTTTATGGTGTCCCCACATACGCAGAAATCGACCCCACCCCTTTTTTAGCCATTACTTTTCCACTACTATTTGGTCTAATGTTTGGAGATATGGGTCATGGACTTGTACTTATAATTTCTGGACTGATTGGAGCATTTGTATTTAGGAAAAAGAAAGGTGATATTAAAAATTACTCATGGATTGTATTCTATTGTGGAATCGCTGCTGTTTTTTGGGGATATTTTTATGGTGCTTTTTTTGGTACTGAGGAATTTTTTGGGATCCCCCTTAATCCACTTAGTTTTACTATTCCGTTTATTGGTCGTGTCACCCTCCAAAATATATTAAGCAATGCATTTACGATTTTTTTATTTATGATTTTTGTTGGGGTTATCCATATCAATATCGGATGGTTTATTCAATTTTTAAACTATTGGAGAAAAAAAAAGAAGTATTTAGCAATGAGCGATTCTCTAATGAAAATATTTCTATTGACTGGTGGAATGGTTTTAATTTTTAATTACGGATTTGATCTTGATGTCTGGCTATCATATCCATATCCAATATTACTAGTTCTTCTACCTGGTATTTTAGTAATAATTTTAAAACCCATAGGACGATTATTTAGGATATCATATCTTAAAGAAGAATCCATCGGATCATTAATGGCAGAAGGGACAATAGACACTTTCGAAACAGTATTATCTATCTTGAGTAACGTCTTATCGTATATCAGATTATTAGCACTATCTTTAGTTCATATCACATTAATGCTTGCTATTATAACTATGACAGAGATCATATCTGTACCTCTAATAACCCCTGGTATGGAAATTGGAGCGTTATTATCTGCTGTAGGCTTACAAATTCTTCGAGTAGTAGGTTTAATTTTTGGAAATTTAGTAGTAATTCTCCTAGAAGGATTGCTTGCATTTATTAATAGTTTAAGATTGCACTTTTATGAATTTTTCTCCAAATTTTATACCGGTACGGGAATAGACTTTTTCCCTTTCTATTTGAATAATGAATACTCCATTATAAAATTCAGACCAGGTCCCACAAAAGATTTAATTTCTGAGGAAATAGCCAAAGAGATTGAAACTGAGAGGAATCAAGAGGAATTAGATAAAGCTACGAATTTAATTAAAAAAGAATTTTTTTAGATTTTGAATTATTGTAATCATCAAAATCGTTTCATATATAAAGAATGACTTTAAGAACGAAGTTGAACGCCTACTGAAGCCAAATATCAGAATCATTATTGGAATTCTATATCTCATTTTTTTACTTTCGTTATTAAGCTTTTTATTTCTTTCTAATGTTGATTTATATATTTCTATTATACTTATTATATTCCTTTTCTTATTAGGAATAGGACCAATTATCTCGGGTTTCAATAAGAAAAGGCTATATAGTCTCTTTCATCGCAGAGCACCACAAATAAAAAAACTTGAAAAAGATCCGATTAAAAGAGTCAATCATGTTACTCTGAATTTTGAGTATAAAACTGAATTACTAAAAAAATGTAGTAAATGTGGGATGCTTTTAATTAATTCGGTAAAGCGCTGTCCTAATTGTGGCAATAAAAAATTCGATTAAGGTTTAAACCACTCAAAAAAATAATAACTAACCGTTAAAGGATTTGCAATAACGAATTTTTTCCTAACAGATGTCGCTAACCTTCCTGCTCGAACCATATCAATAGCAGAGATCTTAGCATCGTGGGGTAATACATGCACGATAAATGGAGAATGTTCTAACCCTGGCCCTTTCTTATATACTACGAAATCTGCTCCAAATTTTAATCCAGGTCGAGGAATATAACCTTTTTCACGCAGATCCTTATAGATTGTAAATTTCTCTTCAAACTTATGATGTAGGTGTTTTGCTCTCTCAAAAAATTCGTCAGACGTGAGAAATTGATTTTTTTCAGGATCTTCTATTGTAATTTTCTCGTTTAAGAGTAAATAATAAGCTTCAATTAAACTCAATTCTGAAGGTTTGGAAAAATATTCTAAACGTGGTTTATTGATTCCTAAGGGGGATCCAAAAAATTTCTGTTTTACATATAGATAAGATGCAAATAGGGGATTAAATACTATCACTCTTGAATTAATGAATTTAGTTGGTATTTTTTCGGGAATATCTTTTTCTGTAAGATCATCTAAAGAAATTAACGCTTCCTTGTCTTCACTCATCAAGAGAAAATTATGATTTATACCTTAAGAATTCTTGTAAAAGACTAAAATTCGTTTATTCTTATCAAAACTAATAAAAATTGTTTTATACCTTGTTATCAATATATGACTCAAGAATTAAAAAGAGAATTAACTATGATTGAAAGAAAGGCTTTTTTTGCTGGGCATTGGTACTCTTATAACAAGGATGATTTAATACGAGAATTAGAAAGTCATTTTGATAATGAGACTTTTGGTCCGGGGGAACTTCCTCAGAGCCAAAATAAGGATTCACGAACCATTATTGGAGGGGTCTCACCCCACGCGGGATATGCATATTCTGGTCCTTGTGCTGCTCACACATATCTGAATCTTTTTAAAGAACGAATTCCAGACACGATTGTTATTCTTGGAACCCATCATCATTATTATGCAAAGGTAGGACTAATGGAAAAGGGTGAGTGGAAAACGCCATTAGGAAATTTAAAAATTGACGAGGAATTAGCCTCTCTAATTCTTGAAAATGCTAAATTAATTACCGAGGATACCTCAGGATTTATCAATTACCAGGAGCATAATATTGAAATCCAACTTCCATTCATAAAGTATTGCGCTGGCAATAAGGATGTAAAAATTCTTCCAATAAAAGTAACTAACCAAATAAATCAAAAAGAGATGGATAGAATTTCTAATGAAATTGTGAGTGGGATAGATAAGTCTAACAAAGATATCGTATTGGTAGCGTCGTCTGATATGTCGCATTATGATGTTTCTAATCAGGAACAAATGAAGACCTTGAAAAAGATTGATCATACTGTTATAGACCAATTTCTTAATTTTAAACCTGAAAATATTTTATATCCCGAAAAAGTGATTTCTCAAGAAGATTATGCACAATTTCGCGCTGATCAAAGAGGGCCTAGCATTTGCGGCCGCCAAACAATCGCTACTTTAGTTTCCATAGGCAAAAAGATGAAGACTTCCCAATCTAAACTTTTAAAATATTATACCAGCAAAGATATTTCTACTGGTGGAGGAACATGGACCGTGGGATACTTTTCGGGAGTAATATCAAAATAGAAAGAATAACACTTTTTTTCAATTACTAATTTATTGAGAATATCGGATTAATATAACAATATGTTTCTGAAAGAATTTTTAAATAAATTGATTCTTTATTTATATGATTAAATTCTAGATTGAATCTTATGCCTGAAGATAACGAAAAAGTTGAAGATTTTATTAGTTTATGGAAAAAAAAGATGGAAACAGAAAATAATAACAGACCATCGGTTATTGGTGAGACCATGAATAAAATCGACGTTCTTCAAAGAGAAAATCAAGATTTACGACAAAAGATAGCTGAAAATGTTCAATTAATTGAAAGAACCGAAGAGATCCTTAAAAAAGCTGCTCAAGAAAAGGAACAATTGAAAATAGAAAAAGAGCAAAGTCTGCAAGGAATAAAAATTCGAATGGGTCAAATGGAGGCAGAAAATGAAGAACTTAGTAAGAAAGTTAAAAGCATGGTTCAATTAGTTATGGAAAAGGATCAAGAAATTAATGACTTACATAATTCGATAGCTGACCTTCAGAAAGGTGCTCAAAATGAAGTAAATATAGCGATCATTGAAGAATTAAAAGCGGAACTAACAAAATATAAAAATCACATTACTGATTTAGAACGGGAAATTCTTGAAAAAAAGAATGAGAACGAA
>Ga0180433_10001821_pt1 | contig 34744 bp, 74 predicted proteins | sample SS_ome_8_FD_132980 | JGI IMG/M metagenome (GOLD analysis project Ga0180433, IMG submission 132980) | Hypersaline lake sediment archaeal communities from the Salton Sea, California, USA - SS_1_D_1 metaG | ecosystem: Environmental > Aquatic > Non-marine Saline and Alkaline > Hypersaline >...
CGGGCGGGCGTGCGAACCGAAGGACTACAAGGCGGAATACTTAACCCTGTGCCGCCTGATCGACAACATGAGAGGGTACACGGCGGCCGGTCCTTGCAAGAAATAATGACCAACGTGCCGCCATCAGGACGAGTAGCTCAGTAGCAGAGCGGCTGGCCGTTAACCAGCGGGTCGTGAGTGCAAGTCTCACCTCGTCCTCTAACCCCGGAGAATTGAGATGATTAAGGGAACATACGTCGGCAGCGACTTGAACTTGAAAGGCAAGACAGCCCTCTTGATGTACAAAGACGGCGGACTACTGGCACAGTTCGATGATCGCCAGACGCTTGGCGGCTTGGCCTACGGCTGGCATGAATTTGCGTTGGAAGACTTCACAGTGGACTCGGAAGACATCGGCCCAGCGCCGACGAAAGGTTGAGATGAAGACGCACACGTTCTCCATTGTGGTCGGCACAGCCGCGTGTAACGCCCGGTGCCCGTACTGCGTCAGTAAGATGACACAGACGATGGCGTGGCTATCGAAGCTGGCGAATGAAGACCGCTTCCATACCGCCTGCCGGATCGTGGAGCAAGCACGCGACGGCCTTGTTAGCGTTCTGCTAACAGGTAAGGGCGAGCCACTACTGCACCCAGAGGAGATCACGCAGTATTTGCAGTGGTTGAAGGAACACCGGTTCCCGCTGGTGGACCTCCAGACCAACGGCATCCTGTTGAAGTCGGCTGAGGAGTGTGGGTACTTGCAGAAGTGGGCGGCCAATGGACTCACCCTGGCGTGTGTCTCAATCGCTCACTGGGATGCCGCCACCAGTAACTCGATCATGGGAATCGGGGAAGATTTCAACTACTACGAAGCTGTGGAACGAATCCACAAGGCTGGGCTAGCGGCCCGGCTGAACTGTACACTTACAAAGAGCGGTTGTGGTACACTTGAAGACGTTGACCTCTTGATTAACCGGTGCCGCGACGATGGCGTGGAGCAACTCACTCTGCGAGAGGTCGAGATGCCTGATAATGCGGCCGTGGGCGGTAACGTCCGCGCGTTTGTCGAGCGGGAAAAACCGCATGATCTGTCGCTACGAATCCGAGAGCACCTGGAATACACCGGGGCCACGAAGCTACTTGAACTACCCCACGGCGCAATCGTCTATGACGTAGACGGTCAGAACGTGTGCGTGTCCAACTGCCTCACGTCCACGACTGACCCCGACGACATCCGGCAAATCATCTACTTTCCAGACGGGCGGATCGCCTACGACTGGAAATACAAGGGAGCCCGAATCCTATGAAGCGACTCGACCCACGGTTCATTGAGAGCTTTTCCATGCAGGCCACCCGCCTGATGAAAGCGATTCGCTGCGTGCAGTCTCTTGAAGACCACCTGCCGGAAGGTTTCCCGGAACCTGCGGAGATTAACCAGACGAAGCGGCCCTACGACTTAGAAGTCGTTTGGACGGCCCACAATGCGAAGCACGCAGAATCCCTGTGCTCCAAGATTACAGACATGCTCGACTTCGACGGCAAGTGGTACACGCACGATGAGTGCTCGCTTGTGTGCAGGTCGCGAGTTTGTGTAGGTGGCAAAGCCAGCCTGAACCTCATCATGCGAATTTCCGGCCCTGTGGCCGACTAGCTCCGGGAGGAGAGTCTTGCCGGTCTGGCAGCGGTTTCATTTGCCGTTTTAGACTGACGCCCCGGAGCTATGACACAGAGGAGAAGAGATGGAAACGAGTTCATGGATACGCTGCAAGGTGTGCGGCGAATGGCACAACCTTGCAACGGAGAAGGACGGCGAAGATTACATGACTTTCTACGGCACACCTGAGCGTCGTGGTCGGAGAAAACTCAATGGTCGTCAACCGTATGCGTCCATAAGTTGCTTGTGTGTTAAGTGTATCAAAGCAATCTCGGAGTTAGTCGATGAAATCGAAACCAACTAAATCCACCATCACGCAGGACGGTTACGAAGTTCGCCCCGGCGACACTGTGTATGTCACGGTAAACGGCGGCCCCTTCGAGGAGAAGGTGGTCGCAGAGTGCTACGATAAGAAGATCAAGTACACCGAGCCGGATTCTGGCGGATACCTCGGGGCGAGATTCTCTGCTATATTCAAATACCCCGACCTGTTTGCCTGGAAGTTGGTGCAAATCTCCTGTTGGCACGCCCCGTATTGGATGAACGACTGCGGGTCTTTCTGGCTGAACCAAAATGGCGGCAAGACGCCAAAGAGTGCGGAGGATAAGGTATTCGATGTCGGCTTCGGCCTGTTCGAGAACTTGGATCACAAGAAAACGGGCTTGGTGGTCAAGAAATCCGAAGCCGGGTGGTTGAGCCGAGAGGCTCGTTTCTTCCCGTGCCGACCCACCGAACATGAGACTTATGCGGACCTGATCCTGCACACCAGCGGGCGGAAACTTGAAGATCGCGGCTGGGTCCGCATCTACCACCGCAAGGACTGGCACTGCGCAAAAGACTTGAGCGAAGAACAAGAGATATGGATGTCGGCACGCGGCTTTGACTGCGACGTGTATAATCCGATTGCTTCTAACCGTAGGGGGTGTTGAGATGATTGATTTGGTTCACCTTGCCTGTATACTCTTTGCGTGCGCTGCACTTTATTTGCTAGTGCAAGGCGGGATGGGAGGGTAGATATGGCCACTGTAACAACCATTTGCGCGGCGGCAATTCTGGCTATGCTGGCAATCACCGCTCTGCGTGCCGTGATGTCGGAAAGCTGCCCAGATTGTGGCGGCGTGCTGGAGTGGGATGGCGGTGCTCACATGTCCGAACGATACCGGTGTACGCACTGCGGGGCGAAGTGGTGGTACCATCAGATTAAAGGGAGGTAGTGATGCAACTCCAAGAATTCGTAATCAAGGACGGCAAGCGGTGCCCCGGCGTGGGCGAACTTGTCAAGCGGCTAGCACGCGGAGAGGTTCCGCCGAAGCCAAAACCCGTAAAAACCCGCAACCCAAGGAGCCCTGGAATGTTGACTGCACTGTTTGTGTTGAACACGGTACTATCCGCCATTAGCACGTCGATTGGTCTGGACCCAATGGTCATCGTTAATGGGTGGCTGATTTACTTCGGCTACGCGGCTTTGCTTTACGCCGGGAAAAAGCGATGAGACTACGCAAGCTGAAACACGACTGGTTCTGGTGGGTGCTCGCCGCCCTTGCTGCCCTTGTCGTTATTGGAGCAAACGCATGAACATGTTCCCGGCCGTAATGCTGCTGAGTTCGCTGTTCAGCATCCATCCCGTCCTGGAGGCGGGCAAGAAGTTCGACCCCCGCTGCGACATGCTCAAATACGGGGTCGCGGACGGCTACCTAATGGGGCTTGCGGAGGAGCACGCCTTTAGCATGGCCCGTCGCCAGCATCAGGACCACAACGGGTGGGAGCGGCGATACCACAACATTCACGATGCGTTCCGACGAAGTCCGATCCCGAAGTCGTTGTCGAAGGTTAGCGAAATCTGTGCGGAGTCCTGGCCGGGCGATGACGCGAAGACGGCCGCCGCCGGTTGCTGGAAGGACTGGAAGACGAGTCCCGGCCACTGGCAGACTGCCAGCGGCAAGCCCACTCGCTTCGGGGTCGCGATGGCCCGTGGCAAGAACGGGATTTACTACATCTGCATCATCGCTGTATGGGAGCGACCATGAAAACACTAGCATACGTTTGGGGAGCTATTCTTGGCGCGTACGCCACCACGATGGCTGGTGTCTACATCCTGGCGGGTGTGACACCGTTGCTTGAACGGATGGGTATGGTTATGGGCGTGATGCTTCTTATCACCCTTGTCTTTTGTGGGGCGGTGGTTGGCGATGAATGACATCACGTTCCGATACACCCGTGGGCAAGGCCCCGGCGGGCAGCGAAAGAACAAGGTCGAGACTTGCGTGATTGCAACGCACGGTCCCACCGGGCTCGAAGTGCGGGTGGACGGCCGCAACCGTCGCCAGAACAAGAAAGAGGCTGTGCGCCTCTTGAAGCAGCGGGTGAGGGAGGCTGCTGCGAAGCGATTGGCGAAGCGGAAGAAAGCCCGGCGGGATCACGCAATCAAGAATGAGGAGCGGATTCGTACCTACGATCAGTCGCGAAATCTCGTGACGGATCATCGGACTGGTAAGACGGCCTCGATCAAAGACATCTTGGAAAAAGCCAAGCTGGAGAAACTCCGTGGACGATAAGAAGTACCTAGTATGTCTGCACCACCCTGATGGCCGCAATGCCGTAGTGATTGACGAAACGCCTTTGTTGGCTCGACTACGTGCCACAACGCATGACCCTATTAGGGCTGATTGGAACGCCGCCAGTATGGAGATTATCACGCGGGTTAGGCGGTCAAGAATGAACAGAATCTTAGCTTTGGAAATGAGGCCGCGTTTTGACTAAGTACAAAAAACTCGACGCATACACGACGTTGGAAATCCCCGTAGCCCGTATCTACATGGACACGGATTTCAATTGCAGGGGCGCAATCGCCCCCATGTCCTGCCTAGAACTCTCTGAGAGCATGGACGAGAAGGGTCTGAAAATCCCCATCATAGTCCAGCCACGCGATGACGTGTCCGACCTACCCGATGGGTTTGAATACCGTGTCGTCGCCGGGCACCGGCGGCTGACCGCCGCCCGGTATCTCTTGCGGTGGGAAATGATCCCTGCCACGGTGGTTACGGGACTCACTACGGAAGACGCCCAGGTTCTAAACTTGGTCGAGAACTTGGAGCGGAAAGACCTAACGCTGTGGCAACAGGCGAAGGCTCTGCGGCGAAGTTTCCCGCCTGACATGTCTTACGAAGACATGGCCAAGAAGTTGAACAAGACCAGCAAGTGGGTGCGGATACGGTGGCGTCTTTTAGACACCACTGAGGAAGTGCAGGATTTGGCCCGCAAAGGGCTACTCAAGGTGGACCAGTTGCGGGTTCTTGCCTACTCCAGTGAGAAAGAGCAGCGGGCAATGGTGGCCGAAATCAAAACGGCCGCGACGGGCCGTGGCAGCGGCAAGCGGCGTTACAAGGATAAACGCCTTTCGGGTCGGCGCGCCCGTCCCATTCGAGAAATTGACGAGATGCTGACGAGGATTACCGCTGAAGGGCGGTACCCAGACCCCTACAAAGCACTAGCTTGGGCAGCCGGTAGGTTGTCGGATGAAGAACTTTTGCAATCCGACATAGATGACGAATAATTGGCACGGGATTTGCACTATATTATCTCCAGGAGGTGAGGGATGCGTGAGATTACAGAAAAAAGGCTCGAATTACTGCGGTACCACCGTGAAAACGGCGTCATTGACGTAAGAAAACTTCCGATTGGCACGAGAATTGCACTTGATACTGTATCAGAGCACTACGAGCTTGAGGTAGGCACCCCAGAGAGGGGTGTGGTACTGATTGCCAGCGACCGGCGATTTGACGGCCGAGACAAGGCCATCGTCACCGGCAGTGCCGACGTTGAAACGGGAATCTTCCTGCCCCGGATCATCGGGCAGGGTTTGAAGGTCGTGCTGCGTCGGGCGAATTCCCCTGCCGTGCGAACCGATCCCGTGCTGGCCGCCTGTGTTCGCGGACGAAATGACGAGTACACATACCTGATGTGGGAGGATGAATGATGCCCGAACTGTTTTTTAAGTTGCTGGCCGATTTGTTGACGCTGTGCTGCGGCATCATAGCCGCCGCGACGGTGGTTACAGCTTTGATCGTTCTTCCGTATGCGTTGTACTGCATCTGGACCCTGTTAATCTGTGGGGAGGGATTCGCCCTGTGATTAAGACGTACCTCGATACCGAGACTTGCGGCCTTGTCGGGATGCCAGTGCTGATTCAGTACGCTTTCGATGATGGGCCGATCCATCTGTTTGAGCCGTGGACCCGCCCGGCACGGGAGTCCTTGGACCTGATCGAGAAGGTCTGTGACACCTGCTTCGTGGGCTTCAACAACTCCTTTGACTGGTTGCAGTTGTGCAAGCTCTACTCTATCTTTCGGCTGCTGCCCGCCGACATGGTGCCCGCCGAAGACATTCCGTTGGTGGCTCAGACAGAGCCGCTGGGCAGAGACGGCCCGTGCGTAAAGCCTGCGGCAGCCTTCGACCTGATGCTGCACTCCCGCAAAGGCCCATACCAATCCCTGATGGCTCGTAATGACGTGCGTATCCGCAAAGTTCCAACGATCCTTGCGGGTGCTCTGGCTAAAGAGCTTGAGGGGCGGGTGGAGTTCGACGGCATCCTGTTTGCACGCCGGGCCGACCCCGAAGCTCCCAAGTGGCAGGTGTTTGACCGCCGCAACAAGGCTGGCGAAGTGGACCCCGACTTTAAGGACGTGGTGTTGAAGTTCAACCCCGCTGGCGGGCTCAAGTTCCTTGCAGAACACGCACTCGGTATCAAGCCCGACTTCCACTACAAAGACGTGGAGATCAATCCCAAGCTGCGGCCTTATGAGCTTGGCTATGTCCCATTCGCCCTGGGCATTTCCAGCCCTGAGAAGGATTGGGAGGTCTTTGACAAGCACGGCGACTCTAGGGGGTTTGCGTGGCCCGCCGTCATTCATCACCATATCCGGCACTGGCACAACAACACCAACGCTCGGAAGTACGCCGAAGACGACGTAGTTTACACTCGCGGCCTCTACGAGCACTTTGGCAGTCCCGAGATTGACGACGACGATAGCGTCCTTGCCTGTATGGTGGCCGCCGTGCGTTGGCACGGTTTCGTCGTGGACGAAGATCAAGCCGACGTGCTGTTGGAGAAATCCCGGAAAATCGTAGACCGGTCGCCCGTCAATATCAACAAGCCGAATCAAGTGCGTCACTACATCCGGGAATGTATGGATGATACAGAGACGCTGCTGATTGACGACTCCACGAAGAAGAGTAACCTCGAACAGATTCGGGACGAGCTAATCGTTGAAGAGGCAGGGGAACTCTGCATCAAGTGTATGGGCGACGGATGCCTGCGGTGCGATCATGCGGGCGAACTTGCGGTCGGGCAGATGCCCGCAGCGGCCCGTGCGGACGAAATCCTGAAAGTCAAAGAGGCGGCCAAAGAGGTCGAGCTTCATACGAAGCTGAAACAGGCGGGCCGGTTCCACGCTGAGTTTAACGTGATTGGCACGCTGTCCTCCCGGATGTCGGGCGGCGGCGGTCTAAACGCTCAGGGGATCAAGCACTCGAAAGAGGTGCGGCGTATGTTCCCGCTGGCGTGGGATGGGATGGTGCTGTGCGGCGGCGACTTCGACTCGTTCGAGGTGACGTTGGCCGACGCCGTGTTCCAAGACCCGGTATTGCGAGCCGATCTTCTGGCGGGTAAGAAACTCCACGCCCTTATGGCGATGGCCCTGTACCCCGGCAAGACATACGAAGACATCCTGGCCTCCAAGGGCTCGGACTTCGACATGTATACCCGTGGTAAGCAAGCCGTGTTCGCCATGCTGTATGGCGGCGACCATAACACGGTCCACAACAAGCTGGCGATTCCGCTGGCCGTTGCGGAGGAAGCCTTTGTCCGGTTCCAGCGGAAGTACCCCGGCATTAAAGCCGCCCGTGAGGAAGTCTTCAATCGGTTTCAGGCTTTGCGGCAGCCCGATGGCATCGGCACCGCGATCACCTGGACGGAGCCCGACGATTACGCCGAGACGTTCCTTGGCTTCCGCCGGTACTTCACCTTGGAGAATCGCATCTGCAAAGAACTCTTCCAGCTTGCCCAGAGGCCGCCCCGACACTGGCGGAAGATCAAGCTGGACATTGTGCGGACTGACCGCGTGCAGACGGTGGGCGGGGCTGTCTCGTCGGCCCTGTACGGAGCCGCTTTCCAGATTCAGGCCGCCAACACGCGGGCTGCGAATAACCACATGATCCAATCACCTGGGGCGATGATTACCAAAGCTGTGCAGCGGCGTGTCTGGGACGTGCAGCCGCCGGGTGTCCATGAATGGCGTGTGGCCCCGTTCAACGTACATGATGAGGTGATGGTAGTCACCGCTCCCGAGTACGTGGAGACGGTGACGAAGCAAGTAGTTGAAACGGTCGAGTCCTATCGAGATCGTGTCCCACTCATTGGTATGGAGTGGGCGAAGAAGATGAATAACTGGGCCGAGAAGGGTGGCGGCCTGGGCGACGAAGTTCACATTGCTCCCCCGGAGGTAACAGATGACGATGGAAGAACGAGTAAATTGGTTGAAGCGCTTGACGACGCCACAGTTGATGGCCCTGGCCTGCCAGAACAAGATTGCGCCTTGGAACGGCTTGCCGAGGAAGAAGCTGATCTCGAAGCTCTCCTCGCTGGAGCAATTCGCCCATGAGGAAGGCCCTGTAGGAGTGATTAAGCTATGCTGAAACGCATGACACACGGCCAATACACCCCGATCTGCCCGATGTGTGGCAGCCCGTACCATGTCCGCGAGTTTACTAGCGGCGGGCGGTGGTGGTGTCTTCGCTGCAAGATCGGTTTCACGGAGAAACTGGATGGATCGACCGAGGATTAGAGAGACGCACGGCCCTGAGTGGCACATCCAGCGGGACTTAATCAAGTTCCTGCGTGCCCGTGGGTGGATGGTTGAGGTGACGCAGGGGAACATGTATCAGAAAGGGTTCCCCGACCTTTACATCGCTCACCCGCGAGAAGGGCAGCGGTGGATCGACGTGAAGAATCCGGTAAGCTACACGTTCACGAAAGATCAGCGGCGGAAGTGGCCCGTCTGGGAGAAGCACGGCGTCGGCATCTGGATTCTGGTCGCTGCCACGGAAGAGGAGTACGACAAACTGTGGAAGCCGCCTAACATGCGGGACTACTGGAAACCAAAGTGGGATGAGGAGCCCACTGTTGACGAATTACTTGACGAGCTAGATGAAGCTCCCAACCTGGAGGAACTCTGATGCCTGTTGAAGACTGCACAAAAGATGGCGACCCCGGTTATCGAGCCGGTCCAGAAGGCTTCTGCTACACCTACCCCGCCGGTAACGAAGAGGCGCGGAAGGAAGCGAAGAAAAAGGCCCACTTGCAACTAGCAGCAATTGAACGCGAGACACGAGAGAGGCATTCGTGAAACTTGAAGCGAACCCTAACGACTGGTCGTGCCTGCCAACGGCATTTGCCACGGCAGTTGGCCGTGAGGCCGCTTGGATGATCCGCCAGATCGGACACGATGGCTCATCCACTCCCTACAAGGACAAAGAGTTCCGAGCGGGTTTTCACGAGCAAGAGTGCATCGAAGTGTTGCAACGATTCGGCTACGCCTGCACCCCGATAGAAGCTGTGCCTGCCATCTCTCCTACCGGTTCTCTGGATGAGTACCGGTTGATCTATTTCGGGGAGGACGAGATGGTCAGCAACATTGAGCGGTTTAAGAGACATCTGGAAGGTTCGTGCGGCGTGCTGACTGGCGTTTACATCAGAGGGGCGAAAACTGTGGGGCACGCCGTTGCTTGGGACGGTGCCGAGCAACAGATTTATGATCCGAACCTCGGAGGCCGGGTCTACCCCTTTGAAGACGCATCCAAATTCGGGTTCACTCCCCGATGTTACTGGAAGGTACAGTATGTCAAAGCACATGGTTAGACTAACACCCTGGATGCGTAAAAGCTCCCCGGTTGACCACCCTTTGTTGAGCAACTGTGCGCCGCCCTTGTCTGATGAAGAGATTGATTCGTTGGTCGATCTAGCTTTAGACGGGGATGCGGAGGCGCGGGAAAAGCTGATCTTAGGACATCTCCGTCTGCTGAGTCACACGGTTGGCCGCTACCGGTATTACTGGCCGCTTACTCGCCGCCTCACAGACGAGATGGTGTCGGCGGGCGTTCTCGCCATGACTAAGGCGATTACTGAGTTGACTCGTGAAGACCTTGACGACAAACCCCTGGGCATTTATCTTGCACAGTGGATTTATAAAGCCATCGAAATTGAGGTTTCAACATTGAGAGGGGTCGTTCCCGCCCCGGCCAGGACCAATCAACGGCGAGTTGAAGAAGGATTGAATCCAATCTTCGGTGAAGTTGTCAGCGGCCTGGACAACCCAGCGGTTGAGGAGCAGTGCTATTACATGGAGGCGGGCTTTGAAATGTGCGATGTCTTAGAAGCTGTGAGTCAACTGAAAGGAGAATTTGAGCAGCTTGACGTGATCTTTGACAAGCAGTATTGGGGCCTTACTGACCAAGAGTTGGCCGATCTTATCGGGATCAGTAGGCGAACGGTTAGCTGGTACAGGACGGAATTGCTGCGGCGGTATCGTGAATTGACTGAGAATGAAACTTAACGGAGACAAGTAGAATGAAGATTTTCTTTCGCGCGTTGTTGGTCGGAGTGGTGCTTGGGATGCTTAGCTGGGTAGGTACTTGTGAATACTACCGAGCAGCCTGCATGAAGCAAGTTTGGGACACCCAAGCCCGTGCGGAGCGGGAATTGGTAATGGTTGAATCTCTCAGAGGTGCCCAGCAGTACGCCACCCCTGTTCTTGAAATGGCGGCTCAGCTTGCAGAAGAGAACGCCATGTTCACAGAAGTAATCGACCGGGCTCGCGATCTTGTCCGGGAGAAAGAAGAGGAGTTGGCCAGGACGAAGCAAGCTCTGAGCGATTCCATTGAACTTCTGCAAGATCAGATCGAAGAGAACAACGATTGTGTGGATGAAATCCGCAGCCTGGAGGCTCGCATCAGGGAATTGTACCGGACCATCAATGAGCTTATGGAAAAGATTCCCAACCCAGAGGACGTGGAATACCCTTACGACCCTGCCTACAACAACTAGGAGAAACGACATGTCTGAGACTCTTCAAAAGACTCTGTGTGCTTGTTTGATCGTCATCGGCGGCCTTTGGGCTGGTAGTTATGTCACCTATCTTGAGCGGCGTGTAACGGCTCTCGAAGATAGGGTCAACTCACGTCTTGTGATCCCACTGCCACCCTACAACGTGCCCGCCTTCCGAGAGGGAGAAGAGAACTGAGATGTATAACCTGCCTCGACGTGAATTTCTGATGCTGGCTAAGAAGTACCTCCCTGAGAAGACTTCTGCCAGCGGGTACTACATCAGTGAAAAGCTGGATGGGACGCGCGTGCTTTGGGACGGTGGCCTGAGTCGTGGCGTCCCCACCCTCCAAGTCCCGTATGCAAACGTCAATGACCCGAAGACTGGCAAGCTCAAGAAGAAGATCAAGCCAGTCGCCACCGGCCTGTGGTCCCGGTATGGGAATCCGGTCATTGCCCCGGATTGGTTTCTCAATCTCCTGCCCAGTATGCCGCTGGACGGCGAAATCTGGGCCGGGCGTGGCAACTTCCAACTCTGCCGTTCGATCTGCGCCGGGGATGTTCCAGGGCCGGATTGGGATAAAGCGGAGTTTGCCGTGTTCGGCTGCCCGCCCTTGAACATGTTGTTTAGCAATGGCCGTGTGAATAACCCACACATGGTAAAGAATTTTGTGAAAGCTGACATCTTGAAGTGGGTGGAGAAGCGTCGGGACGCAGGCGTTATGGAGAACTATATCACCCTATCCACCCAGCATGGGCAGGTGCCGTTTGAATACGAGCTTACCTGCCTGCACGATGCTTTGGATTCGAGCAGTCGGGTCTATTTACACCGTCAGCGTAAGCTCCCGCTGGGGGCCGTGGAGGCGGCGAACTCAATTGAAATGGAGCTTCAAAGAATCATCGCACTCGGCGGTGAAGGTGTAGTGCTACGCAGTCCCGAGGGTGCTTGGCTGCCCAAGCGTGTCCCCCATCTGTTGAAGTACAAACCGTATGACGACGATGAAGGGACCATCATTGGCTTTACCAGTGGCCGTCGCACCGATAAAGGCTCGCGGCTTCTCGGCAAGATCGGAGCCTTGATCTTGGATTACAAGGGGAAGCGGTTGGAACTGGCGGGCCTCAATGACGATGAACGGGAGTTCGACGGTGCTTGGCAGGAATACGCAAAGAAGCATCCTGGCGAAGATATGCCGACCGAAGCCCAGGGAGTAAACTTTAAGGTGGGACAGAGAGTGACATTCAAGTACCGCGAACTTTCGGACGACGGCATCCCGAAAGAAGCACGCTACTGGAGGCAAAGATGAACTATCAGAAGTTACTACGAACCGCGTATGAGTGGGCTGAGAAAACGAGCGACGACAGAAGCACTAAGAATGGGGCGATCCTTGTCAATCCGTGCCAGAACGTCCCCCTGCTGTTTGGCTCAAATCGCTTCCCGCACCCGTCGCTGGCCGAGAATGAGGCCAACCACGAGCGGCCTCGGAAGTACGCCTTCACAGAACATGCCGAGCGGGACGTGATTTACTTGGCGGCGAAGTGTGGGCTTGTTACCGAGGGGCTGGTCATGGTCTGTCCGTGGGCTTGCTGCGCCGAATGCGCACGGGCCATCGTTATGGCGGGGATCACGCGGGTCGTGGCCCACAAACAGGCCCACGACATGTCGCCGGAGCGGTGGCAGCAGCCTATCGAAGAGGGCAGGGAAATCCTAGCCTCTCGGAACGTGGAGTATTACCTGTGGGACGGCGAAGTGGGCGGCGTCTGGAACCTTTTCAATGGAGAAATGTGGCGACCATGAACACGTTTGACGAATACCAAGAAGCGGCGACGAAGACGGCCATCTACCCCGCCTGTGCGGAAATTTGGTATCCAGCGCTGGGCTTGGCCGGAGAGGCCGGAGAAGTGGCCAACCAAGTCAAGAAAATCATGCGTGACGACGGCTTTGCCACCACTGACGAGCGGCGGGCCGCTATCAGGAAGGAGATCGGTGGCGTGATGTGGTACGTCGCCGCCTTGTGTACGGACCTTAACTTGAATCTTGGCGACGTGTGCCGCGAGAACCTTGAGATTCTCGCCAGCCGCCAAGAGCGTGGAACCCTTAACGGAGACGGTGATAACCGATGAGACTCCCTTCGTATCTTTCCCCTTCCTCCCTGGCGTTATGGGAGAAGGACCGACAAGCATTCTATTTGAAGCATCTGGTTGACGACCGGCCGCCGAGAGAGCCGCAGCGGGATTACATGTCGATTGGCTCGGCCTTCGACGCCTATGTCAAATCCGCACTGCACGAAGCGTTGTTCGGTGAAGGGGCGGACCCTCGATTTGAATTTGAAGCGATCTTTGAGGAGCAAGTTGAGCCGCACAACCGAGACTGGGCCTTGAAAGCGGGTAAGTACGCCTTCGACGCATACATTATATCGGGCTCGTATGACGAGTTACTCGATATGCTGCGTAAGAGTGAGGAGCAGCCCGAGTTTGAGTTCACGATCAAGGGAGTCGTCAATGGAGTGCCTGTGCTTGGGAAGCCCGACTTGCGGTTTGTCCATGAGTTGGGCGCACACGTCATCCTCGACTGGAAGGTGAATGGCTTCTGCTCAAAGTACGGGTCGAGCCCCTACAAGGGTTACAGACTCATTCGTGACGGCTGGACCGCTGAGCAAGGCAAACCCAGTCGCGGCGTCGGGAAGTCGCACAAGATGTATAAGCCGATCCCGCACGAAGGCATGACAGTCGGCGCACACTTCATGGAAGAAACTTGCGAAGACTGGGCCGATCAATTGTCGATCTACGGATGGATGTTGGGTGAGGAAGTGGGCAATGAGAACGTGGTTGCGTTGGTTGACCAACTCGTCTGCAAGCCGAAGAATCCATACCCGTGGGTTCGAGTCGCCAACCATTGCTGCCGCCTCTCAAGACCGTGGCAGCAAAGTCTGGTAAAACGGTTGACCAACTGTTGGGAAACTATCAAGTCGGGGTATATCTTTAGTGACATCCTCAGTCGTGAAGAAAGCGACGAACGGTGTGAGATTTTAGATATGCGGGCGTCGGCACACGGAGAAGCTGAAACTGGAGGTATCGAAGCATGGGTTTGCGAAATAGCTCGCGAAGCGACGGGGTTCCGAAAGCGATAACCATCCGACCGGGTGGGGACCGCGAGGTCAATCTTGTCAAGGATTTGGATTTGAAAAGTTACCACTACCCGTGGGATACGGAGCAGTGGCAGGCCACGGCCGGGACCGACCCGGCCCAGTGGTGCCTAGCACTGCTGAAAGGAAGGCCCAGTGGGTTTGCAATTTGGCGAATGGCTGACGATGAAGTGAATTTGCTTCGCCTTGGAGTGCGGCCCGTGAGCCGGAGGAGGGGTGTGGGCACAGAGTTGCTCTGGCATGTGGTTAAGTACGGCCGCACGCACGGTGCCAAGCGGGTGTCGATGATTGTCCCGGAGATCAATTGCTTCCCCGGCCACCCCGATGACGTTAGTGACTGGTTGAGTAAGCGTAGGTTTCGCGCTGAGCCGCCAATCGTCAAAGAGTATGCCTTCATGTACGGGCAATGGGTGGATGGGTTCCGCTTTGTAAAGGAGTTGAACTAATGTCTCTTCTCTTTGATCCTTGTGTGGAGCGAATCGCCGCTGGTAAAGCCAGTGGCGAGCATTTGGTTGAGTTGTTTGAGGTTCTGGCGGCACAGGCAGAAGAGGCGGGCGAGACATCCAACGCTCTTACCGTGTATTACCTGGAGCCAGATGACGACTTTAAGGTCGGGCAGTATGTCCCTGAACTACATCTTGTAGTTCGGCGGATTGAGCCCGACGACGCAGAGGAGTGGAACGATGGATAAGAAATTGAAAGCGTGTCTGTTCGTGGACAAGTGCGGTGGCACACCCTCAGAGAATCGCGCCGACGCTGGTACGGCGTATGCGTCGATGATCGAGTGGCTAACCCTGTATGTCTCAGATTGTAACGTGTTGACGGGCATCCGACCTTTTCAACTGGGCTACCGAGATTTTGACATTTACCTAGTAGATGTTGGGGGCTGCCCACTACCCCTACGGCTATCCTTTATGCAGGAAGTTGGTGATCTTATTAGATCACGACCCAGCCGCCTCTACTTGTTCTGGACCGGTGAGACTTGGGAATCGTTTCAAGCGGCGAATCCTGATTTGAAGGATCGTTACAATTGTATCAATTGTTGCGAACCGTATGTTTTTGAGAAAATCTCGGAAATTAGACTTGACAAAGAGTTTTAGCGTGATAGAATTGTAATAGAGGAAGTTACGCTAACCCTGTAAGGTGAAACATGTCCTACCGCTACGAACGAATTGGCACGGGCACAGACTCAAACTCATTGCTACGTTTGCTGAACACAGTAGAACGTCTTCAGCACAATGGCCCCCTGTGGCTGGCGATCAAGTGCTACGACCGTGAAGTCGGCCCGCCCATCTGTGGTGGTAAAGGCACTCGCTGGTTTGAGCCCAAAGTATCGCCAGATCAAATGTGGTTGCCGTTCCCAAGGTTTGAGCCTGTGGAATTGTTGCATGTTTACACCAACTACCAGCCGGAAATGGGCGAAGGTTACATTCTCGGCTACCGGACTAAAATGGGCCGGAATGTTGACATTCAGTTCCATGAGAACCAGTGCGAACGGCCGGGCGGTATTATCGCGCTCGCCGCGTATCACCGAAAGGAGACACTGTCACACCCTTTTGGACAATCGGCGCAGCCGTGCGAAATAGCACCCGAGCGATCGCAGGCTTTGAACAGGCTGTCCGACTTGTTGCACAATCTACACGTTCGTCGTGTACTTGAAGAACACGCCAGCCAACAAGCCGGACATTCGCTACGTCTGGACCCGGAATCGGCCACATTCCGAGCACTGGAAACCGGGCGTGTTGAGGCGTTAATTCACAGCCACCACTATGACGTTGTCACACAGAGGTATGTCTTTGATCTGGATTTTCGAGACACAATAAACCGGTATCGAGTTTTGATCCTGGAGCGGGACATACTTTTAGGAGTCTGACATGCTGATAAACGAATACGGAAATCTCGATGATGCCCGCTATCACGCCTTTGAAAAGGCCATTGGTCGGGACGTGGAGGCGTTTCTGAAAGCACTCCTGGCGGACGGTGTTTCGATTGCCGAAGTGCGTCTTGCCGTGCATTACTTGATGATGTACCTCACTGGCGTCGAATCGGCCGTCGTGTTGAAAGAGCAAATCCGCCAGAGGCGTGAAAGGAAAACTCGTGAGACTGATTAACGCCAAGTTCCAGGACGCCTTGCCAGAGCTAGGATCATTTAAGATGATCTTCGCGGACCCGCCAGATAATATCGGCCTGGGCTACGGAGAGTGCGACGACAAGCTCTCCCAGCGTGATTACCACAATCTGTTGAGCAACATCCTCTGGTACTCGGAACAGAAATGTGACGTGTTGTGGGTAAGTTTCAATGCACAACACCTCCCTTTGATGGGCAAACTGGCGGAAGAATTCCTCTTCACGACTGACTGGTTGTTCAAGCCGTGCGTCCAGACCTACACGTTTGGTCAGCACCGCCAAACCGACCTGGGCAACAACCACCGCCCACTATGGCGATTCATGCGGAGAGGCGTCGAGTTGTACCCCGACGCCGTGCGGGTGCCGTCCTGGCGGCAGCTTAACGGAGACAAGCGGGCTGATCCGCGCGGCCGTGTGCCGGGCGACGTGTTCGACTTCCCGCGAGTGACTGGGAACTCGAAACAGCGACGTAAACACCACCCGACACAGCTTCACGAAGGGCTCTACGAGCGGTGTATCAAGCTGTGCTGCCACCCCGACGATCCGGTGTGCGACCTGTTTGCTGGCACCGGCACACTCGCCCGTGTCTGTAAGCAGACGGGCAACCCCTGTACGATGATTGAGATGGACCGCTACTATTGCGAGAAGATCGCAGAGGAGCATGGTTTGATCGAAGACTACGAAGGTGGATGGACTGATAACGATTAACCACATTTGAGAAGGAGATTGCGATGGAAAATCCGAAGGACTTTCTAAGCCGCGAAATCAAAGAGGGCGTGACACTGGTGTATCCAGTGCGCCGGGCATCAGCCATGTGGCTGAAAAAGATCAAGGTCAAGCGACTCGTGGAGACGACTGATCGAAGGACGGGCAAACCCGTCATTCAGATCATCGGGACGAATGACGAACATCGCCGGATCATCTTGACCAAGGCCGACCGTTGCGTAGTTGTGGAGGATTGACATGCCAAATTATCAGTACGTGTGTAATGAGTGTGCTCACGAGTTTGAGGCACTGCTAGTCAGCGTGGAGGAAGGTGCGGCCATCGAGCGCAAGGCTTGCCCAGCGTGTAAGAAACGCAAGGTGCGTCGGGTAATCGGGGGTGTCGCTATCCACTCACGGTACTCCCCGATGCACCCCCGGCACATGCGGGGCCAGAGGGGTTACGTCGCCAAGAAGAAAGGACCGAAGAATGGCTAAGTACACCCGAGAACAAGTTGCGGCGGCCGTCGATCTGGCCGCCTTGCGGCCGAATCACACCTCTGTTGATGTGTCGCTCTGTTGTCAGAAGGCCATCCGTTTTGGGTGCGCATCCGTTTGCGTGCAGCCCTATCAGGTGCCGATTGCCGCCCGGCTGCTAGACGGGTACGGTGTAGGTGTCGGCACTGTTGTCGGCTTTCCCCACGGCTCGGAAGCGGGCGCGGTGAAAGCCCTGGCCTGCGCTAAGGCGATTGACAAAGGGGCTGATGAAATCGACCTGGTTCTGAACATCGCCGCCATGATGGAAGGCGACTGGGATGTTGTCGAGAATGAAATCCGGCTGGCCGTGGCCGCTTGCCATGAGCGAGGGGTGCGATTGAAGACGATTCTTGAGACATGTTTTCTCAAGCCGCGTTACATCGCCGCCGCCACTCTCTACGCGAATAAGCTCGGTGCCGATTGGGTGAAAACCTCCACCGGCTACGGGAGTGAGGGAGCTACGCCGGAGGCCATCGAAGTGATGCGTGACGCCATTGAAGCGGCTGGCGGTAGTTGCCAAGTGAAAGCAAGTGGCGGGATCAAGACGTATGCCGATGCGGAGCGATACCTGAACTTGGGCTGTACTCGGCTTGGCTCGTCCAAGATTGAAGAACTCCTGCCAGACGAAACGGAGGTGGTCGATGGATGCTTGGAGAGATAACGAAGCGTATGTGGAACCGGAGGTGCCGGAGTTGGACGACGAAGACTACGCCGACACGGGCGAGTATTGGGCTAATCGTTGGGACGATTGGGGTGTTCGCATAGAAGACCCCGATCTCAGGCCACAGAACTTTGGAGACGAGTGATGAATACCTACACGATCTACATGGCAGGACCAGTGAAGGGCCTTGCTTACCTCGACGCGACCGATTGGCGACAGTGGTTCTCTGACATGATGGAGGGTTTCAATGTCGAGTGTCTCGATCCGCTACGCGGCAAAGATGAATTGAAGGGCGAGACTGACATCGACCGTATTGAGTACGATGAGCCGATGTCCTGCCCGAAAGGCATCTATGTGCGGGATCGCTTCGATGCCTTGCGTTGTGATTTGCTGCTGGTGAATCTCCTCAACGCCGAGAAACCCAGCCTGGGCTCCGTAATGGAAATCGCCTGGGCCGACGCCCTCCATAAGCCGATCATCGTGGCGATGGAACCGGGCAACGTACACGAACATGCCATGATCCTGGGCGCTTGTGGGTTCAGGGTGGGCAGTCTTACCGAAGCAGCAGCGGTCGCCATCGGTGTTCTCAATTTGAAGAAAGGGAAGTGATGAATAGGTTGTTGCACACTCGCGGGTATTTGTGCGGCGCAATGGATCGTGTCGCTGACGGCGGCGAAGCGTGGCGGATCGCTTTGCAGCGGGAGCTTGCCGATCTTGGCATCTTCTGGCTCGATCCCACGCACAAGCCCATCGACATCGGCATTGAAGACGCCGAGAATCGGGCGAAAGTAGAACGGTTCAAAGAGGCCGGGCTGTTTGAGGAAGCCGGGGACGCCTACAAAGCGGTTAGGCACGTTGACTTGCGAATGGTTGACATCTCGGACTTCCTCGTCGTAAACATCGACCTCGACGTTCACGCTTGCGGCACGTATGAGGAATCCTTCCTGGCCAATCGCCAGAAGAAACCGGTCATCATTCGCATGGAACAGGGCAAGGCCCATACGCCCAACTGGCTGCTGGCGACCTTCCCGCACCAGATGATCTTCTCCACCTGGGATGAGGTGGCGGGATACTTGCGGTACGTGGCCATTGGTGATGACGTGGAGACTTACAACCGGTGGGCGTTCTTCGACTTTAGTATGTGTCGGCAGTACGCGGGAAGCCCAGAATGGAGCGCGTCGTGATTGTTACCATCCCATATACGGACAGCATGACGTTTCTGGACGTGGACATCCACTACGATGTAGTGGCCACGGCAGGGCCGCCAAACCCACCCCTTGAAGTTACACTAACGGGCTGGACTCTGGCCGGTGCGTGGTGTGTAGACCCCGATTCTGATGATTGCGTCAAAGCCATCGACGTGTGCGACGACTTTGACCAGTTCGTTAGCGACTATTATGAAACCGCTCAGCAGGGCTTTCAAGAAATTTGTCGTGATTTTGAGTTGACTTCTGCTGAGAGCGTGGTATAATTGAGTATCGGCAGACGACAAGACCGCTAACTTGGAGTGAGAAATGGCGAAATCAGCAACAGTTTTGGAGCGATTCGGGCACAAAGGCCAGTTTGTCAAGTACCCGTCGAAATGGCGGCCTCAAATGCGGCACACTGGGAAGCGCCGGTTCGATACTTACTGTGATCTGATTGTCGGCCATTGTGCCTGCGGTGATCGTCATTCCGAAACCGACGACTGGGTGGCCGATCAGTTGGACCGTGAAAACTGCCGGATCGAGACTCACGAAGAGTGGCTGAAACGGACCCGCAAGGAAGCCGCCGCCACCGGAACCACTGCGTAAACGGGGTTCGACTCCCCAGAGCCTTGCGGCAGAGAGTAGTCGAGTGCTCATTGAGGCGAAGCGGGAAGCTGTCGTTCCTATTGGTGGGTGCCGTAAGGCTCAGATTAACTACTTGGCGGCCGAATCCCCTCTCGGCCGCCTCTTTCATAGGTGCAGTATGCAAGTAGATTCATTCTTTGATCGGTTTCTTACCGAGAATCCCGATTGGATCGAAAGGCGGGTTATACACCCCGACTTTACTCGGACCATGACGATTGCGCGGTATGAGTGGGGTTATGCCATTGAAACCGATCATGTCGATGATGAAGGTATTGTCACCTTGGAAGTTCTTACCAGTGTTGATGGCGTAACTGCCACACTTATCAACCGCGAGCGCAGCGGCGAAAACCACTGCACGATGAAATCATATCCCCGTGATTCTAACTACCCCGTTGGGTGTCACGTCCGTCTAACCCCCTGCCGACAAGAGGTGTGACCGTGTTTAGAATTCTAGCTTCTTTCTTCGCTGACCTCCGGGGCCTAGTGAGCGAAGTTACCCGTGCCGTTATTGTGCGGCGATTCTGCCGCCTGATGGCGAGCACCCTTGCCACTGACGGTGAGGATAGTCCCCGCAAGCTCTGGCTTGAGCGGGATCAGGCCCGATTTATCCGAGAGTGTGGGATTGACGATACGGTGCCGAGAATTCCAAATGTATCGGTCGGGGCGGTTGATGCGTGGGCGGATAAGTGGTTACACATTAACCAGTTCCGCGTGAAGGGTGAGGAAGGGGCCGAGTGGCGGTCAATAACGCCCGAGCAGAACGCGCTGCGAGTCACGATGATCCAAGATTTGAGAAATCTCATGGAAAATGATTTGACAAACGGCGAAACAGGTGGTAGTATTAAAGTAGAAGGCGACTGACATGACTACTACAGCACTGGTGCCCTACGGTATGTACGATTCACAAGTTCTTGACGTTATCCGGCGAATCAACGCCCCGAAGAAACCCGATCTGGCAACGGCGGTAAAAGCTATTCGGGCCACGGTGAGCGGCATTTGCATGGAAGGCGCAATCAGCATCCTCACCGCATTTGGGTACCCGCACACTGAGTTCCACTATAGACAGAACAAGTGGACAACGGACGACCTCTGCAATGAGGAGTATTTCCCGGAGTTGCAGGGGCGGCGCGCCGACGAAACAATGGTATTCTGGTTCTGGGGCGGGCCTCCGAACAAACTGAAATGGTATCAAGGCACGCTCCAAACCCTGTTGGAAGATCGCATCCTGTGCGAGATTGAAGAGCGCGGCGTAGAAGAAGTCGCCAAGTGGGTCGGCACCGATCTGGAGGCATTAGCATGACCGCTACAGACATTCCGATTGACGTTGATTTGGCGCGAGCTTCCTTGCAGCATTTGACAGTCGCCCGAGTAGTCAACTACTTGACCTACACGTTTGATTCTGGTACAGACGAGATTCTCGACCGGTCAGAAGATAGGGAGAAGTGGGCTACCACACCGCTGGAATTGACGCAGAGCGTAGCAGTCGGCGGGCTGGCCTCCGAGACTCCGATTGTCTTCTGGGGCGGCCCGCCCGGCGAAGAGGAGTGGTATCCCGGCACCTTGCTGGATATGCTCATCGACCGCCTCTTTTTCAACATCGCCATGAACTACACTGAAATTGTAGACCGCTTCTTACGAGCCTGCCAATGATGTCAACACTTCAAGTGCAGTACCGAAAAAAGGCACTGGCCGTAAGTCTGCACAGCTTACGGGTGCGGCTTCGCAAAATCACGGTGAAGCGCGCCGCCGAACTGCTGGTGATGATGGGCAGAGGAGCGGAAAAGTTTTGGTGGGTCAGTGTACGTGACACCGAGACTCGGTTTGAATGGTGCGCAAACCAGTTGTTGAACAATACCACCCTCGCGGAGTGCGTAGCCACAAGTATTTCACGAATTGAGTTTTACGGCGGGCCGCCGGGCTGTATGCAACTTCATTCCGGCACATTCCTAACACTCCTGGTTGACCGACTCCTGATGGAGATACACCGGGGCGGCTTCGATGGACTAGACGCTATCGTCCCTTTGCAAGAGAACTACCACTGATATGGTCATCATCCGTAGACAAAAGCCCGCAACGCCCGACACTCTCAAGCACCAATTTGGCGGCTTGAGCGTTCGCGGAGCCTTTATCTGCTTAGAGCAGCGTTATGGTAAGGGCACTATGTCGTTCATCTGGCAGAGTCAGAGCTTAACAGTTCGGGACGCGCTGAAGGAGTTGCCAGATTATTTACTCGACATGCGGTGCGGGGACTTCGGCGTCGTGCGATTCTTCGGAGGGCCGCCGAAAAATGGCCGGTGGTTCGATGGCACTGTCCTCACGATGCTGTGTGACGCCTCGCTTTTCGAGAAGCACACAGAAGGCATGGCCCCGTCCGAACTTTTGGGAATTTAGATGCCGTCCAACTGCACATACGTCTGCTGCACATGCCGGATCAGCCGCCGACGACCGTCTACATTTTCAACAGACACTATCCCCTGCCCACAGTGCGGGGGATCAATGGAGAATATCGGCCAACGTCGGCCAGTCCCAAAGCGAACTGATATGAAAGGGTGGACGCGATTAGGTCTTGATCTTATCTACCGCCGCACACTGCCTGACAGTGATTGCTCGAAATTTTTCGCAAGCGGGCGATTTTGACTTGACTTTTGCCGAGAACAGGGTATACTTGTAGTATGAGGCCACTAACGATCAAATTCCTGTTGCGAAAGCTGGCACGGCTCACCGTCGATGAGGCGGTTTGGCTGCTGAAAGTTTATCGGCAGGCGAACGCTGATTTCTGTCTGCAAGGACAAACCGGAACGCTTTACGCTACGACGCCGAAAACTTTGTTCAGTGATTGGCATTGGATCAAGCCACACGACCCCGCCTGTACCCTTCCCGTTCGTTTTCTCGGTGGGCCGGTACATAAGGCTAAGAGCCGTGATTACTACGGCGGAACGTTAGTGACGCTCCTTGTGGATCGGGTCTGTCTGGTCTGGCAGATGGAAGCGATTGGGTACGCTTGGCTGTTGAAGTTCGACCCTAACTCTGCTGTGCCTATTTGGCACCAGTTGAAGGAGTTCCAGCCTAAGCAACTACACCCCGAACCGCCGCCGCAACGCGGGCCGAAGCAGAAACTACTCTTTGATAACGATGAACAGGCAGGGCATTACGAGCCCAACCCTGTGACTGAATACGTTGAAGTGAGGGACACCCTAATCCCTCTGCATGAAGACGGCACCCAAGGCTATGATATGCCACGGGCGGTTCACCCGCATAGCCTTGGCTACGACCAACCTCCGGCTTCGGACGACTATAAAGTCTATGCGTGGTCGAGCACTGGTCGAACGGGCGTAAGTGTGTGAGCTATTGAACTGGTTTGCTGAGCAGTGGTCTGTGCTCAGGCTGACGGTAACTCAGCCGCCTGCGGGCTCTGAGGGTTCGATTCCCTCCGCTCCAGCTAGATAGTTTGTACTCTGTCACACGCCTTAACCTGCCCCACAGGGCGAGCGCGGACTTCCAAAACCCGCGCTCGGCCCTGTTTCTTACAACCCAGGAGAATGATTATGCCAGTGCGAGCGAAGAAATGGAAGGTGCGGGTTTTTCAGGATCACGTAGCTACTCCCCATGAGTACGTGGTCTATGCCACTAGCGGGTTGAACGCCCGCATCCTGGCCTTCGCCCTAGACGGGGGCTTCCCCTACGTGATGACCGAGATGCAGGAAGGGGACGTGGAACTGGCCATAACGTACACAGAAATTGTCGCCTCGACATAACGCCATACCAGTTCGGAAGGAGGGTACGCCAAATGCCAGGTGACTAAGAGTTGAGTATCCGCCTCAGAGTCAAGGAAGTTCAGCGGGGGCAGGGAAGCCCCTAACGCGGAAATTTTACTTGACAACCGGGATTGGTGTGCTATACTTGTAGTATGAGCAACGAACAAAACAAACACGACAAGTGCAGCATTTGCGGCAAGCCGGTCGCCGGGCCACCGGTGCCGAACGCAAAGGTGTATCATTACACCTGCCTGCACGAATCCTTGAAAGAGGTGCGTGAACGAAACAGCGGCTAACTTATTGGAATGCGCAGTGGACGCGGGGCGGGCGAGGGTCCGTCCTTACGGTTCGACTCCGTAGCTTTCAATAGGGGAGAGGTGGTGTAATTGGGCATACCGGTGACGACCGCGTAGGTGAGGGTTCGAGTCCCTTACTCTCTGCCGCACGTACAGAGGTTGGTGATGAACTGCATTTGGGAAATCCTAGTTCCGACAGAGACGCAAGCCGGGCGGCCTATCCGAACCCGGCAGCATCGGGAGTGGGATAGGCGAGTACAACGGGTCACGGGCGGGCTGACGGTGTTGCAGCCCGTCCGTGGCCAATGGGTGTCGGCGCAGGGTCTATTGGTCGCAGAGAGGATGATCCCCGTGCGAATCGCCTGTACCGAAGCTCAGATTGACGAGATTGCGGACATGACGGCGGCCTTTTACGATCAAGATGCCGTGATGTTTTACCAGATCAGCGACAAAGTGACCATCAAGAGCTACCGATGACACACGACGAAATTCTTTGGACTTCGCCCTATGAGGATCGGCCCGAGTTGCCGGATGAGGGCGACTTGATCGACATGGCCTACGACCGGGAGCGAGACAATGATTAAGGCTCTGACATTCACGAAAGATTGGCGATGCTTCAAGGCGGGCGACCGCTTTGAGTTCCGCCCCGGCGTCAACCTGCTGGTGGGCGATCAGGGTTGCGGCAAGAGCAGTCTGATCCAAGCGATCCATCATGGCGGGTGCAAGGGCAAGGACTTTGGCGAAGACAAAGCGATGAAGGAGCGGGTCAAGATCGAAGCCTCTCCGATTCGGATGTATAAGTTCGACTTCGAGAAGGACAACCCACGGACGCAGGCGCACTTTGGCGAGAACCCCATGTTCCAGATACAGGCCATGTGGTCCAGCCACGGCGAAACATCCCGCGTTGTCATCCGTAACATCGAAGGGCTGGCCGAGTCGCTCATTCTGATGGACGAGCCCGACATGGCCCTCAGCATCCGGTCGTGCAACATGCTGGTCCGCACCTTCAAGAATGTGGCGGAACGAAGCTCGCAGGTAATCGCCGCCGTCCATAACGAGACAGTGATCCGGCAGTTCAAGGAAGTGTATTCCTTGGAGCATCGTGAGTGGATGTGTACCGCATCGTTCATCGAGTCGCAAGCAGACACGACCGAGTTTGAGCCGTTTCGACCGAAGAAGTAACCCCGGAGCTTGAGATGCCTAAGAAGTTGAAGATGTACAAGGTGCTTGTCTTCCACCAGAAGCACGGCGACGTTCATGTATCGGCCCGCGACGACGCTGAGGAGCAGCGGGCTTACCTTTACCTGTTCAACCTGATGGACGGTATGGGCTACTACAACTACGAAGACGCGCTCAATGCCGACGAACAGGTGTGGTACGCCGCCGCCAAAGCGGGCAACGCCATTGCTGCTAAGTGGTTGATCGACAACCGCTGCGACTACGAGTACGAGCGTGTGGACGTTGAATGGGTGACGATACCAGAATGAGTCAGTATTCCGAATGGTACGAGTGGAAGATGCGAACCGACCCGGAGTTCTACCGGGATCATTGCAAGAAGTTGCAGGCGCGTCTCCGCTGCCCCAACTGCGGCACGATTTGGGAATGTCGCTGCACGGTTGCGGAACAACAGGCGGCTTGTCGTCGGGCAGAAGCCCGGCGGCAGGCGGATTACGCTCGCCGCGTGCGTGAGGTGGACGAGCAAATCGCAGCGGCTCAAGCCGCTTGGGAGAAGAGATATGGACATACCGTTCCAGCCCGGTGATCCGGTGAAGACCGTTCGCCCGCCCGTCCGTTTAGGGACAGTGCTCGCCGTCATTGAGCCGACCTACGATGCGATGGGCATACCAACGCAGTTAGGCAGCGTGATGGTAACTCCGGCCGGAAAACGGTATACGTCTCACATGTATTTTGAGGAAGAGTTGGACATCTGCCGTTGTGCAGACAGAACCCCGAGGAGAAAAGAACCATGCGTCAAAAGCGCACCATTCTGATGTGCCCCCAGTGCGGGAGTAAGAACGTATTTCCGATGGAGTACGACATTGAGGGCCGAGAGTGCCACAATTGCACCTGGGAAGGGCACATGGACGCGCTCAAGTCCCATGAGTTCCACGTCGAGCGAGTCGCCCACATCAAGATTGCCTGGAACATCATTGACGAGATTGTCTACAACTTCTACGGGCACAGTGACGACAAGTTCAAGATGCCGCACTTTGAGATGGTGGCTAACGGGGAGTGGTGTAACGACACCTCTCATCAATTCACCGTCGAGCCGAAGATTGACAAGTGGGCGGCAAAGGACGCCGAGAAGTTTCGCAAGGATGGGAAGCCGCGCGGTTTGTCGAACTGGGACGTAATGAACATCCTCTGCGCTGATGGGTGGCTTGAGCCCGGCGAGTATCTGGTGGAGGTGTGCTGGTGAGACACGCGAAGTACGTCGTCGAAGTGAAGCGTATGCTACTGGGCTGGTCCCGTGGAGCGGTGTGGGCCGTGCGGCCCGACGACTTCCGGGACTTCCTCACCTATATCAATGGGTGTAATGAAGCCGCCGGGAGCACAACCCGAGTGCGGCGAATTCACGGCGACCCACCTGCGAAGTACACTTGGCCAAAGGATCGACGCAATGACTAAAATCCGCTGGAGGTGGGTGGCATCCCGCGCTTTCCTCATTCTGTTTCTGACGCCCTTTGTGTCGCTGCTACTGCCCGCTGGCAGTGAGTTCGACCAGAGGAAGCTAGACTGCATCGTAGCTAAGATCGAGCGATTGGAGGCGGCGTGCGACGATCCTGAGTTGAAGGACGTGTTGAACTACACGGCCCGACGATACAACCGCATTGAGCGGGGCGGGGTGGCGATCCACCCCATGCGTTTCTGCGCGGGCGTCAATATCCCGTGGTGCCCCGGCGTCACCATCGACGCCGAGTGCTGGGGCTACTGTGTAAATACTGTGCTGGTGATTCTAGTACATGAGGCGATGCACGACTATTGGCCATACTTCGGGCACGGGCATATCACTGAGTTGGAGCGGAAACTTGAACGAATAGTCTGGGAGGCACAATGATCGGGGTCATGGCGGCTGTAGTGTTTTTCTCGATTATGGCGGGCCTGTGTGGTTTGGTCTGGGCCATCATTTTATTGTTTCGCGACCTTGACAAACGAGATTAACGTGGTATACTTGTAGTATGGAGATACTCAGCTACCTACGAGAGCGCTTGTCCGAGTTCACGATTGAAGGGTCAATTCTCTTCCTTCGGAACCTGGGTCATTACGAGTGGGACAAGATCACGGTGCTCACGACCAACGGCTACCGTGAGATGTTCGTGTGGGAATTGGTGGAACACTTCAACGGCTCGGTGCCAGTTGATCGGCTACACCCTGTTTACTTTTGGGGCGGCCCGATGGTTGCCAAACAGTACAAGGGTAACTACCTCACATATCTCGTAGACCGAGCGATGTACGCCACTTGCGAAAAAGGCTGGGTCACGGTCAACGCCACTATCAACTATTGCGAAGGATGTCTTCATGCTTACTCTTGAAACTATTGTCGCCGTGCAGGTGGTGGTGGAGAGTCTGACGCTATCGGATGCTTTCCATATCCTCAGCCAGATCAATCCGGCCTACCTCGACGCAATCCACTACGTCGATACACAAACAAACGACGTGAAAGAGTTTCGCTTTGAGGAGTTGGGCGACGACGCCCGCAACCAGTGCGCTCACCTGCCGTCTTTCTGGCGGACGTGGTATGAGGCCGGGCCGCCGACGAAGCGGGAGTGGGTGTACGGCTCGATCTGCCAGTTTGTGGCCGACGCCATCCTCACTGAGATCGACCGGCAGGGTGAGAAATTCGTGAGCGATGTTGTTCGTGACGTACTTAACGTAGGAGCCCCATGATGCCACAGAGATTAGTCCTCGCAAACCAAGGTCCGTTTAAGGGTGACTTTATCATCGCCCCGCGCGAAGCCGACAGTGAGGGGCAGTATTCCATAGGCGACTATCTTCAGTTGGTGCCGCGAGCCCCGTTTGAAAATACCGGCGAAACAATTGAACTCCCGAGCGGAATCAAGCCGCTAATGGCCGCACCCGTGACCATCCTATTTAGCTGCCACGGTGGTGAGTTGGATGCCCTCATCAAACTCATGCCCTGCCGACAATTGGCCCACTGGGTCGAGTGTTTAGAGGTTGATCGGCCTAGCGTCGTGATGTCGCACATGTACACAAAAGGCAACCATTCGTGGTACATGCCGAGCATTGACGGCTGGGTGCCAGCGCTTAACGGTCGGACACGCACAGCGACCCGCACTAACAAGACGGTGAAGAAATGAACAAGCAAGAGAAAGAAGTCCACGCCGATTGGGAATACTGGAAGCGTGTCGCCACGCTGCTTGGCGTAGACTTACATGGGTGGAGCTATCGACACAGTGCGTCCTTTTTCAATCCGCACATTGAGGTGGCGGGGCTGGTCGCTGAGAAGCTGATCGAACAAGAGAACGAGATTGAGCGGTTGAAAGGTGAGCTTGCGGCCGAGAGGTTCAATCATGCCTAAGCACACATTCCGAAAGACCGACGACGGCCAGTGGATTTTGCAGACGGGCGAGAGCCCGGTGAATTTCCGCAATATGCTCTACGTCGTGTGGCGTGGGCCGATTGACAATCTGCAAGAGGAAGTCATCACGGCGAAGGAGTTGCATTACAACCGGGCGCGCAAAGACCGCGAAGTGCCGCTCGATTGGTACAACGCATTTGCTGAGGCGACGGGCTTGTTTGACGAGCGAGAGCCTGAGCCGCCACGGCGAGAACCACCGGCTGAGAAGTTCGTATGCCCCGCCCCGCGCGAGATACGCCGTGAGCATGAGCATCTGATGCGCCCTTGGTGGCCCGCAGAGTTTTCGCAGGCGTCTTACTGGTGGTTGTTCGTTGGTGTTGTTGCTGTTAGCCTCTTACTAGGGATTCTCAAATGAAACTGATCTACTGCCCCGAGTGTCACGACGTTCGGAAACTTGACTACCCCGTCACGGTCTGCAAGTGCGGCGCTAGCAAAGGCTGGTATCTGAATGACGGGCTGCACGCCATGATCCAAGGGGCGGCGATCCCGCTGGGAATCGCCAACCGATCCTTCGTGACGGCGTTGGACAATCGCCCCGAGAGCGGTATGGGCGAGTGTTTTGAGGCGTTCGTCATTCCGCACGACTGCCCCACGGTGACGAAACTTGACAACTGACGATCTGTAGTGTATACTTGAGATAGACAGAAACCCCGAACCCGGAGAAGAACGATGATCCGAAGTCTGCTGATTGTGTTGGCTATGCTTGTTGGAACGACTGCGTGCGCTCAGGACGCCCTGCCTCAGTTTGTCATGGCGTTGTCGGATGCGGATTATGCTCGGTGGGCGGCTTGGCAGAATCGTCAGTCTAAGTTGCGTGCTGCCGAAGAGGCGGAAAATTCCTATGAGGAGCCCTACGTCTACTCCTCGAAAACCGCTACGTCGGTAGACGGCGGCCTCACGGCGGCCATTCTCCGCTTGGACAAGGCTCGCCGCAGTAAGAGCGGTTCGACACGGCGGGCGGCGACGACTCGCACTCAATCCGATTGGCGTAACATTGAAACCGAGACGTGGCAACAGCGGTATGTCAACCCCGACTACACCCCGCCTGGGGCGGTCACGATACACAACCCGTATGCCCGCTTTGCCAAGCCGGTAGAGGGGCGGGTGCCTAATTGGGACAAGCTATTCGTCCCCTGCCCCGATGGCACCATGACGGTCACTGAGGCGCTGGCGAAGTTCCCCGCCCCGGTGTCGCCCGAGAAGTTTTACAGCCTCATCATGTCGGAGTGGCTCAAATGATCTACAGACTTGTAAACTGGCTGTTTGGCGAACGCCCTTCAACGCTGGGCAAAGTGCGTCGATGGCAGCGCTTGCACCCTTGGTGTAACCGTATGTGGGTTCCCGCCGGTATGTTCATCGAACTATTGGCCGAACTCCGTTTCGGCGGCATCTGTCTCAGCTACGAGTACGACCCGCTGCACACTGAGGAAGAGGGTTTTACCCTCTTTGGTGTGCTGGTGTTGCCAGACAAATCCGCAACAAAGATGCGGGGAACGTGGGGGGCCTGAATGATCGGCTACCACTACACGCCACTAGAGAAGTGGGATGTAATCCAACGGGAGGGATTGCACCTAGCCCCTGTACGGCAGCACGAGTTGGACCGATTCCGCCGATCCCTACCCGCCCTACCTGATGAAGCTATCTGGGTGTGGCGGGAGCCTTTGACCGACGAACAAGCATTTATCACGGCGCTAAATCTCGCCTCAATGCACGGCTCGTATGAGATTGCGCTGTTGCGGGTGCAGTATGATTCGTGGGCGGCGGCGTCCCATGCCTGTAAAGAGCATCCCGACGACACCGTAAAGCTGCGCTGCAACTTCGGCGCTGGGTCGCTTGTGACGCCGATGCTTCCAATTGAATTGATTCTGGCAGATGTGCCAGCAAATCGGGTGGAGAAGATTTGGCAGTGTAACCTGCTTGACGCAATGAAGGGCCGCCATACGGCCGAGGAGTGTGCTGATGAGTTTTCTGCGCTTGCGGAATAGACTGATGATCCAACGTGGTTGGAACCGGCGGGTTGCCACACTGGCCGCCCGACTGCTTTTGGGTGTGGACACTTTGGAGGACATTGCTGCCACGCCAACTTTCTTCGGAACTCCCCTCCTATCGGAGAGTGAGATTGAGATGATTTCCACGACGCCACCTGTTTGGCCAATGTGAGGGTACCGAGTGATGAAGATCAAATGCCAGCGAAGCAACGAAGAGATTAGGGACGGCTTGCCGGGCCACGGGCATCAAGAGGTGGTGTGCCGCTTCGGCAACCCTGAGCGAGTCCTGCTGGAATGCGGCTGTCACTTCTTGTTGGCGTGGCTGCCCACACTTGAGCGGCTGGCGGTGTTGGAAAATGTGCCGCCAGCGAACATTCGCACTCGTATCGGGAAATTCAAGGACCGGGCGGCGATGCTCAAGCGGTTGCAAGAGCTACAAGACGAAGGAAAGACAGGGTAGGTCAAACTAACCTGCCCGGCGATAGGGGCGGTGCCGAAGGCGCTTAGGTACGGCGCTTGGCAAGTTGCCGCCCTGGCGGCTGAGAAGGCTTGTAGACCCACGCTGAGCGTTTCAGCGGCCCGCCTGTGTACCAGCAATTAACATTCGGAGGTCTGAGAGAATGGAGCGTTTTGGAGCAACGACGGTAGCCCGGTGGCTATCAGAGGAAATGCCTTGTGAGGCTCGTGCCTTTATCGTGGATGAGGTTGGCGAGTTGCATGAGCTAGTCGGCGCTGAGGCCGAGAGCGGGCGTCTGATGCCCCGCTTGCGAGGTCCAGGGGCTCGACGCCGCATGTACCACGTCCCCCGTGCTACGCGACTATCGCTGAGCACGCCCGTCATCCTGAGCATGGGCGAGAATCTTGCGGGCAAGAAGTTGGCCGCTCTGACGCCGCAAGTTGTGCGGGCGGCCTTTGGAAGTTTCGCGCTTCCAAGCATTGTCAGAGAAACTGTTACGACCGGATAATACCTTAACATAGGTATTACAGAGAGGTTCGTATCGTATGCGTGTTTGCGGTTGAGTTTGTGGGGATCGAGCAAACTGGCGAGTTGTGCCTACTCCAAACAAAGGCACCCGACGCCCACCTACTCTTATAATCTATCGCGTGACACTAGCCCGGCATGACCGCTGCTGGGCTTTTGCCATGCGCTGATGGGCCGCTCTGGTCCAACCCCGCCCCTGATTCTATCGGGCGTCGAGCCACACCGGCCGGGCGAATACAACGCCCTGAGTTAGATCAGCCCTGGCGAATACAGCTTGCTGAGTTAGACGGCGCTCGACCGGACTTTTCCAGTTAGTCCGATTATTTCGATTGTCGGGGTCCGGCCGGAGCCAAAGCGAACGGGGCCGCACCATCGGTACGACCCCGCAGGCTTGCCTATCTCTAATCGTCAAACTCATCGTCTTCAACCGCCCACCGCAAATCCATCGGGACCGGGCTCGGCCGCCCCTCCTGTGGAGTATACCACGGTGAGTGGTCCACCGTCACGGGCTGAGGCACGTCACGCAACTCCACCGCTTCCGGCGCTGGCGTTGCCCGGCGGCTTATACGTTGGGCCGCCCCGCCATACGCCTCCATGAAGCGCGCCGCCCGGCTCACACTATCCTCCCGATTAAGCGCTCGCAGACGGCAGCAATCAGGGCAGTTGCATTCCCCGTTGTCGGACCATCCTGGGTGGCTTGAATCCGCCTCTAGCTCATCTGGCTCGACCGGCTCACCCGGCTCACCCGGCTCACCCGGCTCACCCGGCTCATCGACGGGCTCTGGTTCTTCCGTAACTTCGTCGGCATCCCAACACTTGCGCAACTCGGTGCCAGCGTTGTCCGCCTTACGACGCCAGTAATCCAACAAGTTGGCGTCACCGATCAAGTCGCACAAAGCGGGCCAGGACGTGCGAATGTTGCCGCCGAGCTTTTCGTCAAGCTCGTCATACGTCATACCCTTCACCGCATCCATGAAACGGGCATGAAGCGAAATCCAGTTGCACATCTCACGGGCGTTAAGACTGCCTTGATACAGGCGAACCTCAAAGCTGCCGTGACGAATATAAGCCCGCCAGTTGACGAACTCGAAACGATCCCGGTTCTCGGCAAAGTCCTCGATATGCTCATAGGTCCGAATATCCTCACAGGAATACTGAGGGCTACCGCACATCGAATTGTCCGAACGCCGAGAAGGCACAAACTTCTTCCAGAGCGAATAAGTCTTGCGATACGCATACGCAATCCGAAGGCACTCTTCGGGAGAATCGTCAGAGATGTCAACATGAATATGCAGACCACAGCTATCATTCACCGTCCAATTGTGCTGACGGGCAAAGTCGCAGAAATCCCGAATCTCTTGGAAACCGTTATCACCGTGAAGGATCGGAGAAACGAACTCACGGCCAGGAGTGCTACATTCGTAAACGCAGCCCCACTCGGTCTTACCGTGCAGAGTACGATAATCGTAGCAATCGCACGTTTCGACCTCGACGCCGAAGCGACGGGTAGAACCGACCTTATCGAACGAACCCGGCTCACCGCTCCAAGGCTGCGTCTTCCACAATTCGGCATTGCCGTAGCATTCCGCACAGAAGGGGTCGCCGTCCCAGCCGCTATGATCGCCCCGACGCATGGTTGATCCGCATTGGCCGCACTGGACATACGACTCATCGAAACAATCGCGACAATACAGGTGATCGTCGTAATGATAACTGTTGGCGCGGTCGTAAACTTCATTACAGACCGTGCATTCAAACCAACAATCTCGCCAGCATCGGTCGCAAACTTCGTCCCCGTTGTGAGGATTGTGGCGAACCGTACCTCTGTCACGGCGCGTCTCACGGTGGCAGACGGCGCAACGTGAATAGATAGACTCATGGCACTCACGGCAACGAGTCCTACCATCGGGACCATGCCGCAGGTCGGCAGATTCGCCCCAACGGTTAAGCTGTATGTGACTGTCACAGCCGTCACAAACCGACACAACCTCATCCGCGCATCGCTGGCACATCAACCCCACCGGGGTTTCGACCATCTCGCTAAAGGGCCGTTCTCGGTCGCAACCACCGGCGCATAGAATGCGCTCTTGCGGCTCGCGCTGCACTGGCAGCGGGTCGCCGCCGAACAGATTGGTTTGTTGGGTAGGCATAGGCAAGCCTTTCAGATACGAATTAACAGGCCCATTGTTTCCAGAGAGCCCCTACGGTCAAGAGGAAGGCGGGCACAAGGACGCAGCCGCAAGCGGTGGGATACATGCCGATCAACAGGAAGCCGCCATAGAGCGCCGCCAGGGCGGCCGTAGTGGCGGCCGTCACGGCCGTACCATACCACAAACACGCCAGAATCTCTTTGATTACGCTAAACATCACTTTGCCTTCGCACTGCGCTCAGTCTTGCAAACCGTGCAACGGTACTGAACTGGGCCATTGCCACTCTTGGCACACTCGTTATGAACGCGCTTGCCGTCACCATACATCTTGTCCTGGAACTTGGCACCAGCGCCCGTATTGTCCGCACACCGAAAACATGAAAGAACCATCAAAATCTCCTTGTTTGTTACAGGCCAGCCCCCGCCCGGTTGCGGACGGGCGGGGGCTTAGAGCCAACTGCATGATCGGTTTATCCGGCGTACCGGCTATCCTCGAACTCTTCGTCAGACATGGAATGGATGCCGCCACCGGCCCCATCCTCAGAACAGTACGTGCCCCACGCATCGGCCCATTCCTGATCGTACTCACGAGTGGTGGTACTGCCCGAAGTGGCACCGCCGGTAACGTCGTCATCTTCCCACCACTTGCCAGCGGCCTTACGACCAGCGGTTCCACGCCCGCCGGAGGTATAGTTGCGACGGTTGTAGTTGGTGCCGCCGGAGCGACCGTGAGAGGAGTAGTAACCCCACTTACTGCTGCCGGTGGAAACAAACGCCTTGACCCCAGAACCCTCCACATTGGACGAGCCGACAAGACCGTCAGCGTTGAACTTCCAGACCTCACCCTCACCAAGCGTGTGACAGTCACCGCCGGTGCAGGCGTCAAGATGCTTCCAACTGGAAGAGTAGTACCAGACGCCATCAATCTCAACAACGGCAAGCTCGCCATTATGAGACATGAGGTAAAAATCCTCACCGTCGAACCAACTCAGACCCCAGTAACCACCGATGTCACCGAGAGCTTTGTTGTAATCGCCACGGGCCTTGTTGAGCGCCCAGAACAGATATTCCGAATCAACCTGAAACTTGTCAGGCGCGTCGCACATGCCATTATGGCTACCGATGATACGACCGTAACGGAACGGATGACTGTTACGACGGTTGACCTTGCCACGAGTGGCAAAGCGGGTATGACCGGCAATGAACCAACAATCGTCGCGGGAGCCCTTGAGCCACTTCGA